>Ga0207649_10000005_pt1 | contig 356179 bp, 335 predicted proteins | sample KBSC43metaG_FD_184317 | JGI IMG/M metagenome (GOLD analysis project Ga0207649, IMG submission 184317) | Corn rhizosphere microbial communities from Kellogg Biological Station, Michigan, USA - KBS C4-3 metaG (SPAdes) (version 2) | ecosystem: Host-associated > Plants > Roots > Rhizosphere >... | reverse complement strand
CTTCGGCATTCCTTTATCTCCTTGAAGGCTTGGAAGGGCTTGAGAGTGCGGGGGCAGGGTAGTTGACGCTGACCGCGGGCGTTTAGTGCGAATTCGCACGAAGTCTCGCGGCAGCGTCATGGAGCTGCGTTACATTCGCCTCAATCCACCTCGCTCGCAAAGCGAGATTTGCCGTTCGGCGGCAACGAAAGGAGGGCCCCTTCATGCCTGAGGGTTACTGCGTCAAAGAGCGCAAGAAGGTCGAGATCAAAGACGCCAAACAGGTGACGATGAAGAACGGTCGCCCGGCGATCCAGGGAGTCTGCCCGGATTGCGGGACGAAAATCTTCAAGATCGGAAAACTCGAATAGGGCCCTCTCTGAGAGGTATTTGAACCCGGCGCTGCCGGGGAGCGTATGCCGGGTCGGATGATCCCTGAAACCCTGAAGAGGGGAAATTCGGCCCGGGGCGCGCTCAGCCGCGAACGCGACGTCCGCGAGGCCTACGCCGCCCATTCCGGCGAGCTGTACGGCTTCGCGGTCCGTTCGCTGGGCGATTCCGGCCTCGCCGAAGAGGCAGTGCAGGAGACCTTTGTCCGTGCCTGGCGGGCGGGGGATCGGTTCGACCCGAAGATCGGGTCGCTGCGGACCTGGCTGTTCGCGATCCTCCGCAACGTCGTTATCGACCTGGGCCGGGCGCGTTCGGTGCGGCCGGGGGTCGCCGAGGGCGGGGTCGAGCCGAGCGTCGAGCCGCTCGACGAGGCGCTGACCGCCTGGCAGGTGGAGGAGGCGATGCGGCGGATCGGCAACGACCACCGGCGGGTGATCGTCGAGACCTACTACCGCGGGCGGCCCTACGCCGAGGTCGCGGAGGAGCTCGGGGTGCCGGAGGGGACCGTGAAGAGCCGCGTCTACTACGGGCTGCGGGCGCTGCGGGTCGTGCTCGAGGAGATGGGCTATGAAGATTAGGAACGACTGCCGCGAGTGGCGCGAGCTGCTGGGCGCCTACGCGCTCGGGCACCTGCAGGGCGACGAGCGAGCGGGGCTGGAGGCGCACCTCGACGGCTGCGGCCGCTGCCGGGAGGAGCTGGCGAGCCTGCAGCCGGTGGCGCTGATGCTCCCGCACGCCGACCCGGCGCGCTTCGGGCCGGCGCCGCAGCCGCCGCCGGAGCTGGGGCAGCGGGTCGCGGCGACGATCGCGGCGGAGCGCGAGCGGGGCGAGAAGCACCGGCGGCGGAGGCTCTTCGGCGGCTTCGCGCTGGGCGGCGTAACGGCGGCCGCGGTCGCGGCGGTCCTCCTCCTCTTCGTCTTCGGGGGCGGTGGCGGCACCACCGGGCCAGAGCAGCAGGTCAGGTTCGCCGACCTGCCCGCGGGGATCAAGATCGACGCGACCCTGCAGCCGCACGCCTACGGGACCGAGATCCACATGTACGTGCACGGGGTGCCGTCGGGCACCCTCTGCCGGGTCTGGCTGCGGGGGCCGAACGGCGCCTCGTATCCGGCCGGAACCTTCCGCTACCGCTGGGGGGACGACTCCGACGCCGTCCTCAGCTCGGCCCTCGACCTCTCGCGCACGCGGGCGGTCGTCGTCGACACCGGCAAGCGAACGTTCGTCGCCCCGGTCAACTCGCCGGTGGCGGCGGTCCAGATCGACAACAAGGAGGAAGCGACGTGAGCAGGATCAAATATGCGCTCGCCTTGCTCGTGGTCGCGGCCTTGGTGGTCGCCGGCTGCGGCGGCGGCAGCGACTCGAGCAGTGGTGGTGCCTACGGCGGCAAGGGCGGCGGCGGTTCGAACGAGCAGGCTTCGAACGAAGAAAGCAGCAGCTCGGGCGCGAAAGGCGGCTATGGGGAAAGCACCGCAACCGCGAGCGGCGGCGACGGCATCGTCTCGGCGGCGAAGGTCGGCGACCTCGGCACGGTCCTGGTCACCTCCGAAGGCCTCACCCTCTACGACTTCCACAAGGACAAGGGCTCGAAGTCGGCCTGCTACGGCGCCTGCGCCGCGGCCTGGCCCCCGCTCCTGACCGAAGGCAATCCCCAGGCCCAGGGCCCCGCCGAGCGGAGCATGCTCGGCACCACCAAGCGCACCGACGGGACGATCCAGGTCACCTACAACGGCTGGCCCCTCTACACCTACGCCGGCGACCAGAAACCGGGCGAAGCCAACGGCAACGACATCACTCAATACGGAGCCCAGTGGTACGCCCTCCTGCCCAACGGCGAAGAGCCCGAGGACTGAGCAAGCTTCAGAGAGAGCACCCCGGCCAGGCCAGCAGTTCCGTGGTTCCTTTGTCCTGATGTCGCGGACAAAGGAACCACGGAACACCGTGCGGGGGGAGAGTTCGGGTTGCGCGGTTCCTTAGTCCTCTATGGCAGGACAAAAGAACCGCAGAAGTGAGCGGGCGGAACGTCAGGGACGAATTGCCGACCGAGCGACGACACAAGGTGGCGTCGTCTCGCTCGATCAGCTTAGAAGCGAGGGCCTCACCCGGCGGCGAGCTGCGGAGCGCGCCGAGGCGAAGTCACTTCACCGCATTCACCGCGGCGTCTACACGGTTGGGCACCGAGCCGTGTCGCGTCAGACGGTCCTCCGGGCAGCGCTGCTGGCTTGTGGCGAGGGCGCGGTGATCTCGCATGGGACGGCAGCGGCGTTTCATCGGCTCTGGGACGAGGGGCCGCGACTGATTGACGTGACCGTTCCGGTCGAGGCCGGGCGGAAGATCGACGGGATCCGCTGCCGGCGTTGCCGGTATCCGGAGCCGGAGGAGATCGAGGTCGTCAACGGGGTGGCTGTGACGACCGTCGCCCGGACGCTGGTCGACCTCGCTGGGACGGTTGGCCTGCCGACGCTCAAGAAGACGGTCGGGCGGGCGGCTATTCGCAGGAAGCTCGACCTCCAGGCCGTCGACGTCTCCATCCACTACGCGAAGCGGCGGCGCGGGCTGCGTTTGCTGGAACTCGCCCTTCTCCCTTACCGGACCAAGGACGGCAAGGTGCCTGACCTGCGCAGCGACTTCGAGACGCTCGCGCTGCCCGCGCTGCTCGACCGCGGCTTCCCCCGACCCGGCTGCAACGTCTGGCTGCACATCGAGGGCGAGCGGCTGCTCGTCGACTTCCTCTGGGAGGAACAGCGGGTGGTGGTCGAAACCGACGGCCGCGAGACCCACGAGACGCCAGACGCTTTCCAGAACGATCGGCGTCGCGACCAGTTCCTCGTCTCGGCCGGTTACCGGGTGTTTCGCCTCACCTGGCACCAGATCCACGGCGAACGCGAGGCGGTGCTGGCTCGGATCGAGCGGGCGCTCAGTCTTCGCTGACGCCGCTGAGCTTGGCGCGCTTGCGGTGGGAGATCGAGGGCGGGACGAGCTCGCGGATCTCGGAGAGGAGGCGGGCGGAGAGCTCGCCCGGGTCCTCGTCGGGGCGGGGCTGGCCGCCGACCGGGTCGAAGAAGCGGATACGGAGACGGGGGCGGCGGGGAAAGCCGGTGAGGTCGGAGGTCCCCTCGATCGCGACGAGGGTGACGTGCGCCTCCGGCACCTCGAGGGCGAGGCGGCCGACGCCGCTGCGGGCGCGCAGGACCTTGCCCTTCGAGCGGGTGCCCTCGGGGAAGACGCCGATGCAGGCTCCGGCGCGCAGGGTCTCGATCGCTTTCGCGAGGGCGTCTTTGTCCCCCTTGCCGCGCTGGATCGGGATCTGGCCCATACCGTCGAGGATCGGGGCGAGGCCTCGCACGTCCCAAAGCTCGGATTTGGCGAGGGCGCGGATCTGGCGCCGCTTGCGGGCGGCGATCCCGACCATGACCGGGTCCCAGTGGCTGTCGTGGTTGCCGAGAATCAGCAGCGGCCCCTCCTCGGGCAGGACCTCCAGGCCCTCGACCTGCAGCCGGCCCCACCAGGCGACCGGCCGGTTGACGGCCATCGCCAGTGCATAGGTGCGGGTGCGCTCGCGCATCGGGACGGGAGTTCTACGCCTTTGCGCGGTTTCGCGCTCAGCCGTCGGGCGACTGCTGGGCATCGACGGCCCGGGCGAGGATCTCGCGCAGCGCCTCCTGGTCGGCCTCGGAGAGGTTCTTCACCCAGGCCGGCGGCTTGGCGACCTCGCGCTTCAGGCGCCTGCGCAGGGCCTCCCCCTGACCGCTCAACTCGACCACCTTGATGCGGCGGTCGTCCTCGGAGGGTTTGCGGATCGCGAGCACCTTGTCTTCGAGGCTGTCGACGATGCCGGTGACGTTGGAGTTGTCGCAGTGGAGGACGGCGGCGAGTTCGCCCATCGTCCGCGGCTGCTCGAGCGCGCGGAGGGCGGCGAAGGTCGAGGGCCGGAGGTCGAATTCGCGAGCGATCGCGAGGAAGGGCGGCGGATAGACGAGGCCGACGAGAAGGCCCCAGGCGCTGGCCGCCAAGTCCCCCTTTGCACTGATGTTACCGGTTTTCATGGAAATTAGAGTATCTCAAATTTTGCTAGCCTCAAATTTCGAGTTTGGCAAGCAACCGGTCTGGAGTTTCGGATGGCAGATAGCGCTAGGGGCGGGATCGAAGTCGAGGGCCTCGTCCGGGAGTTCAAGAACGGGCCGCGGGCGGTCGACGGGATCGACCTCGAGGTCGCGCAGGGCGAGATCTACGGCTTCCTCGGCCCCAACGGCGCCGGCAAGTCGACCACCGTCCTGATGCTGACCACCCTCCTCCCCCCGACCGCGGGCACCGCCCGCGTCGGCGGCTACGACGTCGTCACCGAAGGACCGCAGGTGCGGGCGACGATCGGCGCCGCCCTGCAGGAGGCCGCGCTCGACCCGCTGCTGACCGGCCGCGAGCACATGCGCCTGCAGACCGCCCTCCACGGCCTCGACAAGGGCGAGCGCGAAACCCGCAGCCGCGAGCTGCTGGAGCGGGTCGGCCTCGCCTACGCGGCCGACCGCAAGGTCGGCGGCTACTCGGGCGGGATGAAACGCCGCCTCGACCTCGCCCTCGCCCTCGCCCACCGGCCCCGCATCCTCTTCCTCGACGAGCCGACCACCGGCCTCGACATCCAGAGCCGCACCGCCCTCTGGGAGGAGGTTGCCCGGCTCGCGGCCGAGGACGGGGTCACCGTCTTCCTCACCACCCAGTACCTGGAGGAGGCCGACGCCCTCGCCGCCCGGGTCGGGATCATCGACCACGGCCACCTCGTCGCCGAGGGGACCCCGGCCGAGCTGAAGGCCGAGATCGGCCGCCCGACCGTCGAAGCGGTCCCCCTCGCCGAGGGCGATCGCGAGCGGATGACGGCGGTCCTCGGCCGCTTCGGCGAGCAGGCCGGCTCCTCCCCGCGCGGGGTTGCCGTCCGCCTCGAGGGCGGCGAGTCGCAGCTCGCCGAGGTCGTGCGCGCCCTCGACGCCGAGCAGATCGCGATCGAGCACCTGCAGCTGCACGCCCCCTCCCTCGACGACGTCTTCCTCGCCAAGACCGGCCGCTCGCTCGAGGGCGCCGGCGAGGAGGCGGAGCCGGAGACCGGCGAGACCGAGACCGTGGCCGCCGCGTGAGCAGCAGCCTCCGCAACCAGGTCGGTCAGCTCGCCCGCCGCTCGATCCTGCGGACCCTGCGCCAGCCGGCCCAGATCGTCCCCGCGATCGTCTTCCCGATGTTCCTCCTCGCGGTCAACGCCGGCGGGCTCAAAGACGCGACCAACCTGCCCGGCTTCCCGACCGACTCCTACCTCACCTTCATCCTCGCCGTGCCCTTCATCCAGGGCGCCCTCTTCTCGGTGATGAACTCGGGGACCGACCTCGCCCGCGACATCGAGACCGGGTTCCTCAACCGCCTGGCGCTGACGCCGCTGCGCGGGGCGGCGCTGCTCAGCGGCCTGCTGGCCGGCGCCGTCGTCCTCGGCCTCGTGCAGGCGGTCGTCTACCTCAGCGTCGGCCTGCTCGCGGGGGCCGAACTCGCCGCCGGCGCCGGCGGCGCCCTCGTCCTCATCCTCCTCTCGGTGACGATCACCGTCGCCTTCGGCACGATCGGCCTCTTCGCCGCCCTGCGCTTCGGCTCCGGCGAGGCGGTCCAGGGCCTCTTCCCGGTCTTCTTCGTCTTCCTCTTCCTCTCGGCGATGACCCTGCCGCTGGACCTGCTGACGACCGACTGGTTCCACGCGATCGCCAGCGTCAACCCGGTCACCTACCTGCTGGAGGCGATCCGCTCGCTGCTGATCGAAGGCTGGAACATCGGCCAGCTGGCGCTCGGGTTCGCGATCGCCGCCGCGATCGGGGCGATCGGGATGACCGCGGCGAGCAGCGCCCTGAAGACGAGGCTGGTGCGGACGTGAGCGAGACCCAGCCCGCAGGGCTCGGCTCGGTCGCCCGCGCGGTGGCCTGGCGCAGCATCCACAACTTCCTCACCAACCCGGCCTTCCTGGTCCCGGCGCTGATGTTCCCGCTCTTCTTCTTCGTCTCCTTCGCCGGCGGCCTGGCGGCGATCGGCGAAGTCCCCGGCTTCGACTTCCCGACCGGCTACACCGCCTTCCAGTTCGTCTTCGTCCTGCTGCAGTCGGCGGCTTTCGGCGGCGTCTTCACCGGCTTCGCGATGGCGCGCGACTTCGAGACCGGCTTCGGCCGCCGCTACATGCTCGCCGCCGGCCACCGCAGCGGCATCGTCTTCGGCTACGCCCTGGCGGCGATCGTCCGCGCCTTCATCACCTGGGCGGTGCTGACGACGGTGGCACTGGTGGCGAACATGGAGATCGCCGGCAGCGCCGGCGAAATCGTCGCCCTCTACGCGCTCGCCCTTCTGGTCAACATCGCCGCGACGATGTGGGCGGCAGGAGTGGCCCTCCGAGTCCGCTCGATCCAGGGCGGCCCCCTGATGCAGTTCCCGACCTTCCTGATCCTCTTCCTAGCCCCCGTCTACGTTCCCCTGGACCTACTAAGCGGCTGGATCCACACCATCGCCTCGATCAACCCGATCACCGCCCTATTAGAGGCAGGCCGAGGCTTCATCTCCGGAGACCCCGTACTAGTGGGAGCAGCCTTCGGAATAGGAATCCTCCTAACCCTCCTATTCGGCGCCTGGGCCAGAGGCGGCCTCCGCAGCGCCGAAGCCGCCGGCTAACCAAGACCAACGACAAAACCCCGCTGGCCAGGAGGGGATGGGGGTGTCCCTTCTGGACACTGAGCAAGAGGCGGGCAATAGCGACCGGGGCGCAAGCCAACAGAACGATCTCCGCCGATCTGCGTCCAGAAGGGACACCCCCATCCCCTCCCCCACCAGCACCAATCCGAGATACCTAAGTGACCAAAGTCACGCCGCTGTAACAGTCACCCCGCGAATCTCTCTACTTCTTGGCTCTCTGCGCTGAAACCCGGCATTTAGTGGCAGATCGAACTTGACGATCTAAAGTGTCTTTCGTGACGCAGAGACCCCTGGAGCTGATCCTTGCCCGCAACCTGATGTCGGCGCTCTCGACGCCGGCCTTCCTGGTCGACGAGGGTGGGCTGCTGGTCTTCTACAACGAGGCCGCCGGGATGCTGCTCGGCAAACGCTTCGAGGAGCTGGGGACGGTCGGGGCGGAGGAGTGGGGCTCCCTGTTCGGCCCCTTCGACGAGCAGGGCGAGCCGATCCCCTACGACGAGCTGCCGCTGGTGACAGCGGTCCGCGCGGGCCGGCCGGCGCACGGCGAGCTGACCGTGCGCTCGACCGACGGCACCCTGCACGAAGTCGAGGTCTCCGCCCTGCCGATCCAGACCCCGCACGGCTCCCAGGGCGCGATCGCCGTCTTCTGGCCCGCGGCGAGCAGCAACGGGGCGGGACCGGCGTGAAGGTCAAGCTCTGGGGAACGCGGGGGTCGATCCCGGCCCCGGGGCCGGAAACGATCCGCTACGGCGGCAACACCTCCTGCGTCGGCGTCACCCTCTCCGACGGCTCGATGCTGGCCCTCGACGCCGGCACCGGGATCCGCTGCCTCGGGCTCGCGCAGCCCGACGAGCCGACCCGCCTCCACATCCTCCTCACCCACCTCCACCTCGACCACATCCAGGGCCTCGTCTTCTTCGCCCCCGCCTTCCGCCCGCAGACCGAGATCGTGATCTGGGGCCCGGCCTCGCCGGAGGCCTCGCTGCGCGACCGCATCGCCCGCTACATCTCCGCCCCGCTCTCCCCGGTCGAGGTCCGCGAGCTTCCCTGCGACGTCTCCTTCCGCCACTGCCCGGAGAGCGAGTGGGAGATCGGCTCGGCCCGGATCCGCGCCGCCTCGGTCACCCACCGCGGCCCTACCCTCGGCTACCGGATCGACGACGGCGACTCCTCGCTCACCTACATCCCAGACCACGAGCCGGCTCTGGGCGCCGACCTCGAGTCGCTCGAGGAGGACTGGATCTCCGGCTTCGCCCTCGCCCGCGACACCTCGCTGCTGATCCACGACGGCCAGTACACCGACGCCGAGTACCCGTGCCACGTCGGCTGGGGCCACTCCGCGACTTCCCATGCCCTCAGCTTCGCCCGGCGGACCGGGGCCGAGCGCACCGTCCTCTTCCACCACGACCCGCTCCACTCCGACGACCAGCTCGACGCGCTGGCGGTCGAGTCGCAGCGGGAGTGGGTCGAGCTCGGCGGCGATCCCGGCACCCTCGAGCTGGGCGCCGAGCGGGACGAGTTCGAGCTGCCGGCTCGGGCAGCCAAAGCTGCCGCCGCCACCGTTTAGATCGAGAACCCGAAGGGGTCGATCATCTAGGCTGCGGGCGTGTCTCCTGCCGAGAGGATCGAGGCAGCCGCCGAGCGTTCGCCGCTGGTCCACAGCGCGCTCGAGCAGGCGCGGGCCGACCACGCCGGCCAGGTCCGCAACGGCAGCGGCGGGATGCCCTACATCGAGCACCCGATCACAGTCGCCGCCCGCCTCGAGGAGCAGGGCTACGGCGAGGAGGCGGTGGCGGCGGCGCTGCTGCACGACGTCGTCGAGGACTCCGGGACGACCCTCGACGAGCTGCGCGAGCAGTTCGGAGAAGCGGTGGCGGGGATCGTCGGCGTCCTCACCGACGACGAATCGATCGAGTCCTACCGCGAGCGCAAGGCCGAGCACCGCGAACGGGTGGCGGCGGCGGGCGAGGAGGCGATGGCGATCTACGGCGCCGACAAGCTGACCAACGTCCTCACCCTGCGGGCCGCCTATGAAGACGAAGGCGAGGCGATCCGCGACGAATTCAAGGTCCCGGTCGAGCTCAAGCTCGAGATCTGGGAAGCCGACCTCGGGCTGCTGCGCGAAAAGGGGCCGCAGGTGCCCTTCCTCGACGACCTCGAGCGCGAGCTCAGTCGGTTTCGGGCTTGCCTAGAGGCTCCTGCCCCGCCTGCAGGCTGAGCCGCCGCTGCAGCGGCAGCGCAAACCAGAAGAAGCTGAAGACGCAGAGTGCCAGGGCGGCGGTGACGACGGCCGCGGCGGTGGAGAAGAGGACGTCGGTGATCAGCAGGATCGCGCCGGTCATCGCCAGCGCCAGGAAGACGAGGCCGACGATCGCGAAGCGGTTCGCGTAGTAGACGAGGCGGCGCTTCTGCTGGTAGCGGAAGGTGATCCGGTGGTAGGCCGAGGGCGAGATCAGCATCGTCGCCGAGATCGCGGTGAGGATCAGGGTCGCGAAGTAGACGACCTTCTGGAACTCGGTGACTTCTTCGAAGCCCTTCTGGAACGGGACCGCGAGGAGGAAGGCGAAGAGGACCTGGACGCCCGGCAGGGCGACCCGCAGCTCCTGCAGGAGCTCGCCGAGGTTGCGGTCGAGCCGTTCCTGCTCGGTCTCGTCCCGGCCCGAATCGGGATGCCGTTGATCCTTCTCCTCGTCCACTCCGTTCCCCATTACAGGACCATATGGCAATCGAAACCTCCGTCGTGCTCTTCAACCGGGACCTCCGCGTCCACGACCACCCGGCCCTGGCAGCGGCCGCGAAGGCGGAGCGCGTGGTGCCGCTTTTCGTCTTCGACGAGCGCCTGCTGCGGTCGCGGTTCGCGGCCCCGAACCGGGTCGCCTTCATGCTCGAGGCGCTGCACGACCTCGACGAGTCGCTGCGCAAGGCGGGCGGGCGGCTGTTCGTCCGCCAGGGGGATCCGGTGCGCGAGGCGGTCGCGGTGGCGCGCGAGTGCGGGGCGACCGCGATCCACGCCAGCGCCGACTGGAGCGGCTACGCGCGACGGCGCGAGGAGCGGCTGGCGCGAGCCTGCGCCGAGGAGCGGATCGAGCTCTGCCTCCACCCGGGGGTGACCGTCGTCGACCCGCGAACGGTGACGCCGGCGAGCGGCGACCACTTCAAGGTCTTCACCCCCTTCCACCGCGCCTGGAGCCAGGTCGGGCGCCGGGAGAGCCGCGGCGCCCCGCGCAAGCTCTCGGTCCCGGGCAAGCTGCCGGCCGGGCGGCTTCCCCTGCTCGACTCGCTCGTCAGCGGCCGGCCCTCGCCGAAACGGATGCCCGGCGGCGAAGCGGAGGGCCGCAAGCTGATGCGCGCCTTCCTCCGCGACGGGCTCGGCGGCTACGAAGACGGCCACGACGACCTCGCCGGCGACCGCACCTCCCGCCTCAGCGCCTACATCCGCTGGGGCTGCGTCTCGCCGCTGGAGCTGGCCCGAGAGGCGGGCGAGCGGCGCGGCGGCGCGGCCTTCGTCCGCCAGCTCTGCTGGCGCGACTTCCACCACCAGGTCCTCGCCGCGACCCCGTCCCTCCCCCACCGCGACTACCGGCGGCGGGGCGACCGCTGGTCGCGCTCGCAGCGAGCCTTCGACGCTTGGCGCGAGGGGCGGACCGGCTACCCGCTGGTCGACGCGGCGATGCGCCAGCTCGCCGAGGAGGGGTTCATGCACAACCGGGCGCGGATGACCGTCGCCTCCTTCCTCTGCAAGGACCTCTATATCGACTGGCGCCCCGGCGCCTGGCACTTCTGGGACCTGTTGACCGATGGCGAGATCGCCAACAACGCCGGCAACTGGCAGTGGATGGCGGGGACCGGCAACGACACCCGGCCCAACCGCGTCCTCAACCCCGTCCGCCAGGCCGAGCGCTTCGACCCCGAAGGCCACTACGTGCGTCGCTATCTGCCCGAGTTGGACTCGGTGCGCGGCAAGGCGATCTTCCGCCCCTGGCGGATGGAAGGGTTCGAGCGCCTCGACTACCCCGAGCCGCTGGTCGACCACGACGACGCCGTGGCCGCCTTCAAGGCTCACCGCGAGGGCTAGGTGTGGTTGAGCTTTGTCCCGCATGCCACGACAAAGCTCAACCACACCCTGATTTGGGCGCATAGGATCGCCGGATGGGACGACTGGCGGTGATCCTCGGCAGCAATGCCCTCGGGCCGGGGGGCGAGGAGATCGCCGCGGCGGCGGCGGCGCAGGGGGCGGCGATAGTGCAGCGGCACAGCGCCGACGGCGCCTTCGTCCTTCCCCACATGATCGACCACGAGGCGACCCTGCGACCGCTGCTCGAGCAGGGCTGCGACAGGGTCCTGGCGATCGGCTCGGTCGGCTCGCTGCGCCCCGAGGAGCTCGCGGTCGGCGCCCTCGTCTGCCCCTCCGACTTCATCGCCCTCAACCTCGGCGACTCGATCTTCGGCGACGAGCGCGCCCACTCGGCGCCCCGCTTCGCCCCGCGCTGGCGCGAGGAAGTGATCGCCGCCTGGAGCGAGGGCGGGCAGGCGCCCCGCGACGGCGGCGTCTACTGGCAGGCCCGCGGGCCGCGCTTCGAGACCCCGGCCGAGATCCGGCTGATGGCCGCGCACGCCGACGTCGTCGGGATGACGATCGCCTCCGAGTGCGTCGTCGCCGGCGAGCTCGGCCTCGACTACGCCGCCCTCTGCGTCGTCGACAACCTCGCCAACGGCCTCGGCGAGGGCGAGGTCAGCACCGCGGCGATGGAAGCCGACCGCGCAACCAACGCCGAGCGCCTGCGAGAGGGACTGGAAGCGGTGCTGCCGCGGCTGGGAGCGGTCGGTCGATGATTCCGTGGTTCTTTAGTCCTCTATATCCGGACAAAGGAACCACGGAATGGCGTTGACGGTCGAGAACGCCCGCCTGGACGGGGAGCTGGTCGGAATTCGCTGCGATGGCGGGACGATCGCGGCCCTCGGGCCCGACGTCGCCGCCAAGCCAGGCGACGAGACGATCGACGCCGGTGGCGACCACCTGGTGCCGCCGCTGGTCAACGGCCACACCCACGCGGCGATGACCCTCTTCCGCGGCTCCGGCGGCGACCTGCCGCTGATGCCCTGGCTGGAAGAGAAGATCTGGCCGGTCGAGGCGAAGCTGAGCGAGGAGGACGTCTACCGGGGCGCCCGCCTCGCCTGCGCCGAGATGATCCGCAGCGGCACGACCCGCTTCTGGGACATGTACTGGCACCCCGGGGCGACCGCCCGCGCCGTCGCCGACGCCGGCATCCGCGCCACGATCGGCGCCCCCCTCTTCGACCTCCACGGCAGCCCGGTCGAACTGCGCGAGGCGGCCCACCGCGGCCTCGAGGAGCTCGCCGGCTGCGGGCGGGAGATCACCCCCGCGCTCGCCCCCCACGCGATCTACACGGTCAGCGAAGAGTCGCTGCGCTGGATCGGCGAGCTCAGCGCCGAGCGCGACCTACCGGTCCAGATCCACCTCTCCGAGACCGAGAAAGAGGTCCAGGACTGCCTCGCCGAGCACGGCGAGCGGCCCGCCTTCTACCTCGACCGGCTGGGGATGCTGACCGAGCGCACGGTGCTCGCGCACGGCGTCTGGCTCGACCCCGAGGAGCTGGCGCTGGTCGCCGAGCGCGGCGCCACCGTCGTCTCCAACCCGGTCGCGAACATGAAGCTCGCCGTCGGCGGCGTCTTCCCCTATCCGGCCGCGCGCGCCGCCGGCGTCGCCGTCGGCCTCGGCACCGACGGCGCCGGCTCCAACGACTCGCTCGATTTACTTGCAGACCTGAAGACCTTCGCCCTCGCCCAGAAGCACGCCGCCGCCGACCCCACGGCGATCGAGGCCGCCGAGGCCTGGGCGATCGCCACCGGCGACCGCGCCCCGCTCCTCGGCGCCGGTGCGCTCGAGCCCGGCACCGACGCCGACTTTCTCCTCCTGCGTGCGGATTCTCCCGAGCTGGGTATCGGTGATCTCGTGTCCGACCTCGTTTACGCTGCGGGCGGTGCCGCTGTCGCAACCACCGTCGTCGCCGGCCGTGTCCTCATGCGCGAGGGCGAGCTGCCGGAGCTCGAGGAAACCGTCGCCCGCGCCGCCGAGCGAGCGAGGGGGCTAGGCCTGTGAGCGAGTCCCAGGCCTCCTCCGTCCGCTACGACGGGGCGACGAAACGCTACCGCGGCTCCTCCGAGCCGGCGGTGGATCACCTCTCGCTGGAGGTGCCGGCGGGCGAGATCTGCGTCCTCGTCGGCCCCTCCGGCTGCGGCAAGACGACGGCGATGCGGATGGTCAACCGCACGGTCGACATCGACGAAGGCGACATCCTGATCGGCGAGAGCTCGGTCCGCGAGCGCGACGCCGCCCAGCTGCGGCGGGAGATCGGCTACGTGATCCAGCAGATCGGCCTCTTCCCTCACCGCACGATCACCCAGAACATCGGCGCGGTGCCGCAGCTGCTGGGCTGGGACAAGGACCGGATCCGCGCCCGCAGCGCCGAGCTGCTGGAGCTGATCGGGCTCGACCCCGAGCTCGGCGACCGCTATCCCGCCCAGCTCTCCGGCGGCCAGCAACAGCGCGTCGGCGTCGCCCGCGCCCTCGCCGCCGACCCGCTGGTGATGCTGATGGACGAGCCCTTCGGGGCGATCGACCCGATCAACCGCGAGCGCCTGCAGAACGAGTTCCTGCGCCTGCAGGCCGAGATCCGCAAGACCGTCCTCTTCGTCACCCACGACATCGACGAGGCGATCAAGATGGGCGACCGGATCGCGGTAATGCGCGAGGGCGGCAGGGTCCAGCAGTACGCGACCCCGGCAGAGCTCTTGATGGCGCCGGCGAACGAGTTCGTCGAGGACTTCGTCGGCGCCGACCGGGCGCTGAAGCGGCTGGCGCTGATGCGGGTCGCCGACATCAACCTCTGGGAGGCGCCGCTCGCCCACGTCGGCCAGGCGACCGCCGAGGTGCGGGCGAAGCTCGACTCACCCGCGGTCGAAGTCCCCTTCCCGCTCTTGGTTGACAGCGAGCGCCGGCCGCTTGGCTGGCTCAGCGAGCGCGACCTCGCCGCCGAGAACGTCCCCGGCCGGCCGGACTCGCCTCTCGGGCCGGTGCTCGAGCTCGACGACGTGATGCGCGACGCCCTCGCCGACCTGCTCCAGCACGAGACCCAGTACGCGCCGGTCGTCGACCACGAACGCCGCATCGTCGGCGTCCTCTCGGTCGAGATCATCTCCGAGTTCCTCGCCTCGCCGGAGGCGAAGACGGACGAGCACAGCGCGGCAGAGAGGCCCCATGGCTAGCGTCGCTCTGCTGGCCGCGGCGGGTGAAGTCGGCGGCGACTTCTTCAAAGAACGTGACGTCGGCAGCCTCTGTCAGGCGCAGACCCAGCACGTCTTCTGCTTCGACTGGGCGAAGGAAAACATCGACCGCTTCGGACAGCCCACGGTGCAGCACCTGCAGATCGTCATCCCGGCAATCCTGATCGGCTTCGTCGTCGCCTTCGCGCTTGCCCTGATCTCCCACCGCATCCGCTGGCTGCAGCCACCGCTGCTCGCCGCCACCGGCATCCTCTACACGATCCCCAGCATCGCCTTCTTCTTCCTGCTGCTGCCGGTGACCGGTCTCGGCCGCGACACGGCGATCATCGTCCTCGCCGCCTACACCCTGCAGATCATCTACCGCAACACGGTTCTCGGCCTCAACAACGTCCCCGACTCGGTCAAGGACGCGGCACGCGGCATGGGCCTGACCCAGCGGCAGATCCTCTGGAAGGTAGAGCTGCCGCTGGCGATCCCCGAGATCATCGCCGGGCTGCGGGTGGCCGTCGTCAGCACGATCGCGATCGCAACCCTGGCGGTCCTGATCAGCGCCGGGGGGCTGGGGACGCAGATGTACAACGCGAACCTCACCTTCCCGACCAGCATCATCATCGCCGGCGCGATCGTGATGCTGATGGCGCTTGCCTTCGACGCGATCCTGCTTCTGGTGCAGCGGCTGACGACGCCGTGGCGAAGGGCGACGCGGGCATGATCGGCCAATTGCCCCTCGCCTCCTTCGTCGGCGCGGTCGAATTCATCTTCAGCCCGCAGGAATCGAGCGTCACCGGCGGCAAGAAGGTCGGTGGCTTTGACAAGTCGATGGAACTGCTGCTCAAGCATCTCGAGGTGACGATCCTCGCCCTGGCGATCGCCCTCGTCGTCGCCCTTCCGCTCGGGCTCTACCTCGGCCACCGCGGCAAGGGCGAGCAACTCGCGATCGGGCTCGGCAACGCCGGCCGAGCAATTCCCGAGCTGGCGGTGATCGCCCTGGTCGCGGTGCTGATCGGCGTCGGCATCCAGAACGTCGCCCCGGTCCTGGCAATCCTCGGCGTGCCGCCGATCCTCAACAATGCCTTCGTCGGCGTCAGTCAGGTGGACAGGGCGACGGTAGACGCCGCTCGCGGGATAGGAATGAGTGAGTCGGCGATCATCCGCAAGGTCGAGCTGCCGATCGCCATCCCTACCGTCATGGGCGGCATTCGCAGCGCCGCGATAGCGATTCTCGCGACCGCGACGATCGCCCCGTTGGCAGGCGTCGAATCGCTCGGCGACTTCATCATCAACCGCAACGTTTACGGCGAAAACGGGCTGCTCGCGGGAGCAATCCTCGTCGCCCTTCTCGCCCTCGCAATCGAGGGATCTCTGGCGCTTCTGCAGCGCCGCCTGACTTCCGACGGGCTGAAGGTAAAGACTGCGTGAACGCAACTCCGACTTAAGACAAGTCAGACCACCCCAAGAGGAGGCAACAAGTGAGGACCGACAAGACGAGAGTGCGAGTGCTGCTGGCAGCGCTTGCCGCGCTCGCCCTGACCCTCGGCATCGCCGCGTGCGGCGGTGGCAGCGACACCACCGGCAGCGAAACGAGCAGCGAAGAAGGCGGCTCGGGCGCGGCGATTCAGTCCAACCCCGAAAACGGCAAAGTCAACCTGACGATCGGCTCGAAGAACTTCCCCGAACAGGAAATCCTCGGCGAAATCTACGCGCAGGCTCTGACCGCGGCGGGCTACAAGGTGAAGAGCGCGCTCAACCTCGGCTCTGAAACCGTCGCCCTGAAAGCGGTGAAGACGGGGCAGATCTCCGGCTACCCGGAGTACGCCAGCACGGCCCTCACCTCGTTCTTCGGCCTCGAACCCGAAGAAGTGCCCTCCGACGCCACCGAAGCGTGGGAAAAAGCGAACGAAGAATTCGAAAAGGAAGGCCTCGAAGCCTTCGAACCGACTCCGTTCGCCAGCGCCAACGCCGTCGGGACGACCAAGGAAACGGCCGAAAAATACGGCCTGAAGACGGTCTCCGACCTCGAAGGCGTCTCCGAAGAACTGTCCCTCTACGGCTCGCCCGAGTGCCGCCAGCGGATCGACTGCCTGGCCGGGCTGGAAAAACTGTACGGGCTGAAGTTCAAGTCGTTCACCCCGGTCGACATCGGCCTCCGCTACACGGTGCTGGAAAAGGGTCAGGCGAATCTCTCGATCCTCTTCACCACCGACCCGCAGCTCTCGGCCGAGAGCGACAAGTTCGTCATCCTCGAAGACGACAAGAAGGTGTTCCCGGCCGGGAACGTGATCTTCGTGACGGCGCAGAAAGTCGCCGAAGAAGCCGGGCCGGACTACGAAAAGACGATCCTGCAGGTGCAGGAAGGGCTTGACCTCAAGGTCGTCCAGGAGCTTGATGCTCGGGTCGAACTTGAAAAGGAAACGCCTAAGCAGGCTGCTACGGCCTACCTGGAAAGCGCTGGGTACATCGGTTCGTAGTTAGTTGGGGAGAAGGCCGGTGGGGGTGCCCCGGGAGCACCTCCGCCGGCTTTTCGTTTTTTCGGCTGTCGCCTCGGGCGCTTTTGGGCCGGCTCCATGCCAAGTACCCGGGGCACCCCCACCGGCCTTCTCTACACGAGGGCGTGTTCGGCGGTCGCCTTTTCGTGGCGGCCTTTGAGGTGGTTGAGGCTGTGGTGGGCTACCCAGGCGGCCAGCAGGCCCGAGGCTCCGGCCAGGCAGAGGGCTACTCGGGGGTCGTAGTTTTGGGCTAGCCAGCCGGCTAGGGGACCTCCTATCGGGGTTGAGCCTAGGAAGACGACGCTGTATAGGGCCATTACCCGGCCTCGCATCTCCGGGGTGACGGCCAGCTGCAGGGTCGAGTTGATCGTTGCTGCGAAGGTGACCGAGGCGGCGCCTAGGAGGGCCAGCATCAGGATCTCCAGGGCGAGGCTGGGCATCGCCGCCGCCAGCAGGGCCGAGACGCCGAAGGCGAGGGCGCCGCCGGCGATCAGGCGCGGGCCGGTGCGGCCGCGGTGGCCGTTGACGAGGGCGCCGGCGATCGAGCCGACCGCCATCGCCGAGACGAGGGCGGCGTAGGTCATCGCGCCGGATTCGAAGCTGAACTTGGCGAGCAGCGGCAGCACCACCTGGAAGTTGAAGCCGAGCGTCCCGACCAGGCCCATCAGCGCCAGCGGCACCATCAGCTCGGGCGTCCGCATCACGTAGCGGAGGCCGGCGCGGATCGCCCCCGGCTCGCGGTCGGCCACCGGCGCTGCGTGCAGGCGGCTCGGGTCCATCCCCCGCAGCGCGAAGATCATCGCCACGAAGGTGAGCGCGTTGAGGGCGAAGCAGGGGACGACGCCGACGGTGGCGATCAGGATCCCGGCCAGCGCCGGGCCGACGATCCGCGCCGCCTGGACGATGACGCTGTTGAGGCTGACCGCGTTGACGACCCGGTCGGCGCCGACCATCTCGAAGACGAAGCTCTGGCGGGTCGGGTTGTCGACGGCGTTGACCGCGCCCATCGCGAAGACCCCGAGGTAGACCATCCAGGGCTGCACGACGCCGGCGGCGGTGACGGCGAAGAGCCAGACGGCCGGGACGGCCATCAGCACCTGCGTCGTCATCAGCAGCCGCCGTTTCGGGAAGCGGTCGGCGAGGAGCCCGCCCCAGGCGCCGATCAACAGCATCGGCAGGAACTGCAACGCGGTCGTCAAGCCGACCGCGACGCCGCTGCCGGTGAGGCTGAGGACGACCCAGATCGCCGCCACCGTCTGCATCCAGGTGCCGCTGAGGGAGATCAGCTGGCCGGCGAAGTAGCGGCGGTAGTTGGGGACCTCCAGCGAGTTGAACGAGTGGCGGATGGCGGCAGTCACAGCGACCGCTCGCCCTCCCGCATCCGCTCGAGGATCTCCGCCGCCCGCTCCAGCGTCTCCACTTCCTCGGCGGAGAGGTCGCGCATGCGCCGCGCCAGGTAGGCGTTCTTGCGCCCACGGAGACGCCGCAGCCGCTCGCGGCCGGCGCCGTTGACGCTGACCAGGGCGCTGCGCCGGTCGTCGGGGTCGGGAGCGCGGTCGATCAGGCCCTCGCGTTCGAGGCAGCCGAGGGTGCGGGTGATCGTCGGCCGCTTGACCCGCTCGATCGCGGCGATCTCGCTCGGGGTCATCGGCCCGTGCCGCTCGATCGTCGCCAGCGCCGCGACCGAGGTCGGGGTTAGGCCGGAGGTCTCGGCCGCCGCCTCCTGCCGCAGCCGCCGGGCGGTGCGGACGATCGCCGTGCGCAGATACGCCGCGCGCTCCGTGAGGGGGATGTCCGTGGTCTGCGTCTGCATTGGTTAGCTCTGGTAATTAGTCTAGCAAACTACTTTCGCGACCCCCTCTGCTCGGACACCATCGCGATCGCCTCCAGCATCTTCTGGTGGTAGGCGACGCCGGCGAGCAAGGTGCGTTCGGAGCGGCCGAACCCCTCGCCGGCGCGGGCGAGCTGGAGGTAGCCCTGCAGCTCCTCCAGCTTCTGCCGGTGCCAGGCCTCCCGCGAGCCCTGCATCGCCTCGGGGTCCGCCCCGGCGAACAGTTTGAGGATCGCTTCGTCGCGCAGCTGCGGCGGCTTGACGTCGGGGTCCGCGGCCCACTCGGCCAGCACCTCGCGGCCGAGGTCGGTGAGGGCGTAGACGCGGCGGCGGCGACCGCCCTCCTCTTGATGCGCTGTCAGGTATCCGGCCGCGGCCAGGCGGGCGGGCTCCTCGTAGGCGGTGGTGTGGGGAACGGGCCAGAAGTTCTGGATCGAGCTCTCCATCGCCTGCTTGATGTCGTAGGAGGTCATCTCGCCGAACTCCCCCAGCACCGCGAGCAGCGCGTAGGAGGTCCCGCTGAGCTTGATCGGGTTGCTTTCCATGATTCGAAGCGTATAGTACGGAACGAACGGTAAGGCTCGACCGGCAGGAGGCCAAGATGCCCAACACCGACTCCCCCTACGACGCGGTCGTCGTCGGCGCCAGCCTCGCGGGCTGCGCGACCGCCATCCAACTCGGCCGCGCCGGCCTGCGCGTCGCGGTGATCGAGAAGCAGCCCGACCCGCAGGCCTACAAGCGGATCTGCTCGCACTTCATCCAGGCCTCCGGCGTGCCGGCGATCGAACGGCTGGGGCTGCTCGAGCCGATCGAAGCGGCGGGCGGCCAGCGGCCGCGGGTCCATGCCTGGAGCCAGTGGGGCTGGATCGAAGCCCCGCCCGAGCAGGCCGGGCGGGGGATCAACCTGCGCCGCGAGGTCCTCGACCCGCTGGTCCGCACCACCGCCGCCGAGACCCCCGGCGTCGAGATGATGCTCGGCTGGAGCGCCGAGCGGCTGCTGCGCGAGAACGGCTCGTTCGCCGGCGTCGCCGTCCGCAACCCCGATGGTGAGGAGCGCGAGCTTCGCGCACGGCTCACGGTCGGCGCCGACGGTCGCGACTCGCGCATCGCCGAGCTCAGCGAGGTCCCGGTCAAGACCTCCCCCAATGCCAGATTCGCCTATGGCGGCTACTTCGAAGGAGGCACGCCGGCCCACGCGCCCGACGCATCGGTCTGGTTCCTCGACCCGCAGTGGGCGGCCGCCTTCCCCACCGACACCGACCTCACCTTCTACGCAGCGATGCCGACCAAGGAGCGCCTGCCGGAGTTCAAGCGGGACCCCGAGGGCGCCCTGGTCAGGTTCCTCGCCGACATCCCCGAGGCGCCGCCGATCCGCGAGGGCCGACTCGTCGGCTCGGTGATGGGCAAGGTCGACATGACCAACCGGATGCGCAGGCCGGTGGCGCCGGGGCTGGCCCTGGTCGGCGACGCGGCGCTCGCCGCCGACCCGCTGTTCGGAGTCGGCTGCGGCTGGGCCTTCCAGTCGGCGGGGTGGCTGTCCGATGCCGTCCTCCCCGCGCTCACCGGCGAGCAGCCGCTGGAAAAGGGGCTCGACCGCTACCGCCGCCGCCACGCAAAGGAGCTGCGCGGTCATACCTTCTTCATGCACGACTACTCGAAGGGGCGCCGCTTCAACCCGATGGAACGGATGATGTTCGCCGCCGCCGCCCGCGACGGCAGGGCGGCGGCGATCGTCGATTCCTTCGCCACGCGCCAGATCGGCCCGGCGCAGATGATGCCCCGGATGCTGCCGCGGGCGATCGCGGTCAACGCCCGGCACGCCCTGGCGCGATGAGCACAGAGATCAAGCGCTCGAGCCTGCTCGCCGGGGGCACCAGGACCCGCCTCGTCCAGGCCGGGCCCGCCGACGCCAGCGAGGCGCTCGTCTTCGTCCACGGCAACCCGGGCTCGGCGGACGACTGGGTGAGGCTGGTCGGTGCCGCGGGGGCCGCCGGCCATCGCGCGGTCGCCTTCGACCTGCCCGACTTCGGCGAGACCGTCGCCCCCGACGGGTTCGAGCACACCCCGTTCGGCTACGCAGAGTTCGTCGCCGAAGCGCTTGAGGAGCTCGGGATCGAGCGGGCCCACCTCGTCCTCCACGACTTCGGCGGCCCGATCGGGCTGGTCTGGGCGATGGCCCATCCCGACGCCCTCGCCGGCATCGTCCTGATCGACACCGGGGTCCTCCCCGGCTACACCTGGCACACCCTGGCGCGGATCTGGCGGACGCCGGTGCTCGGCGAGGTCTTCCAGGCGATCACCAACCGCCGCGGCTACCGGTTCGCGCTCAACCGCAACGAGCCGCGCGGGCTGCCCCGCGAGTTCGTCGAAGCGATGTACGACAACTACGACCGGCGGACCCGGCGGGCGGTGCTGAAGCTCTACCGGGCGACGCCGGACCCCGGCGGGATGTCGGAGAACCTGATCGGAATCCTCGCCCCCCGGGACATCCCGGCGCTGGTGATCTGGGGCGAAGACGACGCCTACCTGCCCTCCTCCTATGCCGCGGAGCAGGAGCGGGCGTTTCCATCGGCCGACGTCCACGTGCTCCCGGCCAGCGGCCACTGGCCCTTCGCCGACGCCCCGGAGACCGTCGAGCGCCTGCTCGTCGACTTCCTCGACCGGGCCGGCGCGCCCGAAGCTTCCCGGCCGGAGGGCTAGGCCGCGAAGCGCGCTTCGGACCGGGCCTTGGCCTTGGCGGCCTCGACCTCGCGATCCTTCGGCGGCGCCGTGGTGACGAGGCGATCGAGCAACCGGCGAGTCGTCTCGGCAACCGCCGCGACGGCCTCGTCGAAGGCCTCCTGGTTGGCCTGCGAGGGCTTGGTCGAGCCGCTGATCTTGCGCACGTACTGCAGCGCCGAGGCCTGGATCTCCTCGTCGGTCGCGGGTGGATCGAAGTTGTGGAGGGTTCTGATGTTTCTGCACATGGGGTCGATCTTAGAACCGCACGATTCGAGAAGAGCCCGCATCGCCGATATGAAATCCTCAGCGGCGATGGAGCTCGTCCGATGACCGACGCCGCCGAGGCCCGCGACAAGCGCTGGATCGCCCTGATCCTGCTCTGCTCGGCCCAGTTCGTGGTCGTGCTCGACGCCTCGATCGTCAACGTCGCCCTGCCGACGATCGGCGAAGCGCTCGACTTCTCCGAGAGCAGCCTGCCCTGGGTCGTCAACGCCTACGTCCTCACCTTCGGCGGCTTCCTGCTGCTGGGCGGGCGCCTGGCCGACCTGCTCGGCCGCCGCCGCGTCTTCATGTTCGGGCTGGTGCTGTTCGCGATCGCCTCGCTGTTCGGCGGCCTCGCCGCCACCTCGGGCCAGCTGGTCGCCGCCCGCGCCGTCCAGGGGCTGGGTGCCGCGATCCTCTCCCCCGCCGCCCTCTCGATCGTCGCCACCACCTTCAAAGACGGCGCCGAGCGCAACAAAGCTTTGGGGATCTGGGGCGCGGTCGCAGGGTCGGGCGGCGCTGCCGGCGTTCTCCTCGGCGGCGTCCTCACCGAATACCTCGGCTGGGAATGGGTGCTCTGGGTCAACGTCCCGATCGGGATCGCCGCCGCGGCCTTGTCGCCGCGCCTGATCGCCGAATCCCGTGCCGAACAGGAGGTGCGGACCTTCGACGTCGCCGGCGCGACGACGATCACCCTCGGCCTCTCTGCCCTGGTCTTCGCCCTGCTCGACGCCGAAGACGCCGGCTGGGGGTCGACGCAGACGATCGGCGTGCTCGCCCTCTCCGCCATCCTGCTGATCGCCTTCGTCGCGATCGAGCGCCGCTCGCGCGCCCCGCTCGTCCCCTTCTCGATCTTCCGCATCCGCACGATCACCGGCGCCAACGTCGTCGGCATCCTCGTCGGCGCCTCGCTCTTCTCGATGTTCTTCTTCATCTCGCTCTACATGCAGCAGGTGCTCGGCTACAGCGCGATCAAGGCGGGGCTCTCCTACCTGCCGCTGGCGCTGGCGATCATGCTCTCGGCCGGGATCGCCTCCAGCCTGGTGACGAAAGTCGGCTTCAAGCCGATCCTCGCCGCCGGGATGGCCTTCATCGCGATCGGCCTCGTCTGGTTCAGCCAGATCTCGGTCGACGGCACCTTCCTCGCCGACATCCTCGGCCCCTCCCTCTTCGCCGCCGTCGGCCTCGGCTTCGCCTTCGTCCCGGTGACGATCGCCGCCGTCTCCGGCGTCGAAGACCGCGAGCAGGGACTGGCATCCGGCCTGATCAACACCTCCCAGCAGGTCGGCGGCGCCCTCGGCCTCGCCGTCCTCGCGGCAATCGCCAACTCCCAGATCGGCACCTCCCGCGACCCCGCCGTCCTCACCGACGGCTTCTCCTCCGCCTTCCTAGTCGGCGCCGGCTTCGCCGTCCTCGGCCTCCTCGCAACGCTCTTCCTGATCCGCAGCGCGGACAGCAAGGCGCACGTGCAGCTGGGCGCGGAGCTTGCCGTCGAAGACGCCCGATAAGCACGACTGCGTGCATAGTGCGCCTCGACTCGCGCTCGCTGACACCCGGGTTTGTCAAAGAAATTCTCGTCTAATAGAAAAATCTCATAGGCATTTGCGTTCTTCGTGGGACCAAGACCCATGGGAGGCAAGGTGCGGAACGAGAGTGGACTGTCCGGTGACACCGGAGAATTGCGGAGCTGGGAGCAGCTTCGGCAGCGGGGCGCGGAACAGTCGCAACGCGGTGAATTAGCGAAGGCCCTCGAGGCGCTTCAGAGAGCGATAGATACCTACCGCTCCGAAGACCAAAGCGAGCTCCTTTACACGCTGGAGGCGGAGTTGGGGGATGTCCAGTTGGAGCTTGGTCACAGCGACGAAGCGATCGCCCACTACCGTCAGTCGCTGGCCCATGCGCAGGAGAAGCACTGCGAGGCGGCCATCGCATCTGCCCACCGACGGATCGGCATGGCTTACCAGGAGAAGTGGGAGCTGCCACGGGCGGAGGAAAGCTACCGCGAGGCTGACCGCCTTCTGGAGGGAGTCGAAGACGATTCGGAGCGAGCGCTGCTGCTGGTGCAATGGGGGTCGCTGTTCGAGGATCTGGGCAGCTTCAAGAAGGCGCGCAGGCAGTACGAGGAGGCGCTGCGGATTTACCGAAGCCTCAGCGACCACGGGGGTGAGGCGATGGCCCACCGTCGTCTCGCCTCGGTCCTGCACGAGCTCGACGCCCTTTCGGATGCCGAACAGGAGCTTCATCTCGCCCGAACCCTGCTCGACCAGCAGGAGAGCCGGGATGCCCCCGAGCTGATCGAGGTGCTGAACCTCCTCGGCCGCATCTACGAGGACCAGGGGAGGACCAAGGACGCGATGGGCCTTTACGAGGAGGCTTACCATCTGGCCGACTCGCTCGGTATCTCCCCGGCGAAGGTGGAATGCCTGCGCAGAATGGGATCTGCGCTGGCCGTTCGGGGCGAGCTCAGGGAGTCCGTCGAGCGGTACTCACAGGCGATCGCTATCTGCCGCCACCTCGATGACCGGCGAGAGCTGGCCGAGATCTACGGCGACCTCGGCGACGTCTACATCGAGCAGGGTGACTTCAAGGAAGCAGAGCGATCTTTCAAGTCGGCCGCAGAGCGGCTCGACCACGACAATCCGCGCGGCCTCGCCCTGGCGAAAAGACGCCTTGGCGAGCTGTACCAGGAGAAGGGGGAGCACAAGCGCGCGGAGGAGTACTACTCGGAAGCCGAGAGCCTGCTCGAAGGCCTCGACGACGCCGGCGAGAAAGCAATCCTCTACACGGCTTGGGGCTCACTGCAACAGGAAGGCGGCCGTCTGCGTGACGCCCTCTCCAACTACAAACACGCCCTCGCCATCAACGAGAGCAACCGCCAGCTTCGCGGCGAAGCGATCTGCAGGAGGTGCATCGGCTCCGCCCTGCACGACCAGGGACGACTCGAGGAGGCGGAGAGTGAATTGCGCCTCGCCCGCGCCCTGTTTGAGCAGCAGGGCAGCGAGGAGAAGCCGGAGCTGATCGAGGTCCACAACCAGCTTGGCTCGGTGCTACAGGACCAGGGGCGCATCAATGAAGCGATGGATCTCTTCCGCCAGGCGCACGACCTCGCCGGCACGCTCGGAATCGAGCCCGCGAAGGTCGAGAGCCTGCGCTGCATGGCCTCCGCTCTGGCAGCATCGGGAGAGCTTGGCGAGGCGGAAGAGCGCTACAACGAGGCGATTCTTCTCTGTGAAAAGAAAGATGAGGTTGCTCTTTCATCCCTTTACGGAGAGTTCGGCGACGTCCTCTTCGAGCAGGGACGCCTGGACGAAGCGATCGACGCCTACAAGAGCGCCCTGGGGTACGACCAGAATCACCAGGATCAACTGGGCATAGCGATCGCCAACCGTCGCCTGGGTGCGGCATACCAACGCCGCGGCGATCACGATCGGGCCAGCGACTATTACAAAGAAGCGGAGCGTCAACTGAGGCCGCTGGAGGATGAGGACGAGCGAGCGCTGCTGCGGCTGTACCAGGGCTCTTCCTACGAGGATCAGGGGCTCTACTCGAAGGCGCTCTCGGAATACAACAAGGCCCGTGGCTTCTATCAGCAGCAGCGCAACGCGCTGCGGACCGCCTTCGCGGCTCGGTGCGAAGGCTCGGCACAGCTACAGCTAAACCTCCTAAACGAGGCAGAGGCGAACGCCAACTTCGCGCTGGAGCAGTTGTCCGGGATCGAAGACAAACCCGAGGAAATCGAGTGCCTGAATCTGCTCGGTGCCGTCCGCCGCGCCCAGGGCCGCCGGGACGAAGCCTTCGAGCTCCACTCACGGGCCCTGGCTCTTGCCGACTCCCTCTCGCTGCAGCCGGCGCAAGCGAGCTCGATGCGCCACGTGGCGGCCGTTCAGGTCAGTCGCCAAGGGGACGAACAGAAAAAGGCCCTCGAGAAATTGACGGACGCGCTAAGCATCTACAAACTCCTCAAGGACGACGTCAACTGCTCCGAGGTCCACGACGACATCGCCGACGTCAACCTGATCCTCGGTCATGTCGACGAGGCGGTTACCCACTACGAGACCGGGCTGCGGATTGCCCGCAAACTAGATCGGCATGCCTTGACGGCGGACATCCTGCTCGGCCTCGCCCGCTGCAAACGCCGCCAGAACAATCTCGAGGGAGTGCGCGTGCACATGGAAGAGGCGCGTCAGATGATCGACCAGATCGAAAGCAGTCCTGCGCGACAGGCGCGTCTGCGTCTTGAGATGGCTCAGATCCAGGAGGACGAAGGCAAACGAGGGGCGGCCATCGAAGGCTATGAAAAGGCCTTGAGCGCGTTTCAGGACTGCAACGAGAGGCTGGGGTCGTTGGAGTGCCACCGCCTTCTCCTGGCCGCACACACCAGCAAGGGAGATTTTCCCGAAGCCGGCCACCACCTCTCGCAGACCCTCCACCTCGAAGGCAACATGGAGGCGCTCTGGGCCGTGATGCTCGATCAGTTCCATCCGAAGATCAGCGACAGCGCCAAGGGCGCTTTTGCCGAAAACCGCTTTGGAAGCGGTGTCCTCGAGGCAATGAAAGCCTGCGAGAGGGAAGTGCACGCGGCTGTCGACGCGGAAAAGAAGATGCATCGGGACGAGGCGGTGACCAAGTGCCTGACCCCCGAGCGGCGAGGCGGCATCGCCCCATGGACCGACGAGAGACAGCTCGAGGCGTTCCGGAAGCTCTGCGTTGCGGCCTTCCAATGCTGTCGCAACCCCCTGGCCCACAAAGGTCTGCCGATGGATGCCAGCCAAGCATTCGCCTGGCTTGGGGTCGCCCACCTGATGCTGACGCTGATGGACGCTCCGGAGGGAGCGGAGCCGGCGACCACGGCCACGGGGGAGGCAGGATGAACCGGGAGGAGCTGGAGCAGTTCGTTCCCCAGTTACTGGAGGCGCGGTATCCGGGTCGGGCGCAGAAAATGGGTAGCGAGGATCCCGTCGGCCTCCCGGGTCTTGACGGCTGGATGCTGAGCTTCGACAACTGCGTGCTGACCGCCTCCATCAGCCGCAGCACCCATCCCTTCATCTGGATCCGGGGTGGCGTGGCCCATGCGGTTCCCCGCTCCGAACAGTTGGCGCTGCGAGTGGCCGCCGGCAACAAAGACCTCGTGGTGGGCCGGCTCTATATCGCCTACGGGGACGACATGGCGATGGTCGCCTTCGACGAGACCGTCTTCGGCGGTTATCTCTCATTCGAGCACGAGCCGAGCATCCAGGATGCCGTCAACAAGCTCGAGACGAGCATCCAGCACACCACGGAGTGGGCGAAGACCATCCGCGATGAGTTCGGCGGCCAACCGCTCACCGCCGAGGACTGGCATTTGCTGACGTTCTAGCGGTCGAATTCGAAGCAAATGACACGGTAGTGTCATTTCTTTGAGCCAATTTAGTAACGCCACTTGAAGTGGAGAATTTCGCCCCTAGGATCGGCCGCCGGAGGGTGAAGGGGGCGGGTGTCTCCACTCAGTTCACACCTGATGTGTTTGGTCTAACCAACCGGATCCGGTTCGAGTCCGGCGCCCTCCGCAGACATAGACCGTCGCGAAAAGGGTCGAGTCGGGGCACGGGTGCCGTGCTACCGTGAAGGCACGGTGTGAACCGAGTGCGGGGTGGTTCCCCGCTTCACCAGACTCGACCCGCCTCGCGGCGGGTCTTGTCGTTTCTAGGGCCGTGGTCGCTCCTCGAAGAGGCACCGGCCTCGCCGCGTCGAAGCAGACTCGGATGGACGAGCGCAGCATTCGCATCCGCGAAAAGCTGAATACGCCGATGCTGATCGCGGCGGCGTTGACGGTGCCCACCGTGGCGATCACGGAGTCGAAGCCGGGCGGGACGCTGGAGACGGTGGCGGTGGTGCTGAACTGGGTCACCTGGCTCGCCTTCCTGGTTGAGCTGGTGGTGATGCTGAGCGTGGTGCCCGACAAGAAGGCCTGGCTGCGCCACCACCCGCTCGACGTGGTGATCGTCTTCCTCACCCCGCCGGTGCTGCCGCCCGGGCTCCAGAGCCTGCGGGCCCTGCGCCTGCTGCGGCTCCTGCGCCTGCTGCGGCTGGCCGAACTCTCGCGCGAGGTCTTCTCCCTCGAGGGGGTCCGCTACGCCCTCCTGCTCGCCACGCTGACGATCGTCGCCGGCGGCACCGCCTTCGCCGCCTTCGAGAAGGAACAGCACCTCAACTTCTGGGAGGGCACCTACTGGGCGCTGACGACGATGACGACCCTGGGGTCGAACATCTACCCGACGACGACCGGCGGCCAGATCGTCTCGACGGTGATCCTGCTGATCGGGATCGCCTTCGTCGCCCTCCTCACCGGCTCCTTCGCCCAGCGCTTCCTGGCTCCCGAAATCGCCGAGATCGAGGAAGAGCTGGAGGAGGAGCAGCTGAGCGCCGAGGCGCTGGCGCTGCGCGAACTGAAAAGCGTCCAGGAGCAGCTGCAGGCGCTCGAGGTCGCGATCGAGCGGATGGCGAAGCGCTAAGCCGCTCCTCAGTCGGCCTTCGACTGCTCCTCGGCGATCTTCGACTCCAGCTCCTGCATCACGTCGGGGTCGCGCAAGGTGGTGACGTCCCCGAGGGCGCGGCCCTCGGCGATGTCGCGGAGGAGCCGGCGCATGATCTTCCCCGAGCGCGTCTTCGGCAGGTCGTCGGCCCAGATGATTCGCTTCGGGCGGGCGAATTTGCCGATCCGCTCGGCGACCGTGTCGCGGATGCCGGCGACGAGCTCCTCGCTCCCGTCCTTGTCGCCGCGCAGGGTGACGAAGGCGCAGATCGCCTGCCCGGTGTCCTCGTCGGACTGGCCGATCACCGCCGCCTCGGCGACGTCGGGGTGGGCGACGATCGCCGACTCGACCTCGGCGGTCGAGAGCCGGTGGCCGGAGACGTTGACGACGTCGTCGATCCGGCCGATCACCCAGAAGTAGCCGTCCTCGTCACGGCGGGCCGCGTCGCCGACCAGGTAACGCTCCTTGCCGAAGCGGGAGAAGTAGGTCTCGATGAAGCGGTCGTCCTCTTTGTAGAGGCCGCGCAGCATCGAGGGCCACGGCCGCTCCAGGACCAGCAGGCCCTGGCCTTCGGAGACCGGCTCGCCTTCGGACTCGTCGACCACCTGCGCCTCGACTCCCGGGAACGGCGTCGTCGCCGAGCCGGGCTTCGTCGCGGTGATCCCGGGCAGCGGCGAGATCATGATCCCGCCGGTCTCGGTCTGCCACCAGGTGTCGACGATCGGGCAGCGGCCGCCGCCGATCACCTCGCGGTACCAGAGCCACGCCTTCGGGTTGATCGGCTCCCCGACCGAGCCCAGCAGCCGCAGCGAGGAGAGGTCGTGTTCTTCCGGGATCTCCGCGCCCCACTTGATGAAGGTGCGGATCGCCGTCGGCGCCGCGTAGAGGATCGTCGCCTTGTAGCGGGCGGCGAGCTCCCACCAGATGCCCTTGTGCGGGTAGTCGGGCGCCCCCTCCCACATCACCGAGGTGGCGCCGTTGGAGAGCGGCCCGTAGACGATGTAGGAGTGGCCGGTGACCCAGCCGACGTCGGCCGCGCACCAGTAGACGTCGGACTCCGGCTTCAAGTCGAAGACGTAGCGGTGGGTGGCGGTGACGCCGGTCATGTAGCCGCCGGTCGTGTGCAGGATCCCCTTCGGCTTCGCGGTCGAGCCGGAGGTGTAGAGGATGTAGAGCGGGTGCTCGGCCTCCATCGGCTCCGCCGGGCACTCCGGGTCGGCGGCGTCCATCACCTCGTCGTAGAAGACGTCGCGGCCGTCGGTCATCGGGCAGTCGATCCCGGTGTGGCGGACGACGACGATCTTCTCCAGCGCCTCGTGGTTCGCCATGTGCTCGTCGACCTGCGGCTTGATCGGCGCCGTCTTGCCTTTGCGGCGGGCGCCGTCGACCGTGATCAGCGCCTTCGCCTGCGAGAAGTCCATCCGCTCGGCGACCGCCTCGGCCGAGAAGCCGCCGAAGACGACGTTGTGGGGGGCGCCGATGCGGGCGCAGGCGAGCATCGCGACGACGACCTCGGGGATCATCGGCAGGTAGACCCCGACGACGTCGCCCTTCTCCACCCCGAGGTCCTTGAGCGCGTTGGCGAAGCGCTGGACGTCGCGGTGCAGATCGGCGTAGGTGACATCGCGCTCCTCCCCCTCCTCGCCGCGCCAGTGGAAGGCGACGCGATCGCCGATCCCGGCCTCGACGTGGCGGTCGAGGCACTGCGCCGAGGCATTGAGGCGCCCGTCCGCAAACCACTTGTAGAAGGGCGGGTTGGAGTCGTCGAGCCCATCGCTCGGCTCGACATCCCAGTCGAGCAGCTCCTTGGCCTGCGCCAGCCACCAGGCCTCCGGGTCGGCCGCCGCTTCCTCGTAGACCTTCGGGTCGTTCCAGAGCGCGTTCGCGCGGAACTCCTCCGGCGGCTCGAAGCTCTCTACCCCGAGCATCTCCTCCAGTCGCTGCTCAAGATCCATGGCGCAAACCTACCCCAGCGCGCGCAACTGGAACGTCGTTTCCAGCATTTTGGCCCCTATCGGAACCAAAAGTCTGGAAACGATCCTCTTAGAGACCCGCGGGGTGGCGGGCGATGAAGCCTTCTGGGGAGTCGACCCAGGGGTCGTGCCAGCGCGGGCCGGGGCCGCCGACGGTGTCGAAGGCGATCCCGGCGACGACCATCCAGGCGTGGCCGGAGTTGGCGTAGACGGTGATCCAGCGGCCCGGCCCGGGTTCGCCCCAGGTCTCGAGGCCGGTCGAGTCCAGCGGGCTTTCCAGCAGGCCGCCGCCGTGCAGCGCGTAGCTGACGGCGCCGGAGCAGTCGTAGCCGGAGGATTCGAAGGAGCCATGGCCGCCGCCCCAGATGTAGGGGGTGGTGGCGATCGCATTGCCGGCGGAGATCACTTCCTGGACCGCCTGCGGCGCCGAGGCCGGGGCGCTCGCTTCGCTTTCGCTCAAGACCTGGGCTTCCTGGCCCGGGTTGAGCGGCGCCGGCATCTGCCCTTCGGTCGCGTCGCCGCCTTCGGAGGCGATCTGTTCGGAGATCGCCGAGAGGTTGTTGCTGAGCGCGGCTTCGCGCGACTGCAGCTCGTCGAGCGCTTCCTGGCGCGCGGCCTGTTCGGCTTTCAGTTCGTGGAAGCTCGCCGCCGCTTCCCTGCTGCGGGCCGCGACTTCGCGCTCCTTGGCGGCGACTTCGTCGCGCACGCCTTCGATCTCGGCGCGTTTTGCGTCCAGCCGTTCGACGGCGGTGCGGACTTCGTCGCGCAGGTCCTTGACCCGGTTGACGACGGCATCGTCGTAGGCCTGGATCTGGCGCATGTATTCGGTCTGCGCCGACATCTCCGACCAGTCTTCGGATTCGAGGATCGCGTTGAGGAGGTCGGGCGAGCCGGCCTCGTAGATCGCGACCAGCCGGTCGCTCAGCAGAGCGAGTGATTTCCTCAGCTTCGCCCGCACCTCTTCCAGGTGCGCTTCTTCGGCTTCCAGCGCCGCGGTCGCCCGCTTCAGCTGCGCTTCCTTTTCGGCCAGTTCGGCCTCGACCGCTTCCTGTTCCTGGCGCAGGGCCGAGACTTCGCCGAGCTTGGCGTCGATCGCCCGGTTCTGTTCGGCGATCGTCGCCGTCAGGTCGCTGCTTTCTTCCCGCACCCCTTCGAGCTTGTCGCGGGTCGCCTTCAGCTTCTGCTGCGGATCGGCCGGCGCGGTTTCAGCCCACGACGCCGCCAGCACGCAGAGCGCGGCGAGTAGAAGCGCGGCGAGGACCAAGATCCGCTGCCGCGCAGGGCGCGAAGAAGAGGAAAACTGCACGGCGGCGCAGGCTAGCGAAGCGCCCGCGCCGCCCTACAAGGAGTCAATAATTCGCAACTTCCCTTGCAGTTGCAGGAGATTTCAGGCGCGCGTCAAGCGAGCAGCTTGGCCTTCGCCTGGTCGAACTCCTCCTGGCTGAGGTCGCCTTTGGCCTTCAGCTCGGAGAGCTTGTGCAGCTCGTCGGCCGAGGTGCCGCTGCCGGCCTGCTCGCGGACGTATTCGTCGAAATGCTTTTTCGCGTCCGCTTGGGCTTTGATCGTTCGGTCCCGCATCCCCTCGCCGCGCGCGATCAGGTAGATCAACGCCGTCAAGAAGGGGATGAAGACGAGGAAGAGGACCCAGGCGGCCTTCGCCCAGCCCGACAGTTCGTGATCGCGGAAGAGGTCGCTGAGGATCGTGATCAGGATCCAGATCCAGATCACGAAGAAGAACACCTCGAGCGCGATGAGGAGGAGTTCGCCGAAGCTGATGTCGGCGAGCGGGAGTGACAGCACGTATTTCCTTTCGTGGATGGAGGCAGCGAAATATGCCGCGTACCTATATTCCGGACACTATTCCCCGCTCCTGCCGGGTGCATCCGTAGTTTTCGGCGTCACCGCGGCGGGGCGCTCAGCTTCATCGCGAAGAGGACGATCGCCACCGAGGTCGCGAGGTTGAGGCTGGAGACCCCCTCGCGCATCGGGATCGAGATCCGGCCGGCGGCGCGCTCGAAAACTTCGCCGCTGAGACCGTGGCGCTCGGTCCCGAAGGCGAGCACCGCCCGCGGCGGCAGCTCCTCGGGTTCCAGCTCCTCGCCCTCCGGGTCGATCGCCAGCAGCGGCCGGTCGCTCTCCGGCAGCGAGTCGGCAGAGGCAACCGGGAGCGCGAACTGCAGCCCGGCGGCGCCGCGGACGGCGTCGGGATGCCAGGGGTCGTTCTCGCCGGTCGTGACCAGGGCGGCGGCACCCGCGGCGGCGGCGACGCGGATGCAGGCGCCGATGTTGCCCATATTGCGCGGCTGCTCGAGCAGCACCGCCGGCGCCGGGTCGGGGTCGGCGAGCGCCGCGGCGAGGTCGACCGGCGGCCGGCGGGCGATCGCGACGATGCCGGTGTGCGGGACCAGCGGCACCAGCTCGGCGAGCGTCTCCTTGTCGACCGTCTCGACCCGATCGGCGATCTGGCCGGCGAGATCGGGGGCGAGGTCGCGCGCCATCTCCTCCAGCGCCCCCGGATCGAGCGCCACCGCCTCGACCAGCTCGCCCCCGAACCGCAGCGCGTGCTTGAGGGCATGGAAGCCCTCGACGACGGTCAGCTCGGGGTCGCGGCGCGCGGTGCGGAAGCGCACCGCGCGTTCGTGCTCTGCGCGGCCCATCCGCGCATCATTACTGGCTCAGCGCTGCCTCTGCCAGCTGGTTGCGGCCGCCGGCCTTCGCCAAATACAGGGCTTTGTCCGCCCGCCCGAGCAGCTCGTCGATGCTCTCGGCGAAGTCCCAGCCGGCGAGCCCGGCCGAACAGGTCTGCCCCATCGGTGTCTTCGCCCGCAGCCGCTCGACGATCTCCGCCGCCTGCTCGACCGGAGTGTCCGGGAGCAGGACCAGGAACTCCTCGCCGCCGAAGCGGACGATCGTGTCCTCGCCGCGCAGGGCGGAGTCCCAGGCCTTGGCGCAGGCACGCAGGACTTCGTCGCCGGCGAGGTGGCCGTGGGTGTCGTTGTAGTCCTTGAAGTGGTCGATGTCGAGAATCGCCACCACGAGCGGCGAGCGGGAACGGCGGGCCCGGGCCATCGCCCGCGGCAGCTGTTCCTCGAGGGCGCGGCGGTTGGGGAGGCCGGTGAGCTGGTCGTGGCGGGCCATCTCCTGTACCTGGCCGAGCAGCTCCTCGCGTTCGGACTCGATCTGCTTCAGGTGGGTGACGTCGGTGGCGCGGGCGTAGACCAGCGACTCGTCCGGCGAGAGCTGCGAGCTCCAGCGCAGCCAGTGCCAGCTGCCGTCTTTTGCCCGGTAGCGGTTTTCGAACTGCAGCGTCACGGCTCCCTGGAAGAGCCCGGCGGACTCGGCTTCGGTGCGCTCGCGATCGTCGGGATGGACGCGCTCGAGGAAGGGGACAGCGCGCAGCTCCTCCGGGGTGTAGCCGAGGTGCACCCCCCAGGCGTCGTTCAGCTCGACGAAGTAGCCGTCGGCGTTGGCGGTGGAGAGCATGTCGCGGGAGAGGTCGAAGAAGCGGCGGGCGCGCTCGTCGGCGCGGGCCCGGCGGGCGACGATGCCGGTGATCAGCAGCATCACCACGGTGAGGGAGATCAGAGTGAAGAGCCAGCGGGTCAGCGGCGAGTACCCCGCCGTGCTTTCGACGAGGAGGAGGACGACGCCGTAGACGAGCAGCAGCCAGGCGAGGTGGGCGCCGGCGACCCGGCGCGGGAAGTACAGCGAGGTGACCAGGGTCGTCCAGACGAAGATCGTCCCGTACTGGCCGACGGCGATCCCGCTCTCGTAGATCAGCAGCGAGGTCACCGCCGTCACGCCGCCGAGGATCAGTTGGACGCCGATGCTCGGGATGCGCTCGGCGGCTAGCCACACGACCCCACCCGCGAGCGCCATCGCCAGGGCGGTGAGGACGAGGGCGGCTTCGTCGCCGCCGCTCGGGTGCGGCAGCAGCAGGGAGATCGCGACGAGGGCGGCGCCGGCGACGAGCAGCGCCGCGGTCGCCCGGGCCCGGGTCCGGGCCGGTGGGCGAATGCTTACCCGATTTTCATTACTCGCCATGCCCGGGGCATCGGCAAACGTCGGCGTTTCCTTTAGCCGCGAACCACCTGGAACTGGGACATAAGTCCATGGTCCTCGTGGTCGAGCATGTGGCAATGGATCACGAACTTGCCGGTGTAGTCGGAGAAGTGGCCGGCGAGGAGGAGCTTTTCGTTCGGATAGACGAAAAAGGTCTCCTTGAGGCAGTCTTCCCAGGGCGGCGGCGGCTTGCCGTTGCGCTCGAGCAGGTACCAGTCGGTGTGGTGCAGGTGCATCACGTGGGCGACGTTGGTCTTGTTGACGATCTCCCAGGTCTCGGTCGTGTTCAGCTTCGGGAAGGCCTCGGACTGGGCGGGGTTGAAGGTGCGGCCGTTGATCCGCCAGGTGGTCTTGAAGAAGCCGCCGATCGTGATCTCCCAGCGCTTGTCGGGCTTGCGCTTCGCCTTCCGGGTCCAGGCTGGGAGCGGCCGCAGGTGACGGGGCACGTGGGTGCGGTCGGGCCGCCTGCCGCTGCCGACCCGGAACTGCATCAGCGCCCCGCCGTAGGTGTGGGCGCCGTTCGGGTTGCGGCCGGGATGGCGCTTGCTGCTGCGGAGCTCGACGCTCTCCCCCGCCATTTGCGAGAAGTCGACGATCACCTCGACCCGCTCGGCCGGCCCGATGAGGATTTCGCGGCGGCGCAGCGGCTTCGGCATCAGCCCGCTCTCGGTCGCGATCTGCAGCATCGGGGCGCCGTTGGAGAGCTGCAGGTTGTAGCTGCGGAAGGCGGAGACGTTGAGCAGCCGCAGCCGGTAGCGCAGCGGCTGCACCGGGTGGTGCGGCATGTAGGCGCCGTTGACGAGGACGCTCTCGCCGAGGATGCCGTCGGCGGGCGGGCGCTGGCCGTGGAAGGGGTCGGTGAGCTGGTTGTGGCGGTCGAAGGTGCGGTCGGCGATCATCAGCGGCAGGTTGCGCTCGCCGCGCGGCAGCTCGAGGCCGTCTTCGAAGCCGTCCTCGACGATGAACATCCCGGCCAGGCCTTTCCAGCTATGCGACGCGGTGCGGTCGAGGCGGTGGTCGTGGTACCACTGGAACGAGGCGCGTTCGGGCCGCCCGTCCTCCACCAGGTCGTAGACGTAGGTTTTGCTCGCCCCCGGCTCGAGCAGGAGGTCGTTGCCCATCTCGCGGGCCGAGAGACCGCGCGGGATGCTGCAGTAGAGGGAGGTCGGTTGGCTCTTGGTGAGGCCGCCGGGCTGGCCGTCGAACTGGGTGCGGCTGTGGGCGCCATGGAGGTGGACCGAGAGCTCCCCCACCTTCGCCGGTAGCTCGTGGTGGAAGGTGACGCGGGTCCGCTGCCCGGCGCGGCGCCGGATCGTCGGCCCGGGGAAGCTGCCGCCAAAGGTCCAGAGGCGGGTCTTGCGGCCGGGGAGGATCTGCTGCTCGGCCTCGCGGATCGGGATCCGGATGTGGTCGTCGCGGAGGACCGGCGGGATCGGCAGGCGGGCGCGGAAGGGAACCGGCTTCGCCAGCGCCTCGGTCGGCTCGGCGCTCAGCGGCAGGAGGCCGCCGCCCCCGCCCCGCAGGGGCAGGAGCGCGGCCAGGGCGCCACCGCCGAGGGCGCCGAGCAGAGCCCGGCGCCCGAAGCGGGGCGGATCTGAGGACTGCCCAGCCGTGTCGCTAGCTGGTCGGTGCGGGCAGCGGGGTCACCGGCGCAACCACGTTCACCTTGCCCTGCATCCAGGGATGCACGGCGCACATGTAGTAGAGCGTGGTGCCCGCGGCGGCGGTCACTTCCTGGGAGAAGTGGCCCCCTTTGGTTTCACCGCTGAACCAGGAGTCGCCCTTCTTGGTGACGGAGCCCATCGTGCTCCAGCCCGCGGGGCCGGCCTTGGCCGGGTTCTTGGTGATCTGTTCGGTTTTCGGGTTGAACCCGTGCCACATCGCGATCGAGAGGCAGATGTGTTTCGGCGCGAAGCAGCCCTTGCGTGCCTTCGGCGTCTTCGGCTGCGAGCCCTTGGTGACCAGCGAGAAGGTGTGCGGGCCGACCTGTTTCGGGTTCGTCTTGTTGACGATTTCCAGCTGGTCGCCGACGGTGACCGATTCCGGCCCGACGAACTTCAGCTTGCCCTTGGTCAGCTCGATCGAGATCTGGTCGGTGACGCCGGTGGGAGTCGCCGCGGCGGCGATGCCGGGGAGGGCGAGGACGGCGGTCGCCGAGACCGCGAGGGCCAGGGCCCGGAGGGAGAGCTTGCTGTGCAAAGCGTGCCTTTCTCTAGGAAGGTCGAGTTGGCGGAATCCTATTAGACGCCCGTTAGGCTTTTGGGGTGCCAACTTTTCTCCACACCTGCTACCGGATCGGCGAGATCGATCGCTCGGTCGCCTTCTACGAGAAGCTGGGCTTCGAAGAGGTGCGGCGGATGCCGATCGGCGACGAGGCGATCAACGTCTTCATGGCGATGCCCGGCGAAGACCCCCGCCTCGAGCTCACCTACAACCACGGGGTCACCGAGTACGACCACGGCACCGGCTACAACCACATCGCCCTGCTCGTCGACGGCAACCTCGACGACACCCTGGCGCAGCTGGCGGAGCTGGGCATCGAGCCCGAAAAGCCCCCCTACCGCCCCGGCGGCCGCACCGAGGGCCACCGCATCTGCTTCGTCAGGGACCCCGACGGCTACCGGATCGAGCTGATCGGGGAGTAGATCAGCCGGGGCTGATGCCGCCGCCGGCCGGGGGTGCTGCCGGTTCGGGTTCGGGCGTCGGGGTGGGTTCCGGTTCCGCGGTGGGTTCGGGATCGGGGGTGTTTTCTTCGCCGCCTTCGTCGCCGCCCTTGCCTTTGCCCTTGCCTTCGGATTCTTCTTCGCCTTCGTAGGTTTCTTCTTCTTCGTAGCCGCCGTAGGAGCTCGAAGAGGTGTGTTCGCTGTCGAGGCCTTCGAGGTCGGGGGCGGAGCCGGTCTCGAATTCGGGGCAGTCGCCCTGGACCGCTTCGGACATGTAGTTCGCCCAGATCGGCCCCGCGGTGGGACCGCCGAAGCCGGTGTATTCGCGGGTGGTCGGGTGACCGACCCAGACGGCGGTCGAGTAGAGCGGGGTGAAGCCGACGAACCAGGCGTCGGAGAGCTCCTCCGAGGTACCGGTCTTACCGGCGGCGCTGGAGCAGCCCATCGAGGTGTAGCCGGCGCCGGTGCCCTGGGTGATCACGCCCTCGAGGATGCGGGTCACTTCGTAGGCCTGGCCCTCGGTGAGGACGCGTTCGCCGGAGTCCTTCTCGAAGTCGTCGACGTTGCCGTCGGGGAACTCGACTTTGCTGACCGCGGTCGGGTCGTGGTGGATCCCGCCGGCCGCCAGGGTGGCGTAGGCGTCGGCCATTTCAAGCGGCGTGACGCCGACCCCGAGGCCGCCGATGCCCTCCGCCGGGACCGACTGCAGCGGCGATTCGATCCCCATTTCCTTTGCCGTCTCGGTGACGTTTTCGGGGCCGACGTCGAGGTCGAGCTGGGCGAAGACGACGTTGACCGAGTCCCAGGTGGCGCTTTCGAGGTCGTAGGTGCCGCCGCCCTCGCCCTCGGAGTTGTTGACGGTCCAGGTGCCGCCGCCGGGTATTTCCAGCGTCTTCGGCGAGGTGCCGTCGTAGTAGGTGCTGGCGGGGTCGATCCCCTCCTTCACCGCGGTCGTGAGGACGAAGGTCTTGAACGAGGACCCGGGCTGGCGACGGGCCTGCCAGGCGTAGTTGAATTCGGATTCGTCGGCAAAGCCCTCGGTCGAGGCGAGGGCGACGATCGCACCGGTCTTCGGGTCGACGGAGGCGAGCCCGGCGACCGGGCCCCCTTCGGGGTAGCAGACGGAGCAGTAGTTTTCGACCGCGTATTCGGCTTTCGCCTGCAGGTCGGGGTCGATCGTCGTGTAGGCCTTGAGCCCGCCTTTGCGGACGGTGTTGATCCCGTACTTGTCGATCAGTTCGTTCTGGACGAGGTCGAAGAGGAACGGGTCGTTGATCACCTGGTACTTGTCGCCCGGTTCGAGGCCGAGGCCGCGGGTTTTCGCCTCGCGGTATTCGTCGCCGGTGATGTAGCCCTGTTCGTTCATCACCAGGAGGACCTCGTTGCGCCGCTTCAGCGCCGCTTTCGGGTCGAGGAAGGGGTTGTATTCGGAGGGCGCCTGCGGCAGGCCGGCCAGCAGCGCCGCCTCGGTCAGGTCGAGGTCTTTGGCGGGTTTGGAGAAGTAGGTCTGGGCGGCGGCCTCGGCGCCGACCAGGGTCTGCCCCTCGACCGTCCCGTAGGGCGCGCTGTTGAGGTACTGGGTGAGGATCCAGTTCTTTTCGTGGGCTTCCTCGAGCTCGACCGCGAGGTGCGCTTCGATCAGCTTTCGCTTGATCGTGTTTTCGGGGTTGTGGATGTAGAGGTTGCGGACCAGCTGCTGGGTGATCGTCGAGGCGCCCTGCACCGGCGCCCCGGCCCGCAGGTCCTCCCAGGCGGCGCGGGCGATGCCTTCGTAGTCGAGGGCGCCGTGCTTGAAGAAGTTCTTGTCCTCGATCGCGATCGTCGCGTCGCGCAGGACCTGCGGCTGCGATTTTTCCGGCAGCGGCTGGCGCACGTTTTCGGAGCGGATGAAGCCGATCCGGCTGCCGTCGGCCGCGTAGATGACCGAGGTGCGGCCCTTCTGGACCGGCTTCAGGCTGGAGAGCGGCGGCGCCGAGTTGTAGGTCTTGATCGCCCAGGCGGCTGCGATCCCACCGGCAATCGCCACAAGCGCGACGATGATCCCCAGCGGGATCGCGATCTTGTGCCAGATGGGATGGTGCGGCTTGCGACGCCGCCTGCGGACCCGCGCGGCCATTCCCGTCGATTGTAGGGAGCGCGGGACCCCGGCCATGGGACCGGCGGGACCGCGCAAGGCCTCTTGCCGTCCCGATAGGCTCGCGCGCGGCAGGTTCTTGTCCAAGGGAGGAAGGGAAAAGTGAAACTCGTAATCGGGATCGTTCGCCCCGAGCAGGCGAACCAGGTCCTGGAGGCGCTCTACCGGGCCGAGGTGCGCGGCTTCTCGATGAGCCGCGTCCAGGGCCACGGCGGCGAGATGGACCGGGTCGAGACCTACCGCGGCACGACCGTGCAGATGGGGCTCTCGGAGAAGGTCAGGTTCGAGGTCGCCGTCTCCGACGGCTTCGTCGATAGGACCGTGCAGGCGCTCTGCGAAGGCGGCCGCACCGGCGAAGTCGGCGACGGCAAGATCTTCGTCGTCCCGCTCGACCACGCGGTGCGGATCCGCACCGGCGACAGCGACGAGGGCGCCGTGACGCCGGTGAGCAAATGAGCCCCGGGATCGACACCGGCGACACCGCTTGGATGCTGGTGGCGACGGCGCTGGTGCTGCTGATGACGCCGGCACTGGGCCTCTTCTACGCCGGGCTGGTGCGCTCGAAGAACGTCCTCAACACCTTCATGATGAGCGTCGCCGCGATCGCGATCGCGACCGTGACCTGGGCGGCGATCGGCTACTCGCTCGCCTTCGACGGCAGCGGCGCTTTGATCGGCGGCCTCGGCAACGCCCTCATGAGCGGCGTCGACTTCGCTCCGCGGGAAGGGACGGCGATCCCCGAGCTCGTCTTCTTCGCCTTCCAGGCGACCTTCTGCATCATCACCACGGCGCTGATCTCCGGCGCGGTGGTCGAGCGGATGCGGTTCGCGCCCTTCCTCGTCTTCGCCGCCCTCTGGTCGGTGCTGGTCTACGCAGTGATGGCCCACTGGGCCTTCGGCGGCGGCTGGCTGATCTCCGGCGGCACCCTCGACTTCGCCGGCGGCGTCCCGGTCGAGATGGCCTCGGGTTTCTCGGCGCTGGCCGCGGCGCTGGTGGTCGGCGCCCGCAAGGACTACGGCCGCCAGGCCCTCCTCCCCCACAACGCTGTCTACGTGCTGCTCGGCGCCGGCCTCCTGTGGTTCGGCTGGTTCGGGTTCAACGGCGGCAGCGGCTTCTCGACCGGCAACCCGAGCGTGCTCGCCTTCACCAACACGCTGCTCTGCCCGGCCGCGACCCTGGTCGTCTGGTTCGCGCTCGACCTGTTCCACGGGCGCAAGGTGACGGCGATCGGCGCCGCCACCGCGATCATCGTCGGCTGCGTTCTCATCACCCCGGCGGGCGGCTTCGTCAGCCCCGGCTGGGCGATGCTGCTCGGCGCCCTCGGCGCCGTCCCCAGCTACTACCTGATCGTCTGGCGGACGCGGACCCGGGTCGACGAGACCCTCGACGTCCTCGCCGCCCACGGCACCGCGGGCTTCATCGGCATCCTCTTCATCGGCTTCTTCGCCCAGCAGACCTGGAACGGGGTCTCCGACGGGCTCCTCTACGGCAACGCCGGGCAGCTGCTCGACCAGGTGCTCGCGGCGCTGGCGGCGCCGGCCTACGCCTTCGTCATGACCTTCATCCTCCTGAAGGCGATCGGCGCGGTGATGCCGCTGCGGGCTAGCGATCGCGAGGAGGCGATGGGGATGGACGTCGTCCAGCATGGCGAGGAGGCTTATGTGACCGGCGAGGGGGCGATCTTGCTGCTTCCCGACGATCACGAGAAGGTCGCCGTGCCGGTTGCTGATCCTGGGTAGGTGAGGTCGGGTTGGTGGGGTACCCCCTCCAGACGCAGCTCGCCTATGGCTCGTGCTGAGTGTCTGGAGGGGGTACCCCACCAACCCTCTGCGACAGGTCCCCTAGCTATGCGCGCAGCCGGTAGCCCTTGCTGAAGAGGCGGAGGTTTATTAGGAAGAGGGCTGCGGTTGCTCCGGTCAGGGCCAGGAGGGAGAGCCAGATGTTTACTTCGGTGAAGCCGACGAAGCCGTAGCGGACGAGGTTGATCATGTAGAAGATCGGGTCGAAGCGGGTCAGCGTCTCCCAGGGCTGCGGGAGGAGCGAGGCGGAGTAGAAGACGCCGCCGAGGAAGATCAGCGGCTGCAGGACGAAGGTCTGGGCGAAGGCGACGTCGTCGAACTGTTCGGCGCGGACGCCGATCAGCACCCCTAGCTGGCTGAAGAAGAAGCCGACGAGGAAGAGCGAGGGGATGAGGACGAGGGCGTGGTCGACCGGGAGGCCGACGAGGACGACCGAGACGAGGAAGGTCAGCATCGCGACGATCAGCCCGCGCATGAAGCCGCCGAGCGAGAAGGCGAGGAGGAGCTCCGCCGGTGAGGCGGGCGAGGAGAGCTGGTCTTGGATCGCCCCCTGGAACTTCTGCTGGAGGATCGAGGAGGAGTTGTTGGAGAAGGCGTTGGTCGCCCAGGCCATCATGATCAGGCCGGGGATGACGAAGAGGACGTAGTCGATCCCGTGCAGGTGCTTGATCCGCGAGCCCAGCGCCGCCCCGAAGATCGTGATGTAGAGGAAGGTTTCCAGCAGCGGCGCGCCGAGGGTCTGCTTCTTGATCTTCATGAAGCGGCTGACCTCGCGGCGCCAGAGGGTCGCGAAGCGGATCTGCGCGGCGCTCACGGAGCGACCTCGGGGTCGAGCTCGATGTGCGAGCGGGAGAGCTCTTTGCGCCCGACCAGCGCCAGGTAGGCGTCCTCGAGGTTCGGCACTTCGAAGCGCTCGGCCAGCTCCTCGCTGGACCCCTCGGCGACGATCTGGCCCTCGGCGATGAAGGCGATCCGGTCGCAGAGCTGCTCGGCCTCCTCGAGGTAGTGCGTGGTCAGCAGGATCGTCGTCCCTTCCTGGTTGATTTTTTGGACGTAGTGCCAGAGCTCGAGCCGCAGCTCGACGTCGACGCCGGCGGTCGGCTCGTCGAGGATCAGCAGCTGCGGCCGGTGCATCACCGCGCGGGCGAGGATCAGCCGCCGTTTCATCCCGCCGGAGAGGGTGCGAGTGCGTTCGTCGCGCTTCTCGGTCAGGGAGAAGGTCTCGAGCAGCTCCTTGGTCCGCTCACGCCGTTCGCGGCGCGGCATCCCGAAATAGCCGGCGTGGTAGTCGAGCGTCTCCTCGACGGTCAGGAACCAGTCGATGTTCGCCTCCTGCGGGGCGAGGCCGACCGCCTGCCGCGCCTCGGCGTAGTTGTCGATCGCGTCGTGGCCGAAGATCGCGATCGAGCCGCCGGTCGGCTGCGCGAGCCCGGTCGTGCAGTGGATCAGGGTCGACTTGCCGGCGCCGTTGGGGCCGAGCAGGCCGAACAGCTCTCCCGGCTGGATCTCGAGCGAGACGCCGCGCAGCGCCTCCACCCTGGTCGGGTACCGCTTCTCCAGCTGCTGGATGTCGAGGGCCTTCATGCAGCGGACGACTCTAGCCAGCGAGGGGCGCGAGCTACTCAGCGACGCCAGAAGCGCCAGGTGAAGCGGCGGCCGTCGACGAACCAGACGACCTTGTGCCAACCGACGGCCGAGGAGGTGATCTCGTTGACGAAGAGGGTTTCCGCTTCGGCTTCCTGGTTACGGGCGCAGAAGCGCCGCTTCGTCGGGAAGGTGATGCAGACCGTGTAGGTGACGGGCTGGGAGCTGCGAATGAAGGCGCCGACCTTGCTGCGGTGGGCGCATTCGTGGGCCGGGCGCGCACTGCGGCTCAGCCCGCAGGCGACGTAGGTCCGGATTTGCGGACGGGCTTCTTCTTCGGGCGGTGGCGGCGGGGGTGATTCGTTCGAGCACGGGCAGGGAAGGTCCTCGCAGGCGACCCCGTCGTCGTCGCCGTCGAGGTTGTAGGGGTCGCCGGGAAGCAGGTATTCCTGAGCTTCCGCCTGATTGGCGAAGTCGGCGCAGTCGTAGTCGACGGCCAGCGCTTCTGCCGGCGAGCCGAATGAGACCGACGCGGCGGCAAAGCCGATGAGGAGGAGGAAGAGGACGAGGAGACGCTTGATCGAAGGATCTTAAGCGGTCGGGTAGCTAACGCCGAGGGCGAGGTGTCATATAAGTGCAGCGTGACTGTGCCCGCGCCGCTGCTTGCCGTCGATGCGCCCTCGATGCTGTTCCGCGCCTTCTACGCGCTGCCGGCCAAGATCACCGGGCCGGACGGGCGGCCGGTCAACGCGCTGCTGGGGACTGCGAACCTGGTCCTGCGGGAGGTCGAACTGCACCAGCCGCGCGCCGTCGTCCTCTGCTTCGGCCCCGATGCGGCCGCCTACCGGACCGAGCTCTACCCCGCCTACCACGCCGAGCGCGAGGCGGCGATGCCGGATGAGCTGCCGCACCAGTTCGCCGACGCGCGCGATTTCTTCGAGGCCTTCGGCTGGACGGTCGCGGTCGGCGAGGACCTCGAGGCCGACGACCTGCTCGGGACCTACGCGCGGCTCGAGGCCGAGGCCGGCGGCAAGGCGCTGCTGATGACCGGGGACCGCGACATGTACCAGTGCGCGACCGAGGACGTGACCGTCCTCTACGTCCGCACCGGCGGCAAAGCAGGTGGCGCTGAAGAGGTCGGTCCGGAGGAGGTGCGCGAGCGCTACGGGATCGACCCCGCTCTGGTGCCGGACTTCATCGCGCTGCGCGGCGACCCCTCCGACGGGCTGCCGGGAGCCAAGGGCGTGGGCCCGAAGACCGCGGCGGAACTGCTGCAGGAGCACGGGTCGCTGGAGGCGATCCTCGACGGCGCGATCCGCGAGCGGCGCCCGGCCCTGCGCGGTGCCCTGATCGAGGGCAAGGATGATCTGCTCAAGTTCAAAGACATCGCGACGCTGCGCGACGCGGGGGTCAAGCGCCCGAAGGACCGGCCGACCGATTGGCACGGCGCCGCCGAGGCGGCGCGTGCGCGGGGGATGAAAAAACTCGCCGAGCGGCTAGAGGCGAACGCGGGGTAGCTGGGCGAGTTTGTCAACCAGTGGTTTGCGAAAGCGCCCTACCTAGCCCCCAGGCGCTGACGATCGCCCACACTCCCTCGAGGAGGACGAAGCCCCACTGGGCGGCGGCGACCGCGAGGACGGCGAGGATCGCCGAGCCGGCGAGGTTGAGCGCGAGGTAGAGGCGTGAGTCCGGCCGCATGCGCTCGAACTGGACGGCGGCGAAGGCCGCGAGGATCAGCAGCGCGCCGACGACCTGGATCAGCTGGTCCACGCGGCGAGCCTACCCAGCGGGTACCGTCGCGCGGTGGACCCCGCCTCCCTTCCGCTCTTCGAGCAGCGACAGCTGCGCAAGCGCTGGCGCTACGTCGGGCTCTTCGCCGAGGAGCTGATGCTGTGCGCGGCGCGGGCCGAGGTCGGGCCGCTGACGCAGTCGTTCTGGGTCCTGCTGGATCGACAGACGGGGCAGCAGTGGAACCACACCGCGCTCCTCCCCGGCAGCAGGGAGGTGACGATGGACGGGCCGCGGCTGGAGATCGACGGGCCGGGCCTGCGGGCCTCGCTGCGGCTCGGCGAGGTGCAGCCGATCGAGGTCACCTGCCCCAGCGGCCGCGCCGCGGCCTGGACCCGCAAGCGGGTGGGGATGGCGATCGAGGGCACGGTCGAGGTTCCGGGCCGGCGCTGGGCAGTCGCCGGCCGCGGCGTCGACGACGAGTCCACCGGTCACCACCAGCGCCAGACCAGCTGGAACTGGTCGGCCGGAGTTGGCACCACGGCCGACGGCCGCTCCGTCGCCTGGAACCTCGTCAGCGGGATCAACGACCCGGCGAGCGGCAGCGAGCGGGCGATCTGGATCGACGGCGAGCCGATCGAGCCGCCGCCCGTCTCCTTCGACGTCGCTGACGAGATCGCCCTTGCCGGCAACGAGACCCTCCGCTTCGCGGCGGAGTCCGAACACACCCACGACGACAACTACCTGCTGATCCGTTCCCGCTACCGCCACCGCTTCGGCAGCTTCAGCGGCGCCCTCAACGGCGTCGAACTGGCCGAAGGGCTGGGAGTGATGGAGGAGCACGACGCGCTCTGGTAGGCGGCTACCAGGTGTCGACGAAGCGGTGGGTGCCCGGCGGGCGGGCGTCGCCCGCGGCGGTGAGGGTGGAGGCGATCAGGCTGCGGGTCTCGGCCGGGTCGACGACGTCGTCCAGCTCGAACAGCGCCGCCGCGTTCAGCGCCTTGGCGTTCTCTTCGGCCTGGGCGGTGAGGTCGCGGACGCGCTGCTCGCGCTCGGCCTCGTCGGCGATCGCCTCGAGCTCCTTGCGCAGCGCCAGCCGCACCGCTCCCTCGAGGCCCATCGGGCCGAGGTGGGCGCTCGGCCAAGCGACCGTCAGCAGCGGCTCGTGCAGGCTGCCGCCGACCATCGCCTGGGCGCCGAGGCCGTAGCCGCGCCGCAGGACGACGGCGACGAGCGGCACCCGCAGGGCCGCCCCGGCGACGAGCAGCCGCGAGGCGTGGCGGACCAGGCCGGTCGCCTCCGCCTCCGGCCCGACCATGTAGCCGGGGGTGTCGACGAGGGAGACGACCGGCAGCCCGAAGGCGTCGCAGAGCTGCAGCAGCCGCGCCGCCTTGTCGCTCGCCTCGCTGGTCACGGCGCCGGCCGTGTGGCGGGTGTCGTTGGCGATGATCCCCAGCGGCCGGCCCTCGATCCGCGCCAGCGCCGTCACCATCTCCGGCGCGAAGCGCTCGCGCAGGAAGGTGACGCTGCCCTCGTCGCAGAGGGTCTCGACGATCGGCCGCGGGTCGTAGGCGCGGCGCTTGCGCTCGGGGACGAGCTCGCGCAGGCGCGCCTGGTCGGGTTCGGGACCGGGCGCCGTGCGTCCCTGGAAGTAGGCGAGCAGCTTCTTCGTCACCGCGGTCGCCTCGGCCTCGTCGGCGACGGCGACGTCGACGACGCCGTTCGCGGCCTGCGTTTTCAACGGCCCGACCTCGTCGGGGTGGACCTCGCCGAGGCCGCCGCCGGCGATCATCGCCGGCCCGCCCATCCCCAGGCTGCTCGTCTCGGTGGCGACGATCAGGTCGGCGCAGCCGGCCAGCACCGCGTTGCCGGCGAAGCAGCGGCCGTGGACGATCGCGATCCGCGGCACCAGCCCGGAGAGCTTCGCCCAGAGCGCGAAGGCGCGGGTGTCGAGGGCGGAGACGACGGGGTAGTCGGTGTCGCCGGGGCGCCCTCCCCCGCCCTCGGCGTAGAAGACGACCGGCAGCCGCATCCGCTTGATCAACTCGAAGAGGCGGTCCTTCTTGCGGTGGCCGAGGGCGCCCTGGGTGCCGGCGAGGACGGTGTAGTCGTAGGAGATGACCGCGCAGGCGGCGCGCTCGGGGTCGAAGAGCTCGCCGTTGACGCGGGCGGTGCCGCCGATCAGCCCGTCGGCGGGGGTGCGGGCGACGAGGTCCTCGAGCTCGCGGCGGCCGCGCTGGGCGGCGATCGCGTAGCGCCCGTACTCGACGAAGGAGCCGGCGTCGACCAGGTCGTCGAGGTTCTCGCGCGCGGTCCGGCCGCCGGCGGCGTGGCGCTTCTCGACCGCCTCGGGTCGCGCCGCGTCCTCGGTCAGGGCGCGCCGCGCCAGCAGCTCGCGCAGGTCGTCTCGCTCCCCCTCGGCCACGGGAGGACTTTATGGGCTCAGCCGCGGATCGCCTTGCCGACGAGGTGCTTGAAGCGGGTGCGGTCGCGCTGGGTGAGGTTGCCCGGCAGCCCCTTCGACTTCTTGATCAGGTTCCAGAACTCGGTCTGTTCGCGCGAGGTCAGATTCTCCTCGATCCGGTCCTGGCCTTTCTTCAGCAGCCAGAGGCTGACCACCCAGACTTTCGCCCACGGCACCCGCTTCCAGAGGTGGGGCGCAGCTTTGCGGGCGATCCAGAAGGGCATGAGACAGGCGAGTTGGTTATTCGACCACTTCGACGGTGCCGTGCATCGTCGGGTGGATTTCGCAGAAGTAGGTGAAGGTGCCGGGTTCCTTGAAGGTGGCCGAGCCGATCTTGCCGTTCTCGATCGTGCCGGTGTCGAAGCTGCCGTCGTCGGCGGTCGCGGTGTGCGGGGCGGTGTCCTCGTTCTGCCAGGTCACCTTGCCGCCGACCTGGACGACGACCGGGTCGGGCTGGTAGGTGAATTCGACGATTTCGACCTTTTCGGCCTTGCGGGCCTCGCCGCTCGGCGCCGGTTCGCTGCCGGTTTCTTCTTCGCCGGATTCGGCTTCCGTTTCGGCTTCGGATTCTTCCCCGGCGGGAGCCGTTTCGGCTTCGGAGGTAGAACTGGAGCCGCTGCCCCCGCAAGCGGCAAGGCCGAGGGAGAGGGCGACCAGGGCAGCGAGGAACAGCGGCTTCAATTGCATGTGTCGGTTTCTCTACCCACTGAGCCTCTTGGGGAATCAGTCGGGTTGCGGACGTAGGCTGCGGCCGTGGTCACCGGATCACGAGGACGATGGCTGACGCTCGCGATCTGGCTCCTGATCGGCGCCGCGGGCGTAGTCGCCCATGCCCACATCGACGACGTCACCGCCGCCGGGCAGAGCAGCTTCCTCCCCGCCGACTCGGAATCGACGCGGGCGCTGGCCGCGCTGCAGGCCTCCTCGGGGAGCGAAGAGGTGCCGGTGGTGATCGTCTTCGAACGCCCTGGCGGGCTGACCGCGGCCGACCTGAAGGCGATCGGCCGCGACGGCGACCGCCTCGGCGAACTCGGCTTGACCGGGGCGACGCCGATCGTCGACCCCTTCTCCGGCGAACACCGCAACGAACTGGCGAAGGTGGCCCGGCTCGCCAAGGGGATCGGCCCGGTCTCCCGTGACGGCGAAGCGGCGCTGCTGGTGCTGGCGATCGACGCCGAGGATCGCGGCGCGGTCGTCACCGGTGTCGAGCGGATCCGCCGCTACCTGCGCGAGCACGAACGACCGGGGCTGCGCTCCTTCGTCACCGGCCCGGGCGGGATCGCCGCCGACCTCGAGGCGGTCGCGGAAGACGCCGGCCGCACCCTCCTGATCGCCACCCTCGGCCTCGTCCTCCTCCTCCTGTTGATCGTCTACCGGGCCCCGATCCTCGCCCTCCTCCCCCTGCTCACGGTCGGCCTCGCCTACCTGGCCGCGATCGGGATCGCCTACCTGCTGATCGAGGCTGGGTGGATCACGGTGAACGTCGAGGGAACGATGCTCCTCTTAGTTCTGATCTTCGGCGCGGGCACCGATTACTCCCTGCTTCTCGTTCACCGATATCGCGAAGAGCTGGAGGGTGTGGGGGGTCGAGGGGACCCCCTCCGTCACAGATTTGGGGAGGTTCCTCCGGGGGTCCCCTCGACCCCCCTCGAGACCGCTGTGAGGGAGACCCGACCTGCACTCCTTGCGAGTGGCGGGACGGTGATCGCCGCGATGTTGGTCTTGCTGGTTGCGAACCTGGAGTCCACCCGGTGGCTGGGACCGGTGCTGGCAATCGGGATCGCGGTGATGCTGCTGGCCTCCTTCACCCTGCTGCCGGCGTTGCTCTCCATCCTCGGAACCCGAGCTTTCTGGCCCACCAACCCACGCCCGCGCCGCGGGGCAGGGGGGTCCCCGGAGGAACCTCCCCAAATTCGTGACGGAGGGGACCCCCCTGCCCCGCGCCCAGGCGGTTGGGAACGAGCCGCAGATCTCGTGCGCCGCCGGTCGGGATTGCTGATCGCGCTCGTAGTAGGGCTGTTGGCGGTCCTCTCACTGGGCAACCTCACCAACCACGAATCGCTGGGGTTCGGGCAGGGAGTGACGAAGCCGACCAACTCGAGCCGCGGCACCGAAGCTCTGGAACGGCACTTCCCCGCCGGCCTCGGGGCGCCGATGACGGCGGTGGTCAAGGCCGAGGAGGCGCCGGTGGCGGTGGCGGCCTTGAAGCGGCTGCACAGCGTTCAAGCCGCGCTGCCGACGCCGGTCCCCGGCGACGCGGCAAAGGCGCTCGTCGTCCTCGTCCTCCGCGACGACCCCTACGGCGACGAGGCCGAAGGGGCGGTGGAAGAGATCCGCGAAGAGCTGCACGCCGTCGCCCCCGGCGGCCTGCTCGGCGGCGTCCCGGTCGAGAACCTCGACATCGAGGAAACCAACGCCCGCGACACCAGGCTGATCGTGCCGCTGGTCCTGCTCGTGATCGGCCTGATCCTGATCGCGGTGCTGCGGGCCCTCGTCGCTCCCGCCTACCTGATCGCCACCGTCCTCGCCTCCTTCGCCGCCACCCTCGGCCTCGCCACCTTCGCCTTCACCGACCTCTTCGGGATGGACGGCCTCGCCTTCAACCTCGAGCTGATGGCGTTCATCTTCCTCGTCGCCCTCGGGGTCGACTACAACATCTTCCTGATGACGCGGGCGCGGGAGGAGGCGGTCGCGCTCGGCACCCGCGAGGGCGTCCTCGCCGCGCTCACCAGCACCGGCGGCGTCATCACCGGCGCCGGTCTGATCCTCGCCGGCACCTTTGCGACCCTCACCCTGCTGCCGCTCGAGGAGCTGGTCCAGGTCGGCGCCACCGTCGCCGTCGGCGTCCTCCTCGACACCTTCGTCGTCCGCGCCCTGCTGATCCCGGCGATCACCTACCGGCTCGGCGACCGCGCCTGGTGGCCGGGACGGGCCGGGCCGCCTCAGTAACCGGGGCTGCGCTTCATCTTCTTGCGCTCGTGCGGGTGGGCGCCGCCCTTCTTCTCCAGCGTCTCGCAGGCTTCGTGGATGTCGTCGGCGAGGCGGTCGACCTGGGCGCGACTCAGCGTCTCCTTGACCAGCGCCCGCATGATCTTCACGTCTACGGCTTCGGGCGGCATCGTGTAGGCGGGGAGCATCCAGCCGCGCTCGGCCGAGAGCTGCCAGGAGACGTCGAACTCGTCGTAGTCGTGTTCGCCAGCGAGCTTGAAGGCGACCAGCGGCAGCTGCTCTTTGTCAGCCCCGATCAGCTCGAAGTTGCCGTTCGCCTCCAGCTTCTCGGCCAGCGCTTTCGCGTTCTGGTTCATCGCCCCCATCACGTGGGCGTAGCCCTCGTGCCCGAGGCGGACGAAGTTGTAGTACTGGGCGAGGACCATCGAGGCGCCGGTGGAGAAGTTGAGCGTGAAGGTGGCGTCGGTTTTCCCGAGGTAGTTCTCGTAGAAGACGAGGTCCTCGGCAAGATCGGCTTTCTCGCGGAAGACGAGCCAGCCGATCCCTGGGTAGACGAGCCCGAACTTGTGCCCGGAGACGTTGATCGAGCGCACCTGCTCGAGCCGGAAGTCCCACTCGGAGTGCGGGTAGAGGAAGGGCCAGACGAAGCCGCCCGAGGCGGCGTCGACGTGCAGCGGCACGTCGAGCCCCTGGCTCTCCTTGATCCGCAGCAGCAGGTCGTTGATCCCCTGGATGTCGTCGGCGTGGCCGGTGAAGGTGGTGCCGAGGACGGCGGCGACGCCGATCGTGTTCTCGTCGACGTGGGGCTCGACGTCCTCCGGCCCGATCACGTACTTGTCCTCGCGCAGGCGGACGATCCGCGGTTCGACGTCGAAGTAGCGGCAGAACTTTTCCCAGACGACGTGGACGTCGCCGCCGAAGACGAGGTTCGGCTTCTCGACCCCCTTGCCGGCCGCTTCGCGCCGCTCCTTCCACTTCCACTTCAGCGACAGCGCCCCGAGCATGATCGCCTCCGAGGAGCCCTGGGTGCGGCAGCCGGTCGTCTCGCCCGGGGCGTTGTAGAGGTCGGCGAGCATGCGGATGCAGCGCTGCTCGATCTCGGCCGTGATCGGATACTCCGCGTGGTCGATGAAGTTGCGGTGGAGGTTCTCGCTGACGATCCGCTGCGCCTCCGGCTCCATCCAGGTGGTGACGAAGGTGGCGAGGTTGCGCCACGGGTCCCCCTCGAGCACCAGTTCCTCGTCGACCAGCCGCATCGCGTCGAGCGCCGGCATCCCGGTAGCGGGAAAGTCCTTGGCGGGAGCGTCTTCGGTGAGGAAGCGGTTGCCGTAGAGCTTCGCGGCGTCCTCGGGGTTCTGCGACTGGCTCATCTTCGCTGCGCTCCTTCGCTCGGGGTCGGGGCGAGCCTAACCGCTTGGCGCCCCCGGCCTGCGGCGGGTATGTTGCTCAGACCAATTTTCTTTTCTAACCGAGAGGATCAGTCGATGGACGACAGCATCGAGATGGGCCCGATCGATTACCTCCTGGTCGAGTGGCCGGGGCGGCAGCCGAACGGAGAGGCGGCTCCGTACCTGGTCGACCTCGTCGAGCGCGGCCTGATCCGGATCCTCGACCTCACCTTCATCGCCAAGGACGAGGACGGCTCGGTCGCCGGCCTCGAGCTCTCCGACCTCGGCGACGGCGCCGCGGAGCTCTCGGTCTTCGAGGGCGCCTCCTCGGGCCTGATCTCCGACGACGACGTCAACGAGGCGGCCGCGGCGCTCGAGCCCGGCACCTCAGCCGCCCTGCTCGTCTACGAGAACAGCTGGGCGGGACCGTTCGCGGCCGCCGTCCGCCGCTCCGGCGGCCAGCTCGTCGCCAGTGGCCGCATCCCCGCCGAAGACGTCCTCGCCGCGCTCGACGCGGCCGAGGGCTAGAGAGGAGCACCCCATGCCAGGACTACTTCGAGGCGTCGCCCGCACCGCGGTGATCGCCGGAACCGCCACCTCGGTCAGCAACCGCGTCTCCAAACGCCAGGGCGAGCGCTGGGCAGCGCAGGAACAGCAGCAGTACGCCCAGCAGACCCCGCCGCCCCAGGCCGCCCCGCCCGCGCCGGCCGCCGGCGGCAGCTCGACGATCGAGCAGCTGAAGGAACTCGGTGAGCTGAAAGCCCAGGGCATCCTCACCGAGGAGGAGTTCGCCGCCCAGAAGGCAAAGATCCTCGGCTCCTAGGCCGAGCCTCCCTTAATAAGAGAGCGAGTAGAAGAGGTGGGCGACGCCGGGGGCCTCTACCGCCCGCGTCTGCTCCACCTTGACGCTCGGTGGGATGCCGTCGAAGAGGTGGACGCCGCCGCCGAGGAATACCGGCACCTGGTGGACGAGGATCTCGTCGAGGAGGCCGGCGCGGATCGTCTCCTGGATCGTCTCGCCGCCGCCGCCGATCGAGACGTGGCCGTTGCCGGCGGCCTCCCTGGCCTGGGCGACGGCGCTCTCGATTCCGTCGGTGACGAAGTGGAAGGTGGTCTTGCCGAGGGTCAGCGGCTCGCGCTCGTAGTGGGTGAGGACGAAGACCGGGACGCCGAACGGCGGTTCGTCCCCCCACCAGCCGTTCCATAGCGGCTCGGTCCAGGGCCCGCGGACGGGGCCGAACATGTTGCGGCCCATGACGACGGCGTTGCTGTTGGCCGATGCCTCGCGGACGAGGTCGTCGCTGACCCCGCCCTCGCCGCCCTCGCGGCCGTGCATTTCCTGGAAGAAGCGGGTCTTGAAGGCCCACTCGTGCAGCGCGTCGCCGCCTTCGCCGAGCCCGTGCTCCTCGCTCTGGTTCGCCCCGGCGAGATAGCCGTCGGCGGAGATCGAGATCTGGCACTTGACCTTGCTCATCGCTCCACCGTAAGCGATTCGCGGGCGGGTCGACTTTGTCAACGGATGGTTTGCAAAGTCGACCCTTGACGCGGAAACCATCAGCGCTATCCTTGTTGAGGACTAACTACAGAAAGTGGACTTGGTTATGACTTATCGGCTGATCCCCCTCGATGAGGCAATCGTCTTCCCGACTGTGACTGCGACCCTGCCGATCGACGTCGGCGACGACGAGCGCGTCTTCCTGATGCCGCGCCGCGACGGCGAGTTCGGCCGCGTCGGCGTCGTCGCCGAGGTGATCGAGACCGGGCTCTCCCGCCGCGGCCGCCCGGTAGCCACCGTCGTCGGCCTGCACCGCGGGCTGATCGCCGGCGGCGCCCAGCCGTCCGAGGACGAGACGCTGCGGGTCGAGGTGCAGGAGATCCGTGACGGCCACCCCGACGACGAGCACACGCACGAGCTGCAGACCGAATACCGCGCCGTCGTCGAGGAGATCCTCGAGCACCGCGGCGACGACGGCCGCATCGCCGCCTTCCTGCGCTCGATCGACGAGCCGGGAGCGCTCGCCGACACCTCCGGCCTCTCCCCCGACATCCCCAACGAGGGCAAGCTGCGCCTGCTGGAGACGGTCGACGTCACCGCCCGCCTCGAGCTGGCGGTCGAGCTGCAACGCGAGCGGCTGACCGAGCTGCAGGTGCGGAGCAAGATCCGCGACGACGTCGAGTCCGGCGCCCAGAAGCAGCAGCGCGAGTACTTCCTGCGCAAACAGATGGACTCGATCCGCAAGGAGCTGGGCGAGGACGAGGCCGACCTGATCGCCGAGTACGAGCGCAAGATCGCCGAGGCCGGGATGCCCGAGGCGGTCGCCGAGCAGGCCGAGAAGGAGCTGCGGCGGCTCGAGCGCCAGGGCGAGCAGTCGCCCGAGAGCAGCATGATCCGCAGCTACCTCGACTGGCTGATCGCCGTGCCGTGGAGCAAGCGCTCCGAGGAGCGGCTCGACCCGGCCCACACCCGCGAGGTGCTCGACTCAGACCACGCCGGCCTCGAGGACGTGAAGAGGCGGATCACCGAGTTCATCGCCGTGCGCAAGTTGCGCGAGGAGCGCCAGATCGAGGACGACAGCCGCGCCAACGGCGCGATCCTCACCCTGGTCGGCCCTCCCGGCACCGGCAAGACCTCGATCGGCGAGTCGATCGCCCGGGCGCTGGGGCGCGAGTTCGTCCGCATCAGCCTCGGCGGCATCCGCGACGAGGCCGAGATCCGCGGCCACCGCCGCACCTACATCGGCGCGATGCCGGGGCGGATCATCCGCGCCCTGCGCGACGCCGAGACGATGAACCCGGTGATCCTCCTCGACGAGGTCGACAAGGTCGGCGCCGACTGGCGCGGCGACCCCTCCGCGGCCCTGCTCGAGGTGCTCGACCCGGCGCAGAACGATACCTTCCGCGATCACTACCTCGACGTCGAGGTGGACCTCTCCGAGGTCGTCTTCATCGCCACCGCCAACCTCGTCGACACGATCCCGGCGCCGCTGCTCGACCGGATGGAGATCATCGGCTTCGACGGCTACACGACCGAGGAGAAGCTGGCGATCGCCCGCGACTACCTGCTGCCGCGGCAGCTGAAGCGCAACGGGCTGCGGCCGGAGGAGATCGAGATCTCCGACGAGGTCCTGCGGGCGGTCGTCTCCGAGTACACCCGCGAGGCGGGCGTGCGCCGGCTCGAGCGCGAGATCGGCAAGCTCGTCCGCTCGGCGGCGACGAAGATCGCGGCGGGCGAAGCCGAGGGCACCGTCGCCCTCGACGTCGATGCCCTGCGCGAGGCGCTCGGAAGGCAGAAGTTCTTCCAGGAGTCGGTCGAGCGGACCGCGATCCCGGGAGTCTCCACCGGCCTCGCCGTGACCGGCACCGGCGGCGACATCCTCTTCATCGAGGCGACGGCGATGGACGGCGACAAAGGCCTGGTGCTGACCGGCCAGCTCGGCGACGTGATGAAGGAGTCGGCGCGGATCGCGCTCTCCTACGTGCGCGCCCACCGCCAGGAGCTGGGAATCGACGCCGAGAAGTTCCAGCGCGAGTTCCACCTCCACGTCCCCGCCGGGGCGATCCCCAAGGACGGCCCCAGCGCCGGCACGGCGATGACGACGGCGTTGGTCAGCCTGCTGAGCGGGCGCCCGGTCAAGCACACGGTCGGGATGACCGGCGAGGTCACCCTGCAGGGCCGGGTGCTGCCGATCGGCGGCCTCAAGCAGAAGGTGCTGGCCGCCCACGCCGCCGGGCTGACCGAGGTGATCCTGCCCGAGCGCAACCGCGGCGACCTCGACGAGGTGCCGGAGGAGGTGCGCGAGCAGATGACCTTCCACCCGGTGATGAGCATCGACGAGGTGCTGGCGCTGGCGCTGGAGCCGGCCGAGAAGGGCCACGAGGCGATGGCGGCGTAGGAGCGATGACCCCGCGCTGCCGCAACTGCACCCCGGTGCCGCCCGAGATGAGGGCGGCCGCCGGGCTGCTCGAGCGCCGCTGGACGATGGCGACGATCTACGCCTGCTCCAGTGGCGCCGCCCGCTTCAACGAGTTCCGCCAGTCCCTCCCCGGCGTCTCCCCCACGACCCTCTCCGACCGCCTCGAACAACTCGAGTCGGCGGGGATCGTCGAGCGCCACATGGTCGCCGGCCGGCCGCCCCACACCGAGTACACGCTGACCCCGCGCGGGCAGCAGCTAGCCCAGGCCGTCGCCGGGTTGCTGCAGCACTGAGCCGGCGGGCGCCCGCTCGATCTCGAGCAGGCGGAAGTAGACGGCGCCGAGGACGAGCGCTTGCAGCGGGGTGACGAAGGCGGAGACGAGGGCGCCGAAAAGGATGCTCACGACCGGGCCCGCGACCTGGTGGAGGAGGAGGGCGATGGCGCCGGGCCCGACCAAGAGCAGGGTGAGGAGAAGGACGACGCCGAACACCTTCCAGCCGTTCCCCCGCACCAGCCCGCGGGAGCGGCCGAACGCGTCGAAGACGCCGGGCCGCTCGACCACGGCGACGGGTAGGACCACCGCCCAGATCGTCACCAGATAGAGGCCCGGGACGATCAGAAACACGAGCGAGACCGTTACCGCGAGGAAGGCAAGAGCCCCGACCAGGGTCGCGGCCGGGAGCGGCGGCAGCGCGGTGGCGAGAAGCTCTCCGATTGACGAGGCGGAGCGCTGTTCCCGCAGGTCTCGCAGCACGACCATCGCCACCGCCTGCCAGAAAGCGAAGAAGGCCACATCGACCACCAAGCCGACGAGGAAGCCGGCCCCTTCTGGTCCCAGCAATCTGGTGATCACCGAGAAGACGAGGCTGGAGAAGAAGGCGAGCGGGACGAGCACTCGAGCTCTGGTGCCGAAGGCGGAAAAAGCCGTGCTGAATACCTCGCCGACGCTCAGCTCCCTTGCCATCTCGGCTGTATTTCGACCTACCCGCCACCAGGCCTCCCCAAATGCGCTGGATTGGTGGGAGTATTCGTCCCACCATGGAGAGTTCCGAGCAGTCGACTCGCGACGTCGACGGGGAGCGATTCCGGCGCCTGATCGACGTCGGCAGCAACCTGCTCTCCGAGCTCGACCTGGAGGCGGTGCTGAAGTCGGTGGCGGAGGCGGCGCGGGAGCTGACCGGGGCGCGCTATGCGGCGCTCGGCGTCCTCGACCGCGAGCGGCGCGAACTCGAACGCTTCATCAACGTCGGCATCGACGAGGAGACGCGGCGGGACATCGGCAACCTGCCGCGGGGGCGCGGCGTCCTCGGCGAGCTGATCCGGGAGCCGGCGCCGCTGCGGCTGCACGACGTCAACGAGCACCCGCACGCCTACGGCTTCCCGCCCGGCCACCCGCCGATGCACAGCTTCCTGGGGGTGCCGATCGCCGTCCGCGGCGAGACCTACGGCAACCTCTACATGACCGAGAAACAGGGTGGCGGCGACTTCGACGAGGCCGACGAAGAAGCGGCGCTGACCCTCGCCAGCTGGGCCGGGATCGCGATCGAGAACGCCCGCCTCTACACCAGCCTCTCCGAACGCGAGGCCGAGATCGAGCAGGCGCTGCGGCGGGCCGAGACCTCGATCGACATCGCCCGCACGGTCGGCGGCGAGACCGACGTCGAGCGCGTCCTCGACCTGATCGTCAAGCGGGCGCGGGCCCTGGTCGATGCGCGGGCGCTGCTCGTCCTCCTGCGCCGCGACGACCACCTCTACGTCGCCGCCCGGGCCGGCCAGGTGTCCGACGAGGTCCGCGCCCTCACCATCCCCCTCGACGACAGCGTCTTCGGGTCGGCGATGGAGGAACGGGTCTCGCAGCGGCTGGACCGCGGCTCGCCGCCCTCGAAGGCGCGCCTGCGCGAGCACCTCGGCGCCGAGGCAGCGCTGGTGGTGCCGCTGCTCTTCCGCGGCCGTGCCGTCGGCACCCTCGTCGCGCTGGACCGCGAAGCCGGCGGGGTCGAGTTCGACCAGGAGGACCTGCGGCTGCTGCAGTCCTTCGCCGCCAGCGCCGCGACCGCGGTGGCAACGGCGCAGACGGTCGAGTCCGATCGCCTGCGCCAGCAGGTCGAGTCGGCCGAGAAGGAGCGCGAGCGCTGGGCCCGCGAGCTCCACGACGACGCCCTGCAGGGGCTGGCGGCGATCCGGATCAACCTGGCGACGGCGCTGCAGAGCGAAGCCGAAGACCGGGCGGCGCGGATCGAGGGGGCGGCGGAAACGGCGCTGGCGAGCCTCGAGGACCAGATCAACGAGCTCAACCGCCTGATCAACGACCTCCGCCCGGCGGCGCTCGAGCGCCTCGGGCTGGCGGGGGCGCTGCAGGCGCTGGCCGAAGAATGCTCGGCCCGGGCCGGCGTCGAGGTCGAGGCGAAGATCGAGATCGCCGCCGAGCAGAGCGGCGAGGAGCCGAGCCGCGACGAAGAGCGGATCGTCTACCGGCTGGTCCAGGAGGCCCTCACCAACATCGTCAAGCACGCCAACGCCTCCCGGGTCGAGGTCAGCGCCGAGGAGCGGGGCGACGAGGTGAGGATCCTGGTCCGCGACGACGGCGACGGCTTCGACCTCGCCGCCAAGGCCGGAGGCCGCGGCCTCACCGGGATGCGAGAGCGGATCGAGCTCTTCGGAGGCGAGATCGAGGTCACCTCCAACCCAGGAGAGGGAACCGAGATCTCAGCCCGAGTCCCCCTCGGGCAGCGCTGAACGCTGGGAGGGTGCCGGTGGGGGTCCCTGGGAGCACCTCCGCCGAGTCGACATGGGGACGGCTACCGCGTCAGACCGCAACGCTCGGTCTCCGTGCCAAGTACCCAGGGACCCCCACCGGCACCCTCCAATCACCGAGCTCCCGCCAAGCTGCGTCCAGAAGGGGGTATCCCGCCCCCTCCCCACCACCAGTCGCACCTACGCCCCGTCCCGCTTGGCGTCGATCACCCCGTTGGCGATCGCGAAGCGGACCAGCTCGGGCCGCGTCTGCAGCTCCAGCTTCTCCAGCAGCTTCGCCCGGTTGACCTCGACCGCGCGGACGCTGAGGTAGAGCTTCTCGCCGATCTCGCGGTTGGTGTGGCCGAGGGCGAGGAGGCGGAGGAGCTCGCGCTCGCGCTCGCTCAGCGCCTCGACCGGGTCGGCGCCGAGCTGCGCCACCTTGCCGCCCAGTTCGGGGTCGATGTAGGAGCCGCCCTCGGCGGCCGCCCGGATCGCCGCCGTCAGCTGCCGCTCGGCGGCCTGCTTGAGGACGTAGCCGGAGGCGCCGGCGCGCAGCAGCTCGCGGGCCCGCCGCGGGTCGCTCTGCATGGTGAGGACGACGATCGCCGTCTCCGGCACCGCCTCGCGCAACCCGTGGACGTCGGCCGCCGGCTCGGCGCCCGGCATGTTGAGGTCGAGGACGAGGACGTCGGGGCGGCGGTCGCGGGCCAGCTTCTGCGCGCCGGCGGCGTCGGCGGCCTCGCCGATCACCCTGATCCCCCGCTCGGCTTCGAGCATCGCCCGCAGGCCGCTGCGGATCACGTTGTGGTCGTCGGCGAGGACGACGCCGATCTCCTTCTCGCGGCTCTCCATGACTCCCCGCCAGTCTCCCACGCTCGCGGGCAGGCGAAAAGCCCGCACCGCGAAGTGTGGCTTTCGACCGATGGGACAGATGCCCCGCCGCGCGATCCTTGCCCCATGCGGATCCTGATCGCGATCAGCGAAGACGTCCTCGCTCGCCACGGCGATCCGGTCGCGGCGCTGGCACCGTTGGCCGCCGAGCACGATCTCGTGGTCGCTCACACCAGCGGACGGCGGGCCGGGCAGCAGCTGGAGCTGGAGCTGCGCAACGCCCTGCCCGACCGCGACGTCGTCAGCCTGCCGACCCAGGTCGTGCTCGCGGACGGGGAGCCGCAGGCGATCGCCGAGGTGCGCAGCCTCCGCGCCCTGCTCGATTGCGGCTCGGTGGTGATCTGCGCCGGCAACGACAGCCTCCCGGTTGCCCTCGACGAGAGCGGGCTGATGCACCCGACCGAAGCCCCGGTCGACCACGACCTCAGCGCGGCGCTGCTGGCGCGGCGGCTCGACGCCGACCTGCTGCTGATGCTCGGCGAGTACTACCCGCCCCCTCCCCCGCAGGTGAACGCCGCCTCGCGGTTCGCCGAGAGAACCGGGCGGCGCGCGGTGCTCGGGTCGCTCGGAGACGTCGCCGGGATGGTGGAGGGCGAGGCGGGGCTGGAGATAGTCGGGCCACCCGCCTGAACGCTGGGCAGCGGCGGCTGCGGGCGTTACGCTCGCGGCATGAGTGCCAGGCAGGAGGAGGCGAAGATCCCCGTCGCCCTCGTCGACGATCACGCGGTCGTGCGCGGGGCGCTGAAGGCGCTGCTGGAAGGGCAGGAAGACCTCGAGGTGGCCGGCGAGGCCGGTGACCTCGCTTCGGGACGGGAGATGGTGGCGGAGACGCGGCCGCGGGTGCTGGTCCTCGACGTCAACCTCCCGGACGGGCTCGCGGTCGACTTCCTCGGCGAGCTGCGCGAGGCCTCGCCGGATACGGAGATCGTGCTGCTGACGATGGAGCGAGACCTCACCCTCGCCCGGCGGGCGCTGGATGCCGGCGCCAAGGGCTACCTGCTGAAGGACTCCGCCCACCTGGAGCTGATCGAGGCGGTGCGCGCCGCCGCCGCCGGCAACCAGTACCTAGGCCCCGCCGTCGCCGCCGGGCTGAAGAACGACGAGGACGACGAGCGGCCGGCGCTCTCGCCGCGCGAGACCGACGTCCTGCGGCTGATGGCCCTCGGCCACACCAACCGGGAGATCGCCGAACAGCTGTCGCTCAGCGTGCGGACGGTGGAGACGCACCGGGCTCACATCCAGCAGAAGCTGGGGTTGAGCAGCCGGCCGGAGTTGACCCGGTACGCGCTCTCGCATGGGTTGATCGACACGTAGTCGCTCAGGCCCAGGTGCTCGGCCAGGACTTGGGTGGCGGCGGAGGTGCGATTCGGATTCTGGCGTCGGCGGCTATTGCTGCGGTCGGGGTGGCTAGGACCGGGTTCAGGTCTAGCTCGACTATCTCGTGATGGGTGTCGGCGAGGGCTCCTACTCTGAGGATCAGGTCTTCTAGTGACTCGAGGTCGGCGGGGTCGGTGCCTCGGAAGCCGGTGAGCAGGGGGAAGGTGGCGAGGGAGCGGATCATCTCGGCGGCGTCGTTGGTGGTCAGGGGGCAGACCCGGAGGGCTACGTCGCCCAGCAGCTCTACCGCGGTGCCGCCGGCTCCGCAGGCGACCACCGGGCCGAAGACCGGGTCGGTGGCCACTCCGACGAGGAGCTCGGTTCCGTCGTCGATCATCTGCTGGACGAGGAAGGATTCGGCTCTCAGGCCACGATCGGTGAGCTTGGCTTCCATCTCCCTGGCTGCCCGCTCGACCTCCTCGCCGCCGCTGAGACCGACCGCCACCGCTCCCAGCTCCGACTTGTGGAGGATGCCGGCGCCGTGGGCCTTCAGCGCCACGCGGCCGCCGAGTTCCTCGGCGGCCGCGGCGGCCGCGGCCGGGTCCGCTGCCAGCCGCGCCTCCGGGGTCGCGATCCCGTAGCAGCGCAGGACCCGCTCGCACTCAGCCGCCGAAAGCCACTCGCGCCCCGCGGCCAGCGCTTCGGCGATCACCGCCGCCACCTCGTCGCCCTCGGTCGCCGCCGGTTCGGCCGGCTCCGCCGCCGGCTGCCGCCGCCACTCGGCGTAGGCCGCCGCCTTGCCGAGCGCCCGGGCCGCCCCCTCGGGCGCCAGGTGGGTGGGGACCCCGGCCGCGGCGGCGAGCGGCGCCCGCTCGCCGGTGGTGATGAAGACCGCCTGCACCGGGATCGGTCGCGGCAGCTCGGCAACGGCGGCGGCGATCGCTGCCGCGATGTCCTCGGCCGTCGTCGCCAGCGGCCGGATGAAGATCACGATCAGCGCGTCGATCCCCTCCCACCGCGCCATCTCGACGATCGCCCGCCGGTATTCCTCGGCCCCGGCGGCGGCGATCAGGTCGACCGGGTTGCCGAGCCCGGCCTCGGCGGCGGCGAACTCCGCCAGCCGCTCGCGCACCTCCGGCGGCGTCTCCGGGACCTCGAGCCCGGCGGCGTCGCAGGCGTCCGCGCACATGATCCCCGGGCCGCCCGCGTTGGTGACGATCCCGACCCGCCCGCCGGCCGGCAGCGGCTGCTCGGAGAGCAGCGAGGCGACGTCGAGTAGCTCGTCGAGCGTCTCCGTCCGCACCACGCCCGCCTGCGAGAAGAGCGCGTCGACGGTGCTGTCGGAGGCGGCGAGGAGGGCGCCGGTGTGGGAGCCGGCGGCGCGGGCGCCGGCGGCCGAGCGGCCGCTCTTGACGGCGACGATCGGCAGCCGCTTGCCCGCCCGCCGCGCCACCCTGGCGAAGCGCCGCGGGTCGCTGAAGGACTCAATGTAGAAGAGGGCGACGGCGGTCCGGCCGTCCTCCTCCCAGTACTCGAGGAAGTCGTTGCCGGTGACGTCGGCGCGGTTGCCGACCGAGGCGAAGGAGGAGACGCCGAGCCGCCGCTCCTCGGCGAACTCGGCGAGCGCGAGCCCGAGGGCGCCGCTCTGGCTGACGAAGGCGACGTGCCCGGGCGGCGGCTGGGCCGGGATGAAGGTGGCGTCGAGGCGGGCGGACGGCGCCGTGTTGAGGACGCCGAGGCAGTTGGGCCCGACCAGCCGCATTCCCTGCCCGCGGCAGACGGCGAGCAGCTCGCGTTCGCGCCCCGCCCCCTCCTCCCCCGTCTCCGAGAAGCCGGCGGAGAGGACGACGAGCGCCCGCGCCCCCTTCGCCGCCGCTTCCCGCGCCGCCGCGACGACGGCGGTCGCCGGCACCGCGATCACCGCCAGCTCGACCTCTCCCGGCACCTCCGCCAGCCGCGGGTAGGCCGGCAGTCCCGCCAGGGTCTCCGCCTTCGGGTTGACCGGATACAGCGGCCCCTCGAAGCCCGCCTCGACGAGGTTGCGGAGGACTTCGGCGCCGACGCTGCCGGGCCGGCGTGAGGCGCCGACCAGCGCCACCGAGCTCGGCTCCAGGACCGAGCCGACGGCCGCCCGGGCGGCGAGGCGGTCGCGGTCCTCGAAGCGCGCGCGGGCGGCGGCCGAGAAGGCGGTCGGCATCTCCACCCGGAGGACGCCGGGTTCGGAGCTGGTCTCGACCGGGAGGCCGCTCTGGCGGAACATCTCGATCATCCGGTGGTTCTGCGGCAGCACGTTGGCGACGAAGCCGGCGTAACCGTTCTCGGCGGCTACCTCGGCGAGGTGGGCAAGGAGGATCGTCCCCAGGCCCTTCCCCTGCATCGCCTCGGCAACCGCGAAGGCGACCTCGGCCCGCCTTTCCGGCCCGCCGACGTAGAGCCCATGGCCGACCACCTCCCCGCCCCGCGTCGCCAGCAGCCCGTAGCGCCCGGCGTAGTCGACGTCGGCGAAGGTCGCGGCCGCGCTCTCGAGGTCGATCGCCCCGGAGAAGAAGCGGAAGGCCCGCGACTCGACGCTCAGCGCCTCGTAGAACTCCCGCAGCGCCCCGGCGTCCTCACTCCGCACCGGCCGCAAACGGACGGTCGAGCCGTCGTGCAGGACCACGTCGGACTCGCGATGGACGGGATAGCCGCTGCTCACATCCCGATCCTAGATCGGCGTTCGTCCTTTCCCCATCTATTTCGCGGAAAGGACAAACGCCGCCCGGTTACAGTGGCGCCGATGCTCTTCTTCAGCCATCCGGCCTGCCTGGAGCACGATCCGCGGGAGGGTCTCCCCGGCCATCCGGAGCAGCCGGGGCGGCTGCGGGCGATCGAGGCGGCGCTGGCGGCGCGCGACTGGCTCGGCTGGGAGCAGCGGGAGGCGCCGGCCGCCTCCGAGGAGGAGCTGATGCTGGTCCACCCCGCCGCGCACGTCGAGCGGATCCGCGAGCTCTGCCGCTCGGGCGGCGGCTCGATCGACGCCGACACCTACGCCGGTCCCGCCTCCTGGGAGGCAGCGCTGCGCTCGGCCGGGGCCGCCTGCGCGATGACCCGGGCGCTGCTCGCCGGCGAGGCGCAGGCCGGGTTCGCCGCCGGCCGCCCGCCCGGCCACCACGCCGAGCCCGAGCGGGCGATGGGCTTCTGCCTCTTCGACAACATCGCCGTCGCGGCAGCGCTGGCGATCGCCGAGCTGGGGGTCGAGCGGGTCTTCATCCTCGACTGGGACGTCCACCACGGCAACGGCACCGCCGAGATCTTCCGCCGCCGCAGCGACGTCCTCTTCGCCAGCATCCACCAGGGCGGGATCTTCCCCGGCACCGGCCCGCTCGGCGACGCCGGCTCCGGCCCGGGCGAGGGCTTCACGATCAACCTCCCGGTCCCGGCCGGCAGCGACGAGGAAGTCTGGCTCTCGCTGCTCGAGCACGTCGCCCTGCCCGCCGCCGCCGAGTTCGAACCGCAGCTGGTCCTCGTCTCGGCCGGCTTCGACGCCCACCGCGACGACCCGCTCGCCGAGTGCCGGCTCGAGACCTCCTCCTTCGCCCAGATGGCCTGCCAGGTCCGCGACGCCGCGGCGGCGTGGGGCGCCCCGGTCGGCGCCGTGCTCGAGGGCGGTTACAACCTCGAGGCGCTGGCCGACTCGGTGGTGGCGACGATGGCCGCGCTCGGCGGCGAGGGCGAGTCGGTCTCGGCGGCGCCGGAGCCGCTCGTCACCTCGCGCGCCGCCTCCCACGTCTCCCACTACTGGGAGCTCGCCTAGATGGCGAACCCGAAATTCGTCCCGATCCCCGTCCACGAGCTCGAGCGCTTCAAGCCGCTGCTGGGCGATCGCTACGCGGAGATCGAAGAGGTCGCCGGCTGGGCCCGCGAGGGGTTCGCCGGACGGGCGATCTGGCACGTCAGCTCGACCGCCCGCGGCGGCGGCGTCGCCGAGCTGCTCAGCACCCTCCTCCCCTACGCCCGCGACGCCGGCGTCGACGTCCGCTGGGTCGTCCTCCGCGAGGGCCCGGAGTTCTTCCGCGTCACCAAGCGGCTCCACAACCACCTCCACGGCGACCCCGGCGACGGCGGCTCCCTCGACGGGGAGGCGCGCCGGGTCTTCGAGGAGGTCGCGGCGGCGAACGTCAAGGCGCTGGCGCCGCTGATGGACGCGGGCGACATCGTCTACCTCCACGACCCGCAGCCGGCGGGGATGGTGAAGCCGCTCTGCGAACGCGGCCTGCGCGTCGTCTGGCGCTGCCACATCGGCGTCGACCACCCCGACGACCTGGTCCGCGGCGCCTGGGACTTCCTCCGCCCCTACGTCGAGCCCGCCGAGGCCTACGTCTTCTCCCGCCGCGAGTACGTCTGGGACGGGCTCGACCGCGACAGGGTCTGGACGATGCCGCCGGTGATCGACCCCTTCTCGCCGAAGAACCAGGAGCTCGAGCCGGAGGACACGGTGGCGATCCTGAAGGAGATCGGGCTGGCGCGCGACGGCCTGCGGGGCTCGCCGGTCTTCGAACGCGCCGACGGCACCCCCGGCCGGGTCGACCGGCAGGCGACGATCCTCCAGGACGAACCGCTCCCCGACGGCGCCGCCGCCGTCACCCAGGTCTCGCGCTGGGACCGGCTCAAGGACCCGCTCGGGCTGCTGCAGATGCTGGAGCGCCACCTCGCCGAGGCCGACCTGCACCTCGTCCTCGCCGGGCCCGACACCGGCGGCGTCTCCGACGACCCCGAGGGGGCCGCCGTCTACGAAGAGGTCGCCGACGCCTGGCGGCAGCTGCCGCCGGAGGTCCGCCGCCGCGCCCACCTGGTCAGCCTGCCGATGAACGACGTCGAGGAAAACGGGGCGATGGTCAACGCGATCCAGCGGCGCTCCGACGTCGTCGTCCAGAAGAGCATCGCCGAGGGCTTCGGGCTGACCGTCGCCGAGGCGATGTGGAAGGCGCGGCCGGTGATCGGCAGCTGCGTCGGCGGCATCCAGGACCAGGTCGTCGACGGCGAGACGGGGCTGCTGATCGCCGACCCGCATGACCTGGCGGCCTGCGCGGAGGCGATCGGGGGGCTGCTAGCCGACCCCGAGCGGGCGCGGGCGATGGGCGAGGCGGGGCGGCGGCGGGTGATCGACAACTACCTGGCGGTCGACCGCCTGCAGGAATACGTCCGCCACCTCGCCTCGCTGATCGCCTGAGCTCGACCCTCAGGCAGGCGAGATCACCGCGCGGCCGTCGAGGTGGCCTTCGCGCATCTTCTCGTAGGCCCGCGGCGCTTCCTCCAGGGTGAAGTGCTCGACGTGGGAGCGGATCTTGCCTTCCCGCGCCAGGTCCAGGCACTCCATCAGCTCGACCGCGGTTCCCCAGTAGGGGATGCAGAGCTCCGCCTCGAAGGGGACGGCGCCGAAGGCGAACTCGAATTTGCCGCCGTGGAGGCCGACGATCGTCAGGTCGCTCTCGAACTTGGCGACCGCCGTGGCGAGGGCGATCGAGTCGTCGGAGCCGACCATGTCGACGACCAGCTCGGCGCCGCGCCCCTTGGTGATCTCGCGGATCGCCTCCGCCGCCAGGTCGCCGGCCTTGACCGCCTCGTCGGCGCCGACCTCACGGGCCAGCTGCAGGTGCTCGTCGGAGAGGTCGACGGCGACGATCCGGGCCGGGCTCAGCGCCCGCAGGATCTGCACGCCCATGTGGCCGAGTCCGCCGACGCCGATCACGACCGCGGTCGACCCCGGGACCAGCAGGTGCAGCGAGCGCTTGATCGCGTGGTAGGGAGTCAGCGCGGCGTCGGAGAGCGGCGCCGCCTCGCGCGGGTCGAGGTCGCCGAGCGGCAGCAGCAGCCGCGGGTGCGGGACAAGCATGTACTCGGCCATGCCGCCGTCGCGCCCGAGGCCGCCGCCGAAGGCGCCGATCTCGGCCTGGTGCTCGCAGTAGTTCTCGGCCGAGAGCCGGCAGGCGCGGCAGCGGCCGCAGCCCCACGGCCCGTAGACCTGGACCGCTTCGCCGACCTCTACGCCTTCGACCCCGGCGCCGACCGCCGCGACCCAGCCGGCGTTCTCGTGCCCGAGCGTGAAGGGGACGTCGAAGCCGAGCGTCCCCGGCGGCCACTCCATCAGGTGCAGGTCGGAATGGCAGGCACCGGCGCCGCCGATCTTGACCAGGACCTGGCCCGGCCCCGGTTCGGGGACGTCGACCTCCCGCAGCTCTGGTGGGTGTTCCCATTCGGTCAGCTGGTAGGCCTTCATCGCGGCTCTCCTTGATTTCGTGCTTTCTCCAAGAGCAGTCGCCGCTCGGCGGCGGCGACGAGGCGGCGGGCGCGGTCGACGGCGTCGATGTTGACCGAGATCGCCTCGATCCCGCCGCGGACGAGCAGCTCGGCGTACTCGGGGTGGACCGAGGGCGCCTGGCCGCAGATCGACGTCCGCAGGCCGAGCTCGTGGGCGCGCTCGAGCAGGCGGGCGATGTACTCGGTGACGGCGCGGTCGCGCTCGTCGAAGACCTCGGCGACGAGCTCGGAGTCGCGGTCGGCGCCGAGCAGCAGCTGGGTGAGGTCGTTGGAGCCGATCGAGATCCCGGCGACCCCGAGGTCGGCGTAGCGCGGCAGGTGAAAGAGGACCGAGGGCACCTCGGCCATCACCCAGAGCTCGAAGTTCCGGTGGGCGAGCAGCCCGGCGCGCTCGATCATCTCCCGGCAGGCGGCGACTTCGCGCGGGGTGCGGACGAAGGGCAGCATCAGGTGCAGGTTCTCGTGGCCGCCGTCCCAGACCCGCGCCAGCGCCCGCAGCTCGAGCTCGAAGAGGTCGGGCTCGTGCATGTAGCGGAGGGCGCCGCGGTAGCCGATCATCGGGTTCGCCTCCTCGGGCTCGAAGCGCTCGCCGCCCTGCAGGCCGCGGAACTCGTTGCTGCGGAAGTCGATCGTCCGGTAGGTGATCGGCCGCGGCGCGAAGGCGGCGGCGAACTTCTCCAGCGACGCCGCCATCCGCTCGACGAAGCGCTCGCCTTCGCCGGCCTCGAGCAGCGCCCGCGGGTGAACCCCGTCGAGCGCCTCGACCACCATCAGCTCCGCCCGCAGCAGGCCGACTCCGTCGACGTCCAGCGCCGCCACCCGCTGCAGCTGCGAGGGCTCGGAGAGGTTGACGAGGATCCGCGTCCCGGTAATCACCCCGCCCCCATCGGCGTTCGTCCTTTGTAGCCCTGAGGGCGACAAAGGACGAACGCCGGGGGTGGTTTGGTCGCTCCCTCCGGAATTCGGGGCGGTCGAGTCGCCGGCGCTGACGACGCCGGCGCCGGCGTCGACGGTCACGACCTCGCCGTCGCGCAGCTTCTCGGTCGCCTTGCCGGTGCCGACCACGCAGGGGATGCCGAGCTCGCGGGAGACGATCGCGGCGTGGCAGGTCATGCCGCCGGAGTCGGTGACGATCGCCGCGGCGCGGCGCATCAGCGGCACCCAGTCGGGCGCGGTCATGTGGGTGACGAGGACCTCGCCTTCCTGCAGATCGCCCGCCTGCTCGCGGGCGGAGACGACGCGGACGGCGCCGCTCGCTTCCCCGGGCGCCGCGCCGAGGCCATGGACCAGCTCCTCGCCGCGCTCGCCGACCGCGGCCGCCATCGCGGCGCCGCCGGCGGTGGTGACCGGCCGCGACTGCAGCATCCAGACGTCGCCATCGGCGTCGAAGGCCCACTCGGTGTCCTGGGGCGAGCCGTAGTGGCGCTCGATCCGCACCCCGAGCTCGGCCACCGTCCGCACCTCGGCGTCGCTGAGCACCGGCCGGCTGCCCTCCTCGTCGTCGAGCTCGCGGGTCTCGGTCCCCCCTCCCGGCAGCGAGACGATCGCGAGCTCCTTGCGGCGGACTTCGCGCTGGACGACCTTCAGCCCGTCCTTCAAGACGACGTAGCGATCGGGCGAGACCGAGCCGGAGACGACCGCCTCGCCGAGCCCGAAGGCGCCCTCGATCACGAGCCGGTCGCGGGCGCCGGAGGCGGGGTCGATCGTGAACATCACCCCCGAGCGGGTCGAGAGGATCTGCCGCTGGACGACGACGGCGATATCCATGTCGGCCTGGCCGAAGCCGCGCTTAGCGCGGTAGTAGATCGTCCGGGCGCCGAAGAGCGAGGACCAGCAGGCGCGGACGGCGTCCAGCAGCTCCGCGGCACCGCAGACGTTGAGCAGCGTCTCGTTCATCCCCGCGAAGGAGGCCGACTCGCTGTCCTCGGCGGTGGCGGAGGAGCGCACCGCGACCGGGGCGTCGAGCTGCTCGCCGACCAGGTCCTCGTAAGCGCCGAGAATGCGCTTCGCCAGCCACTCCGGGAGCGACTCGTCTTCGATCTCCGCCCGCACCGCGGCCGAGGCGCGCTGCAGGGCCGCGGTGTCCTCGACGTCGAGGTCGGCGAGGCGGGCGCCGATGCGGCCGCGCAGGCCGGTGTCCTCGCAGAAGGCGGCGTAGGCCGCGGCGCCGACGACGAAGCCGGGCGGAACCGGCAGCCCGGCGGCGGTCAGCTCGCCGAGGTTGGCGCCCTTGCCGCCGGCGAAGGCGACGTCGCCGCGGCCGAGCCGGTCGAAGCCGAGGACGGAGTCGACGAGCGTGGTCATGGTCGCGGCACCACCAGGACCGGGCACGGTGCCTTGTGCATCAGCTGGGTGGAGACGGAGCCGAGGAAGACCCGCGCCAGCGGCCCGTATCCGCGCGAGCCGGCGACGAGGAGGTCGGCGCCCACCTCATCGCAGGCCTCGGCGAGCGCCGGGCCGGGCTGGCCGCCGAGGGCGCGACCGGTCGCCGCCAGCCGCTCGTCGACCGACTTCACCGCCCGGGTGACGATCGGGCCGGCCTCGGGCGGGATCGCCGGCGTGTAGCCGGCGGCGCCGGGGACGACCGCGACCGGGGCGGCGACGGTGTAGACGACGATCGTGGCGCGGCAGGCGAGGGCGATCGCTTCGGCCCGCTTCAGCGCCGCTTTCGCTTCCGCGGTGTCGTCGTAGGCGACGGCGATCGTGCGGAACGGGCCGTGCTCCTCGGCGGCGTATCCGCGGGGGGCGGTCAGCACCTCGCAGGGGGCGCCGTGCAGGAGGCCGTCGGCGACGCTGCCGATCAGCACGCGCCCGATCGCCCCGCGGTGGGGCGAGCCGACGACGATCGTCTCGGATTGCTCGCGCTCGGCGAGGTCGTTGATCACCCCGGCGGGGGTGCCGCCGCCGAAGGCGCGGGTCTCGACCTCGAGCTCGCCGAGCCGCTCGCGCGCCTCCTCGAGCAGCGGCTGCGCCCGCTCGGCTTCCTCTTCCTCCAGCAGCTCGTAGGGAATCGGCAGCGGCCCGTAGGGGAGGACGGTGGCGACGAGGACGCTCGCGTCCGTCGCTTCGGCCAGCACCCGCGCCAGCTCGAGCGCGTCGCGGCCGCCGTCGCTGCCGTCGTAGCCGACCAGGATCTTCATGCCGTCAACCTACGAACCGCGCGGCCTCCGCCCATCCGCAGAACTCCACAGCCTTCACCGCGGACTGTCCGCTTCTCAGCGATGCGGGAAACCCGCAGCGGATCGGGTGGGATTCCACGGATGGGTCGACGCCCTCCTCCCCGGACACTTCGGGCATGAATTCGGGAGGCGCGGCAAAGGTCTTGATCGTCGGGGGCGGCGTCGGCGCCCTCGAGGCGGCGATCGCCCTCCAAGATCTCGCCGGCGACAGGGCCGAGGTGGAGATCTGCGCCGGGCGCGGCGACTTCGTCTACCGGCCCTTCGCGGTCGGCGAGCCCTACGGCGCCTCCCGCGTCCTCCGCTACGGCCTCGAGCGGATCGCCGACCTCTGCGGCGCCCAGTTCAGGCCCGAGAACGTCGCCGCCCTCGACCCCGTTCTGCGCTGCGCCACCACCCACGACGGCACCGAGATCCCCTACGACTACGCCGTCGTCGCCTGCGGCTCGCGGCTGCTCTGGTCGATCCCCGGCGCCACCACCTTCTGGGGCGTCCCCGACGAAGGGGAGATGCGCGAAGTGGTCTCGCGGCTGCGGGAAGGCCGCCTGCGGCGGCTCGTCTTCACGATGCCCGGCGGCCACGGCTGGGCCTTGCCCGCCTACGAGCTCGCCCTCTTCGCCGCCGCCGAGCTCGAACGCTCCGGCATCGCCGGCACCCGGCTGACGATCGTCACCCCCGAAGAGGGCCCGCTGAAGATCTTCGGCCGCCGCGCCTCCGAGCAGGTGGCCGAGCTGCTCGCCGACCACGGGATCGAGGTGCTCACCGGCACCCACCCGGTCTCCTACGAGAACGGCGCCCTGACACTGGTTCCGGGCGAGGCGATCGAAGCCGACGCGGTCGTCAGCCTGCCCCGCCTCGAGGGCCGCCACATCGAGGGGCTCCCCTACGACGCCGACGGCTTCGTCCCGGTCGACGACCACGCCAGGGTCGCCGGCCTCGCCGGCGTCTTCGCCGTCGGCGACGTCACCAACTTCCCCGTCAAGCAGGGCGGCATCGCCACCCAGCAGGCCGACGTCGCCGCCGAAAAGATCGCCCTCGATCTCGGCTGTGAGGTCGAGGCGAACCCGCTCGACCCGGTCCTCCGCGGTGTCCTCTGGACGGGGTCGAAGCCGCGCTACCTGTTCGGCTGGCTCGGCGGCGGCCACGGGGAAACCTCGGTCGCCAGCGAGCGCCCGCCATGGCCGATCGACAACCCCAGCAAGCTGATCGGGCGCTACCTGACGCCCTTCCTCTCGCAGCTGGAAGGGGCTAGCCGGCCGACGTCTTCTTCAGCCGCAGGCTGAGGCCGCGGCTGTTCGGCGAACCGCCGCTGGGGATGAAGGTGACCGTCAGCTTCAGCCGCACGCTGCCCTGGCGCTGGAGGAGCAGGCGCGCCCGCCGCTTCGGCAGCACCCGCAGGACCACCTTGCCGGCCCCCCCGGCCTGACGCTGCTGCGGCACCGCCCCGTCGAGGGCGACCAGCCCCGGCCCGGGAACTGCGACCGCGATCCTCGCGCTGCCGCGCCGGCGGTCGAGCTTGACCCCGGCGATCCGGAAGGAGCTGTCGGGCGCCGCGGCGGCGCCGCCGGTGCTGCCGCCGCCCCCAGCGCCAGCGCCACTGGAACCCGGGCCGCCCGCCTCCCCGCCTTCACCCGACCCCGAGGGCGGTGGAGGCGGGGGCGGCGGGGCCACGCTGTTGACCTGGATCACGTCGCCGCTGCCGGCGAAGCGGCGCCAGCTCAACGCCAGCGTGCCGTCCGCGCCGAAGGCCAGCGAGGGGTCACCGGCGTTGCGGCCGGCGGCGGAGAGCGTGGTCGTCGTCCCCACCGCTCCGGCGCCGTCGACGTCGCGCCGCTGGACCAGCCACTGGGTGCCGTCGGTGCGGCTCCAGAGCACGGTCGCCGCGCCCCCGGGCGAGGTCGCCAGCTGCGGGTCGGCGGCGTCGCGCCCGCCGGCTGAGAGGTTGAGCGGGCCGAGCACAGAGGTCCCTGCTTGGTTGAGGCGGCGCGCCTGGACGATGAAGCTGCTGCCGTCGAAGCGGTCCCAGACGACCGTCGCCGATCCGCCGGCGTCGACCGAGAGCTGGGGCTCCGCGGCGCTGCCGCCGCCGAGCGAGAGGTTCAGCGTGCCCACCGCCGGGACTCCGCCGGCGCTGATCCGGCGTCCCTGGACCACCCAGCCGGCGCCGTCGAAGCGGTCCCAGACGACGGTCGCGGTGCCGTCGGGCGCGATCCCGATGCGGGGTTCGATCGCGCTCTCCCCCGCGGCGGAGAGGTCGTTGGGCGCCTGGAGGACCCCCGCAGCATCGATCCGCCGCTCCTGGACGATCGAGTCTTCGCCGTCGAAGCGGCTCCAGACGGCGGTCGCGGTGCCGTCGGCGGCGACGGCGACATGCACCTCGACGGCGTCGCCGCCGGCTTCGGAGAGCCGTTGCGTGGACGCTTCGGAGGTTCCGTCGGGAGCAACCTGCCGCACGTGCGCGAGGTAGTGGAAGCCGTCCCAGCGCTGCCAGACGACCGTCGCCCGGCCGTCCGGGGCGACGTCGAGCTGCGGCGCCGCCGCGTCCTGCCCGGAACCCGAGAGGGTCCGGGTCGCTTCCTCGGGCACCCCCGCCGCCGAGATCCGCCGCTCCTGGATGCGGAAGTTGGAGCCGTCCCAGCGGGTCCAGGCGACGATCGCGGTCCCGTCGGGGGCGACCGCCACCTGCGGAGCGAGGGCGTCGCCGCCCGCGGCCGAGAGCTGCCGCACCGGGCCGCGGCTGCCGTCGGCGCCGACCCGGCGGGCGAAGACGTCCCACTCGCCGCTCGAGCGGGAGCTCCAGACGACGGTCGCGGTCCCGTCCGGGGCGACGGCGACGTCGGCGCCGGAGGCCATTTCCGCAGGCGCCGAGAGGTCCTGCGGCTGCGCCGCGTCGGCGGCCGCTGCCGGCGGCGCCGGAACCCTGGTCAGGTTCGGCAGCGAGACCGGGCCGCCGCGGTAAAGGCTGCTCTGGATCGCCTTGCGGAACTGCTGCTGGGCCGGCGCCGAGCTCTCGATCGGCCAGTCCTCGCGCTTTTCGCCCTTGGGGAAGTTCCAGTTGAACCAGAGGAAGGCCTTGATCTCCGGGTGGTGCGGCAGGTAGGTGGTCAGCATTTCCCGGATCCAGTCGGTCTTGTTGCCGCCGAACTCGCTGGCGGCCGTCTCGACGATCGCCACCGGCTTCGTCGGCGCCACCGCCCGGATCAGCTTCAGGGTCGGCGTGATCGTCTGCTCGGGGGTGATCCATCGGTCGGGCTGGGCCGGGTTGCGGCCCCAGTTGTAGGAGTCGAGGCCGGTCCAGTCGACGTAGGCGTCGCCGGGGTAATAGGGGCTCGGGTCCGATTCTGGGTCTTCCCAGATGCTGTTGACGACCCAGGTCCAGGTGACGTTGGTCGCCCCTTCGGCGACGACGAGGTCGTGGAAGTGGCGCCAGGCGGGGATGAAGCTGGGGCTGCGGCCCCACGAATACCAGCCGCCGTTCATCTCCCACCAGGGGGCGAAGAGGAAGGGGTGGCCGAAGGCCTTCGCTTCCTGGGCCCATTTCCTGATCGCGGCGTCCTCTTTGCCGGCGGCGACGTCGGCGAGGGTGACTTCCGGCTTCAGGCTCATCGTCACCAGCGGGATCGCGCCGCGCGCCGCCGTGCCTTCGGTCTCGACCTTGTCCCAGGTCGCCCAGGTCTGCCCCTGGTTGACGATCGCGACCTTCTTGCCGGCGTGACGCTCGAAGAGGTCCCAGGCGGCGGTGTTGCGAGGGGCGTTGCCGGTCTGGCCGTAGGTTTCGCCGCTGATCGTCGCCCCGAAGTAGATCGAGCCGCTGGCCGTCGAAGCCAGCCCGAGCAGCAGCAGCGACAGCGCGCACCAGCAGACGATCACCGCTCTGGCGAGACCCCCCTGGATCCTCACGGGACGGTCCTCCGCTGGACGACGTCGCCGGCGCCGTTGAAGCGCCTCCAGGTCATCGCCAGGGTTCCCCCCGCCCCCCAGGACGGCACGGCGTCGCTCGCGGTGCGGCCCGCGGCAGAGAGGTCCTGCGCAGCGGAGAGGCTGCCGTTGGCGTAGACGTCCCGGCGCTGGACGATGAAGTTGGCTCCGTCGAACCGGCTCCAGAGGGCGGTCGCGACGCCCCCCGGGGAGATCGCGACCTGCGGGTCCGCCGCGTCGCGCCCGAGCGCCGAGAGGTTGAAGGTGGTGGCGCCGGGGACGCCGGCGGGGTCGAGGCGCCGCGCCTGGACGACGAAGCTGGTGCCGTCGAAGCGGTCCCAGACCGCGGTCGAGGTGCCGTCCGGGCCGACGGCGACCTTGGGCTCGGCGGCGTTCCGGCCCACCGCGGAGAGATCGCTGACGCCGCCGAGGAAGGCGCCGGCGGCGGAGAGGCGCCGCTCCTGGACGATCCAGTTGGAGCCGTTGGACCTGCTCCAGACGACGGTCGCGACGCCGCCGGGCGTGAGCGCCAGCTGCGGCTGGATCCCGTTCTCGCCGCTGGTCGAGAGGGCCAGGGTCGTGCTCTTGGCCGTCCCGCCCGGGGCGATCTGCCGCGCCTGCACGATCCCGTCGTAGCCGTCGTACCGGGTCCAGACCACCGTCGCGGTGCCGTCCCCCGCCACCGCCACCTGTGGTTCGACGGCGTCCTGGCCGCTCGCCGAGAGGGTCTGGGCGGAGCTGTCGACGGTTCCCCCGGCGGCGATCCGGCGCTCCTGGACGAGGTAGTGGGAGCCGTCGAATCGCTTCCAGACCACGGTCGAGGTGCCGTCGGGGGCGATCGCCACCTGCGGGGCCGCCGCGTCCTGCCCGCTCGCCGAGAGCGTCTTGGTGCTTTCCTCCGGCACCCCGGCGGCGGTGATCCGGCGCGCCTGGATGACAAAGCTGGTGCCGTCGAAGCGGGCCCAGGTGACGGTCGCCAAGCCGCCCGCGGTGACGGCGACCTGGGGCGCGAGCGCATCCTGCCCCGCCGCCGAGAGCGGGCGGATCGCCCCGAGCGTGCCGTCGGGGGAGATCCGGCGCGTGAAGACCGTGTGGAAGCCGTTGTTGAGGGAGCTCCAGACGACGGTCGCGTTGCCGGCGCGGTCGACGGCGACGTCGGCGCCGCTCGCCATCTCGAGCGCCGGCGTCAGGTCGGCCGCCTGGGCCGGGTCGCCGGTCCGCGCGCCCGGCGGCTGCACCTTCGTCAGCCACGGCAGGCTGACCGGCCGGGAGACGAAGAGACCGCTCTGGATCGACTTGCGGAACTGCTGCTGCGCCGGCGCCGAGCTCTCGATCGGCCAGTCCTCGCGCTTTTCGCCCTTGCGGAAGTTCCACTCGAACCAGAGGTAGGCCTTGATCTCGCGATGGTGCGGGAGGTAGGTCGTCAGCATTTCCCGGATCCAGTCGGTCTTGTTGCCGCCGTACTCGGTCGAGGCGTCCTCGACGATCGCCACCGGCTTCGTCGGCGCCACTTTCCTGAGGATCTTCAGGGTCGGCGTGATCGTCTGCTCGGGGGTGATCCACCTGTCCGGCTGGGCGGGCATCCGGCCCCAGTTGTAGGAGTCGAGGCCGGTCCAGTCGACGTAGGCGTCGCCGGGGTAGTACTTGGTCGGATCGGATTCGGGGTCGGACCAGATGCTGTTCACCAGCCAGGTCCAGGTGACGTTGCTCGCCCCCTGCCCGGCGACGATGTCGTGGAAGCGCCGCCAGGCGGCGACGAAGTAGGGGCTGCGCCCCCAGGCGTACCAGCCGCCGTTCATCTCCCACCAGGGGGCGAAGAGGAAGGGGTGACCCCAGGCCTTCGCTTCCTGCGCCCAGCTCCTGATCGCCGCGTCCTGGCTGCCCTTGGCGATCGCTTCCAGGGTCGTCCCCCCGAGGCCCATCGTCACCGACGGGATCGCGCCGCGGTTGTAGGTGGCGTCCATCGCGTACTTGTCGAACTTGGCCCACGACTGCCCCTGGTTGACGATCGCGACCTTCTTGCCGGCGTGGCGCTCGAAGAGGTCCCAGGCCTGCGTGTTCGAGGGGGCGTTGCCGGTCTGGCCGTAGGTTTCGCCGCTGATCGTCGCCCCGAAGTACATCGCCGCCCCGGCGCTCGATCCCGAGGCGAGCAGCAGCGTCAGCGCGCATAAGCACACGATCACCGCCCTGCCAAGTCCCCCCTGGACCATTGTTCGATGCTGGCGAAGTCGGGCCGATTCGTCAAGTGCCCGGGAATGACGAGGAATGCGGCAAAACACGGATGCCCCGCCGGGGGCGAGAAGAGAGGGTTGGATCAGGAACCCCGACCGGAGAGACGATGCGCCAGACCCTCGAATGCCCCCGCTGCCAGCGCCAGGTCGAGAGCAGCGGCAGCGGCTGGCCGAGCCGCTCCTGCCCCCGCTGCGGCGGCCCCCTGCTGCTGGCCTCCGCCCCCGCCCAGAAACTGGTTCGCCGCTATCTCACCAGTGACCGCCTGGCGTCGATCGGCGCCCCACCGCGCGGGGGACGGGGCTCGACCTAGCTCCCTTTTTCCGCCGCCTTCGCTTTTCCCGATTCCCCGGCCGCCTCTGACGACGAGGCGGGCGCAGAAGCGCTCTGGCCTTCAGTCGTCTTCTGGGGAGGCTGCGGCTGCTGCGCCTGGGGCGGTCCTTTCGGCGCCGCCCCCTGAGGAGGGTTTTCCGGTGGCCCCTCGGACGGCGTCGACTTTTCCGACTTCGGGGCCTTCGTCGCCTTCGCCGGCGGCGAACCCGAGTCAGCGTCCTCGTCGCCACCCGACTCCTGCGCGTCGGAATTCTGTTCGGCTGCCGTCCCCTGACCGCCGGCATTGGTCTGCGGATGCTCCTTTTCGTGTCCCTGCCCGGTCGGATGCTCGCTCGGAGGCGCGGGGGCATGCAGACCCGACTGGCCGTGCTCCTGGCTCTGCTCCTGTCCGTCGGAATGGCCCTTGCTGCTGCCCAGGCTGCCGGACGAAGCCTGCGAGCCCGTATCACCCGCCTTGCCGTTCCCGGGGGTGGCGCCCTTGCCGCCTGCCGGAGAGCTCTCGGCGGATCGATGCGCCGGGCCGACGCCCTCCGCCCCCCCGGAGTGAGCGCCGGATCCTTCATGGGCTTCCTGCGCTGGCGGCGCCGGCTCGCCCGGGAGACCCAGGTGGATGGCGCCGGTGCGATCGGCGGCGGTGACGCCGACCGCGGCGACGACCGCGACGGTCGCCACCCCTTTGACCGCGGCCGAGGTGGCGACGGTTTTCGCGGCGCCGCCACCGAGAGCAGCGGCGAGGCCGCCTCCTCCGGCGGCGCCCGAGCCGCCGACCATCCCGTGCAGCATCCCGGCGGCGACCGCCGCCGGCAGCGGCGAGAGAGCGGCGAGATCCTGCCGGCGCCCCTTGATTTCGTCGCGGAAGCCGCGGCAGCCGGAGCAGGAGCGCAGGTGCGCGCGCACGTCACGGCGGCGGGTAACCCGGCCGTCGCCGTCGGAGAGCGCTCTGGTCACCGCGGCGCAGTCCATCTCACGCCCCTCCTCCATCTGCCGCAGGCTCAGGCGCGCCTCGTAGAGCGTCTGCCGCGCGACCGCGCACGAGGTCCCGAGGGCGCTGCTGACTTCCTCGAAGTCGAGCCCGGCCAGCTCCCGCATCACCAGCACCTCGCGCTGGCGCTCCGGAAGCTCGCGCAGGTCGGCGAGCAGCCGCCGCAGCCGCTCCCGCGTGGCCGCGTCCTCGGCCAGCCCGTGGCTCGGCGCCGCGTGCTCGACGTCCAGCGGCCGCGTCTCGCGCCGCCGCCGCAGCAGGTCGATCGACTCGTTGTGGGCGATCCGGTAGAGCCACGGCTTCAGGTCGATCTGGCGCTCCTCGCCGGGCAGCGCCCGCAGCACCTTCATCATCGTGTTCTGGAGAGCGTCCTGGGCGTCCTCGGGATTGCCGACGATCGCCATGCAGAAGCGGTAGAGCGGCTGGTGGTAGCGCCGGAAGATCGCCGCGAAGGCGCGCTCGTCCCCCCCGACAGCGCGCTGGGTCAAGCGCTCGTCGGAGAGCAGGCGGTTGAATCCCGCTGGGGCCGCTGCTTCGCTCATATGACGATCTTCCCATCGCGGGCCGTCCGATCAAGGGTGGGGGCGTGCCAACTCCCTCTAAACGGATCGTCCAACGGACATGTCAGTGCTTTTCTGGAAACCATCTTCATCAAGGGCCTGACGAACTGGACAGCTACCCGTTTTCTTAAGGAAATCGATCCAAAGCGGGCCAAGCCAGGCCGCGCGACAGACGGGAGGGGTTGGGAATGGTCGGAGCGCTGATCGGTCTTCTGATCCTCGTCGCAATCGTCCTGGTGCTGCTGAAGGTCGCCGTCGCCGGAGGGATTCTCGGCCTGATCGCGCTGATCCTCCTCATCCTCCTGCTGCTGGGCCAGATCTGACCAGAAAAATCTCCCTTGCTTATGGTGGGGGGAGATGGGTAACGGAGGGCGCATGCCCGATCTTCTCCTAGGCCCCCTGCTCCGCTATGTCTCGGACACCGAGGCGACGGTCTGGGTCGAGACCAGCGAGGCCTGCGAGGTCGAGGTGCTCGGCCACCCCGAGCCGACCTTCCGGGTCGAGGGGCACCACTACGCGCTCGTCTGCATCGAGGGCCTCGAGCCGGCCTCGCGCTACGAGTACGAGGTGAAGCTGGACGGCGAGGTCCACTGGCCGCAGCCGGGCTCCGACCTCCCCCCGAGCGCGATCCGCACGATCGACGCCGACAAGGAGCTCGACATCTGCTTCGGCTCCTGCCGCGTCGCCGTCCCCCACGAGGCCCCGTTCACGGAACCGAAAGACGAGACCGAAGCCGGCCATGAGGTCGACGCCCTCTGGGTCCTGGCCCACCAGATGGCCGTCGGCGAGCGCGAGGACTGGCCCGAGCAGCTGTTCCTGCTCGGCGACCAGGTGTATGTCGACGAGGGCTCGCCGAAGACGCGCAAAAAGATCAAGGAACGGCGCGGCACCGACACCCCGCCCTTCGACGAGGTGACCGACTTCGAGGAGTACACCTGGCTCTACTGCGAGAGCTGGGAGGAGCCGCTGATCCGCTGGCTCTTCGCCAACGTCTCGGTCTCGATGCTCTGGGACGACCACGACATGAGCGACGACTGGAACATCTCCCGCGGCTGGCTGCTGGAGATGCAGCAGAAGTCCTGGTGGCACCGGCGCGTCGTCGGCTGCATCGCCAGCTACTGGATCTACCAGCACATCGGCAACCTCTCGCCGCGGGAGCTGGCCGAGAACGAGATCTATCAGCGGATGCGGGGCAACCAGACCGGCGAGGAAGTCCTGTTCGCCTGGGCGCACCGGATCCAGTCGAGCGGCGACGGCACCCGCTGGAGCTTCTGCCGCGACTTCGGCCGCACCCGGGCGGTCTTCATCGACGCGCGGGCGGCGCGGGTCCTGGAGGACGGCCGGCGGGCGATCGTCGACGACGAAGAGTGGGAATGGATCGTCGAGCACGCGACCGGCGACTTCGACCACCTGCTCGTCTGCACGACGATCCCCTGGCTCCTCTCCCCCGCCTTCGACCGGCTCGAGGCCTGGAACGAGCAGCTGGTCGAGGGCAACGCCTGGGGCAAGCTGCCGGGCTGGGTCAGCGAGAAGCTCCGCCGCGAAGTCGACTTCGACCACTGGCCCGCCTTCGGCGAGTCCTTCGCGAAGCTGCGCGACCTCCTCCACGAGGTCGCCACCGGCGAGCGCGGCAAGGCCCCGGCCTCGATCGTCGTCCTCTCCGGCGACGTCCACCATGCCTACCTGGCCGAGGTCGCCTGGCCGAAGTCGAACGGCAGCTCGGCGGAACGGGCGCCGGTCTACCAGGCGGTCTGCTCCCCCTACCGCAACCCGCTCGACGAAAAAGAGCGGCGGGTGGTGCGCTGGGGCTTCGGCAAGCCGCTGACCGTGATCACCAAAATGCTGGCCCGGGCCGCCGGCACGCCCGACCCGGGGATCCGCTGGCGCACCCTCAACGGCCCCCACTTCGACAACCAGGTGGCGACCCTCGAAATCGACGGCCGATCCAGCGTGATGCGGCTCGACAAGACCGTCCCCGGCGAAGAGGGCAAGGACGCCCTCGAAGAGAGCTTCTCCCGCCGGCTCGCTTGAGGAGGGCGGCGGCCGGGTAGGGGGAGCGCGGCTTCGTCAACGCGGAGGAGGCGCTGAATTGGGGACCAAGCGGGTGCGGTGGATGCTGAGCGTGGCGGCGGCGACGCTGCTGGGGGTCTTGACGCTGCTGGGGGTCTTGATGCTCGCCCCGGCAGCCCTGGCCGACTTCCCCTCCCTCTATGACGGCGACATCACCTGCGCCGCCCAGGCCGGCAACGGAAACGTCCGCCTCTGCGGCGGCGAGACGATCACTTGGGACGGGAAAACGCAGATCGACGTCGACGTCGTCCTGCCGCCGCAGCCGGGCGGCGCCGCCGACGGGCCGTATCCGCTGATCGGCGTGTTCCACGGCTGGGGCGGGCACAAGATCGGCCTCGAAGACGCGCGGGTGCAGGACTGGGCCGAACGCGGCTACGCCGTCTTCAGCATGAGCGACCGCGGCTGGGGCGAATCGTGCGGCGGGCAGGACCCCGACCGCCTGCTCGAACCCGAAGCCTGCGCCGCCGGCTACAACCACCTGCTCGACACCCGCTACGAGGTCCGCGACGCCCAGTTCCTGATCTCCGAGCTGGCCGACGAAGGGGTGGCGGTGCCGGACAGGATCGGCGCCACCGGCGTCTCCTACGGCGGCGGCATGTCGATGGCGCTGGCGGCGCTGCGCAACCGGACGATGCTGCCCGACGGCTCGCTGGTCCCGTGGAAAAGCCCGAAAGGCACGCCGATGGAACTCGCCGCCGCGGTGCCGCAGTGGCCCTGGAGCGACCTCGCCTACTCGCTGATGCCGAACGGCAGCACCCTCGACTACCGCGCCGACAATCCCTACCGGGGCCCGGACGGCAAAGCGCCGATCGGGGTCGAGAAGTCCTCCTACGTCACCGGGCTCTACGGGACCGGCCTGGCGAGCAGCAACTACGCCCCGCCGGGGACCGATCCCGGCGCCGACCTGACCGGCTGGTACACGCTGATCAACGCCGGCGAGCCCTATGACTCGAACCCGCTGGCGAACTCGATCGTCGCCGAGATCACCGCCCACCACTCCTCCTATTACATCGACCACTCCGAGGCCCCGGCGCCGCTGCTGATCCAGAGCGGCTGGAACGACGACCTCTTCCCGGTCGACGAGGGAGTCCGCTTCTACAACCGCACCCGCTCGCAGTACCCCGGCGACCCGATCTCGCTATTCCTGATGGACGACGGCCACGCCCGCAGCCAGAACAAGGCCGCCGACGAGGCGCTTTTCCTCACCCGCCTCAACGCCTGGTTCGACCACTACCTGAAGGGCGAAGGGGCCGCGCCGAGCTCGAGCGCCGAAGCGCTGACCACCACCTGCCCGGCCAGCGCCCCCTCCGAAGGCCCGTTCAAAGCCGCCGACTGGCAGTCGCTCTCGCCCGGCGAGATCCGCTTCGGCGGCGCCGCCGGCAAGACGGTCCTGCCGGCTGCCGGCGATCCGAGCATCGGCACCACCTTCGACCCGATCGCCGGCAGCGGCGCCTGCGCGACCGCCCCCGGAGCCGACCAGGCCGGCACCGCCACCTACCGATTGACCGTCCCGGCCCCCGGCTTCACCCTACTCGGCTCGCCGACCGTGATCGCCGACCTCGGCACGATCGGCAGCGGCTCCGAGCTCGCCGCCCGCCTCCTCGACGTCCTCCCGGACGGCAAAGAGCGGCTGGTCGCCCGCGGCCTCCTGCGCCCCGGCAGCGGCGGCAACGACGTCGTCTGGCAGTTGCACCCCCAGGGCTACCGCTTCGCCGGCGGCGACACGGTGAAGCTGGAGCTGCTCCCCTCGGACGCGCCCTACGCCCGCCCCTCCAACCTGCAGGCCCCGATCACCGTCTCCGACCTGGAACTGCGGCTGCCGGTCCGCGAGCAGCCGGGCGAGCTCGGCGGCCTTGTCCAGACCCCGGCCCCGCCCGGCCGCGCCGCTTCACCACCGCCGCCCGGCAGCCCGATCGGAGTGGCCGCCCTCGCCGGCAAGCTGCTGGCCGGAAACCTCGCGGTCAAAGTCCCGCTGCGCTGTGACGGAGGCCCCTGTTCGGGACGTCTCGTCCTCAAGGCCAAGAAGCGCGTCCTCGCCCGCGACACCTATTCGATGCGGGACGGAGCCCGCGAAGGCGTGCCCGTCGAGCTGACCAAGGCAGGCCGCAAGCTCATCGCCGCGAAGCGCCGAGCGAACAGGCGCACCCTCCGCATCCGCGTGCAGCTGACCGACGCAGGCCGCCCTGCCCCGATCGACTTCAAGCGCCCTGTCCGCCTTAAGTAGTCATCGGAGCGAGCCCAATTCCGGCTCCCATCCGTGGTTCCTTTGTCCGCTATTTCAGGACTAAAGAACCACAACTTCAGTCACCGAGACCTACCGCCCGTTCCGTGGTTCCTTTGTCGTCCTATACCGGACAAAGGAACCACGGAAACCGATGCGGTTCGGCTCAGGCCCGTTCGAGCGCCTCGGGCTTGTGGACGGCCTCGCCGCCTGACTTCTCGCTCTTGACGAGATATTGCGGTTCGGCCTTCGAGGCCTTCACCTTGCGGCCGCCCGCTTCGGTGTCTTCGGTGAGCTTGCGCTCGACGTGCCCTACCGCCTCGCCGCCGTGGGACTTCCACTTGACTTTGTCGCCCTGCTTGAACTCGGTCATGCGACCGAGCTACCCGGAAGCCTCCGGCGCCAAAGAGGCGGCCGGCAGCTTTGCTTCCTGGCGGCGTTCCCACCAGGCCCAGGCCGCCATCACCGCGCCGGCGTAGATCCAACCGAGGGCGACGTCGAAGAAGTAGTGCTCGCCGGTCGCCATCAGGGCCAGGCCCATCGCCAGCGGATAGAGGAGGAGCAGCGGCCGCAGCCGGTGCCGGCGCACCCGGCTCCAGAGGAAGAGGGCGACCAGGGTGGTGAAGGCGGTGTGCAGCGAGGGGACCGCGGCGACCATGTTGCTGCTCGCCTGCCCCTTCGAGAAGAGCGAGGCGGTGCCGACGCTGAGCACTTCCCAGCCCTTGCCGGTGGTGCGGTGGACTTCGCCGATCAGCCCCATTTCGCCGGCCATCCAGGGCGGCGCCGCCGGGAAGACGATGTAGGTGGCGAGGCCGGCGAGGGCCAGCGTCACCAGCCGGCGGGTGAAGCGCTGGAAGGCGAGCCGGTCGCGCGCCCAGAGGTACCCGGCGAGGACGAAGGGGACGATGAAGTAGGAGGTGTAGACGAGGGTGAAGAAGACGTCGTACCAGTGGACGGCGCCGGGGTCGTAGAGGCGGTCCTGCAGCCACTCGGTCGGCGTTTCGCCGAAGAAGAGGAAGCTGTCGACGTCGACCATCACGTGGTAGTGGACGCCGATCCCGAACGAGTCCGCGGCCCCCCGCGTCAGGTCGTAGACCCAGAGCACGGCGACGATCGGCAGCCAGTCGATAACCAGCTGGAGGATTTCCCGCGGCGGCCGCCCGATCGAGGCGCAGGCGAGGGCGCCGCAGGTCCAGAGGATCACCAGCTCGCGCTGGACCGGGATCCCGTAGTGGGCGATCCAGAGGATCAGGCCGACGACGTAGAGGGCGAAGGCGTAGGGGCGGAAGACCGCCCAGGAGGCGAAGCGGAAATCCGCTGCCTGCTCGGCCGTCGCCTCGGAATATTCGCCGGTCGCCATCGGTCAATCTAAGCGAAGATCACCGGACGTTAGCCTCCCTGGCGATGCCCCCTGCTAGCGACCACCCGACCCGACTGCTGATCGGCGGCGAGCTGGTCGAGGGCGCCGGGCCGGCGCTGGCGGTCGAAAACCCGTTCACGACCGAGACGATCGCCCGGCTCGGCGCCGCCTCTCCCGAGCAGGTCGAGGCAGCCGTCGCCGCCGCCCGCGGCGCCTGGCCCGCCTGGTCGCGGATGACCGCCGGCGAGCGCTGCGAGCTGCTGCACGAGGTGGCGCGGCGGCTGCGGGAGGAAGCCGAGCCGCTGGCCCGGACGATGACCGCCGAGGGCGGCAAGCCGCTGGTCGAGAACCGCGACGAGCTCGAGTGGACTGCGGCCGCCTTCGACTACTACGCCGAGATCGGCCGCGACCACGCCGGCCGGGTGATCCCGCCGATCGAGGCGAGCCAGCTGGCAATGGTGGTCAAGGACCCGCTCGGCGTCGTCGGCTGCATCGTCCCCTGGAACTACCCGCTCCTGCTCCTGGCCTGGAAGGTGGCGCCGGCGCTCGCCGCCGGCAACTGCGTCGTCGCCAAGCCTTCGGAGCTGACCCCGCTCTCCACCCTGATGCTGGCGCCCGTCTTCTCGCACCTGCCGCCGGGAGTCTTCAACGTCCTCGCCGGCGCCGGCGAGGTCGGCGCCGCACTCGCCTCGCACCCCGACGTCGACTGCATCGCCTTCACCGGCTCGGTCGCGACCGGCAAGAAGGTCGCCGAAGCCTGCACGCCGCGGATGGCGCGGATGAACCTGGAGATGGGCGGCAAGGACGCCTTCATCGTCTGCGCCGACGTCGCCCCGCAGCTCGAGGTCGCCGCCCGCGGCGGCGCCTGGGCCGCCTTCCTCAACGCCGGCCAGGTGTGCACCTCGGCCGAGCGCTTCTACGTCGCCCGGGAGGTCTACGACGACTACGTCGAGGCCTTCGTCGAGCACACCCGCAGCCTCGTCCTCGGCGATCCCTTCGAGCTCGCGACCGACGTCGGCCCGATGGTCTCCGAGCCGCAGCGGGCGAAAGTGGTCGCGCAGCTGGAAGCGGCGAGCGCCGCCGGCGCCGAGGTCCTGACCGGCGGCGACCGCGGCGGCCAGGAGCGCGGCCACTTCCTCTCCCCCGCCGTCGTCGTCGGCGCCGACTCCGGCAGCGCCCTGCTGACCGAGGAGACCTTCGGCCCGGTTGCACCGATCGTCCCCGTCTCCTCGCTCGACGAGGCGATCGGGCTCGCCAACGGCACCGAGTTCGGCCTCGGCGCCAACGTCTACACGGCCGACCTCGAGAACGCGATCCGCTGCATGCGCGAGCTGCGCGCCGGCACGGTCTGGATCAACGACCCGCTGACCGACAACGACGCCGGCCCCTTCGGCGGCTTCAAGCAGTCCGGCCTCGGGCGGGAGCTGGGTCGCGAGGGTCTCGAGGCCTTCCAGGAGACCAAGCACGTCCACATGGAGAGCCGGATCGAGCGCAAGGAATGGTGGTACCCGTACAGCGAGTACGGCGGCGGCTAGCGCCGCGCCTCGCTACTTGAACTCGAAGCTGGTCAGGTCCTGGCCGTAGATCGGGCTGACCACGAGCTTGTCGAGGTCGATCGATTCGGCGACGAAGGTGCCGAGGACGAGGGCGCCGAAGGGGGCCCAGGGAGCCTGCTTCATCACCGTGCGGTCGAGCGCCGCGTAGCCGCGTTCGACTTCGGGGCTGAGCTGCCGGCGGCCGAGTTCCCGGGTCTTCGCGTTGACTTCCGGGTCGTCGAACATCGCCCAGTTGGTGTTGCCGGCGGGGAGGATCGCTTCGCCGGTCAGCTGCGGCGCGAAGTAGTCGTTCGGGTGCGGGTAGTCGAGCAGCCAGTTGGCGAAGCCGGTGTCGAGGTTCGGGGTGGTCGAGTTGCCGATCACCGTGAAGTAGTTGGAGGCGTCCACCTGTTTCAGGGTGACGTCGAAGCCGAGCTTCTCCAGCACCTGCTGGTAGTACTCGCCGGCTTCGTCGGTCGGCGGCAGGTTCAGCGACCAGAGGGTGATCTGGCGGTCGCTCGGGTCGGCCTCGGCGATCAGCTTCTTCGCCTTGCCGAGGTTGTACGGGTAGGGGTCGAACTTCTCGTAGCCCGGCATGTCCTGCGGCAGCACCTGCTGGGTCGCTTCCACGGTGCCGGCGTAGATCCGTTCCAGCGCCTTCGGGTCGACCGCGTAGTTGACCGCCCGCCGCACCCTGACGTCGTCGAAGGGCGCGGCTTGCGTGTTCATCCAGAAGTAGTAGACGCTGATCTGCGGCTGCTCGCGGAACTGCGTTCCTTCGTAGCGTTCCCGCACTTCGGCGTAGCGTTCCGGCGGCGGCGGGTTCTTCAGCCAGTCGACCTTGCCCTTTTCCACTTCGTCGACCGCGGTGTTCGCGTTGCTGCGGACTTCGAGCTTGATCTTGTCGACGTGGCCGTCGGGCCAGTCCGGCATCGCCTCGCCGTTCGCCGCCCAGGCCGGGTTGCGTTCGTATTCCCAGCTGCGCCCGGGCTTGACCTTGGTGATCACGTAGGGGCCGGTCGCCGGCGGCGGGTGCGCGGTCTGGTCTTCAGCCGGGGTGTCGGGAGGCAGCAGCGCCCCGTACTGGAGGCCGAGGATGTAGCTGAAGTAGCCGCTCGGTTCGGTCAGCCGGATGACGATCTTGCCGCTGGCGTCGTCGCTGCTGATCCCGGTGATCGCCCCCTTTTTGGTCTTGGCGAACCGTTCGGCGCCGACGATGCCGGTGTAGAAGGTCGAGCCGGGCGAGTTGATCCGGAAGAGGCGTTCGATCGAGAAGCGGAAGTCCGACGCCCGCACCGGAGTCCCGTCGGAGTATTCGAGCCCGGGCCGCAGGAAGAGCGTGTAGCGGCGCCCGCCCTGGTCGACCTGCGGCAGCGCCTTGGCGAGGCCCGGGATCAGCTTCGTGCCCGCTTCGCCGTTCTCCGGCGCGTAGGTGAGGAGCGGGAGGTAGGTGTTGTGCAGCGCCGTCGCCCCTTCGAGGGTGAAGGAGAGGCCCGGGTCGAGCGCGTCCGGGAAGAAGAGGTAGGTCCCCTTGAGCACCCGCCCGCTGCTCGACTCCCCGCTGGAGCCGCACCCCGCCAGGGCAGCGCAGGCCAGGAACAAGACCCCGATGCAGGTGACTGGTACCCGTGACTTCATGGCGCAGCGACAACCCCTTTCCCCTTACACGCCCGACCCAAGATAGACCGCCGGAGTCCGATCCGCCCCCTCACTCGCCGACCGGGCCGTGTTCTGCCTGATAGTGGCTGAGAATCTCCTCGGTCGTCTCCCCCGGCATCCGCAGCCGCGTCCGCAGCGTCGCCGCGAAGTCGTCGATCGCCATTCCCAGGATCTCGGCCCGCATCCGCAACGAGTGCGGGCGGTCCTCGCCGCTCGCCTCCTCGACCAGCGAGGAGAGGAAAGGGAGCAGCCCGGCGAGGGCGCGCTGCTCGTCCTCGGTGCGGAAGTAATGGGTGATCGGGAAGTGGATGAGGTCGCGGCGGCTGCGGATCAGCTGCTCGGCGAAGCCGGCGAGCAGGGTCTCCAGCAGCTCCGGGTCGGCGTCGACGAGCTTCTCCCCCAGCCGCTCCTCGGCCTCCTTAGCCAGGTGGACCTCGTGGGCCAGCGAGTCGCGGCGGGAGATCGCGTTGTAGATCGAGATCAGCCAGGAGATGCTGGCGGTCAGCAGCCCGAGCCCGAAGATCGTCTCCACCGGCCCGAGGATCCGCAGCAGCGAGGAGGCCGGGGAGATGTCGCCGTAGCCAAGGCTGGTGAGGTTGACGAGGGAGACGTAGAGCGCGTCGCCGAAGCCGGAGTGCTGGGCGGGGTCGAGGGCCGGGTCGAAGTTGAAGCCCTGCGGCAGGTGGGGCAGGAAGATCAGGGCCCAGCCGACGGCAAGCAGCGCCGCCCAGGTGGCGACCACGGCGACGTAGCCGAGCGGCCCGACCAGCAACCCGATCGTCCGCTCCCCACCCGGCAGGTGGCGGGCCAGCCAGCCGACGCTGCGGACCACCCAGCGGGCGACCATCCCCCGCCCCAGCGGGTGGAAGAGGACGTCGAAGATGTCGCGCAGGGCGATCGCGACGAGCGCCGCCCCCGCCAGGGTCGAGACGAGGTCCACATAGGGGACGCTACCCGCCGCCGCGGCCGGTCCGATGCTGAGGCGACTTGGGCCGTACCTGAAAGACAAGAACTCTTTATAACTCAAAGGGTCATGAAGATCCTCTGCTGCCTGACGATGCTGGTGGCGCTGGCGCTCGCCGGCTGCGGCGGCAACGGGTCGACCGAGCAGGCAGCGACGGACGACACTTCGTCCCAGCAGGCTTCGAACCCTGCTCCGGAACCGAACCCGGAAGCCATCCAGGCGGAAAAGGAAGGGCTGAAGCTGCTCGAAATCACGATCGACGGCTGGCCCAACGCCGACTACGGCGGCCTCTACCTGGGTGACCGCCTCGGCTACTTCGCCGACGCCGGCCTCAAGCTCCACGTCCACACCCCGATCGAACCGCGGCGGCCGGTCCTCTACGTGGCCTCGAAATCGGTCGAGCTGGGCGTCTCCCACCAGCCGGAAGTGACCCTCGCGCAGGCCCGGGGCACGCCGATCGTCGCCGTCGGGTCATGGCTCCCGCAGCCGACCACGGCGCTGATCTGGCTGAAGCGGTCCCACATCCACGGCATCGCCAACCTCAAAGGCAAGACGATCGCCACCGAAGGGCTCGAATACCAGGAACGGCTCCTGCAGGCGATCCTCGCCCGCGCCCACCTCACCCTCGACGACGTCAACGTGATCAGGCCGAAATACCTGATGATCCCCTCGCTGAAGGGCGGCCGGGCGGACGCGGCGATCGGCGGTTCCTGGAACGTCGAGGGGATCCAGCTGCGCCAGGAAGGCTTCGACCCCGTGGTGATGCCGGTGAGCAAGCTCGGGGTGCCCGACTACGAAGAGCTGGTGGTGATCTCGCGGCAGGACCAGCTGAAGGCGAACGCGTCGATGATCCGCGAGTTCTTCTCGGCGCTGAAGCGCGGGAACAAAGCGGCGCTCGCCCATCCCGGGGCCGCGGTCAAGGCCCTCAAGCGCGAATATCCCGAGCTGAACGTGAAGGCCGCGGCGAAGGGCGTCGCCGTCACCACGCCGCTGCTCTCGCGGACCCACCGCATGGACGCCGCCCGCTGGCGCAGCTTCGAGAGCTGGATGGGGGAAGAAGGCCTGCTCGAAGAGAGCCCGCCCCCCTCGCAGCTCTTCACCAACGCCTTCGTGCCCTGAAGGCGATATGAATTGGTCCCTCCCGTAGACCTTTCTGTCCGGGACCAGTCTCAAACGCGAAAGGACCTCGCCCGATGACCCGCCGCCTCGCCTCGCTCGCCGACCTCGCCTACCGCCGCCGCGGCCGCATGGTGCTCGCCTGGATCGCCGCCACGATCATCCTCATCGTGCTCGGCACGGTCTTCGCCGGCGAGTACGAAGCCGACTACAACACGCCCGGCTCGGAGTCAAAGGAAGCGAGCGAACTCGCCGAACGCGAGTTCGGCGGCTACTCGGGGCAGGAAATCTACGTCGTCTGGAAGGACCCGAAAGGGGCAGACAGCCCAGCCGCCAAGCGGCGGATGAACACCTTCTTCGGGGAAGTCGAAGCGGTGAAGAACGTCGAGAAGCGGGCGCCGATCCGGGTCTCCGACGACGGCACAATCGCCACCACCACCCTCCCCCTCACCGTCCCCGGCTGGTCGGTGAAGAAGGAGCAGGGCGAAGAACTGATCGACGCCGCCGAAGCCAACAGCGGCGACGGCCTCGAAATCAAGCTCGGCGGCGAACCGATCTATACCGCGCAGGAATCGAGCAGCCCCGAGGGGATCGGCTTCCTGGGAGCGGCGATCGTCCTGCTGATCGCCTTCGGCTCGCTGGTCGCCGCCGGCCTGCCGCTGATCATCGCCCTGGTCGGGCTTGGCATCACCTCCGGCGGCCTGATCGTCCTCCTCGCCAACGTCATCGACGTCCCCAACTGGACCACCGCGGTCTCCGGCCTGATCGGGATCGGCGTCGGGATCGACTACGCGCTGCTGGTGCTGACCAGGTTCCGTTCGGCGCTGAAGGCCGGCAAGGATCGCCACGACGCCGTCGTCGAGGCGGTGACCACCGCCGGGCGCAGCGTCATCATCGCCGGCTGCACCGTCGTCATCGCGGTCCTCGGCCTCTTCCTTACCGGCCTCCCCTACATGTACGGGGTGGCGATCTCGGCCGCCTTCGCCGTCCTCGTCGTGATGCTGGCCTCGATCACCCTGCTGCCGGCGCTGCTCGCCTACCTCGGGCCTCGGGTCGACCGCCTCAAGATCCCGGTCCTCGGCCGCCGGCTCGACCGCCCCGAAGAAGACGGCAACTCCCCGGCGGCGCGCTGGAGCCACTGGGTGCAGCGGCGGCCCTGGCCGGCGGCGCTCGTCGCCGCCGGCATCCTGCTGGCGCTGGCGGCGCCGGCGCTCGGGATGCGGCTCGGCTTCCCCGATGCCGGCAACGACCCCGCGGACACGATGACCCGGCAGGCCTACGACCTGATCAGCGAGGGCTTCGGCCCCGGCGCCAACGGTCCGCTGGTGATCGCCGCCGAACTTCCCAGCCCGCAAGACAAAGCCGCAATCGAAGACCTCGCCACGGCGCTGCGCGCCGACGAAGGGGTCGCCTACGTGCCGCCGCCGCAGTTCAACCCGGACGGCACCGCCGCGATCATGACCGTCGTCCCGACCACCTCGCCGCAGGACGAGGCGACCTCCGAACTGGTCGACCACCTGCGCGGCACGGTGATCCCGGACGCGCTCGGCAACTCCGGCGCGACCGCCCTGGTCGGCGGCGTCAACGCCGCCCTCGAGGACCAGAGCTCCTACATCACCGGCCGCATCCCGCTGTTCATCGCCGGCGTCGTCGGCCTCTCCTTCCTCCTCCTCCTGGTCGCCTTCCACTCGCCCTTCATCTCCTTGAAGGCGGCGATCATGAATTTGCTCTCGGTCAGCGCCGCCTACGGGGTGATGACCCTGGTCGCGCAGGGAGGCGCGGTCGGCGAACTGATCGGGATCGACCACGAAGTCCCGATCGCGCCGTTCATGCCGGTGATGATGTTCGCGATCCTCTTCGGGCTCTCGATGGACTACGAGGTCTTCCTGATCTCGCGGATCCGCGAGGAGTACCTGAAGGACGAAGACACCCGCCGCGCGGTCGCCGACGGCCTCGCCAAGACCGCCCGCGTGATCACCGCGGCGGCGGCGATCATGGTCGTCGTCTTCCTCGCCTTCGTCGCCTCCCCCGAAGTCTTCCTCAAGCTCTTCGGGATCGGGCTGGCGGCGGCGATCTTCCTCGACGCCACCCTGGTGCGGATGGTCCTGGTGCCGGCGGTGATGCAGCTGCTCGGCCCGCGCAACTGGTGGATCCCCGACTGGCTCGAGCGGATCCTGCCGCGGATCGAGGTCGAGAGCACGGCAACGAAGACTCAGCCGTAAGACGTAAGGCGTTCCGTGGTTCCTTAGTCCGGTATGGGCGGACAAAGGAACCACGGAACTGGTTTTTCAGCCCGTTACGCCTTTCACCACGGGGTAGTAGCCGTCGGCATGACCTGTGACCTTCGGGTGGTAGCTTTCGCCCGTCGGGTTGGATAGGCCGTTAATCCACTCGGTCGACGAGCCACCGCCGCCGTCGCAGACCGCGTGGCCGATGAAGGCCGGGATCACGTCCCGGAAGACGAAGTTCGCCCCCGCCCTGCTCGCCGCGGCGCTCTCGGCGGTCCGCAGCATTTCCGCCGTCTGGTTGAGCCGCGTCTCCTCGCTGGGGCTGAACCAGGTGAAGGCGTTGCAGTCTTCGCCGTTGAACAGCTTCGGGTAGTCGAGGACGACGACCTTCGCGCTCGGCGCCCGCGACTTGATCGCGTTGTTGACCAGGTCGAGCCGGCCGGGGAGCGTGTTGGTGATGTAGGACTGGGCGGTGTTGATCGCCCCGTCGCAATCGCTCGCCCACGACGGCTGCGCGCAGGTGGTGATGACGCTGGAAAAGCCGGCGTCGTTGCCGCCGATCGTGTAGGTGACCCAGTTGGTGTCCGAGGTGACGCTGTTGACCTGGGTGTTGAGGACGTCACTCGTCTTCGCCCCCGAGCAGGTCGCGTTGACGAAGGTCCATTCCGGATGGGCGTTGTGCAGCAGGTACGGGTACGCGTAGACCGACCTCTGGCAGGTCGATTCGTAGAACGTCCGCGTCCCCGTGCCCGACGAGTACGAGTCCCCGAGGGCGACGTACTTCGTCGCCGACGCGGTCGCGGCAAGCACTCCGAAGAGCGCTACCACGCAGAGCAGGGCAGCAATTCGACTGAACCTCATGTGACGCCTCCTCCCCCGCCCCAATGATCAATATTAACTGACCATACTCGGGAAACGCCTACCGCGACTTCACGTATGGCTTCAGACTTTCCGCCGAAAGGCTGGGGTCGACGACGATCGTCCCTTCCATCCCTTCGGCGCGGTGGATCGCGCAGTAGAAGACGTACTTTTTGCCTTCGAAGAGGGAAGAGCGCAGCCAGAGCGATTTGCCTTTGGTGTCGCGGGTGATCGGCGTGTCGATCGACCCGCCGCCGACTTCTTCGATCACCAGGTTGTGCTGCACGCCGGTCGAGTTCTGGAAGCCGAAGTTGGCGTTGCCGGGGGGAGCGATGATCTTCGAGACCGTGAAGGCCGGCGTGTCGCCTTCGGCGACCGGAACGTCGACGACCCACTGGCCGACCTGGGCGCGGACGCCGTCTTCGAGCTTGTCGAGCCGCTTCACCGTCACCGTTTCGCCTTCGGCGGCGCTGGCCGAGTCTTCGCCGCCGCCGCAGCCGGTCAGCGCGGCCACGGCCAGGGCCACCAGCAGGAGAAACGCACCCTTATGGATCAAGCGAGATTGCATGGTCAGGAGAACTTAACGTACCGAGAGAGATTCTGGCAACCGGCTCCCTAAGGTGTTGCCAGATGGGACCGAGCACGCCTTCCCTTTCGATCCTCGACCTCGCCGCGGTCGGGCGCGAGGAGTCGATCGCCGAGAGCTTCGCCGGCAGCGTCGAGCTGGCGCGGGCGGCCGAGCGCGGCGGCTATCGCCGCATCTGGTACGCCGAGCACCACAACATCTCCTCGATCGCCTCCTCCGCGACGGCGGTGCTGATCGCCCACATCGCCGCCCGCACCGAGAGGATCCGCCTGGGCGCCGGCGGGGTGATGCTGCCGAACCACTCGCCGCTGGTGATCGCCGAGCAGTTCGGGACGCTGGAGACCCTGCACCCGGGCCGCATCGACCTCGGGCTGGGACGGGCGCCGGGGACCGACCAGCGGACCTGGATGGCGCTGCGGCGCGACCCGCACGCGAGCGAGCGCTTCCCCCAGGACGTCGTCGAGCTGCAGCGCTTCCTCGGCGACGAGCCGCTGCCGGGAATCAAGGCGATCCCCGGCCAGGGCACCAACGTCCCCCTCTACATCCTCGGCTCCTCCCTCTTCGGCGCCGAACTGGCGGCCGAGCTCGGCCTTCCCTACGCCTTCGCCTCGCACTTCGCGCCGCGCTTCCTGCACGAGGCGATCACCACCTACCGCGAGCAGTTCAAGCCCTCGCGGCAGCAAGCCGAGCCCTACGTGATCGCCGGCGTCGGCGTCATCGCCGCCGAGACCGAGGAGAGCGCCGCCGCCCAGCACGAAGCCGCCCGCCGGGTCCGCGCCCGCGCCCTCTTCGGCCGCGGCCGCAAGCTCAGCGACGAGGACATCACCGCCCTGCTCGAGTCCCCGCAGGCGGCGGCGGTCGACGAGATGCTCGCCTACACGGCCACCGGAGTCGCCGAGGAGGCCGCCGCCTACCTGCGCAAGTTCGCCGCCGAGACCGAAGCCGACGAGCTGATGACCGTCCACTACTCCGACTCGGTGCCGAACCGCCTCCGTTCGGTCGAGCTGCTGGCCGGCGCGGTCGACCCGGCGGGCCAAGCCGCCGGCTAGCGGGACTCGTTCAGCGCCACCGCTTCGCGGATAAGCGCCTTCAGCGCCTCGGCGTCGATCTCCTCGCCCTCGTGGATGTCGATCGCACGCCGGACGTTGCCGTCGAGGCTGGAGTTGAAGAGGCCTGCCGGGTCCTCCAGCGAGGCGCCCTTGGCGAAGGTCATCTTCACGACCTTCTTGTAGGTCTCACCGGTGCAGATGATCCCGGCGTGCTCCCAGACCGGCGTCCCTTTCCATTTCCAGGTCTCCTCGACCTCGGGGTCCGCCTCTTTGACGAGCGCCCGCACCCGGGCAAGCGTCTCGCCGCGCCAGTCGCCCAGCTCCTCGATCTTCGCGTCGATCAGCTGCGAGGGGTCGTTCTCCATCGCTGCTTTCTAGCAGCATAGGATCGCCCGGTGGCGTTCACGCTCAAGAACCTGAAGCGGGATCTGGTGGACGTCGGCTCCAACTTCGACGGCTCACCGGACCTCGAGTTCCGCCTCGCGACCCAGGCGCTCGGGCTCGAGCACTCCGGCCTCGGCTACCAGCGAATCCCGCCCGGATATCGCTTCCCCTACGGCCACACGCACGAGCGGCAGGAGGAGCTCTACGTGGTCGTCGGCGGCAGCGGCCGGATGAAGCTCGACGAAGAGATCGTCGAGCTCGAGCAGTGGGATGCCGTGCGGGTCCCGCCCGGCGTCTGGCGAGGCTACGAGGCCGGCCCGGACGGCCTCGAGATCCTCGTCGTCGGCGCCCCCAACCTCGGCGCGAATCCACGCGAGGACGTCGAGGGCCGCCGCGACTGGTGGAGTGACTAGCCGCTCACCCGCTGAGCTCGCATCGCACTCATACCCCGTTCGAGCCGCCGTACGCTGGTCGCACCCGGCGGCACCGGGACGGCGCGGAAGGTGGGAGCCGGTAGGTGCAGGCGGAAGGCGATCCTGCCCTGGCGGTCGAAGCCGGTGAGGAGCTTGTTGTCGCCCCAGCTGACCAGCCAGCCGCCGCCGGGGAGTTCACGCGCCGAGCCGCAGCAGTGGCTCCGCTTCACCTGCGGGTCGTTCAGCTGGCCTTTGTAGATCGCCTTGCCGGCGCCCGGCTCGAGCTTGTAGAAGACGACCCGGGGGCGGCGGGGTCGGTCCTTGCCGTTGTCGAAGATCGTCAGCCGGCCGAAGCGGTCGAGGCGGGCGTCGTGCTGGCCCCCGAGCAGCTTCGTCGCCGGGTCGCCGACCACCCGCAGGGACTTGCCGGTGCGGCTGCCGCCGAGCTTCCAGTTGATCTCGCCGCTGGCGCGGTCGATCCCGTAGACGGCGTCGGTGTGGCGGGTGGAGACGATCACTTCGTTCTGCCCCCGCGGCTCGATCGAGTTGATGTGAACGGGGTCGTAGGCCTCGCGCTGGAGCCGGCGGCGGGGGTTGCTGAGGACGCTGTGCCACCAGCGCCCCGTCTCCGAGAGGGCGATGTGGCCGCGCGAGTTCCAGCGCCAGAGGATCTTCCCGGCGGGGTCGACTTCCTGCGCTTCGGCGGAGACGATCGTCGCCCGCCGGGGACCGCCGACCCGGCGCAGGTCGGCCGTTTCCGGGACGTAGGTGTCGAGCAGCACGTTCCCGTTCGCGAGTTCGCGGTACTCGTGCCCGTCGACGATCGAACCCCCGGTCTTGACCAGCCGCAGCAGCTTGCCCGACTCCGAGCGCACCTCGTGCGCCATCCGCGGGTCGAGCCCGTAGCCGTCGCCGAAGGAGCGCGCCCAGACGACGTCGCCGTTGCGGACGATCTGCCCCCAGAGCGCCCGCGTATCCGGGTTGAACCACCAGCGGGGCCTGCCTTCGGTGTCGAAGACGATCACCCAGGGGCGGCCGTCCGCGCCCGAGTAGGTGACGACGAAGAGGCCGAAGGGCACCGGGCGGATCGATTCGAACCGGGTCGGCGGGAAGTCCGCCGGCAGGTCGGGGAGGTTGGCCGGCGGTGGCTGATCCCGCGCAGGCCGCGGCTCGACAGCGGCCGCCCCGCACCCACTGAGGACAAGCACCAGCGACAGCAGAAAGATCTTCACCAAGCGAGCTTAGGGACCGGCGACCGGCGGGCTGCTGCTACGGTGACCAGGTCGGGCAGGCCGATTCGCCGCCCGAGAGGTTCCGTTTCCTCCTCGTGCTTCATTGGCGCCTTGGGGTCGCAGGATCTCCCTAAGACGTTCAATACAGGAGTTCACAACATCACTACCTTTGCCGATCTCGGCACTTCCAAGCCGGTGGTCGACGCCCTCAGCGCGCGTTCGATCACCCAGCCGTTCCCCGTTCAAGAGATGGTCGTCCGCGACGCGCTCGCCGGCCGCGACCTCCTCGTCCAATCGCCCACCGGTTCGGGCAAGACCCTCGCCTTCGGCGTTCCGATGGTCGACCTGATCGAGCCCGACGGCAAGGGCCCGAGCGCCCTCGTCCTCGCCCCCACCCGGGAGCTCGCCGGCCAGATCGTCGTCGAGCTGGAGGCTCTCGCCAAGGCCCGCCGCCTGAAGATCACCGCCGTCTACGGCGGCGTCGGCTTCGGCCCCCAGATCGCCGCCGCGCGCAAGGCCGACATCCTCGTCGCCACCCCCGGTCGCCTCGAGGACCTGATCGGCCGCGGCGCCGTCTCCCTGAACGCGATCCAGGTGCTCGTCCTCGACGAGGCCGACCGCATGCTCGACATGGGCTTCCGCCCCGCCGTCGACCGCATCGTCGGCCAGACGCCGAACGACCGCCAGACGCTGTTCTTCTCGGCGACCCTCGAGGGCGCCACCGGCAAGGTCGCCGCCGCCTACACCCGCGATGCCCGCTCCCACACCCACGCCGAGCCCGAGCGCGACGAAGCCAGCATCGAGCATCGCTTCCTCCCGGTCGACTCGCAGGGCGCCAAGCTCGAGCACCTCGTCACCCACCTCAACGGCGACGACGCCGGCCGCTCGCTCGTCTTCGTCCGCACCAAGCGCGGCGCCGACCGGCTGGTCAAGCGGCTGCGCAGCCGCCAGGTCGACGCCGTCGCCATGCACGGCGACAAGAGCCAGGGCCAGCGCGAGCGGGCACTGGCGCGCTTCGAGCGCGGCGAGGTGATGACCCTGGTCGCGACCGACGTCGCCGCCCGCGGCATCGACATCCCCGACGTCGCCCACGTCATCAACTACGACGCCCCCGAGGACCGCGAGGCCTACGTCCACCGGATCGGCCGCACCGGCCGCGCCGGGCGCACCGGCACCGGCACCAGCTTCGTCCTCGCCGAGCAGGCCGAGGAAATGCGCCGCATCGGCGCCAGCCTCGGGCTCGACCACGGCCTGGGGACGCCGAAGCGCGCCGCCGGATCGTCGGCGCAGCGCTCCTCCGGGTCCACCTCGCAGGGGAAATCGGGGTCGGCCTCGCGCCGGCGCCGCAACCGCCGCCGCCGCAGCAGGGCCGCGGCCTAGCTCTCCGATGGGAATCGGGATCGGGCTCGCCGCGGCGGTCGCGTTGATGACGAACCTCGCCTCGCTGCTCAAGCACCGGGGCTGCCAACACGCCCATCCCGTCTCCATCGGCCAGCCGCTCACAAGCCTCCGCGGCCTCGCCGCATCGCCCTGGTTCGCCGCCGGCTGGGGGCTTGCCGCCCTCGCCTGGCTCGCCCACATCGCCGCCCTCTCGCTGGCCCCGATCTCGCTCGTGCAGGCGGTGCTCGCTGGCGGCGCCGTCACCCTCGCGGTGCTCTGGCAGCGCCTCTTCGGCGGCCGGGTCGAGCGCCGGCAGTGGCTGGCGCTGGCGCTCGGCGGCGGCGGGCTCGCCCTCCTGGCGGCGACGCTCCCGCACTTCCACGGCGCCCACTCGGGCTTTTCGGTGCCCGCGATCGTCAGCTTCGAGGGCGGCCTCGTCCTGCTGGCGGCCGGGGTCGCGCTCTGCCACCGCGCCCCGCGCCTCGCCGCCCGCCGCGGGGTCCTGCTCGCGGTCCTCGCCGGCCTCCTCTTCGCCCTCGCCGGGATCGCGATCAAGGCCCTCACCGGCGGCACCGGCGGCTGGCCGCTGATCGCGGCCCTCCTCGTGCTGACCCTCGGCTGCGGCGCCCTCGCCCAGTACACGGCGGTTGCGGCCCTGCAGAGCGGCGGCGCGATCGAGACGATCGGCCTGATGGGGATCGTCGCCAACGCGACCCAGATCCTCGGCGGCATCCTCGTCTTCGGCGACCCCCTCTCTCCCAGCCCCCTCGGGATCACCCTCCAGATCACCGCCCTGGCGATGGTCTGCCTCTCGGCCCTCCTGCTTCCCTCGACGGCCGACGCGCGGCGCTTGCAGCCGGCGTAACGAAGTCGGCGCGGGTAACGCCGCTCGCTGATAACCTGCAACCAAATGGTTGTAGGTAAGAACCCGAACCAAGACGACGACGCGGCCACCGACCTGCTGTTCAAGGCGCTGGCCGACCCGATCCGTCGCGACATCCTCCGCCGTGCCCACGAGAGCCGGCCCTCGGTCTCGGCCCTGGCCCGCGAACACCCGATCAGCGTGACGGCGATGCAGAAGCACGTCGCCGTCCTGGAGCGGGCCGAACTAGTGAGCAAGCAGCGGGTCGGCCGCGAGTCGATCGTCCAGACCAGATCCGACGCCCTCGCCCGCGCCCGCGCCGCCCTGGACCGCCTCGAGGCGCAATGGCGCGGCCGCATCGAGCGGATGGAGCAGATCCTCGAAACCGACAAAGGAGACACGTAATGCCCGTCATCGACGTAGACAAGGACCTCGACGCCCTGACCATGACGATCACCGCCGAGTTCGAGGCCGACGCCGAGCGCCTCTGGCAGCTGTGGGCGGACCCGCGCCAGCTGGAGCGCTGGTGGGGCCCGCCGTCGCACCCCTCGACCTTCGTCGAGCACGAGCTGACCGCCGGCTCCCGCACCATCTACTTCATGACCGCCCCCGACGGCGAGCAGCACCACGGCCGCTGGCTGATCGAGGAGGTAGAGCCGCCCCACCGCCTGCACATGACCGACGACGTCGTCGACGACAAGGGAAGGCCCGAGGACGGAGGGCCAGTCGGGATGACGATCACGATCGCCGAGACCGACGACACCGCAACGATGTCGATCCAGACCCACTTCACCGACCGCCCCTCGATGGAACAAACGATCGAGATGGGTTTCGAGCAGGGCATGACCGAAATGCTCGACCGGGTCGAACCGCTGTTCGGCCCGAGGGAGTGACGGGGAGTTATTCGAATCGAGGCCGCCGGGACCGCAAGAATCTCAAGGAGGACCCGCGAGCCGCGCGAGGCGGTAGTCCTCGAGCCTCAAAGCGAGCTCGACCTCGACCGCGCAGGTATCCAGACAAGCGCTCACCTTCTCCTCGAAGTGCCGCAGGCGTTTCCTCAGCGTCTGGCGATTGACATGAAGCGCCGCGGCGGCGGAGCTGATGTTTCGGCCGCAGGCGAAGTAGGCGCCGAGCGCCTCCCGCATTGCCTTGCCTCCATCCCGCTCGTCCGCCAGCGGCTCAACGTACATCTGCCGCAGCGAGCGAGTCAGGGTCAGGTCGCCCATGAGCGAGGAGATCAAACCGAGGTCCGCATAGCGACCCACGTTCCCCTCTGTTCCTCCGAGGACCGGGAGGGCCGCTCGTGCCTGGCGGTGGGTCAGGCGCCAGCCCTCCACGCCTTCGGCGGTTTCGCCGATGGCGACCTGGTCACCCGGACCAGCCAGCTCGGCGGCGACCGCGGCGACCTTGGCACTGTCCAGGCGCTTCCTGCTCTTCAACCACGCCCAATGGTCGGGGTGCTTGGGAGACACACAGAGGAGAAGCGCGTCAAAGCGCCCGGCCAGCTCCCGGACGACTTCCCGGCCCTCGCCCCTCATCACGATCCCGAGGTGCCAGCCGCCGAGGTCATAGCCCAGGTCAGACAGGCCCACCGGCTCCCCCGCCAACAGCCTCTCCACCCGCTTCGCCCATCGCTCCTCGCTGGACCGCGACATCCCGGAGGCTTCCCGCTTGTACTCCTGGGCCATCCCGTCGATAAGGCGATCGAGGTGCGCGGTGTGGGACCGCATATGCCGGCGCAGCGCCTGCGGCCGGGAGAACCCGTTTTCCTCCGCGGCGGTGGTGAGGAAGTCGACGAGGATCGCGAAGCCGGAAAAGCAGCGTCGCAGAACCACGTCGAGCGGTACCTGTTGGCGAGCGGCGAGACGGGCTTGCGCCAACAGGGCAGCGGGCAGCGGCGGCTCGGCGTCGTCGATGACCTCGAAGGCGGCGAGCCCATAGTCGATGGCGGCGGACGCCGCCCCCCTGAGACCGAGGAGGTACTCCGCGTCAAGCGTTCTCGGCTCTTCGATGGCGTACAGGCCGCTCAGTAGGACTTCAGCTATTTCCTCGCGTCGAGCGCGTAAGCGACCAACGATGTCCCGCCGAAAGGGCTCTGAATTCCACTCCAAGGCGCCTCTCCTCCTCCCATGGTACGGCGGCCGATCTCCGCCCATAACAGCCTCAGTTGAGGTGGAAGCTAGGAAACCGGTTATGAGAGGTCAAGCGACGCCAAGGTGAAGATTCGTTTAGTAACGAAGTCTCGGTACCGGAGGAGCGGCGATGCCCCACGAACCGCGAGCGGCCGTGGGGCATCTGCTGCCTGGCTCTAGGACTACTTAGCTCCCGATGTAAAGGGGACTCGGAGACAGCGTGTATTCGCCACTCATTTTCGGTGCCCCGGTGCTCAGACCGCTCATCGGCGCTGAGTTGAACTTCAGTTTCGGTGAAGCACCTTGCGTTATTTCGATCCCGTCTCCCAACAGGCCGAGGGTTACGGTGCCGAAGGGGGTTCCTTCCACTTTCAGTAGCTGTCCAGTTCCGCCGTACAGAGCTTCGTTGCTACCTGGCCTGTACTTGACGTTGATCGAACCGGCAGAGATGTCACTGGTCGGATGGACACAGCCGCTCCAGGACGATCCCGCGTAGCTGAGGTTGTGGAACCCGTTGTATTTGAGTTTGATGGTTGAGCTTTCGCAGGACGTGATCAGCACCGAGAATGCACCGACTATTCTCACAGTGGTTTTTGGCACCTGGGTTGCCGTGAACACGGTCCCGGCCGGATAAACCGAGCTGCAGACGCCGGACACAGGCGCGGTTTCGCACAGGTTCCCGGGGGTGAGTGCCTTCTCGACATACATCGGAGTAGGGCTGAGGCTGTATTCGGCAGTCAGCGTCAAGTCAGAATAGGTTTTGCCGGAGACGCCAACCAGTGGGGCGTTTTTGAATACGAGCTTCGGTGAGGTTCCTCCGACGACTTCGGTCCCTACGCCTTCATTGGTGAGGCTGTACACACCGCCGTCCATTTCGAAGAACGTCGAGGCGAACGCGTTCGTGGAGCCGTTATCGGTGCCTTCTTTCCAGATAACCACGAGTTCGCCGCTGGTCGCGTCCGTCATCGCTTTCCCGCATCCTGAGAATGAGGCACTTTTGTATTCGAGCCCGGATTCGCCGTTGTAGTTGAAGTGAATCGACGAGCCCGTGCATTTGTTCACCAGCAGCGAGTTAGCGCCCTTGATTTCCAGAGAGCTGGAGAGGGTCGCGGTGACTTCGGTTCCTTTCGCGTACGCCGATCCGCATTCATGGCTGATAGAGGCGGTGGTGCACAGGAGCCCGGTGGTTTCCGCAGAGGCAGCGCCGGCTCCGAAGGCCCCAAGCGCAGCGGTCATCGACAGGGCGATGAATAGCAAGATAGTAAGTCGCTTCATCTATTACTCCTCCATTTAGATCTTGGTCGTCCGATAGCTAAAGACGACCTATGCGGGGGAAGATCCCACTCAGCACCGGGAAGACATTGGCCAATGTGAACAAGCGCGCCAGCGGAACACGCCAGTGTGGTGGCCGCGCCTCAGGACTTCCTACTGCCCCTTGGCCTCGAAGGAGGCCCTCCCAACCGGTTCGCCGGCGCTGAAGACACCGCTCCTTCCCTGCGGTTTGGCGAACACATCCTCGAAGATGGCGGCCATCTGGGAGCCCAGAGCCAGACTCGGGCCCGAGACTGCAATCTCACGCGCTCTCGGGTCTGCCGAAACGCTGTCGCCTTCTGTGCTCGCGATCTGCAGCGCCACCAGCTTGCCTGCGTAGGGAGGTGAGGGATCGACCTCGGCTTCGGCGTTTAGCGAGTGGCCGGCGAAGTCGAGGGACGGGTCGTGCCAGAAGACCTGGCCGCCACCCAGTTGCAGGAATTCCAGAGCGCCGCTCAGTTCGATCTTCCCGGTGCCGGCGTCCGGAGCGAGGGTGCCGCCGAAGATCGGCAGCGTGAAAGGCCCGGGATGTTCGGCCGGGAAGATCGGATTGACGGCAACGAAGAGGGCGCTGAGCTTTGCCTGGAAGCCGGGGTCGAGGCTGAGGTTCGCCTCGCCCGCTCGGCGCAGGGAGACGGTGAGGGGATCGGCGGTGGTCACTGCGTCCCCGAGTAGTTGGCCGGCCTGGAACACGTTCGGCAGGCGAAGCTTCTTCTCGAGTCGGGTCGCGACCTTGGCCGACAGCCTCAAGGTCGAAACCGTCATCCTCTCGCCGAAGCCGCGGCGGTTGACGACGAGCGTCGCGGCAGCGGCCAGCTTCAACTGCCCGCCCCCGAGTTTGGCCGCGTAGGGAGCGCGGCGCCGGGTGGTTTTCAGCTGCAGCGAGGTGAGCCGCAGCTCGTGGCCGCCCCGCTTGAAGAGAAGAGCTCCGTCGTGCTCGATGAAGCCCTTGGCGCTGACGGGGTCGAACCTGCCGCCGGAAACGGGGAAGATGGCGGAACCTGCCCTCAGACGGGCGCCTGCGGCCGCACGAAGCGTGGCGCCGTTTCGCTTCAGCAGGGCGAGAAAGGACTTGTCGAAGCGGAGCTTGGTCTGGCCGGAGGCGATCGGGTCATAGGCGGCACGGCCGGACGCCGGGGCGGCCAGCGCCGCGCCACACAGGACCAGGGTCAGGATCAGGATCGTCTTCTTCACCTTCGGACTCCTCTCATTCCTTCACCCGGCAGCTCTTGTCGACGGTGGCCGTGAGGCTTTCTCCGCCGGCGAAACGGAAGCTGGTAACGGCGAGGGTGAAGGGGGTTATCGTGGCCCCGGCGGGAGCCGGGCAGGCGGCGTTGAAGTAGGAACGCCGCCTCCCGAGGTAGCGGTATTTGCGGCGCAGGGTGAGCTTGATGCGGTCGACGAACCCCCATTCCCCCAGGGTCTTGGGCAGGGAAGCGGTGAGTTCGGTGCCGTAAACGCCTTTATGGATGCGCTTGATCCCGAAGACGACGACGAAGGAGGAGTTGAAGGGCTGCCTTGCGTAAATGTGGGCGAAGATGACCGGCTTCCCGCCTTCGCGGCCGTTGAAGACCAGAAGGCGCCCGCGGGTCGGGTAGGGGCGCTGGTCGGGGAGAACGATCGAGGCCCAGAAGCGCCCCGAGCCGACGAGGGCGTCGGAGCACTGCTCGAGGGCGTGGTCGGTGGAACCGGGCTGGATCTGCGACAGGCGACAGTGAGGCAAGCCCTCGGACTGCAGCAGGCCGTGGCGGTTGACCCTGATCGTCATCTTCTGCAGTTGCGGGGGAACGGAGCCGTCGACGCTGGCCACGTGCCCGCTGAGGAAGACCGCAATCGGAGCGGGGGACTTGCGTGGCAGCTTCAGAGGCTGGATCTGGGCAAGCAGGGTGACCCGAAGGTTGCCATGCTGGATTACCGTTGCCGAGGCGATCCCGGCCACGGCCAGGAGCGCCATGAGCAGAGCTCCTGCCCTTGCCGCGCGACTCCTCACCCGGTCCTAGCGCTTGGCGGCACTGTGCCCCTTCGAATTCTTGCCGCACTTGACGCTCAGGACCGGGTGGGTGGTGAGGGCCTTGCCGTTCTGTCCGGCGAAGTGAGAGATCGACCGGTTGGTTCCGTTGCAGAGGTTGGTCGAGTTGACCAGCAGTCCCTTCTTGCCGCCCTGCATGCTGAGGACGAACCTGGTGAACGGGGCGTCCGGGACGGATTCGAAGGTGGTTCGGATCCGCCCTCCCTTGATCGAGTCGATCCGGCCGACCAGGTTGATGTCGATTTTGCCCGAATGCAGGGCCGCGACCAGGTCGGGCAGGTTGTGAGAGGAAGAGCGCAGGAAGACCGGGCCCTGGATCGGTTCGTCCAGGAGCGGGGTCGAGGCCCGGGCGTAGCCGTAGACCGAGCCGGGCGGGCATTTCTCCCCCGGGAAGGCGCCTTCCTTGAACTGCACCCGGGTGCAGATGGTCCTGATGTGGCTCTGTTCGAGGAACTCGGAGTGCGGGAGGGTGACTTGGGCGGAGTCGATGTTGGCGTCGCCCTTCCTCGCGGTGACCACGGCCCTCAGGGCCGGCGTGGCGCCGCGCCTGGTGCCGCCCTTGAGGCTCAACGCGAGCTTCGGCTCGAAGCCGAGCGCAGCGCAATCGGCAACCTGGAAGGGGCTGGTGACGGTGACCGGCCGGTCGTCGGCTTCGGAGCCGAAGTCGAGGCCGGCGCCGAGCACCGTGGAGGCGGTCGAGGTAGCGGTGCAGTCGGTCGGGTTCAAGACGAACTCGGGACGGTCGACGCTGACACGGATGTCGCGCAACCGCACCGGGACGCCGGCAATGATGTGGGGGATCGGGTCCGACCCGGTCGCGTCGATGAAGACTTCCGCGGTCTCGGGGTTCACCGCGAGCGCCTCCCTGACCACGACGGTGCCGAGGTCGAAGGGACCGGCCTTCGCCGCGGTCACCGCGACCACGCTCAGCGCCGAGCCATGGTAGGGCCCGGCCAGGTAGACCTTGCCGGGGACGTAGACGAGGGCGGTTCCGACCCCCGCTCCGACCCAGGTGCTGCCGATCTCAGAAGCCGCCGGGCAGCTCGGGGCGACGAGCTCTTCCTCGCCGCCGTGGATCCCGGTCCTCGCCTTGGCGGCGGCGATGGCTCCCTCCGGGCAGAACGGAATCCCGGCCAGCTTGCCCAGCATTCCGGGAGGCAGCTTGATCGAGAAGTGGGTGATCTCCTGTTCGGCGTCGGTGCGGGTGAGACTGATGTAGAAAGGGGAGTACGCACCCGCGGCTTGGTTGACCGGGTAGGCCAGGAGGCCGGGGTGGAAGGGCGGCAGCCCGCCGCTCGGACAGGCACCGTGGTCGGGGCCGCTTTCGATCTCAAAGGGGCTGCCCAGTGATACGGGGCTGCCCGGTCGCGCCCAGGGCGTCATGTTGGAGATGCCGGTGTGGGTTCCACAGGTCGAGGGGGTAACGAGGGGAGCTCGTGCCCCTTCGCGGAAATGCAACCGGAATTCGCTCACAGGCAACTGCGGAATGTCGTCGAAGACCGTCGTTAGGCGCCCGGTCAGGGGATCCGGCGTCACTTTCCCCGCCAGCGTTACCAAGAGCCCGCGGTCCGGCACCTTGAGGACCATGTAGAGAGCCAGCAGCGAGCCGAACGGGTTGTCGTAGGGCTTGGCGAGGTAGAGCGAGCCAGTGGCTTTGCGGTCGATCACCGGGCTGACCGCCTCCACCGTGCCGATCTTCGAGGTCTCGGGACAGCCTGCGTTGGGTGGAGAATCGTACGTCTCACGAGAGAGGTCAGCCTGGGAGCAGACGCCGAGGCCCTCGGCCTCGGACGGGTTGACCGTCATCCCTTCGGGAAGGATCACTTCCGCTCGCTTCATCTCCGAGCCGAAGGGGAGATGACCGAACTCGAGGCCCTTGGTCGGCAGGTCGAGCTCGTAGTCGAGACCGGAGCCGGTGGTTCCCTGGGTGGTGGTCGGCTTGAGAGCGACGCCGGGATTGAAATCGACAGTGTCGCAGCCGGTGATCTGGGGAAAGGGGACGGTGACTACCGAAGGCGAGTCCGGTACCTGGTAACTGCGGGCGGTGATCGTCACCTGCCGGCCCGGCTCACAGCTCGTCGGATTGGTCATGAAGGGAGTTTCGGGCATGCTCGAGGGGCGGCCCCCAGCAGGGCCTTTAGTGGTTTCAGCCTCTTTCGGCGTCCAGCGGAGGGGATCGTGCTGCGGCGCCGACGGCACGCCCCAAAAGGTGATCTTCGCCGAGAGCAGTTGGGCACCCGACGAGGTGCCTTCGGTGCCGGCGACGAGCGTGTTCGTCTTCGGATCCAGCCGCACGTTGATGAAGACCGGGTACACGTAAGCGTAGAAGCCGAAGCGGGCGACGATGTCCCCGCCAGGAACGGGCATGTTGTAGATCGGCTCAGCGACGGTGGTGCTGACGAGACCGCCGACGACTACTTCGGCCGAACCGACCTGGGAGTCGAGCGGGCATTCGCTCGCTTCCGGCACGAAGCCGAACTGCTGGGGGGTGCACTTGGGGAACGCCTCGGGGTTGCCGAACAGCCCAGCGGGCAGCCGAGCGATCACGTCGCGAGTGTTCGCGTAGGTGACGTTGCCGGTGCGGCTGAGAGTGATGTTGGTGGTGAAGTCCGCGTGAGCGCCCGCCTGGGTATCGGAGAGCTCGGCCGAAGCAGATTCGATCTTGTATTTGTCCCATTCTTCGGCGGCGATCGCGGCGGGCGCCAGGGCGAGGAACAGACTCAGGGCGATGCCAAGGGTAGCCAATACGCGTCTCATCGGTGGCTCCTCCCCCGCTTGGCGTTGCCTTGATTGTTCCTACCGTGTCTTTTGTGGCGACTACTGCGTTTCTTGTGAGGTCGCACGCAGCGGACCTTGCCGTTCTTGCGGACCGCCCCCTTTCCCTTTGGGCACGGCCGCTTCGGGACGTTGCCGGCTCCCTGTAGGACCTGGGCGGGCCGCTCCGGGGGATGGGCGATAGGCTGGCAGGCTTCTCCCAGGCACTCGGCCGGCGGCGAGGCGAGGGCAAAGCCGCCGTCCACTCGCGCGTCGTAGATCGAAGCCGTTTCATCCGGGTCGCGTGCCGGATCGAGGAGGTCGGTGGTGAGGATGAAGACGTCGTCGCCGCTTTGACTTACCCCGTAGAGAAAGTTGTCGCGCGCGCTGCGGCCAGAGGAGATGAGGTAGAGGCAACCTTCGGGCTCGGCGCAGCTTCCTTTGCCCTGAGCCTCCCACTCGTAGACGTCGCGGAGACCGTCGACATCCCGCGCGACGAGCGGCTCGGCGGTCTCGAAGAAGGCCCGACGGCCGTCTGGCGAGAGGTTCTCGATCCGGTCGTATATCCAAGTGGGGAAGTTGCGGGTGGGTCCCGTGTCGGTTTGACCTTTCGGCAGCGGCTGGAGGATCGCATCGGCGACCGCGGGAGTGCCGGTCGGGTTGCACGACACACAGCTGAGGCCCACTGCATTCGAGTCGAAGCGATAGAGCTCGGGGTGTCCGGCGTTTTCGTAACCGGAGATCCCGGCCCGGGAGGCGAAGAGCAGCACGCTGCCGTCAGCGCTCGACCGCGCGGGAACCGTCGGGAGCCCCCCGATGACTTTCACGTCCGAGGACCAGAGTCCGAGCCCGTCCCGGGGAAGACCTCCTTCCCCATCGCTGGTGCCGGCGACATCACGTCCGGTCAGAGTCGCGACGAAGCTGATCTGTCCCTCGCGCGAGAGGTAGAGGTTTTCCAGGCCTATTTTCGCTTTCTGCCCCAGGGGATTGGCGACGCTCGTCAGTTTGCTCGCCGAGACGAAGTAAGCTGCCGTTCCGTCGCGGGCAACATTGACCACCGTGGTGTCGGTGCTGCCGGCGAAGGGGATTTTGCCCTGATCGATGTCGAACGCGTACAGTTTCCCGCCGTCGAGGTAGAAGATGCGCCGGCCCCCTTCGGCAATACCCTCGTAGGTGACGTCTTCCCCCACCTCATAGGTTTCATCGTTGTCGTAACGAAGATAAAGCTTCCTATGTTCGCCCGGTCCGAGCTGGTCTACGGTGAAGGCGATGCCGAGCCCATCCGGCGATGCGCCCCTGTAGACGACCGTCCCGTTCGGGGCGGGAAGATCGCCCGGCAGCAGCGAGGCGACGTGCAGGGTTCCGTCCGAGGTGCGGTCGTAGATCGACCCGGTCGGCGCCCCCGGCTCGAGGGCGGAGGTGCTGAAGAAGACGACATGCCGACCTTCCTCGCTGATCCAATAAGGCCCGGCGTTTGGTTCGGTGGCGAGGGTCCCCTGCCCGAGCGGCTGGGAGTGCCCGTCGGGGAAACGCAGGTAGATCGTCCCGGCGTTGTCTGCCAATCCCCGCCAGGTCGAATAGCCCAGGTCGGGAGAGCGACCACCGACTTCCACATCCCGGTATTCGTTGCTGCGTCCGGCCCCATCGGCGGTGGTCCATCCTTGCGCGCCGCGCGTTGCGAAATAAGGGTATCCGAACAGCGAGCCGGTGCCCTCGCTGCCGGGCAGGGCGCCGCCTTCTATCCGAAAGAAGACACTGCCTCCCGACAGAGAGGCGGTTCGTGAGATGAAGAGCGGATCGCCGAGGAAACCAGACCCCCAGGGAACGAGGCCGTTGGTGTTGGGCGGGGTGACGAGCTCATAGGCACGGCAGTCGGGAAGAAGCCCGGAGAGACCGGTGCGAAGCGACTGGTTGGGGCACGACCCCGCGGCGTCTGGCGCCGGATAAGTCCTGAAAGTTCCCTGGCCGGCGTCTTCGCCGAGCTCGTTTTTGGCAACTACGCGGAAGACATATTCGGTCCCGGCGACAAGGCCGGTGGCGCCGGCCGACACCGCGACCGGTTCCCCCCCGGCAGAGGTCACGCCTTCGCCCGCCACCTTCGCGCCTTCGAATTCGCTTTCGGCGAACTGCTGGGCCGAGACGTACTCGAAGCTGTAGGTGGTTTCGAGCTGACAAGGTTCGACCTCGGCGCGGAGCAGCGCTTCCCCTTCGCCGACGTGGGAGACTGAGGTCGATTCGACCACCGGGGGGCACTGCGCGAGCGGCACAAAGGCGAAGGCATGGCCGATGCCTTTCGGATAGGGATCAACCCACAGGTACCGCCCTTCCGAGCGTTGCGCGCCGTTGGGGCTTTCCGCCCCGTTGTCGACCGCTAGCTGAGAACCGCCGCCGGTCGACAGCGTGCCCCTGATGGTGGCCAGGTACTGCCCTTCACCATTCAGCCGATAAATCAGGTCTTGCCGTTCGCGATCGTAGACGAAGAGGTTGCCCGTCCCTTCGTCGACCGCGATCGAGATGCTTCTGATGCAGTTTTCGGGTACGAAGCCGCACTTAACGAAGGTTCCTTCCGGCATAGAGGAGCCGTCAAGGGTTTCAATGAGGTTGTGGGGAGCGCCGAGTTCGAAGACCCTTATCAGGCGCGCGCCTTCGCCTAGGGGATCTTTGACTTTGTCCACAGCGTAAAGCCGCCCACGAGCCGCATCGATCGCAAGGGTTCCGACGGTGCTGGAGTAAGGATCCACTTCGGCGGCTTTGTCATCGAGAATGGGGTTGCCTTCTTCCGCCGATCCCAGTTCAACGATCGCCGTCCGCAGCAATTCATTGGCGCCATCAATGCTGTTCGCATAAGATAGAAACTCCACGAACAGATGATTGTTCAGTGGGTTTACCGCTAAAGATGCCGTTTCAGTTGGTTGAGTGAGAGGTATCCCCGTGGGAGTGGTTTCGTAGGTGATTTGTCCGTTCGCCGGGCTGTAACTTCCAGGGTCCGGGTCGTACCGTACGAGGCGATCGTCCGTGGCGGAGCGGCCACCATAGAGGTACATGTGGCCATCGCCGTCTACGGCGATGGCCGAAACCCCAGGGAGAACGGTGACCTCGGCGATGAACTTGCTGTCCGGACCGAAAATGTCGACATGAGCGTCAGGCGAAGGTTCCACTCCCCGGACGACGATGTAGAGGTTCCCGTAGGTATCGATTGCCATCCCAGAAGGCCGGACAAATGGTCCGCTGGTGCCGGCAGGAAATGCGTTGTAAGGGCAGCTCGGGTCGGCCACCGCATCGACTTCGTCGGTCAGGCATGACCCAGTAAGCGAATGCTGGGCGTCGAAGATGTACTGCGCGTCCGCCAAAGCAGATGGGGCGCTTACCGCTGAGATGAATGCAAAAGCGACCAACGCCGCCGCGAGGGCTCTGCGCGGGTTCCGCGGCGGCGGACAGGCCCGCGGGTCTCGTTCCTTATACACCTGATCTTCCCTGCTCAGTGGCCCCGGCCTTACCGGTCGCGATCCTTGCAACTGGTCGAGATCGCCGGCGCGAACCGGCTCGTCCGGCCGTTCTGCGCGGCGAACTGCACGAGCGCCCGCTTCCGCCCTCCGCAAAGGTTGCGACTGTTGACCAGCAGTCCTCGCTTGCCGCCGAAGAGCTGCATGGTGAAGCGGCTGACGGGGGCATCGGGGACGCTCTGGAAGCGGGTGCGTATCCGCGAGCTTTCGGTGCCCTTGACCGGAACCGAGTCGACGAACCCGACCAAGACGATGTGGATCGGGCCGTGAAGGTCGGCCACGATGTCTGGAAGTTCACGGTCCCCGCCGTTGGAGCGGAAATAGACCTTGCCCTTGAGCGGGCGATCAAGTAGGGGCGTGCGGGCTTCGGCGGTGCCGAGGACCGAACCCGGCGGGCACTTGCCGACGTTGAAGTCCGGGCGCACACATGGGTTGGAGATGTGGCCCTGGTCGATGAACTCGCTTACCGGCAGCAGCACGGTTGCCGCAGCAGTGTTCGCCTGATGGGGTGGCTGAGTGAGGACCGCGCGCAGGGCAGGGTGCCCGGTTCTCTTGGTCGAGCCGCGCAGCTCGAGGCTCAGCTTCGGCTTGTAGGCGAGGTTCGCGCAGTTGACGGCCTGGAAGGGGCTCGTCGGTTCAGCCACCCTGCCGTCGGCGGCGGTAACCGTTGCCCTGATCTTCTTCGCCGAGCAGTCGGTCGGGTTCAAGGTGAAGTTTTCGCGGTCGATGTCGACATGCAAGGCCCGATAAGACACCGGCACCCCTTCGAGGATCTGCGGCAGCGGGTCGGTGACGATCGTCGCCAAGGCAGTGTCCGGGTCGACGTAGATGCCGGCGCGGTTGACGACAGTGCCGAGGTCGAAGGGACCAGCCTGGGCGGGAACCACGGAGACGATCGAGTAGGGAGCGCCCTTATAGGGGCCAGCGAGATAGACGGCGGTGGACGGCTTGCCAGGCTGAGGGATCCAGAGCGGTGCGCCCCCTACCCCGGCCGCTGCGGTTATAGAGCCGATTCTGCTCGAAGGGGGGCAGGCCCCACCCCCCGCCGCAGTCTCGGGGCAAAGGTCGACGCCACCGAGCTTCGCCAGCAGACCCTGGGGCAGGTGGACCGCAAGGCTCTGCGGGTTGCCTTCGCCGTCCTGACGGGTGAGCGTCATCGCGAAGGGTGAGAAATCACCGGCGCCGGTGCTCAACGTGCCAGCCGTGAGACCAGGCGAGAAGCCGCCCTTGCCACAGGCAGATGAGATCTGCATCGGAGTGGATCCCGTTACCGCCGGGGCCCCAGACCATGGCGTGAAGGCGTAGGTCGTCTGGTAGGTGCCGCAGCCTGGGGTTGCCAGGGGCGCCCTCGGGCCGCCGAAGACGCGAAGCTTGAGCTCCGCGACCGGGACCTGGGGCAAGCCCCCGAGCGAGGAGAGCCCGGAGACGACGGTTTTGATCTGACCGGTGATGGGATCGAGCTGGATCTCGGCGGGAAGCTTCAGATGCACGCCCTGTTCGTCAGCGGCGAGCCAGAGCCGGAAGAGGTGGCCCGGCTCGGGAGTGCGCAGGTACACCGAGCCGTGCAATGGGCGTTCGAGAGCTGGGACATCGGCTTCGATCGAGCCGATCTTCGATGCGTCGGGGCCCTCGGCGGTTCGCGCTTCGGCAAAGTGCAGCTGCTCGGAGCTGCAGGCCTGTTGTCCGTCGCCTGCTGCGGGATTGATCGTGAAGCCAGCCGGCAAGGTCACCTGCGCACTGCGCAGCGACGAAGTGGCGCGGCCGTTAGGAGTTTCGTTCTGCGGCATCACCAGGTCGGCGTCGAGGCCGGTAGGGGCGAAGGCCTCAGAATTGGTGGCGACCGCAGTAAACTTTGGTTCGAACTTCAGCGAGGCGCAGCCTCCCATCCTGGGGAAGGGAACTTCCAGGGGAGGCGGTGAACCTGGCAGCTGGTAGCTCCGGGCCGAAATGACTACCGAACCCGGCACTTCGCAGCTGGTCGGGCTACTCAGAAAAGGCTGCTCGGGGACACCGGCCACCACCGGTTCCGATGGTTTTTCCCCCGATTCTCCTTCGCTGGGAGTGAGCCGGTCAAGGTCGTGCACCGGGTTGGCAGGTACTCCCCAGAGCGTCGTTTTCGCAGCAAGCAACGAAGCAACAGAAGCGATCCCTTCCACGGTCGAGACGACGGAGTAATCGACCGGATCCACCCGCACGTTGACGAAAGCGGGGGCTTCGGCCGCGAAGAAGCCGAAGCGCGCAACGGTTTGGCCGTCCTTGGGCGGAACCATGTTGTAGAGGGGCTGGAAAAAGGTGGTCTTGAGGAGACCCCCGAGCTTGATTTCGGCGATCCCGACTTGGGAGGCAACCGGACAGTGGCTTTCCTGGGGTTCGTTACCGAGGTCTTCGGCCTTGCACCGATCTACTGCCTGCGGATTGCCGATCATTCCGGGCGGCAGCTTGACTTCCAGGCTCTTCGTTTGGGCATAGGGCTGGCCGCTCTGTTCGGCCAGGGCGAAGGCGATGGTCAAATCGGCATGTTCGCCCGCCTGGGTACCCGAGAGCGAGACCGAGCCGGAGGAGAGCGCATACTTCTCGAATTCTGCAGCCCCCGCTGACACGGCGGCGGAGAAGAACAGCGCGCCAGTCAAGAAGGCAGTGAAAATTAAGCGTTTCATTTCGGGTCCCCCTTCATGACCATGACAGCCGGTCGCCGGTGGTGGTGACGGTGATACCTCTGCTTCTTCACACATCGAAAGCCGCCGGCGCGCTGGACTCGACGCTTGCCCTTCGGGCAGGTTTTGGGCACATTTCCGGATCCCGGGGGCGAGGAGGCGGGCGCTGATAGAATCGGTGGTGGCGCCAACTGCGGACGACAGCCTTCTCCCACACAAGCCCCGGTCGGAGGTCCTTCTGCGAAGCCGCCGCCTACCCTCGCATCGTAGATCGAAGGGATCGCTTCCTTGTCGGCCGGCACGAGCAGGTCCGAAGTACGGAAGAAGACATCGTCGCCGCTGGCGCTCGCGGCGTAAAGGTAGTTGACCTTTCCACTTTGCCCGGAGGAGATCAGGTATAGACAGCCGTTTGGTTCGCCACAGCTGCCGACCCCATTGGCCTCCCACTCATAGACGTCCTGCAGTCCATCCGTGTCGGCAGCGACCAGCGGATCGGGCGATTGGAAGAAGGCTCTTCGCCCGTTGGCCGCGAGGTTCAGAACGAGGTCGTAGGCGGTGTTAGGCTGAGGCTCGGCGGCGCTTTCGGTCACCTCCTGCAACAGTGCGTCTCCCCCTGGGGACGCCCCGGTCGGATTGCAGGAAAGACATGCGAGCTGGTTTGCGGCCGCGTCGTAACGGTAGATTTGCCGGGCGCCATCGGCCTCGTAGGGGGTCAGGTCCGCATCCGATTGGAAGAGCAGCACCGATCCCTCCGCCGTGCTGCGCGAGGGATCGATGGCGAAGCGACCGGGGGATTCGGTGGGGGTCCACCCCTTCACCGCTCTGAACCAGAGACCGAGCCCGTTGTGGAGCACGTTTGCGCCTTCGCCTTGTACGTCCCTTGCCGAAACCGTGCCGACGAAGGAAATTGCCCCTTCCCGGGAGAGGTAGAGGTTTTCCGCCCCCGCGACGGCCCGGTCGCCGAGCGGGTTCGGGGCGGAGGTGAGTTTGTCGGGCGAGACGAGGTAGGCGGCCGAGCCGTCGGCGGAGACGTTGACGACGGTGACCTCACCGCCGCCCGCGAAGGAAATTGTTTCGCCGCTAGTCGCGTCGAATGCCTTGAGGTTCCCTCCTTCGAGGTAGAAGACGCGCGCGCCTCCTTCGGCAACCCCCTCGAAGGTCAGTCCGGCACCGACGTGGTAGGTGGCCTGATTATCGCGACGTAAGTAGAGGTTCGCCCCCCCTTCGCTGACTTCGAAAGCAACTCCGCGACCGTCGAGTGAGGAGCCCACGTAGGTGACTAGGGCACTTGCCGGAGGGGTGATGTCACCGGGGAGAAGGGAGACAACCCGGGTCGCTCCCCCGGCGACGCGGTCGTAGATGCTCAGGTGCCCGCTTTCGGCCGCTTGGTCCTCGAGGTGCACGGTGCTGGCGAACAGCATGTGGGCGCCGTTGTCCGAGATCAGCTTCGGTTCAGGCTGGGGGTCGGTGCCGAGACTTCCCTGACCGAACAGCTCCGAGTGGCCGTCGGGATAGCGTAAGTAGATGGTGCGATTGCCGCCGATCACCGCCGGGCCTTGGCCTTCAGCCGCCCATACGGAGTATTTCTGGTCAGGCGAGCGACCGCCGGACGCTCCCGCTTCGGCTTCGGTTCCCCTTGCACCAGTCAACGCCGTTTCCCATCCACTGGGGCCCCTGAGTGATAGGTAGGGGTCGCCCGGCAATGAGGCGGTGGCGTCGAAGCCGGGAATCAGACCGTTCTCGATCCGAAAGGAGAGACGGTCACCAGCCGGAGAGGCCGGCAGCGTCGTGAAGTTCACAGCCCCGCTCAAGCCGAGACCCATCGGGGGCCTTCCGGCGGTATCGGCCGGAGTAACGAGCTCGTATGCACGGCAGTCCGATAGTGCCGCTGAATAACCTCTGCGCATGGCTTCATTGGGACATGGTGCGAAATGGATGGCCGAGTAGGTTCGGAATTCGGCTTGGTCTTCGCCAAGCGGTGGACTCGCTTCGTTCCCGGCGATCACCCGAAAGACATAGGACGATCCCGGCGAGAGACTGCGGACCTGCGCCGAAACCGGGACTGGCAGCGTTCCGGCTGGGATCTTGCCCTGGCCGGCCACCCGCGCGAAGGCAAAGCCGCTCGCTTCGAACTCGGCCCTAGTGACGTATTCGAAGCTATAGGAAGTCTCAGCCTGGTTAGGATTGACCTGCGCTTTCAGCACCGCTTCTTCCTCCGTGACGTTGCTGAAAGAGGCTTGGACATCGGGTGGGACCACGTGCGTGGGTTTGAAGGCGTCGGCGTGGCCGATCCCCGAAGGGCTGTCAACTACCCAGAGGTACCGGCCTTCGGGGTTCAGTGCCCCGTTGGGACTGTTTTCACCGTTGTCGACCGTGATGCCAGCCTGCGTCCTCGGCTGCAGGGAGTGTTCGATCGTTGCCAGGTACTGTCCGTCTCCGTCGAGTTCGTAGATCACCCGCTTCTTTTCGATGTCATAGACAAAGAGGTTTCCCGTTGATTCGTCGACCGCGAGGGTGATCTGCCTCCCGCAGTTGTCGGGCACAGTGCCGCACTTTACGAAGGTCCCTTCCGGCAGCGAGGTACCATGGAAGGTTTCAATCAGGTTGTGGGGCGCTGCCAGTTCGAAGACCTGGATCAGCCGCAGCCCGCTGTCGGGAAAGTTGTCGGGTTCCTGGTCGGTCGCGTAGAGTCGGCCGGCGGACACATCGATCGCCAGCCCCAGACCGGAAAAGAAACCGTCCACTTCCGCCACTTCGTCATCGAGGAGAGGCGTGCCTTCCGCGCCAGATCCGAATTCCACTATGGCGCTCCGAATCTTTCCGTTAGGGCCACTTAAGTAGCCCCCGAAGTTGACGAAAAGGTGATCGTTTTCGGGATTTATCGCTAGAGAACCGTAGAAGGTCCACTGGGTCCACCCCGCCGGCGCAATGATCGTTGGCGTTGGTTCATAGGCTATTTCGCCCGCGGCAGGGTCGTAGGAGGAGGTTGGGTTGTAACGCAGGAGGTGTTTGCCTGTCGTATTGGTGTAGGCGTAGAGGTAGCCTTGACTGTCGACCGCCACCGTTTTGACTTCGGCGGGAGTGGAGATCTCGGTGATGAATAGGCCTTCCGCGTCGAAGACGTCGATGTGCGGGTTGGTTGAGCCTTCTTGGCTCGGTCCTTCGACCGCGACATAGAGGTTGCCGTAGGAGTCGGTATCGATGCCGGTAGGCCTTAGAAAGCTTTCACTCGGGTGCCCTCCAGTTCCGCATTCGGCGATTTCCTGTTCCTGCGGACCTTCGAGGCGCGGCGGATCGGGGATGGGGTCGGCGGTGGAGACGGTGCAACCGCCGGTCAGCGAGTGCACGGGGTCGAAGGTATGGCTTGCCGTCGCGGCCTGCGAGGGCACCGCCGCCGCGCCTGCCACCAGCAGCGCAAGTGCGGCTGCCGCCACCGTTCTCTGAATCGACCTCTTGTTCATCGTTTCCCCCGCATGGTGTAATGGGATGGGGCGACAATCGCCGCCCCATCCAAGAGACATGACTATCCGGTGACTGCCCAGCTGCCGCGGAGGATGGCGACGCTTTCGCCCCTTCCGCCGCCGGCGGGCTGTGAGAACGCGAAGGGGATCGTGATCCCGAATTCATGCGCGGTTTCGGTGTCCGTCGATTCGCTGCCAATTTGTTCCACGGACCCTGCTTCCCCACCCGGATAGATGCAAAGAACCCCAGAGTCTGCTTCGGGTTCGTCGAAGCTGCCCGGGCAGGCTTCCAGGAAGGCTTCTTCGGCGTCTTCAAATTCCTGTTGCGTCGCGGGCACTCCGTTGGTTCCATAAATTGCGACACTCGTATCCGGGCTATTTACCGTGAAGTCACCTTCGCCAGGGTTCAGTAGTTCGTATCCAAACTTCACACCGAATTCTTCAGCTGCGTAGACCGCAACCGGAGCTGGAGAGGCGGCAAGTGGGAAGGAGATGTTCGCGAGGTCCGTCTCGTTCTGGCCCGGAGCGACGGACCAGATCCCGGTCAAGGTGGCCCCGGGAGGCAGCGTGCAATCGGGGTTTTTTTCGCTGCACATCCCCGCTTCGCCGGTGTCGCCCTTGGCGCCCGGGGCACCCGGGGTGCCGGGGTCGCCCTTGGCGCCCTGGTCGCCCTTCGCACCGGCATCACCCTTCGGTCCCACGGGACCTGCCGCCCCAGCCGGGCCTGGCTTGCCGGCGAACTTCTTGGCGATCTTCTTCACTTCCTTTTTCTGCGTCGCGTTCAGACCGCCTGAGGCAGCGTACGCCCCGCCGGCCAGTGCCGTGATCAGTGCGATGCAGGCAACAATCAGACCCGCGGTGCCGAAGGGCTCGCGGATTGCGCGAATCGGGCTTCGAACTAGTTTCATGAGTTCTTCTCTCCTGTAGCGGCCGCCTCCGGCTGGCCGCTGGTTCTCGTTTGCCTTCAACTGCTGCAACCTCCGAGGTGATCCACGTGGATGCACCGGCGGGCCGGGTCGGTCGACTCCTCCACTGCCGTCGGGGAAAACGACAGCATCGTCGGTGCCGACCGACCGCCCGCACTTTGCGCCGCCTCCAGGGGAGAAGGCAAAGCGCAGCTTTGAACGCCGGTGAAGCAAGTCATCAGTCCCTGCACGAAACCTTCCCTGTAGGCATCGGTCCCAGTAATTCCCCGTGGATTCCCCTAGGGGACGAGTCGAAGGTAGGGAGAGGGTTCCTCTCACGTCAAGCCTGGGCAAGGTGGAGGTTCGTTGAGTAATTCTCTCACCGCATGGGGCGTAGGGATGCGCACGGGATCTGACTAGAAGTGCAGCGTTCGCGGAATGGTCGCCTAACGCTTTAGCGAGCGTTTCACTCCGCTCCCCAGGGGTGCAGCTTCGAAAAGGAAGTTGGCGGCGCCCACCCGGATCGGTGCGGATTTCGTCTCCCGCAGACGCTTGCCGGCACTCTCCAGAACTTTGAGGGTGTCCCTGCTGAGCTTGAGGTGGAGCTCCCCAAGCTCCTGCCAACCTTTCTCATCCACCTGGCCGCTGCTGCGGACGGCAGACCACTCCGGTCGCCGCACATAGGTCCCCTCCTCGAGCGCGGTAGACGCGTCGCTGAAGACGGCTCTGAGCACGCCCAGGATGATCATCTTCTGCTGCGGGAGTGGGAGCTGTGCGACCTCATCCGCCTCGAACAGCAGCAGGCGAGTGGGAGCGTACGAACGTTCGATGACTCCCTTCCGCGCTCTCAGCTCGGCGATCTCGACGAGCCCTTGATCGCAGAGGATGTCGAGGTGGTAGCGGATCTTCCGCCGCGGTTCATTGAGCCGCTCGGCGACCTGCCGGACAGTCAGACCGAGGCTCGTTCCGGCGGCATCCTCGACGGGGACGGTGTAAACCGTCTCGGCCAGAGCCATCAAGATACGGCTGCGCACCGGGTTGGCCATCGCGGCAGCGGTCCGCTGGCGCTGTTGCCTTTCGTCGTCGTCCTGTGGGCGGGGTCGATCTGCCATGCAATTGCTCCCCTCGGCCCGTCGCGGGTAGTGAAGCAGGCCCCCGGGCGGGGTCAATTGCCGGCATGTCTAAATCCGCCTTACGGCGATGGCCACGGCGGCACCTCGAACAACAGGAGAGCGTTGAGCGCGTTGATCGGCGTCTCGCCCGACCTCTCGAGCCGCCGACGCGACCGTCCGATAACGGCCTCGATCTCCAGCAGGCTCTGGTCATATATCCCAGCCAGCTCCTCCCAACCCTGCTGGTCGACTTCCCCCGGGATGCGGATGGCGGCGTGTCCGGGGCGGACTCCAAACACGTTTCCGCGCATCGCCCTGCTGGCGTCGGCGAGGATCGCTTTGAGAATCTGCACCGACATCTGCAGGGGTTGATCCTCGTCGAGTTCGCCGAATGCGCTCGAGGAGATCCAAGGCATCTGCTCGGCCTTGAAGTAGCGCTCAACCACTCCACCCCTAGGCTCTTCGGCGGCAATTCTGATCAGCTCCGAATCCAAGAGGGCATCAAGGTGGTACCGAACCCTCCTTTTACTCTCGCCAGAGCGTTCAGCCAGCTGCCTTATGGTCACTCCCCGCTGGCCTTTCTCCGAGATAGCGAAGAGAAGCTTGGCGCGAAGCGGATGTGTCATTGCCTCGGCCAGCGCACGTAGCCGCGTCTGCCCCTGGCCCCTCGATCGGTCGAATCGTTTGGTCAACGCCGTCCCCTTTTTCCCGATCGGCGAGACGGTTGGATTTCCCTGCAGCCGACACCGATCGAGCGGCGGCAAGCTAAGAAAGAGAAACTTTGGCGTCAACCGAGGGCAAGGTGGAAATGTCTAAACCAACCCGCCCGGCGGGCTGCTGCGACAGCCCTCGTCCCGCCGCAACCGCGATCTGCGACAGCGCGTAATGCTTGAATTAGTCTGAACGTCGAGCCGGCGCCGGGGCTATCGAGGCTCGTCCTGCTCCTGGGAGGCGTTTTCTGGAGAAGGACCCTCGAGGAAGAGACTGCCGGAGATGACCCAGATGGGCTTCTCCCCGGAGCGCTGCATTCGAGCTCTCGAGGCAGCGAGGATCTCCGTCGCCTCCATCATGAGGTCGACATGGCGGCTTGCGAGTTCCTTCCACCCTTGCTCATCCGCCTCACCCACTACGCGGCAGCCGGCCCACTCGGGCCGCCGCACCGCCAGGCCCGCCTTCAATGAGGAGGTGACGTCGGCGAAGATGGCTCGAACGACGCCGACCAGCATTTTCTGCTGCTGGCCCCGGGGAATCCCTTTGATCTCGTCGTCAGAAAGCATCGGTAGGTGGGTGGGAGCGAAGTACCGCACCACGACGCCTTTTCGCCTCTGTTCGCCGGAGACTTCGACGACGCCCTGATCGCAGAGCGCGTCGAGGTGGTAACGAACCCTCCGGCGGGACTCGTCGATTCGCTGGGATATCTGGCGGATCGTCAGCCCCCTGGGGTCGCCGGATCCGCCGGGGACCACGAATGCCCCCTCCGAGACAGCAATGAGAATCTTGGTTCGCACCGGATCCGCCAGCGCACTTGCAAGCGCCCGTCGACGCTCGTCCCCGGCTGCTTCCTGGGAACCGCTCACGCGGGGAAGCGGCGGTAATCCGACAGGCCATATGCGCGTGAAATTAACTCCGTCAGTTCAGGCACGGCTCCAATTAAGGCCGCAGGCCGGCCCTCAGCCAACGCCGCTACGGCGAACTGCTCGACCGCGCCGACAATGAAGACTCCGGCAAGAGCCGGAGGATCGCATCGCGCTTCCCTGCGACAGGTTCGGTCGAGGCCGGTGGCGAGACGCTCCAACAGGTCCTCTCTGAACCGGCGGGTCGGACCGGCCACAGTCCGCGCCTCGATCAAGATCGCTCTGGCGCAGCGCGACTGTTCAGCCATGAAATCGGCGAGCCTGACGATCGCCCTCTCTACGTTCGTCAGCGCATCGTTGGAACACTCGAGTAGCTGACCGGCCAGCCAGTCGGTCTTGATACCGAAGGCAATCCGGAGGCATTCTTCGGAGCTGCCGAAGTAGCGGGAGAAGGTGGCCTCGCTCCTGCCGCAGCGGCCAGCGATCTCCTCCGCCGATACACCGACAAGCCCGAGCTCGCCGAAACAGGTGAGTGCAGCCTCCATCATGGCCTCAGCCCCTGGCCTGACACCCCCCCGAGCCCCCGCTTGCATGGGCAACAAGCTAGGAGCTTCCCCCTCGGCCGCAAAGCAACGGCAAGGTAAAATGGTCTTTACCGACGAGCCTCCTCCCTGGGATTGAGGGTGCTGGGTTCACGCGGGGGAGTGCGCAGCCCCGCCGCTGATCCGCGGGCCCGGCATCAAAACGGGACCTCGACCGGCGAGCTGGCAGCGAACACCGACATCGCCCCGACGATCCTCGAACTTGCCGGCGTCAAACCCGACAAAGCATCGACGGGACCTCGCTTATCCTCTTCCTGCGCGACTCCAGCCTCCGCACCCGGCGCGGCATCCTGTTCGAGGCCTTCGTCGAGACCAACGACGTCGAAGCCAACGGCGAACCGACGGCACAGTAGGTGGTCAAAGAGGTCAAGCGGCGCCGTCCAAGCGAAAGGGCGAAGCGAACCCCGCGGAAGGACTACGAGGGAACCCGCCTCGGCCCTACAAGTACATCGAGTGGCCCGACGGGAAAGCGCTCTACGACATCAACAAAGACCCGAACGAGCTCAACAACATCGTCCGAGTCCCCACTACTTCCCGATCGCGCGACGAAGAACGCCGCAAAGAAAAAGAACGCGAAGAAAAACGGCATCACAAACCGCACGCTTGCCAAAGGGATCGGCCCGGGCGATGCTGCCGCCCGGGCCGACCTTTCGCTCTGGAATCCCACTACCCACGGCAGCCGTGGGCCGGAATACTACGCGAGCCAGATCCCTTGTCCGACCAGAGACTGATCGAACCCGTGGAGGGCCCAGGTACCGGTGAGCGAGCCGTTCGAGTACGTTCCTGACGCAAACGAGCAGCTACCGCTGACGGTATAGGTGAGGAGAGATTGACCACCACCTGGTTGGGTGGAGATATACCTTCCGGACCCCGTTCCGTTGTTTTCGATGGTGACCGACTGTCCCGTCTGGGTCGGGATGGTGATCACGCAGCTCCCGTTCCTGAGGGCGATCGATTCGCCCGCATTCGCGCAGCTCACGCCGAGGTGGCCGGTTAACTGCGGTTCGGGGGTAGCTTCAAGCTGCAGGCTGCAACCGTTCGTTTCCACGACGTAGGTCGAGATGCCGTTCAACACGCAGCTCTGCCAACCCGAGGACCACGTGATCGGGTTGACGGGACCCGAGAAGGTCGGGCTGACACCGCCGCTGAAGGCGCAGCTCATCGCCCCGAAGTTGCCCGAGAGTTTCATGCTCGTCGCCGCTTCAGCCTTGACGAAGGCCGGGTAGCGTTCGGCCGTGATCCGCTGCGGTCCTTCTCCTGCTTGGGCATTGGCGAGGTACATCCCGTACGTCTGGCCCGACCCGGACTTCGCGCCAAGGCGAATGCTGCCGGTGTAGGTGCCGTTGCTGCGCGTGCCGGGGTTGAAGCAACCCGCCGATTCGGTGTAAGTGATTCCGCTCACGTTCCAAGTGGCGAGAATGGTCCTCCCGGCTCCCGATCCGGAGTTTTCGAAGCTGAGGCTCGCCAACGCGGTCTGAGCCCGGAGGCTAGTCGTGCAGTTCCCGGCGTGTACTTCGATCGCATCGCCTTCTTTCGAGCAGACGATAGACATCGTCCCGGTGAAGGGGGCTGCTTCGTTGGTGCTGTCGAGCGAGTACTTACAGCTGTTGGCCGACACGGTGGCTCCGGCGAAGCCGTAGGCGGTGCATTCTCCGTAGGTTGGAGCGGCGAGGAGCGAGGCCGAGGGTGCGCTCAGGGTCGCGGAGAGTTTCGCCGTTTCGCAGCGGACGGTTCCGCCAGTCGTAACCAGTTTCTGTTTAGTGGTTTGAACTCCTTCGACACTGACCGGATACGCTTCCGATCGGAACTGCGAGGCGGATGCCATGGCGGCACCCATGAGTGAGACGAACGCTACTGCGATTAAGACAGCAGGCGCCGGGCGAAAACACTTCATTTCCCATCTCCAATCTCGGTGCGACCACCGAAGAGTTTTGTTGCGAATACCGAACCGCGGTTGACGCGGGTTATCCGCCCAGCCTCGCATTACCGCACAGTAAATTCGACACCAATATGGGAAAGAAAGGGTACGAAATACTACCCAGGTTGACCGGGTTCCCGAATGCGCTGTTCGTGTTCCTGAAGGCGCAGGGCGAGCTCGATCTCCACGGTGTCGGTCAGGAGAGACCGGCCGAGGAGGTCTTCGACCGCCTGGAGACGGTTGCTCACGGTCCGGCGACTGACTCCCAGCACGGCAGCCGCGGAAGAAACGTTACGATCGGCGGCGTAGTAGGCGCGCAGAGTCTCCAGCAAAGTCTCCCCCCCGCTACGGTCCGCAGCAATCGGAGCCAGATATATCTGCCGCAGCGATGCCAAGAGTACGTCGTCTGCGAGAAGGTTGGCGAGCACCGCGGTATCCAGATACCTCACGGCACAGCCGTCGAACTTCAGAGCCACGGGAAGAACGGACACCGCTTGGCGGTGGGTCAGGCGCCAGCCCCCCATTTCCCGCGCGGGCTCACCGACCGCGACCGACATTCCCATCGGCAGCTCGAGCTCCAGGCAGCTCGCGATCTCGTCCCGGGAGAAGGGACGGCGGCCACCGATCCACCCATACGTCCTTTCGATATCCCAGCGGACGACGAGCGAGCGTCGCTCCAGCGCGGTCGAAAGCTGCTGGAAGATCGGCCCGCCGTCGGGACCGGTGGCGACCAGCCCGACGTGCCAGCCGTCGAAGTCGTAGACAAGCGAAGAAGTGTCGACCGGCTCGCCCGCCAGCAGCGCCTGAACCCGGCGGGCGCGATGTCCGTCGCGCGGGGCGACACGGTCCCTGCTCTCGCTCGCATGTTCCTCGCTCACCGCTCCTACCAAATGCTCGAAGACGATTCCTCCTTCTCGCAGTGCCTCCGCGAGGGTCGCCCGATCGAATCCACTCTCCACCGCCTCCTCCATCAGCGCACTTGTCAGCAGGCTGTATCCCGCGAAGTAGCGTCGCAGGACCGTGCCGAGACTCACCCCACTGCGGGCGGCGAGCCGCGCCTGCGTCAGCAGCGCCGGGGGAGGTGGGACCGTCGCTCCCTGCTGCAGCACGTCGAGCGCGTAGGACAGCGCGACCGTGACGGCGGACCGCAGCCCCTCCACGTATACGGCCTCCTCCGCGGTGACCGGCTCGCCGGCGATCCCGTCGACCCGAGCGAGGACCGCCTCTTCGATCGCATCCCTTCGGCCGCGCAGGCGGGAGGCTACAGTGTCCCTGAGCGTCGCGGCGCCGGTAGCTGTGTAGTCAACTTTCAACGACTGCACTAGTCACCTTCCCTCGTCTCACGCGCGATCAGCGCCCGGACGGTAGCGGCGGAGACGGGTCCCGCCGGGTCCATAGACCGACCGGAGACCCGCCTCCTCTCAGCAGAGAACTACGGAGCGGTCACGGCCCAGGTGCCGTAACCCTGACCTTCTTCTTCGGTGCGGTGGATCCGCAGGAAGGCTCCGGCGACCGAAGCGCCGTTTTTGTCAGTCCCTTCCGGCGCCGGATTGAAGATCTTCGTGTTGTCGATCTGCACGAAGCCTTCACGGCCTCCGTAGACACAAAGGTTCCCAGGTTGCGCACTAGGTTCGGATGCTTTGCCCAGGCACGCAGTCGAGGTGACTTCCGTATCAGTACTCACGACTTCTTTCCCGGCGACATTGATGTAGTGAACATGGCTTGCATCCAGCTCTGCCGCGAGCTGAATTGGAAAAGAGACCGAGACGTCGATGTTGAACTGGGGGGTGATCGTTTCACCCACGGCCCAACTTCCGGTCTCACTCTGTTTCGTGGGCAGGGTGCCGCCGACCGTCCAGGGAGATCCCTGCGCGCCTTTCGGCCCCGCTTCTCCCTGCGGCCCGGCGGCGCCCTGCGGCCCGGCGGCGCCATCTTTGCCGTTGGCGCCGGCGGGGCCCTGCGGTCCGGCGGGGCCGGGGTTCCCCTTCAGCTTCTTCTGGACGCTCGGGCTGATCTGCTTGATCGAGGTGATGATCACGCCTTTCTTGGCCGCATATGCTCCGCCCGTCATTGCGAGGACGAGAGCCAGGACCGCGATCACCGTGGACGGCTTGAAGCGCAGATGGCTGCGAATTGCTGACAACATTTTCTCTCCTTTTCGAGGCCGGCTTCCCGTTCAGACCGGCTGGTTTCCCTGGACACGGACCGTCATCGCTAACGTCCGCCCCCCTGCTTATGTCTTGACTTACGGGCGCAGTTGATGTGAAGGTTGGGGTGGCTCGCGCGGGCCTTACCGTTCTGGGCGCCGAACTTGACCGTCGCTCGGGCAGGCACGCAGATGTTCCGAGAGTTTTCGAGCAGCCCTTTCGGCCCGCCGTTCATGTGCAGAAGGAACTTGGTGACCGGGGCATCCGGGATGCCGCTGAAGGTGGTGCGGATCCTGCCCTCGACCGAATCGATGCGGCCGACCAGTTCGACGTCGAGCTGTCCGTGCAGCGCCACAACCAGGTCCGGGAGGGGATGGCTCGATGAGCGCAGGTAGACCGGGCCCTCGAGCGGCTTGCCGAGAAGCGGAGTCACCACCTGAGCGTGCCCGTAGACGGATGCCGCGGGACAGCGTTCCTCGGCGAACTGGACCCTCGTGCAGACGGTGCCGATGTGTGACTGAGCGAGGAACTCGGAGTGCGGCAGGGCCACCGAAGCCCGGCCGATGTTCGCGTCGCCGTGGCGGGCCTTCAGCGTCGCGGTCAGCGCCGGGAACGCTCCGCGGCCACTGCCCCCCTTGAGGCGCAGCGACAGCTTCGGGCGGAAGCCCAGGCCGGCGCACCCGCCCACCTGAAAGCGATCGGAGAGGGCAGCGGAGCGCCCGCTCGTCGATATCGCCTCGCCCGTAGCGGCCATCGGGGCGCAGCTCGTCGGGTTGATCCCGAAGTGGTCGCGGTCGAGCGCCACGGTGACGGCGCGGATGTCGAGGGGGATGCCGTGGAGAACGGTCGGAAACCGATCCGAGACCGCGGTCACCTGAGCGCTGCGGTGGTTCACCTGCAGCGGAATCCGCACGACCACGACCCCGAGGTCGAAAGGACCCGCGACCGCAGGGGTAACGACCGCAAGGGAAATCGACGCCCCGCGGTAGGGGCCGGCGAGGTAGGCGTTGCCCTGCACCTGTAGCGGAGCGCTGCCGGCGCCCGCTTGCACGGTGACCGTTCCAACCTTGGAGGTGGCCGGGCAGGAGGGCGAACGGAGCTCCGCCGTGCCTTCGCTCGGGTTCGTCTTCGACTGCGCTGCCGCGATCGCCGTCTCCGGGCAGTAGGAAACGCCGGCGAGCTTTGCCAGGACCCCCTTCGGCATCGACACGTTGAGGCGGCTGAGGTTCTGGGAGCCGTCTTCGCGGGACGCCCGGGCCACGATCGAGCTGTAGGCGCCCGCCAGCGGGATCGCCGTCCCCGCCGTGAAATGCGGCTGGTTGGGAAGGTCGGCTTCGCTGCTCGCGCACGGGCCCCCCGCCGCGGCGGCCTTCACATCGAAGGCATCGCTCGGCGTCGCGTCTGGTCCCGAATCGGGAGCCGACCAGGGTCGTAGGGCAGTTTGAGTGGCATATCTCCCGCAAAGGTCCGGGGTGCGCAGGGCGGCCCGCGGTCCGCCGAAGAGTTCGACGACAAGGTCGTCGAAGGGCAGCTGCGGGTTTTCGTCAAAGGTCGTCGTGAGCTGACCGGTTACCGGATCGGGCGACACCTCGCCTGCGAGCTTGACCACCACGCCCGAGACCGGATCGTCCACCGCCAGGTAGAGCGCGATCAGCGAGGAGAACGGGTTTTCGCCCTGGCTCGCCAGGAAGACCGACCCTTCGAGCGGGTGGTCGATCAACGGCGTCGTCACCTCGACAGTGCCGATCTTCGAAGCGTCGGGGCAAGTCGCCGGGCTCGTGCTCCCGAGGTCGATCTCGGCCACCGAGCAAGACGCCAGGCCCGTCGCGGAGGAGGGGTTGATCGTGACCCCTTGCGGAAATGTGACGCGTGCGTCCCGCAGGTCCGCCGTCGCCAGCTGGTCTGCCGAGTTGGTCTGCGGCAGGTGAAGGTCGACGCGAAGGCCGGTAGGGGTGTCGGCTGCGGTCGTCTGCGGCTGCACCGCGATCGTCGGGCTGAAGCTAAGGGATTCGCAGTTTTCCGCGGCGGGGCTGGTGCTCATTTCGGCCAGCCAGTCGCCCGGGAAGCCCCATCGGTCGAACAGCATCGTCGTCGTCAACGGGTTCTGGCAGTTCGTCGGAAACCGGAAGAAGGGGACAGGATCAAGCCCCGCAGCGCACGTGCCGATGGAGGCGCCCGTGACTTCAGAAACGCAGTGTCCTCCCCGCAGGCGGTCATGGCTCGGATCTCCCGGGGTTCCCCAAAGCGTCAGGCGGCTGGCGATCGGCCGCTTGAACTCCGTCAGGTTTCGCAGACTGGCGACGATCGGGTAGGTGGGACCGGGGCCGACGGCCGTGTCGATGTAGAAGGAGAGTCCCTGGACCTGGAACCCGAATTGGGCGGGCATTCCCGGAGGCGTCACCAAAGCGTAAACCGGGGCGGCGGTGCGGATGTTCTCCGCTACGTTGTCGACCGTGCCGACGGCGGAACCCGCCGGGCAATGGTTGACCGGTTCGCCTGGGAATACGTCGTTGAACTGCTGGGGGGTGCAGAGGGAGGTGGCAGTCGGATTGCCGACCAGCCCCGGCGGCAGCGAGACTTCGATGTCCTTCACGTCGCCCTGAGCGGGAATCGGCAAGCCTTTGGATCCGATTTCGGTGTGCAGCTGAAAGCTGGTGGTGAACTGGTAGGGATGGGAGCCTGCCTGACTCTGCCGGGTACCGTCAGCTCCGAGCAGTTCGGTCGCGAACAGCGAGAAACCCGGGGCGGTGGGCTCCGCGGTCGCCTCGTTGACCGAGGTGGTGGTGGCACTGGCCCCCGCACCCTGGACCGTGACGAGGTTTTCCAGCATCCCTTCCCGCGAGGGGGGGGTTTTCACATCCACGACCAGCGTCATCGTTTCGTGGGAGACGGCCTCGCCCGACACCGTCGTCGGAACTTTGCAGGTGACCGTGCTCGTTTCGCCGACAGTGTCGACTTCACACGTCGACGCTGCGTCGACCGATTGGTCTGCTTCGGCCGCGGGAACCGCCAGCCTGAAGTCCTTCACCTGAAGGCCGGCGGGAAGGCGGTCGGTCAAGGTGACGGCTCCGGATCCGAGCGGAGCACCGGTTATGTCGACGGCCCGCACTTCGTAGTAGTAGTTGTGCGCTTCGTCGCCGGGGACGAAATGAGTAGGAAACGGCAGCGATTCGACCTTCCATGCAGGAGCCGGTGTGGCCGCAGGGGCAGCTGCAGGCAACGCGAGACAGACGATCGTCGCGGTCGCGGCAATGAACGCGCAGAACCTTCCAGTGGTACCGCTCACTTGCCGCTCCTCCTGCTGTTGTGGTGATGGCCGTGTCGCCGCTTGTGGCGATGGCGACGGTGGTGGTGGTGCTTGCGCTTGTGGCGTGCGTTGCCGGGCCCCGAGAAGACCGCGCTGCCGGGGGCGACGGTCGCCGGCGACGGCGCGCTCGAGTTGCGGCAGCCTTCGCCGCTGCAGGGAGCTGGGGGGGCGGGTTCGGCGAATCCGCCCCCGACGCGAGCGTCGTAGACGTCGTAATGGCCGTCTTGGTCGGAGGGCAGCAGCTGGCTCGAGGTCGAGAAGAAGACATCGCGGCCGTCGGGAGATGCGTCCATCAGATAGGCGTCGGCCGTGCTGGATGCGCCGCTGAGGAGGCTGATACACCCGGCTTGGCCCGGGCTGAAGTTCGGGTTCTGGGGGCTGCAGTCTCCGAAGCCCGTGCGCTCGAACTCATAGACGTCGACCTTGCCATTGGCGTCGTCGGGGGCGAGCGCGTCCGCACTCTCGAAGAAGAGGCGGCTGCCGTCGTCGGAGAGGAAGCGCGGCTGCTGGAAGCCGACCCGCCAAGTCGGGAAGGTGCTCGCTCCGGTGGGCCGGGCGGCGGTCGGGTTACAAGAGGCGCAGACCAAGGTGTGCCCGACGGCGTCGTAGAGATAGGCCTCGCTGACGCGCTGATTGCTCCCTTGGTCGATGTTTTCGTACCCGCTGAGAGCAGCTGTTGAGAGGAAAGCAAGGTATTGGCCATCAGGCGTGACCCGCGCCGTCTGTTCCTGCGGTTCGGCGGCTTCTTCGTCCGTTGGAAATCCGCCCCAGTCAGAGATGTCGCCGGCACCCGCGAGGATCGTGATGAAACGGATTCCCCTGCCCGCTTCCCAAAGGTAAAGGTTGCGAGCCCCGTTCACGGCCTTTTCGCCGGTGCCGTTTTCTTCCTGAGCGGTGAGGATGCCCCTGCCGACGAAGTAGATTCGCGAGAGATCGGTGCTGGTGCCGAGGACCCCTCGGGTTTCGGTTGCTTGCGGACCGGTCGTGATGTCGCTCAGCCGTTCCCCTTCGGGGGCCTTGAAATCGTAGAGGTAGAGGTCCCCGACCTTGGAGCCCGGCAGGAGCCGGTTGGCGTCGCTGAAGAGCACCTTGTTGCCATCGGGGGTCGCCGCCCAGAAGCGGCCGCCACCGCCGGTGGGGCCGGCCCCGCCCTGCCGCGAGTCGAGCTCCACGGTTTCCCGCCCGTCGAGCCGTGCGAAGAGCGGCGAGTGACCTGCTTCATAGGTCCCGCTGCCGTCGGTCCAGAAGATCGTCGACCCGTCGCGCGAGATCGCGTTCATCGAGATGTGAGCGAGCGAGCCGCAGTTGTCCTCGTTTCCCGAGGCGCCGAAGGCCATCGCTCCGGTCCCCGACGGTACGGCAGGGGAGCCGTCAGGAAGAACGTTGACGAGTCGCAGCCCTTGCCCTTCGACCCACTCGTAGAGGTTGCGGCTGCCGTTGACCGGGGCCTCGGGAGTGAGTCCACCCGCAGCGCTGAAGATCACGTGCTTGAAGCCGTCGGAGGCGCCGAAGAAGGCAGTGCAGTATTTCGGAAGTCCGTCTTGGATCTGCGGCGCTCCAGTGGTGAGCAGGCGCAGCGAGCCGTCGGTCGTGTTCTCCAGGTAGAGGTTCTCGACCCCGGGAGTCGCCCCAGGCAGCAGCGGCGGGTCGCTCTGCGCGACCGCGGCGACCGAGAGGTCGGGCGAGAAGCCGCGCAGGGGGTCGCGCAATTCGACCCCGCGATTGGGCGGCGTGATGTTCGAGGTCTCCCACCCCGAAGCGGTCCGCCGCGAGAGGTACTGGCTCGATCCACCGGCGCCCGCGGCATCGCCGAAGGCCGCAAAAGCGGGGTAGGTGACCGCTTCGCCGTCGGTCGCCGCCTGCTGGGGCCTGGGAGTGTCGGTCTCGAACCAGCCGCCCGTGTTCGCCTGCGGCGTTCCGACGTCGCCACTGTTCTTGTCGGCGGGAGAGACCTTCTCCCATGCCCTACCGTCGGACAGGCCCGGCACGCTCAGGTGCCTGGTGGTGAAGGTGCGGTCGGGCCCGGTGACGGTGAAGGGCCCGCTGATCGCCGTGAAGCGGTAGTGGTAGGTCGTCTCGGGGATCAGACCCGAGAGCACCACTCCGTTGGTGGCGAGCGGGGAGTTCTTCTGACCACCGGGCAGCTGCACCCCCGGAGGAGCCGGGGTGACCGTACAGGCCGAGCTCGAGCAAAGCCCGAGGCCGTATTCGAGGTAGTAGGTGGTGGAGGCGAAGAAGTGTGGATTGATCTGCGCCTTCAGCACCGCCCGGTTGGCGCCGAGGGCCGCCGCATACTGCGAGACGATCGTCGGTTCCTTAACCGGCGGTTCTTCGATTTCGACCGGGCCGGGGCCGTAGACCGTGACCGTGTTCGCGGTTCTACCGGTGAAGAAACCACTCGCGCGCGTCGCCACGAAGAGGTCGCCGAGCCAGTTCGTCGCAAGGCCGCCCGTGCCTCCACTCGCCGTGAAGTCCGGATCGAAGCTGCCGAACTGAGCGAGTTCGGCGCCGTTGGGGGCGTACTCCGCGATCGCGGGCACCCTGATACCCCTTTCGATCAAGACGTAGAGTTCGCCTTCGGGACCGGCGGCCATGTCGGCCGGCGTTGCGTCCTTTTCTTCGGTTCCTTTCTTTTTCAGGGAGGCGAATTCCGCCCAACTTCCGCCCGAGTATTCGTAGATTGAGGGAATACTGAACGGCAGAGTGTTCGGGCGAAGTTCGAAGAAGTCCGCGTAGATGCGGGTGCCGCTGAAGGTGAAATCTCCCACCGCCCATTCCGGATTGGGCAGGGGGATTTCCGATTTGTAAGTGCCCTCGGGTGCGAAGATTTGAATCCGCCCTTTTTCCCCGACGTAGACGTCGCCGTTAGGGCCGATTTCGATCGAGGTGGGTCCCCAGATATCGCCTGGGGCGATTCCGATGGTCCCGGCCCCGCAGACGTCCCCCCCTTCGACGTCTGCTTTGGTGCAGAGGTCGGCGTCGGTCGTCTTGTCGACTCCACCGCCGAACATGGCGAGGAATTCGCCGGTGGGGCTAAGCTTTTGAACGCGGTTGGACTGGCTTTCAGAGACGTATAGGTTCCCGGCCGCATCGGCCACGATGCCGCTGACGAAGTCAAACTGTCCCGGTCCGCTGCCACGGATCCCCGCCCGGCAGCCGGAGGCCGTGGTGCAGTTCTCCGGTGCGGCTGCGCCGCCTCGCACCCCCCACCCGAAGGCTTCGATGAAGGTGCCCCAGGCGCTGAACACGCTGATCCGGTTATTAAACCCCTCGGGAACGTAGACGCGGGTCCCGGCCGCATTCGTGGTTACATCGCCAGGCGCGGCCAGCTGACCGGCGGCGCTGCCGTCAGCGGTGCTTTCGCTTTCGGCCGGGATCTGGAAGAGGAGTTCGGGCGCCACTTCGAAAGCGCCGGCCGCGGAGACGGCAGAGAGCGAGAGCACCGCGACGGAGGCCACGATGGCGAGGAGTCGCCCGAGCCTCCGCGGGGCGACCGTTCCGCAGCGATGATGAGATCTCTGGAGCATCGGCTTGTTTCTGCTTTTCATCTGAATCACTCGGTCGGCCAGCGTCGAACTCGAGGCTCGGTCGTCCTGTGCGATTTCCGTGGCACTTTCCCTGCTCCGGGAGTGCAGCTCCCGAGAGATGAGTCCCTGACTTTCCTGCCGACCGGATGGCGGCCGGGAGCAAAGGAGAGCAGGTCATCTACAGAAAGTCAACGCTGGAATACGAAAGAGAGTAAGAGATACAAGTAATGGTGAACGGTGCGTTACTGAAGTGACACCATAGTAGTGAATAGTGCGTTACTGATGACTGGAGTTTGCGCCTTCGAAGGGCCCCCTTGAACCGTTCGCTCATGCGGTTCTCCCACCCGAGGACCGCGCGCTCGCGCGATCTTTCCCGAACGTTGGGTTACCGCCGTGACCGTGTGGACAGAAAACGACCAGGGATCCTTGTCTGAGCACTGGTGCAGAGAACCCCTTGCTGGCTAGTCATCGTCGAAGACGCCGACGTAGTGCCGCGGGAAACGCTCGAGCTACTCGATGGCGGCGAGCACGTCGCCGGAGAAGACTGCGGCGCCTTCGGCGACGTTCAGCTCCTCGACTTTGCCGCGGCGGTGGGGGGTGATCTCGTTCTCCATCTTCATCGCCTCGATCACGCAGATCAGGTCTCCCTCGTTGACCTCGGCGCCCTGCTCGACGGCGACTTTGAGGACGGTTCCCTGGAGCGGGGATAGAAGGGCCTCGCTGGAGGCGCTGGGGCCGCTGCCGCTTTTGCGCTCGCGCTTCGGCGGCTGTTTTTTACCGCCGCCGGCTGCCGGGGCGGCGGCGCCGCCCGCGGGGGCCTCGCCGATCACCTCCATCAGGTCGCGGCAGGTCTCGCCCTTCGCCCACTGCTCGGTGGCGAGGAAGATGGGCAAGCATGTGTCTCCTCCTCGTGAGCTCCCGGCACGGGGCGTGCCCCTGGCGCTCGTCTTTCCTTTTCCTGCCCCTGGCCGCAAAGCGGCGCAACTTCGAATCGCGCCGTTGTCAGCGCAGTGGCGGCACCGAAGCAGCCATTGACGAGATCCAAGGGGTCGGAGCGCAAAACCATGAAGTGGAAAACGTTCGTTTACTGCTCCCTGATTCGTCGAAGCGGGGTGCCCTCCGACACCGGCCAACAAGCGCTTGTTTCCGCCGATGCATGTAGGGGTAACCGCTTTCAAGAAACACTTGTGTCGGATGCTCAGTTACCGTTGTTTATCACTCGCTAGCGGCGGCGGAGGAGGTTGACCGATGTCTAGTTATGTTGCCGCCGAGATGGTTGAGACCCCGTGGGGAATTGCGGAGGAACTGCGGTCACGCCGCTTGCGCCCGGGTCCGGGAGCGACACGGGAGGCTGTCGCACGCAACCAGCGTGAACGGCTGTTTGGGGCAATGGTCGCGTCCACCGCGACCAAGGGCTACCGCGGCACGACGGTGGCGGACCTGATCTCCCTTGCGGGGGTTTCGAGATCCAGCTTCTATGAGCACTTCGAGGACAAGGGCGACTGCTTTAGAGCCGTGATCGAAGCGTTGATGGAGGCCGGCCTCGCGTTGCTTCGCTCGCAACTCGACGGGCCGGGCAATCCGAAAGAGCGCGGCGAGCGGGCTTTGCGCTCCTTCCTGCGCCTTGCCTCCGGCCAACCGGCCGCAGCACGTGTCGGGCTGGTCGACGCCTACTCGGCGGGGGCAGCCGGGCTGGAGCCGATCAACAAGGCGTTCGAGGATGCCTGCTGCTTGGCGCACGACGCTCTGCGCATGCTGCCGGGAAAAGGTAGTACGCCCGAGGAGCTTTCCCGGGCGGTGATCGGCGGCCTTCACCGCGTCATCTATATCCACCTGTACCGAGGCGAAGGGGAGGAGTTGCTCCGGCGCTGCACGGACCTCTGGGAGTGGGCGTCTGGATATGAGCCGCCACGTGGCCTCCCCGCCGGGCGCCGGACGCGGCGCCCGGTCGAGCGCCAGGATTTCGCCGGGCGCGACCAGCACGAGCAGATAATCCGAGGGTTTTCGCGAGCGGTTGCAGCGCGGGGGTTCTCCGGGGTGACGCTCCCCCAGATAGCCGCTGAGACCGGGATCTCCAACGCGACCTTTTACCAGCACTTCGAAAACAAGAACGACGCATTCCTTGCTGCACTCGATCTCAGCGGCGCGCAGCTGATAGCGGCAACGCTTCCAGCCGCACGCCGGGAGCGAGAATGGCCGGCGGCTCTGCATCGTGCGCTCGAAGGGCTATGTCGATTCCTCGTCACCGAGCCGGCCTTTGCCACCCTCCGGGCCGTGGAGGTTTACACGGCAGGCCCCGAGGCGCTCGCGCATCGGGACCTGGCTTGGGAAACGATCATCGAGGAGCTTATCCCGGAGGAGGTTCGAACAGCCAGCGACGCAAATCGCACCGCCCTCGAAGCCAGCACCGGAGGCGTCTACGCGCTTCTCTACGAGAAGGTGCGCAAGAAGGAACTCGAGAAACTTCAGGAGCTGGTTCCCATGCTGAGCTATCTGGTGGTCGCGCCGCTTATCGGTGGTGACGCTGCCACAGAGGCGATCGCAGGAACGGGCGCGGCTCCGCAGAGCGTCCACCAGCTAGCCGAGAGGCATTTCTAATTTCAGATGCCTGGAGGAAGCCGGCGAGACCCGCTGAGGCTCTCGTGAAGCGGAAGGTCTCTCGATCATCGCACGAGGCGTCGAAAGAGGTTGCCGTAGACGTCCTGAGCTCGCTGGGAAAGCTCCGCGACCCTGAAGCCCGCTATCCGGCCTCAATTGAAAAATCCGCCGATCAGGTGCGGTCGAGGCTACCGTCAGGCAGATGCGGGCCGCCAACAGCTCGCCCTCCCTGCCGCCGGCGACGAGCAGTCGCCCTTTGCATCTTCCCCCACCTCGATCGGGCCGAACGGCCCTGTTGACGAGAAAGCCCCTGCCGGCGAACGACGGGTCGAGGCGGACGCCAGAGGCCCCCTCGGCGCCGCTCGCGAGCAGGAGGCAGAGGAGCAGCGTAAGCCCAGTGACATGCCAAGGTCGGGGCCCTCGCCACAGGAAGGAGCACTAGAGGTTGGGCTACGCAATGGGATTTCGCGGTCGGGATGGATGTCGAAGTCTAAGTGGAACTTGCATCCGTACCTTCAGCGCCTAGATGGGTCCCGCTACCCGATGGTGCCATACGTTTCATCCTCGGCGGCGTTGTGGGTCGATCGCTAGCGCCGGTCAGTCGCTCGATCGAGATCGAGAAGCCGCGCTACCCTGCAGCCGGCCAGCGTTCGAGCAGAGGATTTTTTGCGTCTAGGGCGGGGTTCACAGCAAGTTGGTCGGCAGATCGTCTGTTTGGTCGCGACCGGGCTCGCGACCGTGACGGCCCTGGTCCTTTTGGGCGATTCCCCGGCGCTTGCCGTCTCCTCCTGGGAGTCGCGGCAGGTCGAGGTCGGCATACGAGAAAGCGACAGCCTCTCCGGCGTCTCATGTCCGACGACCTCCCTCTGTGTGGCTATTGGCAGCCGAGGCACGATCGTCACCTCTGGGAACCCACACGGCTGATTCCCTTCTCTCCCAGCGGCAGTCAGGGGCTCCCGCTCAACGCCTTCTCCGGAGTCTCCTGCCCGAGCACCGATCTCTGCGCTGCCGTCGGCTCTCGAGGCTTGATCTTTACGAACCGGGATCCCTTCGACGTCGAGGAGACCCGCGGCGAGAAAAGGCGCGGCGCCCCAAACGCCTTCGCATGAAGATCGTGCGCAGCGACAACTTCGCCAGGCAATCACAAACCAAGGGCGCCGGAAGCAGGGTCACCTTCCGCCGTCGTCCATACGGCAGGGCCCGCGGCTTCGTCTGCAAGCTCGACAGGCGCAAGTTTCGACGCTGCAGTCGCCGTTGCGGATCTATGCCAAGGTTGGCTCCCACGTCCTGCGCGCCAGGGCCATCGGTGTGACCGGCTTGAAGGTCCCGGTGGCGAAGCACCGGTTCAAGATCCGCGGACCTCGCTCAGGTCAGTCGAGATCCAGCGATTCCTCGCGTTAATTCCTAGATAGGGATTGAGATGAGTCTCCGTAGAGACCGCTCCTTGACCCTCGGGTTCCTACAAGGACGGACAGTGCGACGGCCAGGCGGTATCGCTGGGCGAGCTCGCCGAGCGCGATCTCGATCCCAGAAAGACGAAAAGCCCCGCATTTGCGGGGCTTTCGTCCTATAGCGGGGGCGGGATTCGAACCCGCGACCTTCGGGTTATGAGACCAAAACCGCGCTTTTCCGGCGCTTGCGGCTGTTCAGCCTTTTGCCTGCAAACGAGCGGTTTCTGGCCGGGTAGCGGTGAAAGTCGCGTGCGGCTATTTTCCGACGTGCTGTTGACCCGCTGTTGACCCGAGCGGACCCTGCGGGGCCAGCTCACACGCTCTGCACTCACCGGATTTTAGGCGGCGAGCTGGTCGAAACCGCCAAGCGGCTCGCCGAGATCAGGGTCAAGCAAGTGGACGTAGGTATCGAGCGTGAAGCTCGGCGAATGATGGCCGAGCCACCGCTGCACCTGGACCGCGTTGCGGCCTTCTGCGAATAGCCGGCTCGCGACGGTGTGGCGGAACGTGTGAAAGCCCGCCCAGCCAACGCCGGCCTCCTCCACCACGGGCCTCAGCACCCGTGCATAGAGGTTGTCGGGATCGAGCGGCTTGCCCTCGGTGTTGAACACCAGCGCATTGGGCTCGGTTTCCAGCGCCGCCAGGCGCGCCGCAACCTCGGCAGGGATCGGAAGCTCGCGCCGGGAGTGCCGAGATTTCAAGGGGCCGACGACGAGCCCTACACCCCGTCGACGGCGGAGGCGCTTGCGCACCTTGATGTGCGGCCGCTCCCTTCCAAGTCTCAGGTGCCGACCCTGAAAGGCGAGCAGCTCCGAGCGCCGCACGCCGGTCGCCGCCAGCAGTTCGAACATCAGGCGATGCTCTGAGGGGACGAGCGAGACGACCAGCTCCATCGCCTCGCCGGGAAACGGTCGGGCGCGCTCCTCGTCTTCGGGTTCGGGTCGATGCGGCAGCACCGCCTCACTCGCCGGGTTGTGACGGATCAACCCCTCGCGCCTTGCGGAAGACAAGCAGACCGAGAGCGGTCGGAAAGCGTTGCGAACGGCAGAGTCCGAGAGGGTGCCGCCACGCCGGGAGGGCTGCCGAGTCAACCAGCCGATGAAGTCGGCGACCATCCGGGGGGTAATCTCGCCGAGCTTGAGGTCCGCCGGGAAGTACTGGAGGGTGTAGCGCTCCAATAGCCGGCGATCTTCGTCGCGGGTCTCAGGCCGATAACCACGCCGGCCGGTGCCTTGGTAGCGCTCGATCCAATCCAGCGCGTAGTTGTGGAGCTTCTCGCGCCCGCCCTCGGCGAATGCACCCTCTGCAACTTCGGCCTCTCGCCTTCGCTTAGCGTCCTGGGCCAGCGCCATGGTCCTGTGGGTCTCGGTGTACTGGCGACCGAGACTCCTCCAAACGATCACGTAGGGACAGTCACAGCGCCCCTTGCCGGAGCAGTCTCTGACGTGCCGGCGAAAGATCCCCGGTTTCGAGGTCTTGCTCAGCTTCGCCATCAGCGCGTCCTCGTCAACCGAGTCATGGCCTGCGCCCGCCGCCTCGCAGCAGCCACTTGTCAAGCTCCGAGCGACGGGCGATCAGCGCGGAGCCGTCATGGTGGACGGGAATGCGCTTCGCCGAGACAAGCGCGTAGACGCGGGAGCGCGGAGCGTCGATGTAGGAGGCGATCCGCTCAGCGCCACGCAGCCAACCATCATCGACGGGCTCGCCCGATGCCTCGGCCACCAGTTCGGCAGCGCGGTGGGCGATCCGCTCGACCAGCTCGTCAGCGACGTTGACGCTGATCGCGTTCATCGCGGTATCTCCTGAGCGGCGATGCGGCAGGGAGGCAGGCGAACCGTCACTCTTGGCGGACGCGACGCGGGTTTTAACACCCTTAACTATTTCCTCCCTGACTCCCATACCAATGAGTAAGTCACTTTTCATGAGTAATGTCAAGGAACCTTTTTAACCAGTGGAAACGTGACTGTTACTAGTGTGTTCGTTCCCATGCCGCGCAAGAAGGATGGAAAGACAATGAAGTAGGTGGGGTTCGTAATCGCTCTCGTCGCTTTGGTGGCGTTTGACGTGGAATGAACCTGCGCTGTGTATGTGACTGCTAGCCATAGATTTCACCTGGCCGACCTACTTGCCAGCGAAGCGCCGCGCCGCTCGGCGGTCAACCCCTAAAGGGGTCGGGCGCGTTGCGCCCTTGACCGCCGAGCGGCGCGGCGCTAATTGCTGGGTAGGTCGGCGAGGACGATTGGGGTGCATGGTTCAACCCCGTTCAATGCGAATCCTCGGAACGAGACCCTTCTGTAGATGCGCGGCAACGATCCAGCGGGTGAACATGAACCCGCCGAACGCCTCCGGGAAGCTGACGAGGTATTTGTCCGGCCTCCAGAAGTGCAGCGCCCATTCCATCGCTGCGCGCTGGTCTTTTGTCCAGCGACGCCGAGCGCTTTGCATCTCTTCACAGACAGGCGAAAGCGAACACTGCGCGACTATCTCGGGTCCGAGTCTTTCCCAAACGGGTCCGCAGCCAGTCAGCAGGTAGACGGCCGCATGCCACTCGCCAAACTCATTAGGCAGCAAGATCGACGCTTCCGCGAAACGCGGCTCGGCGGCGCGGAGCTGCGCCAGGAGTACGGCGAATTGCCTCCGTTTGGCGGCAACATCCGCGTGGATTTCGTTCGATCCGTCGGGCATCCGTTCAATCCTTCGAGCATCGCCCCCTAAGACGATGCTCGAACTAGAAACGGTCCACCTTGAGATCAATTTATTTTCTGGACAGCTAGTCCCGAGCGCACAGCATGTAGCCGACGCGCCAGCAGTTGACTATGAAGCCCTCCGCCCCGGCTCTGCGGAGCTTGTTGCGGACGCGGCTGGCATGTGAGTCGAGGGTGCGGCTGCTGCCGCCAGCTCGATTTTTCCAGACCTCCCGCAGCAGCTCATCCTTGGTGAAGACGCGGCCAGGGTCCGTAGCAAGCAGCGCCACCAACTCAAACTCCCGCGCCGTCAAGCACACCGGAGCGCCATGAACTTCGACGCAGCGGGCCGCAGGATCGACCCGTAGCGGGCCGACCATGATTGGTGCATCATCGTCGGCCCCGGCAGTCTCGAAGATGGTCCCGTCAATGTGGCCCCGGCAGAGCAATCGCCAGTCTTCCCCATCGGTGGAGCGCACCTGAATCCGCCAGTTACCGCCATCGCTCAGGCGCACCTCCAACTCACCATCGCCGATGTTGATCGCGGCGCTGCTGAACCGCCCCGGAACCAACATCAGCAGGCCCCCAGCAGACGCTTGACGTAGATCGCTGGTCGGCTCGGCTGCATATGCGAGCCGTCGCTGAACACCAAGCCCTCGTTGTCCAGATCGCGGAGGGCGCGGGCAAGCGCGACCTTGCCGGTGAGGGTGCGCGGGTCCGCGAGAACCTGGCCGGCCAGCGCCGGCAGCGAAAGAACTGCCGGATGTTCTCGGAGAACGAGTGCCAGCACCACTCGTTGCAACCGCAGATCGGTGGCGATCAAGCGCGGGCACCCCCCAATGCGTCAAGCAGGGCATGAAGCGCATCGTGGGTGGCTGCTACGTCCGCGTAGTCGCTCTCCTTGTCATGCGCAGCTGCCGACGCCTCGAGCGCCGTCCTGGCCGCTTCGTCGGGAAGACAAATCTTTCCCGTCGCAAGAGCGGTCAGCAGCCGCTCAAATGCCCGCGCTTCCTGCCACGCCTGATCGGGTCGCTGTGCCTCGTCGACGGCTTCCAAATCCTCTCGAACGCCGTCTAGCCAAGTCGTCAGACGTTCGCGCAGGATCGGGATGTGCTGCGGAGGAAGGTCGAGAGGCACCAGCGACCCGCCGCCCATATCGTTGTCTCTAGCCATGAGGAGGTTCCATCTCCTTGTGGTCAGGCCCTCGGTTGGCGTTACCGCGCCGCCGGGGGCCGCTTTACTTGTTGCGTGAAGCGAACGTATCAGACTGAGGAGAAAAGCTCTACAGCTAGAGCTAGTCGCCCCGAATGATCTGGCCGACCCGCGAGCGATCCAAGCCAACAAGCTCGCCAATGTCTCTGAGCGAAAGTCCTTCTTTCTGAGCCTGGGCGAAAGCCTTGCGCCGCGCCTCCCGCGCAGCCTTGCTATCTCGCTCAAACTGCTTCTGAGCCACCTGCACGGCTTTGCTGGCGGCTTTGCGTTTGGCGTCCTCGGGCATCGGCGCAGCCTATTCGAGCGCGGACCCGCTTCGAGATGCAATTGAAGACGAGAGGGCTACGAACAAGGCTGCGATTGCAGCGTGTGAAGCCGCCTCGCTTCCCTGGGCCAAATGAGGGCGCTCCTTGTATCTGACCCCACCCGCTCACGATGTGATCGACCGGGGTCAGATACAAGGAGCGCGGGGAGGCCCAGGGAAGCGAGGCGGCTTCGGTCTGTGGAGGGCCACATGTCTTTCCATCCTTCTTGCGCGGCATGGGGCCATGGGAGAACACGTGAGGACTTCCCCCCCACCGGAGGAACCTCGGTTTGCTTGATAGCTGAATAAAGAGAGGTTTAGGCAGATTCGGGGAATCTGCCTAAAGCACCCTAGTTCGGGGTCTGCGTCCCTGGTCGGGGATCGGGCCGAACAAATGCCGTAGACAGAAAACTCTGCGCGACGCGAGTCTCTCTAATGACGCTCGAACTGCTTCTATGCATTTAGGACTTCCTGAGAATTTTCCGACTTCGTTCAGCTTCCATTTGCGAGATGGGTATTGGCAAACGGATCGCTGCCGACCGCTCAAGGGCGGGGACATTCGGGATAATCGGTAGGCGTAAAACGGCGAAGTCGCCGGTTGGGCATGCTTCACAAGCTGTGCTCTCGTCAGATGAGAAAATCCAGAGTGACCCAAAGGGGAATCTGCGGGTCGAGAGCCACGAGATCCGCGGGGGTCGCCTCCTAAAACGAGTCTTGCGTCAGGACGGCAAGCGACTCGCCACCGACTTTGGCACAGCCCCAAAGCGCGGTACAACTCCGGCAGAGCTTCACGCGCTGGCCGACCAGCGCTACCTCCAAACCCAAGATCTCCCGGAAGCACCGACAGGTCGAGCCTCCGTAGCCATTGCCGATCTGTTTAGCGGTCTGGGAGCCTTAACCCTTGGGGCAATGGAGGCGGCCAGAGTAGTGGGCGTTCACGGCAAGCTCGTGCTTGCCGCTGATAACGAACCCGCGCCACTTGAAGTTCTCCGCAAGACGCTTGCGGTCGGCGAGCTTGAGGCGCGCGAGATTGACTTAGCTACCGCCTTAAGGCCAACCTCTGGCAAGCGGACCAAAGCGGAGACAGACTTGATTGGTAGATATCCAGAGGACTTGGACATTTTGGTCGCAGGCCCCCCTGTCAAGGCCATTCACGTTTGAATAATCACACCAGGCACAATGATCCGCGAAATGATCTTTATGGACGTGTCGCGCGCTTTGTTGAACTGCGGCGACCCCGTCTCTGCATCATTGAGAATGTCGATTCTGTCGTTCATGATCAGCGGAGAAGCGCGTCGAAGGCAGCAGAAAGGATTGAAAAGCTTGGCTACCACGTGAATGAGGCGCGCGTCTCGCTACATGACCTTGGCGTACCTCAAAGGCGACGACGACACATTCTGATTGCGACTAACAGAGGCGAGCGCAGCATTGATGCCGACGCCGTAGTGAGCACGTATGCGGTCGAAGAGCCAGATCATAGAAATCTTGCTTGGGCAATCGGCGACCTCAAAGACGTCGATGAAACAAGTGGGTTCGACGCTCCGGGAGTCGCTTCAAAGAAGAACCAGGCGCGGATGCGTTGGCTTCATGCAAAACAAACCCGCTTTGATTTGCCCAACTCAAAGCGACCTGACTGCCACAAAGACCCCAAGGTTGACGATGACGGAAATGAGCGGGAGCACTCCTATCGGTCCATGTATGGCAAACTGGACTGGGAGAAGCCAGCACAAACCATTACGAGTGGATATGGCTCGATGGGTCAGGGGCGCTACGTACATCCATCCAAGCAACGCACGCTGACCCCCCACGAGGCCGCCCGACTACAGTTCATTCCTGACTTCGTCCGGTTCGACGCCGTCCAGAGACGCGGTCAATGGGCACGGATGATCGGAAACGTCGCGCCCATGAAACTTTCTTACGTCTTTGTGCTTGAGTTCCTTCGATGAGCGCCCCGGCCGCATCTAGCCCTGAGGCTTCCAAACGAATGAAGGCAAATCGTCGGAGCGATACTGCACCGGAGGTTGCGCTTCGATCCGCGTTGCATAAACGGGGGCTGCGCTTCCGGGTGGACTTTTCATTGGCCAAGCTTGGCCTTCGAGCTCGACCTGACCTAGTCTTCACCAAGCAACAGCTAGCCGTCTTTGTCGATGGTTGCTTCTGGCATCGTTGTCCGGAACACGCCACCAAGCCCAAGGCAAATGCCGCTTACTGGCAAGCAAAGCTAGACGCGAACGTCCAGCGCGATCTGCGAAATAACGAGATTCTCAGCAAGGCGGGCTGGAGCGTAATTCGCATATGGACTCATGAAGCGACGGAGGATGCTGCCTCTAAGGTCGAGCGGCAATTACGCTCGCTAAAACCGTCAACCTAGGCCGGCTGGAACGAAGCTCCCCTTGAGGTGGCGGCTCCACAAGCCCCGCACGGCGGATCACAAACCGGGCACGCAATTGCCTCACGATGCTTCAAGGCATAGGTCGCACCGCAGTCAATGCATTTGTATTTACCCGGTTCGAGCTTTTTGCCGGTTGGGAAAGGACCCTCTGGCCCTAACAGCTTCAAGGCTTCAACGTCAGAAACGCAAAGAGCCTTGCCGAAGCGAACGAAATCAGCAAGAAACGCATCACAAACGGTTGATTTGCCGAGGGCCGCTGCTAAATATTGGCCAGGCGAGGGATATCTCCGGCCCGTCGCGTCCCTGAAGCGGGTGTGAGCGGAACCACCTTTATGAGCGATGGCATTCCTGACCGCCATTGCAACCCCAAGACGATTTATCACTGCCGGCCTACTACCTAGGCGAGAAAACGGCGACCCGTCACGAAGAAACTGGTCGGCGCGCTCTTGGGACTGCTCGTAGGGCAACCAATTGAGGTAGTGCTCTCGAGGCCGCAGCACCAAGCTACGGGCAGTCTTGGGATCGCGCAGACTGACAACTGGTTTCGTGTTCCCTGGTCTGACCTTCTTTGATACGGCAGCAAAAAACATTTCCTCTAGAAATGACTCAAACTCAGTCATTCCGTTCAAAAAGACTGATTCTAGGAGTCGCTCGTGAACGGCTTCTGATTTCACCGGGGCCCGACCGACTCGCCGCAACCCTTCGATCTCCCGCCGAAATCTTGCGGCCATAGACGTTGCGCTACTCACGGACCCGCCCTACTCTTTCGTCAACTGCCTAACTATGTATTTGGCACGCGCCTCACGGCTCTGACGGTCATTGGCAGCGCCTCGCGTGGCTCGAGCAACAGATTCCGGCAGGCTGTCATTTTCAATTGCCAGATTGACCTTGCTGGCACCTTTCCGAAGGTCCTCCAGAGAGATTCTTTGCCGAGAACTTTCCGAACCTTGAAGAGGCCCGCCAAAGCGCAAGCGCTGGATCGCATCAAACAATGAATAAACCCACATTCGAGTCGTTAGGCGCCGAACGGAAGCTCGGTCGCGGAAGATTTTGTTCATGAGATCCATGATCGACTTGACTCGGTCTGCGCATTCAGCCGCACCCGAGAATTCCTCATCGAACTCCGCATAGGTCTCATCTATGCGCTTTTGCGTGGTTGCTCCAACTCCCTCCATGGCCAGCAACATGAGATCACTCGTGAATTCAGCATCTCGCATCTCGGCGATCTGCTGTTTGTTCAGAGTGCCCCAGTCCAACCAATAGTCGAAAAAGTCAGATGCCAGCCGATACGCCAGCTCCTTGAATACCCCACTATGTTGAGCGTTGCGCAACTCCTGCGCGTTCAATTTCGCGCCGTAGGTATTCATTCTGCGGAAGATTTCGAGAAGCTCGGATTCCGTCACACTGGAATCCACGACATAGACCGTTAGCCTCGCCTCCAATATCTGCTTTCTGTCCTCTTCAGACAAATCTTCGAAGGTGGCATTTGGTCGGGAATCATCGTGGAGTGGGAGTAGTTTGAATACGTCCCGATCCTCAGCATCTTTCAAAGAGGAAAGGTCCACATAGGAGAGAACGGTGCGGAGCCGTTGCTGGCCGTCAATGACGACTAGGCGTCGCTCAAATGAAGAGACATCCGAGCGATCCTGGACGAAAAGAGCTGGCACCGGATAGCCCCGGAGCAAAGAGTCGATAAGACTGCTCTTCAGAGCAGGACGCCAAACGGCATTTCGCTGAAACGGCGGCCGAAGTTGGAGCGTGCCATCACGCTGCCACTTCAGAAAGTCTAGGACGGTGTACGTCCTATGATCGGGCTCAATCGGCACGACTGAAATCCTTATCGTTTGACGGACTTGCTGCCATTTCCCGATCTTTCCAGGCGATGCGGACGGAGGGCCGATCACCCCGGAGCCCAGTAACTCGTTTCGGTTCTCGCACCTCTGTAGGAGCTTGAGCTGCTAACTACTCCGATCAGTACGGCCCTCAAGCCATCCGATTATTTCGTTGGGAGTGGCCTCCCCCGCAGCGATGCGCTCAACCATCGGAACGTCTATGTCGGCATCCTCTCCGAGGAATGGCCGTCCGTTGGCTTCCAGAAACAGCCAGACAGAAAGGAAGGCAGCTCGCTTGTTGCCATCAGGCAAGGGGTGATTGCGAGTCAAATGCTCGACCAGAACGGCCGCTTTCTCAATCAGAGTGGGATAAGCATCTTGGTCGCCGAAACCTGCTTGGGGCGCGGCAAGTGCCGAATCAGCAAGCGCGATCCTCGGTAGCCGAGCGATCTGCTCACTGTCCGTCCCGAGCAATTTTGCTGCGATCTCGCAGTAATCGCCCAACTCCAGATAGATCGTCAAGGTCTACTTCGCGAGTCGGCGGAGCGTCTCGCGATTGGCCTTGATCGCGGCCTCGATCCTCTCGCCGCGTACTTTGGCATTACCCGGCAGGCCAAAGCGTGGCTTGCCCTTCTTGGCAGACGCGGTGTTTGGAGCCCCTATCTTCATCGTCTGGACATTGTTGCATCAGGCGCAACGGAATCCCACTCTGCATCACGCCTGCACGCTGTTGACCTGGGCGTTGACCCGGAACGAAAAACGCCCCCTCTGTAGGGGGCGCTTTTGGCTCTACATCTGGAGTAGCGGGGGCAGGATTCGAACCTGCGACCTTCGGGTTATGAGCCCGACGAGCTACCTGGCTGCTCCACCCCGCGGCGGACTAGCGATGGTAGCAATTTGGGGGTGGTGGCGGGGGGGTTTCGCTGGGGACGGTGGTGGATTTGCGCAGGGGTCTTCGCGCTGGGGTGGAGCTTTAGAGTGGCCTGATGCCTGAGGGGAAAAGCAGGGTCGCTGTCATCGACGTGGGGACCAATTCGACCCGGTTGCTGGTGGCCGACGTCGCCGGGGGTCGGGTCTCGCCGCTGGAGCGGCGGAGCACGGTTACGCGGCTGGGGCGGGGCGTCGATCTTTCCGGTCGCCTTGCCAGCGAGGCGATCGAGGACGTCTGCGAGGCGATCGCCGTCTACGTGGGACTGATGGAGGAGCTCGGGGCCGAGGCCGTCGACGTGATCGCCACCAGCGCCGTGCGGGACGCCGACAACGGCAGCGCCTTCGTCGCCGAGCTGCGGGAGCGGTTCGCGCTTTCGCCCCGCATCCTCGACGGCACCGAGGAGGCCCGGCTGACCTACCTCGGCGCCACCTCCGAGTCACTGCCGAGCGAGCCAACGCTGGTGGTCGACATCGGCGGCGGCTCGACCGAGCTGGTCGTCGGCCGCGGCAGGGAGATCTCCTTCCACGACTCCCTGCAGGCCGGCGTCGTCCGCCACAGCGAGCGCTACATCGCCAGCGACCCGCCGGCGGCCAGCGAGCTGGAAGAACTGGCGACCGACGTCCGCGGCCTGATCGAGAGCTCGCTCTCCCCCGGCGTCGAAGCCGCGCACGGCATCGCCGTCGCCGGCACCCCCACCTCCCTCGCCGCGGTCGAGATCGGGCTCGAGCCCTACGACCCCTCCCGCGTCCACGGCCACACCCTCACCCTGCCGGCGATCCAGCGGATGCTCTCCCAGCTGGCCTCGGTCCCGCTCGCCGAGCGGGTCGAGATCCCCGGCCTGCACCCCGACCGGGCGCCGACGATCGTCGCCGGCGTCGTCATCCTCGTCGAGACGATGCGTGCCTTCGGGCTCGAGCAGATCACCGTCTCCGAGCACGACATCCTCTACGGGACGGCTATCGCGGCGGCCGAGCCGACCTAGACGCCCCTCCACGAGTCAAGACTCCTCGCCGTACCAAGTGGACAGTCTGTCTCGTCCGAAAAGGACAGAACGGTCAGCTACTCTTCGGAAGTACGAAAACTCAGTACTTTTGTCTACCTGCTTTGCAGTAATTCAATGGCATGGTGGGTAGACCTCAAGGACGACGGGGTACATACTGGAAGAACCGGGGACGAGGTGGGGCTTGCTTCACCTTGCACCTCCGGTATATAGGGCTTGGGCGATTGCCGCATCATGGCGCCTCCCGCCGTCTGGGCCCACTAAATAAAGGTCCCTGAAGACGTACCCCTGCCCGTCCTGAGGGGCCGACCTGAATCGGCCGCCTTCTGGGCGGCCGATTCTCGTTTTGCCAGCCCTCAAGCCAGATTCGACTTGCGCGGGTAGGCGACCTCGGGATCGGTGAGGACGTTGACGAGGGTGGGCCGGCCGGAGGCAAAAGCGCGCTCCAGGGCCGGCTTCAGCTCGCCCGGCTCCCGCACCAGGATGCCGTCGCAGCCGAGCGATTCGACCAGCTCGTCATAGCGCGTCTCCGGCTGCAGCTCGGCCGCCACCGAGTAGCCGTAGAGGAACTGCATCGGGTGGTGCTCGAGGCCCCAGATGCCGTTGTTGCCCATCACCCCGACGACGCCCAAACCGTGACGCGACATGGTGTCAAACTCCATGCCGGCGAAGCCGAAGGCGCCGTCGCCCAGCAGCAGGCAGACCTGCCGCTCGGGATGGGCAACCTTGGCGCCGATCGCCTGGCCCGGCCCGGCGCCGAGGCAGCCGAACGGACCGGGGTCCATCCAGCAGCCCGGCTCGAAGGTCTCGATGTAGCGGCCGGCGTAGGAGACGAAGTCGCCGCCGTCGCCGACGACGATCGCGTCGCGGTCGAGGACTTCGCCGAGCTCCTTGTAGACCCGCACCGGGTGCAGCGGCGAGCGACCGTCCTCGAGCTCGGCCCGCTCGCCTTCGCGCGCCTCGCGCTCGACGTTAGTCAGCTGCTCGATCCAGGCCCGGCTGCGATCGCCGCTCCCCGCCGCCTCGTGCAGCGCCGCCAGGGTGACGGCGACGTCGCCGACCAGGTCGTGGTCGGGGAGGCGGTTGGCGGTCAGCGCGTTCGGCGCGACGTCGAGGCGGATCAGCTTCGTCTCCTCGCCGAAGCTGCCGCCGAAGCCGAGCCGGAAGTCCATCGGCACCCCGACCACGAGCGCCACGTCGGCGCCCTTGAGCGCCGTGCTCCGCGCCCGGCTGAAAGCGAGGTCGTGGTCGGCGGGCAGGCAGCCGCGGCCGAGCCCGTTGAGGAAGACCGGGATTCCCAGCGCTTCGGCCAGCGCCCGAAGATCCCCCTCCCCGCGACCCCAGTAGAGGCCGCTGCCGGCCATGATCGCCGGCCGCTCCGCGCCCGCCAGCAGCGCCGCCGCCTCCTCGACGCCCACCGCGGGCTCGGCCGCGGCGGCCCCCGGCGCCCCGGGGATCTCGACCTCGGCCTCGCTGAAGACGACGTCGAGCGGATAGTCGACGAAGGTGGGACCGCTGGGCGCCGCCGCGGCGCCGTCGAGCGCCGCCGCGGTCACCGCCGCGATCAGAGCCGGGTCCTTGACCGTCTCCGCCGACTTGACCAGCGGCGAGACGAACGGCAGGTGGTCGATCTCCTGCAGCGAGCCCGACCCCCAGCGCAGCTCCGGCGCCCGGCCGCCGAGGACGCAGATCGGCGAGTTGTTCGCCTGGGCGCCGGCGATCGCACTCATCCCGTTGGTCACCCCCGGCCCGGCGGTCAGCGCCGCGACGCCGACCTTCCGCGTCGCCTTGGCGATCCCCTCGGCGGCGAAGGCCGCGGTCTGCTCGTGGCGGACGTCGACGAGCGCGATCCCCTCCTCTTTGCAGCCGTCGTAGATCGAGAAGAGGTGGCCGCCGGAGAGCGTGAAGAGGTGCTCGACCCCGCGCGACTTCAGCGCCTTCGCGACCAGCCTGCCGCCGTGCTCAGCCATCTCGGCAGCCTATTGGCTGCGCGGCCGTGTCGGGTTACCATCGCCTGGCCCGGGTGGCGAAACTGGCAAAAGCAGCGGCCTTAAAAGCCGCCGCCCCCTTGGGGGCTTGCGGGTTCGAGTCCCGCCCCGGGCACTACTACTCGTCGGATGCGACCGGGAGCGACCGCGCTATTCAGCGTCCCGGGTCCGCCCCAGCTCCCCTTCTTCGAGTTCGAAGGGCCTGTCCTCGGGCGCCTGAAGCCCGTCAAGCATCTCCGCGTGAGGCGCCTCTTCCCCTCGTACGTCCAGTTCGCGCAGCTGCTCGAGGACCCGCTCGGCTCGCGCCGTCTCGACTTCTGCTTTGCGCCGACGAGCGGTGAGCTCGGTGCGTTCGGTCCTGATCCGTCCGCGCATATTGAAGCGCCGCTCGATCGCCTCCAGGAACAGCAGCAACGAGGTAGCCGAGGCAGCCCAGTAGGCAACGGGGATGCTGAGAACGATCTCCGCCGGCGAGCGCATAGAAACACGCTCGAGGGTGAGCCCAGAGGAGATCTTCTCGGCCTTAGGCCAGGGACCCTCGGCGACGCGTTCGACATCGGTTTCCGCCAGGCGCGCGAGGGCGTACCGAAGGGGCATCAAGGCTCTGTCGGGGGCGCCCGCCACTTCCAGCTGCTGCAGGGCGCGGGCGCGGTACTCGATCTCGCCGAGCAAGGCGTTGGGCGATCCGAGCATCTGGCGGATCCGAGCCTCCTGCTGCCGCGCGAGGTGGCGCGCGACGGGTTGATCGGCGTCGAGCGCTTCCGGCACTGCGAGGTAGAGCGCCTCGACGTCCTCGAAGAGCGCTGCGAACTCAAAAGGCGAGACCGAGCGGCCAAAGGGTCGGAACCGAAGCATGAGGCTGAGGCTCTCGCTCATCGGTCGAGGAGCCTAACGGCATTCGCTCGGTTGGGAGAAGGACGGAACCAGATGGGGCTCGACAAGTACTTCCCTGCATTTTCCGGGTTTCGGCGGAGCCTAAAAAGGCAATAAATACTTTGCAGGGGCGCAACTTCACCCCTGTTACCGTGTCCTTAGTCCCTGGAACCGTCCTTCCACCGGGAGATCTCTTGGAGGCATCAGCCCTTACCCACGCCAGTCGTCGCGGACTTCTCGCCCGCCGCTCGCCGCTGCTGAAGCTGCAGGGTGACGAGAAGCTGATCGCGATGTGCCGCAGCGGCAACCCGGGCGCCTTCGAGACGATCGTCGACCGCTACCAGGGCCGCCTGCTCGGCTTCTGCCGCCAGATGCTGGGCTCGACCGAGGACGCCGAAGACGTCCTGCAGGAGGTCTTCGTCAACGCCTACCGGGCGATGCTCGCCGACGAGCGCGAGATCAACCTCCGCCCCTGGCTCTACCGGATCGCCCGCAACCGCTGCCTCAACTACCTGCGCAAGCCGAAGGCAGACGCGCAGGAATCGATGGACATGGTGCCGGAAGTCGACGCCGCCTCGACCGCCGAGAAGGTCCACAACCGCGAGGAGTTCCGCCAGATCCTCAGCGACGTCAACAAGCTTCCCGAGACCCAGCGCGCGGCCCTGCTGCTGCGGGAGATGGACGCCCTCTCCTACGAGGAGATCGCCGCCGCGATGGAGACCACCGTCCCCTCGGTCAAGTCGCTGCTGGTGCGGGCGCGGATCTCCCTGGCCGAGGCGAGCCAGGCCCGCCTGCTGACCTGCGGCGAGGTCCGGGTCGAGCTCTCCGAAGCGGCCGAGGGGCTGCGCAAGGTCTCCGCCCCGGTCCGCCGCCACGTCCGCGAGTGCGACGAATGCGCCGACTTCCGCAGCCAGGTGCGCTCTACCGAGAAGGCGCTGGCGGCGCTCTCACCGGTCGGGCCGCTGCTCGCCTTCAAAGGCTTCATCCTCTCCAAGCTCGGCCTCGGCAGCGCCGGAGCCGGCGCGGGTGCCGGCAGCGCCGCTTCCGCGGGCGCCGGAGCCGGAGCGGTCGGCGGCGTCGGTGCCGCGGCCGCGATCAGCGGCAGCTCCGCCGCCGGCGGGCTCGGCGCCCTCGGCGGCGCGCTCGGGACGAAGGCAGTCGCCGGGGTCGTCACCGCCGCCGTCCTCACCGCCGGCGCCGTCGAGGTGAAGCAGAACACCACCCCGGTCGAGGGCCCGCCTGCCCCGGCGCTGACGCGGCAGGCGCCCGAAACGCCGGCGATCGCCCAGACCGCCCCCGCCGTCGCCAGCCACGGCAAGCAGCCGGTCGTCGAGACCAGCGCCCCGGTCGAAGCGCCGCCGGTCCCGGCCCCCACCCCCACCGCTACCGAGGAAGAACCTGCCTCGACGCCGGTCCCGGCCGCCGATGAGGAAGGCGAAGAAGCAGCCGGCGCCTCGGCAACCGACGCGGAAGCAGCGGTCGGCACCGCCGAAGGCAGCATCACCGCCGCCAAACCTTCCGACGAAGTAGCGGGCGCCCACGGCGGCACCGCGACCGTCGTCGTCACCACCAGCCCGCCGCCGAGTGAACCGAGCCCGCCGCCGCCCGCCGAATCGACGCCGCCGCCGAGCGAATCAAGCCGCCCGCCGCTGGAAATCGTCGTCCCGCCGGTCGTCCTCCCGGCGCCGGAAGCGCCGGGCGACGAAGCCGAATAGCCGCCCTCTAAGCGCTGTGGGTCTGACCCGGGTCTAGGACGACGACCTGGGAGGAGGTCTGCGACTCGACCTCGGCCTTGAAGGCGTCGGTGTCGGTCTCGATCGCCGGGAAGGTGTTGAAGTGGATCGGGATCACCGTCCCGGCGCCGATGAACTCGCAGGCGACGACGCCGTCGTGGCGATCCATCGTGTAGTGCCCGCCGATCGGCAGCAGGGCGATGTCGACCGGGTTGCGTTCGGCGATCAGCTTCATGTCGCTGAACAGGCAGGTGTCGCCGGCGTGGTAGACGGTCTTGCCGCCGATGTTGATGAGGAGGCCCGAGGCGGTCCCGATCGCGGTCCCGTGCTCGGCGCTGAACAGCGCCTCTTCGTGCCCCGGCAGGGTGCTGGTGTGCCAGGCGGGGACGAGCTTGATCCAGCCCCAGTCGAAGCTGACGGTGCCGCCGAGGTTGGGGTCGCTGAGCGCCTCGATGCCCCGTTTCTTCAGCCATTCGGCGAGCTCGACGATGGCGACGCAGTGGGCGCCGGTGCGCTTGGCAACGGGGACCGCGTCGGCCATGTGGTCGGCGTGGCCGTGGGTGATCGCGATGTGGGTCGGCTCGACTTCCTCGCCGGTGTGGACCGCCGCCGGGTTGTTCGGCTTCAGGAACGGGTCGACGAGGACCGTCGTCTCGCCCTCGCTCAGCTCGAAGCAGGAATGCCCGTGGTACTTGATCTCCATCAGCTCTCTCCTCCCGGCTCGCCGGATTTGGTCTCGGTGGTGATCCTGTTGGTCGTGGCCAACTCTTCCTTCAGTGCCCAGCCGACCGCGACCCCAACCATCATCCCCATCCTCGCCTCCTCGGCGAGCAGGGCGCGGACGGCGGCGATGCGCTCGTCGGGGTCGGGCAGCGTCGCCGCCCGCAGGCTCTCGTTCTCGTGCGGCTCGCCGAACCAGCCGCCCTCGGCGAGGGCGGCCGCCAGCACCTTCTGCAGCTGCGGCGCGGCGGCGGCGACGATCCGCTCGGCCTCGGAGAAGCGCTCCGGGTCGAGCAGCCGCTCGATCGCCGCTTCCAGCTCCCTCTCGTCAGCCACCACGTCAGCCTAGCCCCAGGGCAGCTATTCGGAGCGGCGGAAGGCGGTGGCGGCGAGCCCGGCCAGGGCGCCGACGGCGCCGCCGACCAGCCCGGCGAGGAAATCTGCGGTCGGCGCGAACAGCGGCAGCGCCAGCAGGACCCCTGCGCAGACCGCGACCCCGATCACGTCGTACTCCTCGCTGATCGCCCCCCGCGCCTCGTGGCGGCGCAGCACGAACCAGGCGCTCAGCGCCCCCAGCGCCATCCCGTTGCCGCCGGCGATGTAGGTGAAGGCGTTCTCGCTCGCCGCCGCGGTGGCGGCAAGGGCGCCGAGCGAGCCGCAGGCGAGCAGCAGGACCAGCGTCGGGATCGTCCCCAAGCGCCGCTCGACCCCGGTCGAGAAGATCGCCAATGCGAGGGCGACGACGAAGAGGAATCCGAGGTCGACGTAGGCGAAGGGAGCGGTGAGGTAGCGCCACCATTCTTCCTGCAGGGGCACGAGGATGCCGCCGAAGCTGTCGAGGTAATAGGCGGTCGCCTTCTGGATCAGCAGCAGCGCGCAGGAGGCGAGGATCACCGCGATCGTCGCGTAGGGCCGGTCGCCGGAGACGTCGAAGCCGGGCATCCCCGGGCGCCGGACCCGGCGCCGGCGGCGCCGGGGCTGCTGGGCCTCCAGCCCGTCCCCGCGCCGCTCCAGCTTCGGCGCCCGCTTGCGCAGCCGGGCGCCGCAGTACGGGCACTCGGTGACGTAAGGACTGACCTCCGAGCCGCAGTTTTTGCAGATGACGCTGAGCTCAGTCTCGCTCATCCTCCGAGGATACCCGCCGCCGTTCGATTCCCAGTTGGAATGCGCGATACTGCCCTGGCAACCAACTTCTTGGAGGAATTGACGTGGAGCTGAAGAGTCTGACCGAGCAGAAATCGCTGCTGGAGGTCCTGCCGCCCGGGAAACGGGCCCGCCTGCACCGCCTTCTGTTCGAGTTCGGCCCGGGCAACGGCACCCTGATGCTGCTGCCGATCGACCAGGGGATCGAGCACGGACCGCGGGACTTCTTCCCCAACCCGGCCTCGAAGGATCCGGATTACCAGTTCCGCCTCGCCGCCGAGGCCGGCTACTCGGCCCTCGCCTGCCAGATCGGGATGGCCGAGAAGTACTACCCCGACTACGCCGGCCGGGTGCCGCTGATCCTCAAGGTCAACGGCAAGACCGACCTCCCCTCCTCCTCCAAGGCCTTCTCGAGCTGCAACGCCAGCGTCGAGGACGGCGTCCGCCTCGGCGCCGACGCGATCGGTTACACGCTCTACGTCGGCTCCCCGCGCCAGGACGAGGACCTCGCCCAGCTGCGCCGCGTGCGCGAGGAATGCGACCGCTTCGGGATGCCGCTCGTCGTCTGGTCCTACCCGCGCGGCGAAGCGGTCGAGGCCAAGGGCGGCCAGAACAGCTTCTACGCGATCGACTACGCGGCCCGGATGGCGATGGAGATGGGCGCCGACGTGGTCAAGCTCAACATGCCGAAGATCGACTCCGGAAAGGACAAGGACGCCCCGGCGCCCTACAACGAGATGGAGGTCGACCAGGCCGAGGCCATCCGCCAGTGCGTCGAATCGGCGGGGCGGGCGCTCGTCGTCCTCTCCGGTGGCTCCAAGACCGACGACGAGACGGTCCTCACCAACACCCGCGAGGTGATGGAGGCCGGCGGCTCCGGCGTCATCTTCGGCCGCAACGTCTGGCAGCGCGAGTGGAACGAGGCGATCGCGATCGTCGAGCAGATCAAAGAGACGCTGCTCAGCAACGTGCGCAGAACTCCCTAAGGGCCGATAACCGGCGCATCTCGGGGTCCTCAGTCGTTCGGTTTCGGGTCACGCACTTAAGTGCGCTCCCCTCGCCTCACTCCCTGCGTCCCCCGACCTGCTTGGTTCTCGACCCTTAGGAGGGGGAGAGTTTGATCGCGCCGCGCCTTATAGGGAGGTGCGGCGCGATTTCGGCAGCCTCTTTCTTCTCGTCCTTCTAGCCCTCGTCCTCGCGCGGCCGTGGGAGGGGCTGTGGCGCAGCGAGCCGCCCGCGAGCGCGACGGCTCTGGTGACGCGGGTGGTCGACGGCGACACGGTCGAGGTGGCGCTGGACGGCGGCGAGGAGGACGTCCGCTACATCGGTGTCGACACGCCGGAGACGGTGAAGCCGGACACGCCCGTGCAGTGCTTCGGCCCCCAGGCCTCGGCCTTCAACCACCACCTCGTCGAGGGCCGGCGGGTGCGGCTGGTCTTCGGGGTCGAGCGCCACGACGTCTACGGGCGCCTGCTCGCCTACGTCTACCTCGGCGACCGCTTCGTCAACGCGGAGCTGGTCCGGCGGGGCCTGGCGCGGACGCTGACGATCCCCCCGAACGACCGCTTCGCGGGGCGCTTCGAACGGCTTCAGACCGCGGCTGCGCGGGCCGGGCGGGGCCTCTGGGGCGTCTGCTGAAATATGAAGGAATCGTGAGCCGTGCAAGATCTTTTGCTACGGTCCCGGCTGTCCCGAACTTCTCCCTCATGGGGCCCGGGACTTCTTCCTTATGAGAATGCGACAGAGCATCTCCCAGTTCGAGACGGCCTTCGAGCAGGAGACTTACCTCGAGCGGCGCCGCCGCGAGCAGCTGCGCCGCCGCGCGGCGAACCGGTCGCGGGCGCGGAAAATCACCCGCGTCGAGCAGGAGGGCAAGGTCCGCTTCAGCGTCCTCGCCGTCTGCCTCACCGTCACCGTCGTCGTCGTCGTCGTGGCGATGTTCGAGGCGCTCGCCTTCCTGATGGCCTGAGCAGCTTTGTCGCGCCGCGCCCCCATGCCCAGCTTCAATAGACTCGCGCGCCGATGGCTCGTCGCTCGCTGAAGCCGCAGCTGAACCAGATCCGCGCCTGGGTCCACCAGGGACGGACCGACGCCTGGATCGCCCACCAGCTGGAAGTCAGCGCTGGCGAGCTGCGCGAGTTCCGCAAGCAGTACGACCTCTCGCCCGACGACGAGAACGCCGGCTCGAGCGAAATCGACCTCCGCGACGAGATCGAAGCGGAGATCGAGGCCGCGACCGAGGCCGAAGAGGCCGAAAAGGACGAGCAGGGCGACGAAGACGAAGAGGAGCGCGACGAGCAAAAGGACGAGCAGGGTGACGGCGAAGGCGCCCCGGGCTCCGGCCGTCGCCGCCGCCGCCGTCGCGGCCGCCGCGGCGGGCGCGGGCGCCGCAAAGAGCTGGAAGCGACTTTCGACCACGGCGAGAGCGACGGCTACGGCCTCTGGCTCGACGCCGCGGTCAAGGACAACCCCGTCTACAGCGAGCACTGGGCCGGCAAGCGCGACGTCACCGTCCGCATCGAGGCCGACCAGATCGTCATCCGCCGCGCCGGCGAGGCCGGCCAGGGCGGCGGTTCGGACGAGTCCGAGTCCGAGTCCGACGACTCGGACGAGTAACTAGACCTCTAGCTGCCGGCCGCCGGCGAAGTCCGTGGCCCCGCGCAGGTAGAGCCAGAAGGCGGCGTCGGCGAGCGCCTGCGCCTCTCCCTCGATCGCGGGAGCGACGTCGAGGGCAACCTGCTGAGCCCAGTCGGTGCCCTGGCCGTAGAGGTCGGCGAGCTCCTCGGCGCTGAAGGTGGGGCCGATCCGGCGCCGCAGTTCGTCGCGAACCGCCTCGACCACCCGGTCGGCCATCCGGCGCTGGCGCGGGTCGTCGATCGCCTGCAGCGACCGCCGTCCCTCCTCCCACTGGAAGAGCGCGTTCTCGAGGGGGTAGCTCACCGTGGCGAGGTTACCCGGCCGCTTCTGCCGGCAATCAGTCGACGGGCGTCTGCGGGATTTCGCGGAGGGGAGCGTTGGCAGGGCCGCAGCCGCCGGGATCCAGGTCGCCCTGGACCCTCCAGACGGTGACGGTGCCGCTGCGCAGGATCGGCCGGACCGCTTCCTCCCCCCGCAGCCAGCGGGCCTCCGGCGAGGGGATCGGATCGCCGGGGTGGAGGAAGTTGAGGAAGGGCGCGGTGACCAGGTAGTCAAGATCGGCGTCGTCGACGGCGGCGCGGAAGGCTTCGCAGCTGGGGATCGCGTTGAAGGCGCCGTGCGGGCCCTCTTCGCCGAGGTAGCGGACGCGGTTGGAGAGGTCGGTGCCGTAGAAGCCGTAGCCGGCGAAGCCGGCGGTAGTGCCGGCGAGGCCGATGCGGGAGTCTTCGATCCCCCGGGCCCAGCGGTAGGCGCTGTCGAGGTGCATGCCGGGGATGCGTTCGTCGGCGGCGCCGTCGTTGGCGAAGCGGTTCTCCAGGTAATGGCGCTGGACCGGATAGCCGATTGCCAGCAGGCAGACGGCGAGCCCGGCCGAGGCGGCGGCGATCACTGCGAGGCCGGTGCCGCGGCCCCGCAGGTAGAGCAGCAGGGCCGGCACCAGGACCAAGAGGACGACGAGGAAGAAGGCGAAGACCCGCGCCCCGTCATGCAGGGCGTCGTCGGGGCGGTTGGTGGCGAGGAAGACGAGGACGAGGACCGCGGCCAGCCCCCACTGCCGCCGTTCGCCGTCCAGCCAGCGCTCCGGGGGCAGCAGGACGATCCCGGCCAGCAGGGCCGGGATCACGTAGCGGATGTTGATCCCGAAGCCGACCGGTTCCCCCTCCGCCCCGGCGGCGCTGAGCGGGGTGAAGAGGTAGGCGAGGAGGCCGAAGAGGGCGACGGCGCCGACCCAGCGGACGACCCGGTCGCGGCCGCGGAGGACCGCGAGCAGCGCCGCCGCGGCGGCCGCGAAGACGACCAGCGGCCAGAGCGCGCCGAAGGCCTCGTGCAGGCCGGGGCCGAAGTACTCGCGCCAGACGCCGGTGTCAGTCGCGTAGTGGGCGATGTTGAAGTCCGGCCGGCCCTCCTGCAGCCGTTCGGGATGCGGCAGCGAGATCGGCCCCAGCGAATTGATCTCCGGGATCGGGTTGCCGGCGACGACCAGGTTGCGCAGGTACCAGAACGCCCCGCCAGCCAGGGCGGCACCGAACCACCAACCAGCCGCGGCCCAGCGACGACCGGCAGGGGCCAGCACCACCACGGCCAGAGTCAGTGCAGCCACCATCGCCAGAGCCGTAACGCGGGTCCCAGCCGCCAGCCCCGCGGCGAGCCCTGCCGCTGCGAGCGCCCACCGGTCCCATGCACCAGCCACCCCCAAGGGTCCGCCGGACTTTTGTTCCGCTAGGCGGACCAAAGGTCCGGCGGACTTCTGGTGGGACCACGCCTCGACGAGGATTGCGATCGAGGCGAGGGTGAGGGCTGCGGCGGCGAGGTCGTTCTTGGCGGCGCCCGGGTCTCTGACCACGAGCGTGTGACAGGCGAGCAGGATCGCCGCCGCGATCGCCGTCACTGCGCCGCGCCCGTAGGGCCTCCCTACGCAGTAAGCAGCCAGGAACGCAACGGCCAGCCAGCCGAGGTTGAGGAACAGGCTCAGCGTGTCTCTGCCGGTCAGCAGGATCCCCACCCCGTGCAGCAGCTCCGAGTTCTGCGGATAGAACCAGTTCGTGAAGACCGTCTCGACGTGGTGCATCCCGACCACGGAATGGGTCTGCACCATGTCGACGGCAAACGGCAGGTGGTACCAGAGCGAATCGAAGTTGAAGACGCCTCTGTCGAGGGCATGCTTCGTCGTCACCGCATAGCTGAACACCGTCGCCGCGATCACCAACACCATCAGCCCCACGGCCCAAGGCGATTCTCCGGTGGGTGGCGACGATGCGGGACCCGCGCCAGTTGGCGCGGGGGTCGTATCGGAGACAGGACCCGCCGGCCAGAGCACCACCATCCCTGCGACCAACACAGCGGCCAGGATCAGCGCCCCCGCGTAGAACAGCCCAAACGTCCCAAGAATCTCCGAAAGCCAGATGACGATCGCGATGCCGACGATCGACTCGATTAGGCGGGCGGGGGGCCCCTCCCAGGCCGGCAGCAGCCTCTGGCGCAGCCTGTAGGCGCTGTAGGCGACCGGACCGACGACAAGGGCCATCTGGACGACCGCCAGGAGGTAGCCGCCGAGGTCAACCATGTCGGGCTCCCAGGCTGGTGGTTAGCCGCCGAGGTTGCCCTGGATGACCACCGGCGTCTCGCCTTCGGCGACCATCCCCTGGGCCCGCGCCTCGCGCTGGACGACGAGGGGGTCTTCCGAGGACTGGATGCGCTGGTGGAGGCGGCGGTTTTCCTTCAGCAGTTCGAGCCGCTTCGCTTTCGCCGCGGTGGTGCTGGTGTAGGTCTTGTAGAAGTCGACCGCAGGGTTCAGGTAGGAGTAGAGGACCGCGGCGAGGACAAGGGTCAGGGCGATGCGGCCGACGCGGTCCCACTGGATCCGGCTCGCGCCCTTGCGCGCCGCCGGGCGGGTTTTGCGGGCGGCGGGACGGCGACGGGTAGCCGATCGGGAGCGTCCGGCCTGCGCACGCGTTGCCATACCCGGAGCTACGCGGCCGGGCCCCGCATTCCTGCATCTAGGACCGGCGTTGGACGAAAGCGTTCAGGCCGGGGAACTCGGCCGACGCGCCCAGCTCCTCCTCGATCCGCAGCAGCCGGTTGTACTTGGCGACCCGGTCCGAGCGCGAGGGGGCGCCGGTCTTGATCTGGCCGGCGCCGGTGGCGACGGCGAGGTCGGCGATCGTCGTGTCCTCGGTCTCGCCTGAGCGGTGAGAGATGACGGCGGTATAGCCAGCCTCGCGAGCCATCCTGATCGCCTCCAGCGTCTCCGAGAGGGTGCCGATCTGGTTCACCTTGACGAGGATCGAGTTGCCGACGCCGAGCTCGATGCCGCGCCGCAGCCGCTCCGGGTTGGTGACGAAGAGATCGTCGCCGACCAGCTGCACCCGCTCGCCGAGGCGCTCGGTGAGGAGCTTCCAGCCGTCCCAGTCCTCCTCGTCCATCCCGTCCTCGATCGAGACGATCGGGTAGCGCGAGCAGGCGTCGGCCCAGTAGTCGGCCATCTCCTCGGAGGAGAGGGTGCGACCCTCGTGCTCGAGGTTGTAGGAGCCGTTCTCGAAGACCTCGCTGGTCGCCGGGTCGAGGGCGATGAAGACGTCCTTGCCGGGCTCGTAGCCGGCAGCCTCGACGCCCCCCAGCACCGCCTGCAGCGCCGCCTCGTTGGACTCGAGGTTCGGCGCGAAGCCGCCCTCGTCGCCCCCCGCGGTCGAGAGGCCCTGCGAGGAGAGCGACTTCTTCAGCGCGTGGAAGACCTCGGCCCCTACCCGCAGGCACTCGGAGAAGCTCTCGGCGCCGGCGGGGACGACCATGAACTCCTGGAAGTCGACCGAGTTGTCGGCGTGGGCGCCGCCGTTCAGCACGTTCATCATCGGCACCGGCAGGACCTTGGGCTCGCCGCCGCCGTAGAGCTCGGCCAGGTAGCGGTAGAGCGGCTGCTGCGAGTCCGCCGCCGCGGCCTTGGCAGCGGCCAGGGAAACACCTAGCAGGGCGTTGGCGCCCAGCCGCCCCTTGTTCGGGGTGCCGTCGAGCTCGATCATCGTGCGGTCGAGCGCCCCCTGCTCGGACGCGCGGGCGCCGGTCAGGGCCGCGGCGATCTCGCCGTTGACATTGGCAACCGCCTGGCCGACGCCCTTGCCGGCCCAGGCATCGCCGCCGTCGCGCAGCTCGACCGCCTCGAACTCGCCGGTGGAAGCGCCCGAGGGAACAGCAGCCATCCCCCGCGCCCCCGACTCCAGCGCTACCTCCACCTCGACGGTGGGGTTGCCGCGCGAATCGAGGATCTGGCGGGCGTGGATCGAGGAGATCGTGCTCACGGGCGCGCCAGTCTATTCGGCGGGACCGGCGGCTTGCCGCGTGCTATTCGCCGGCTTCGGCGGGAGGTGCTTCCGGCGGAGCTTCGCCTTCGGGCGCGGCGCCGGGGACGGCTCCAGCCGGCGCTTCTTCGGCCCCTTCGGCGGAGGCTTCGGGCAGCGGCCGCTGCGGGAACGGTTCGCCTTTCGGTTTCGCCGGCGTCACTTTCCCCGGAAGCGTCGGAGAGATCGGCGTTACCGGGGCCGGGCACTGGGTCGCCGGGGTTTTCGGATCGGCTTCGTAACAGGCGGGCGGGGCGTTGGCGGGACGGCCGTCGCCGACGAAGTTGGAGCACCGTTCGATCACGTAGCCGTCGGCGCAGTAGGTCCGCTGTTCCCACTTCGTGCGGAATTCGCTGACGAATTCGGAGAAGAATTCCTGCTGGGTTTCCTGGCCCAGGGTGGAGCTGATCTGGGCTTTGACTTCAGCCAGCGATTTGACTTTCTCCGGGTTCAGTTTCACGACTTCGACCAGGATCCAGTTTTCTTCGAACTGCACCGGGCCGGCGAGCTGCCCGGTCGGGGTGTCGAAGATCGCCGCCTTCAGCGGGCCTTTGACGAATTCTTCGCTGATCCCTTCCTGGAGGCCGCCTTTGGTTTTGCTGGTCGGGTCGATCGAGTATTCCTTCGCGACCGTTTTCCAGTTTTCCGGCGAGTTGTCTTCTTCGATCGCCTTTTTCGCCGCTTCGACCTTGCTCTTGTCTTTGTTGATGACGACGCGGACGTCCCGGCTCTCTTTTTCGGTGAACTGGGATTCCTTGTTTTCGTTGTAGTAGTTGGCGATCTTGTCTTCCGAGGGCGGCGGTGCTTCGGCGCTGACCGCTTCCTGGACTTTGGTGCTCAGCAGCTGCAGGCGGACCCGTTCGTTGACGTCTTCCTGCGTGAACTTCGATTCCTTGAGGAATTTCTTGTAAGCGCCCGGAGTCCCGAAGTTCGATTTTTTGATCGTCGCGAGTTCGTCTTCGACCTGTTTGTCGGTGACGCTGACGCCGAGTTCTTCGGCTTGACCGAAGATCCAGGTCCGTTCCAGGATTTCGCCGAGCGCGGCTTCCTTCAGTTCTTCGTATTTGTCGCTGCCGGGCTCGGGCGTCTTTTTCAGTTTGCCTTCGGCGGCCTGCTGGAGGATCGCGCGGTCGAGCGTCTCTTTGCTGATCTGGCCGACTTCGTCGGGGATGTCTTCGACGAGGGCGACGTCGCCGGAGGGGACGCTGGGCGAGCCGATGCCCTGGGCGACCGCGAAGCCGACGAAGAGGAGGACGAGGAGGGCGCCGAAGACGATCAGCGCCAGGCGCTGGCGCCCCGCCGATTTGTCGCTCCGTCCCCGCGAAGCGCCTCTCTTACCTGCTTTCGCTCCCACGAAGCGGGCAGCATAGTCAAAACCGTTCGCTTAAGCAGGCTTTAGGCCGTCGCCGGCGCCGCTGGCTGCCGCGCCTCGCGCAAACCCTCGGCCATGGCCAGCACCGCCTCGAGCCGTTCCTGCGGGTCGCCGGCGACCCGGATCGCGGCCGTCTGCTCGCGCCATTCGTAGAGCGCCCCCTCGACCTGATCGGCAAGAACGCCGGCCGCCTCGGAGTCGAGCTCGACCCCGGTGACGCTGAGGCGGCCACCGCGGAACTCGACGCTGCGGGCGCCGGCCAGCCCCAGCTCGATCCGCGCCTGCTGCAGCTTCAGCAGGTTCTCGGCCGGCGCCGGCAGCGGCCCGAAGCGATCGATCAGCTCGTCGCGGATCGCCCGCAACTGGCCCGGCTCGCGGGCGGCGACGACGCGGCGGTGGACGTCGATCTTCGCCGCCTCGAAGGGGACGAAGCTGGCCGGCAGGTAGGCGTCGACCGGGACGTCGAGGCGGACCGGCTCCGGCGCCCCCTCGCGCTCCTCCTCGGACTCGGCAGCCTCGGCGACGGCTTCGTCGATCATCTGGCAGTAGAGCTCGAAGCCGACCGCGGCGACGTGCCCGGACTGCTCGTCGCCGAGCAGGTTGCCGGCGCCGCGGATGTCGAGGTCCCGCATCGCGATCCGGAAGCCGGAGCCGAGCTCGGTGTGGTCGGCCAGGGTCGAGAGCCGCGCCGCCGCCTCCTCGGTCAGCGCCTCGGCTGAGGGGTAGAGCAGGTAGGCGAAGGCGCGCTCGCGAGAGCGCCCGACACGGCCGCGGATCTGGTAGGCCTGGGAGAGCCCGAGCTGGTCGGCGCGCTCGACGATCAGCGTGTTCGCGGTCGGGATGTCGAGGCCGGACTCGATGATCGTCGTCGTCACCAGCACGTCGGCTTCGCCGCGGAGGAAGGTCAGCATCGTCTCCTCGAGCTGGTGCTCGTCCATCTGCCCGTGGGCTTCGAGGCAGCGCGCTCCGGGGACCAGGGCCCGCAGCCGCTCGGTCGTCTCCGGCAGCGAGTCGATCCGGTTGTGGAGGACGAAGGCCTGCCCCTTGCGCTCGATCTCGCGATGGACGGCCTTGCGGACCAGGTCCTCGTCGTAGGGGCCGACGTAGGTGCGGACCGGGCGCCGCCCCTCCGGCGGGGTCTCGATCACCGAGATGTCGCGGAGGCCGGCGAGGCTCATCTGCAGGGTGCGCGGGATCGGCGTCGCCGAGAGCGCCAGCACGTCGACCTTCAGCTTCAGCTGTCGCAGCAGCTCCTTCTGCTTGACCCCGAAGCGCTGCTCCTCGTCAACGACGACGAGGCCGAGGTCCTTGGCGCGGACGTCGCGCGAGAGCAGCCGGTGGGTGCCGATCAGGACGTCTACTTTCCCGGCCTCGAAGTCTTTGAGCACGGCTTTGACCTCGGCCGCCGGGCGCAGCCGCGAGACGCCCTCGACCCGGAAGGGCAAATCCTGGAGACGCTCGCGGAAGGTGCCGAAGTGCTGCTGGGCGAGGATGGTCGTCGGCACCAGGACCATCACCTGCTTGCCGTCGGAGGCCGCCTTGACCGCGGCCCGCAGCGCCACCTCGGTCTTGCCGAAGCCGACGTCGCCGCAGACCAGCCGGTCCATCGGCCGCTCGGCTTCCATGTCCCCCTTGACCGCCTCGATCGCTTCCAGCTGGTCGGCGGTCTCGCGGTAGGGGAAGGCGGTCTCCATCGCGATCTGCCATTCGCCGTCGGGCGGGAAGGGGTGGCCCTTGCGAGCGCGGCGCTCGGCGTAGAGGTTGAGCAGCTCGCCGGCCAGGGCGCCGGCCGCTTTGCGCGCCCGCGCCTTCATGTTCTGCCAGCGTTTGCCGCCGAGCGCGGAGAGGGTCGGTTCGCCGCCGGCGCCGACGTAGCGGCTCAGCTTCGCCAGCTGGTCGGTGGGGACGTAGACCCTGTCCTCGCCTTTGTATTCGAGGTAGAGGTAGTCGCGGGTGACGCCGCCGACGTCGCGGGTCTCGAAGCCGGCGAAGCGGGCGACGCCGTGGTCCTCGTGGACGACGTAGTCGCCGACCCTCAGTTCGCTGAAGGCGAGGCGGCCGCGGCCGGCGCCGGGAGCGGGCTCCTCGGTGCGGCGGCGGTGGACGAGGCGGCGGAAGGGATAGACGGCGAGCTTCAGCTCCGGGCTGACGAAGCCCTCGCGCAGCCGCGCCTCGGCGAAGGAGAGGCCGGGGTCGGGCGAGAGGCGGCCCCCTTCGAGGATGCGGGCGTCGAGGCGGTCGAGGCCGTAACGGGCGCGCTCGGCCTCACCGCGGCTGTCGAAGGCGACGACCGTGCGGTAGCCGGAGCGGACGAGTTTCTGCAGCTCCGCCTCAGCCTCTTTGATGCTGCGGGCGGGGGACTCGGCGCGGGCGGCGCGGAAGGCGTCCTCGTCGTCCTCGCCGGCGGCGGTCAGGGAGAGGGCGGCGCGGGCGGCGAGCGGTTCGGCGACGTCGACGTAGAGGTGCTGGGCGTCGTCGGCGTGCATCGCCGTCGTCACGTCCTCCCAGTTGTCGCGCAGCGCCGGCTCGATCTCCTCGGCGGCGGCGAGGATGACCGCGGCCGCCTCCGGGACCAGCTCCAGGGGCGCCCGGAAATGCTCCAGCGGCAGCGCTTCGGCCAGGTTCGGGGACTCGTTGCCCTCCTCCTCGGCGGCCATCGCCGCCAGCTCGGCGAGCTCGCGGTGCTCGGCGTCGAGCTCGGCCGCCGGCGCCAGCTCGACCCGCTCGGCCTCGCCGAGCGAGCGCTGGGTGAAGGTCGAGAACCAGCGCATCGACTCGACCTCGTCGCCGAAGAGCTCGATCCGCACCGCCCGTTCCTCGGTCGCCGGGTAGACGTCGAGGATGCCGCCGCGGACGGCGAACTGGCCCCGCTCCTCGACCTGCTCGACCCGCTCGTAGCCGGCGCCGACGAGGTCGTCGGCGACCGCGTCGAGCTCGATCTCCTCGCCGCGGGCGATCGCGAACCCGGCCGGGCGCAGCGAGGCGTCCGGCACCGCCTCGGCCAGCGCCGGAGCAGAGGCGACGACGATCGCGTCGGCCTCCGAGCCGAGGGCGTCCAGCGCGTCGATCCGCAGGCCGACGAGGTGCGGGGGCGGCGAGACCTGGGAGGCGTAGCCGGTCCCGCGCGAGGGATAGAGGCGGACCCGGCGCGGCGCCAGATAGGCGCGCAGGTCGGCGGCGAGGTCGCGGGCCGAGCGGTCGTCGGGGGCGACCAGCAGCGCCGGCCGCTCGGCCAGCCCGCGCTCGTCCTCGAGCAGCGCCGCCAGCAACAGCGGCCGCAGCATCGACGAGCAGCGGACCGCGTCCCCCTCCCCGCCCTCGGCCGCCGCCCGCACGCGGCCGGCGAGCGCGTGCACGCGCTCGTTCTCGGCGGCGATCTCGATGAGGGGCCTAAGGCTCACGGTTGAGCGAGTGTAGATATGCCGTCTTGGCTGATCCGGCGAGGCTCTGCGCTCGCCAGGCAAGGACGCAGGGAGCGGGAATGCTGGTTGCATTTCCGCGACTGAGGACGCCGCATGGCGGGCGCAGAGACCGCCCGATCAGCCAAGACCCGGGCCGGTGCGCTGCCACTCCACCTGGCCGCGGCCCTCGCTGGCGGAGCGGCCGACGACGTCGTCCCACTCGTGCAGCATCCGCTTCAGCTGGGCGGTCGCCTGCGGCGGGTGGGCGGCGACTTCGGCGGCGAGCTCCAGCGCCGCCTGCTCGGTGCCCGCGGCGGGGGCGACGCGGTTGACGAGGCCGAGGCGCAGGGCCTCGTCGGCGCCGACGGTCCGAGAGCTCAGGAGCAAGTACTTGGCGGCGGCGAGGCCGCAGAGGGTGACCAGTCGCGCCGGGCCGACCGGGACGCCGAGGGCGGCGCCGGGGAAGCGCATCCGCAGGTTGGCGCCGCCGACGCGCATGTCGCAGGCGACCGCGATCTCGGCGCCGCCGCCGACGACGTCGCCGTGGCAGGCCGCGACCGTCGGCTTCGGGAAGGCGACGACGGCGTCGTAGAGGTCGGCGAAGAGCTGCATCCGCCGCACCTTGCCCTCGTCGTCGAGCTGCTCCTTGACGTCGGCGCCGGCGGAGAGGCCGAGGTTGTCGGCGGAGCTGACGACCAGCACCCGCACCGCCTCGTCGCCGCGCGCGACCGCCAGGTGCTCGAGCAGCTCGAGCAGCATCTGGGTGTTGATCGCGTTGCGCGCCCGGGGCCGGTCCAGCCGGATCACCGCCACCCCGTTTTCCTCGACGGAGTAGCTCGTGAGCTCGTCCCCGGATGCGTTGCCGTTCTCTGCGCTCATGCCTCTGACGCTATTCGTTCGACCAGCCGCTCGGTCTCCTCGGCGGCGTCGGCGACCAGCGCCGCCACCTGGTCCTTCGGCTCGCTGAAGCGGCCGAGGACGTAGCCGGAGACGATCTCGGGATCGGTCGAGTCCGGCCGCCCCACCCCCACCCGGACGCGCCAGAACTCGGCGTCGCCGAAGCCGCGTTTGAGGCTCTTGAGCCCGTTATGGCCGGCAAGGCCGCCGCCGAGCCGCGGCTTGATCTCGCCGAAGGGGAGGTCGATCTCGTCGTGGACGACGACGACGCGGTCGAGCGGCACCTTCAGCGAGCCGCGCGCCGGCCCCGCCGAGGTCCCCGATTCGTTCATGTAGGTGCGCGGCTGCAGCAGCGCCACCCGCGGGCCGCCGGGCGCGATCCGGCCTTCGGAGATCACCCCGTTGAACTTCTGCTTCGGCTTCGGCAGCTGCCAGCGCTCGGCCAGCTCGGCCGCGACCGCGAAGCCGACGTTATGGCGGGTGCGCTCGTACTCCGGCCCGGGGTTGCCGAGGCCGACGATGAGGATGCGGTCGCCGTGCTCGCCGCCGTCGCGGCGGCGGAACAGCGACAGGTGCTACTCGCCCTCGGAGTCGCCCGAGTCGCCGCCGTCGCCCTCGGCGGCCTCTCCGTCGCCCTCGCCCTCGCCGACCAGCTCGGCCTCCTCCTCGACCTCGGGAGCGGCCTCTTCGACGCGCGGCGGCGAGAGGGTGACGATGGTGACCTCCTCGAGGTCATCGGCGACGAATTTGACTCCGTCGGGGACGGTGACGGCGGAAAGCTGGAGCGTCTCGTTGATCTCCATCGCCGAGACGTCGACGCAGATGTTGTCCGGGATCTCGGTCGGCAGCGCTTCGATCGTGATCTCGCGGGTGACGTGCTCGAGGACGCCGCCGCCCTTGACGCCGGGAGCGTTCTCGACCCCTTCGAGCTCGATCGCGACCTCGGCCTGGATCGCCTCGTCCAGTTTCACCTGCATCAGGTCGAGGTGCTGGATGCTGCCGCGGACCGGGTGGTGCTGTTCTTCCTTGATCACGACCGGGACGGCTTTGCTGCCCTCGATCTCGAGGTCGAACAGCGCCGCGCCCTCGCTGAGGACGCCGCGGATGTCGCGTTCGCTCACCTGGAAGGGCTTGGCGTCGGATCCGCCCGAGTAGACGACCCCCGGGACGACGCCCTCGCGGCGCATGCGGCGCGAGGATCGCGAGCCGAAGTCGGCGCGTGGTGCGGCTTTCAGGGTGGAGCGTTTGCTGGCCATCGGACGGGAGAGGATAGAGAACTCGCCCGAAACGGAGCCTGTGACACCCTGTCAGCTCGGTGCCTGACGACTCGAAGATCCCCAAGGGCAGGATCCGCCGCTCCGCCAAGCTTGGCTCGATCGTCGGCGTCCAGGGCGCCCGCTACGCCGGCACCAAAGCCGCCAACGTCGGCCGCGGCGAGGACAAAGGCAAAGCCGCGCTCGAACAGCGCCACCTGGAGACGGCGATGAAAATGGTCGCCGCCTTGGGGCAGATGAAGGGCGCGGCGATGAAGCTCGGCCAATTCGCCTCCTTCATCGACACCGAGTTCATCCCCGAGGAGTACCGCGACATCTACCAGGAGCAGCTGGCGAAACTGCGGACCGATGCGCCGCCGATGCCCTGGGAGAAGGTCGTCAAGGTGCTGGAGGAGGAGTACGACGGCGAACCGCTCTCCGAGCTCTTCGCCGAGTTCGAGCAGGAGGCTTTCGCCGCCGCCTCGATCGGCCAGGTCCACCGCGCCGAGCTGCTCGACGGCCGTGCGGTGGCGGTGAAGATCCAGTACCCGGGGATCGCCGAGGCGCTCGACGCCGACCTCCGCAACGCCGGCACCCTGGTGCGGCTGGCCCGTGCGCTCGCCCCCGGCCTCGACGCCAAGGAGATCGCCGAGGAGATCCGCGAGCGGGTGATGGAGGAGCTCGACTACGAGTACGAGGCCCAGAACCAGCGCTCCTTCGCCCGCGCCTACCGCGAACACCCATTCATCTACGTGCCGGAAGTGGTGACGCGGCTCTCGCGCCGCCGCGTCCTCGTCACCGAGTTGGTCACCGGCAAGAGCTTCGAGGAGATCAAGGAGCTGCCGCACGCCGAGCGCAGCCGCTTCGGCGAGATCGTCTTCCGCGGCAGCCTCGGCTCGATGTTCCACCTGCAGCACTTCAACGCCGACCCCCACCCCGGCAACTACATCCTCCTCGACGACGGCCGCGTCGCCTTCCTCGACTTCGGGATGACGAAGAAGCTCGACCAGGAGCAGCTGCTGCTCGAGCAGCGCGCCTTCGACGCCGCCTCCCGCGACGATCCCGAATCGTTCCGCCAGGCGCTCCACGACCTCGGCTTCATCAAGAAGCCGTCGAAGCTCGACGCCGAGCGGCTGCTCGAGCACATGGGCGCGGTCGGCGGCTGGTACATCGAGGACCGCGAGATCGAAATCACCCCGCGCCGGGTGATGAAGATCATCGAGTCGACGCACGACCCACGCTCGGAGTTCTACGAGCTGATGCGGCGGGAGTCGATCCCGGCCGAGGAGCTGATGGGGCGGCGGATGGAAATCGGCGTCGTCGCCGTGCTCGGGCAGCTGCGGGCGAAACGCAACTGGCACCGGATCTTCCGCGAGTGGGTCTACGCGGATGCACCCGCGACCGAGCTCGGCCAGCTGGAGTGGGACTACTTCGAGGAGCGCGGGCTCAAGCGGGCGCCCGGGCTTTCCGAGACCTTCTGATAGATCCCGTCGGTGCGGTAGAGGACCGCGCAGCTCTCGATCCCGTAGGCGCGGGCGAGTTTGCGCGCCGGGGCGAGTGAGTTTTCTTCGAGGAAGCCGAAGGGGCTTTCGGTGCCGTATTTCGCCGCCTTCTCGATTTCCGCCAGGATCTTTTCGACCTGGCGCTTGTCGTGGGGAGGGACGCCGAGGGCACGGATTTCGCCCACCCGCCGCCGCATCGAGGGGGCGAGGACGATCGCGATCTCCTGCCGCTTGATCGAGCCTCGGTATTGCGCGAAGTCGGCGGGGGTCTTGTAGTACCTCGCTTTCGCTTCGAAGACGGAGACCCCCTTCCGTTCCCCCTTGACGCGGGCGCGTTCGCAGAGCCGGTTCGCCTTGACGACGAACGCCTTCCGCGCCGCGAGCTCGGCCTTGGTCGGCGGAGGCACAGAAGACGTCGACTCACCGCCGCCGCAGCCGGCGACCGCAAGCAGCCCTACGATGATGAATGAGATGGGTCGCATAAAACGAGGATGGAGTTTGACTAAAAAAAGCTGGGCGGTGCTTAGAGAGCACCCCTCGCTGCTTCGCTTCCCGCTCTACGGCGGCGTCGCGACGACGCTGCTGGCGATCGTCACCCTCGGTCCCGGGCTCTATCTCTGGGACGAAGACCAGCTCGCCGGGGCGATCCCGATCATCGTCATCGGCGTCTACGTCCTCAGCTTCGTCGGCTTCTACTTCAGCGTCGGCCTCGCCGCCTGCGCCGACATGATCTTCCGCGGCCAGGAGGCGTCGATCTCCGACGGGCTCGCGGTCTCGCGCAGCCGGATCAGCCAGATCAGCGGCTGGGCCGCGGTCTCGGCGGCGATCAGCCTGGTCATGGGGCTGCTTGAAAACCAGGGCGGGACGCTCGGCACGGTCGCCGCCCGCCTGGTCGGCATGGCCTGGTCGCTGATCACCTTCCTCGCCGTCCCGGTGATCGCAATCGAGGGCACCGGCCCGTTCGAGACGATCAAGCGCTCGGCCGCGCTCTTCCGCGAGCGCTGGGGCCAGCAGATCACCGGCAACATCGCGATCGGCGCCGCCGTCTTCCTGCTCGGCGTCCTGCCCGCGATCGTCCTCATCGCCGTCTGGGCTTCGGCCGCCTTCCTCGGCGCCCTGCTGGTCATCGTCGGGGCGCTGGTGCTGGCGATCTCGCTGCTCGTCTCGCGCGCCCTCAGCGGCATCTTCGGCGTCGCCCTCTACCGCTACGCCCTCGACGGCCAGGTCGTCGGCGGCTTCACCCAGGAGGACCTGGAGTCGGCGGTGAAGATGAAGGGCCGCGGTCGCGGCAAGACGACCCCGCCGGGCGCGACGCCAGGCGTGGTCTAGAGCTCGGCGAACAGCCGCGGGTCGTTGGAGCAGATGCCGTCGACGCCGGCGGCGACGAGCTTCTGCATCCGCGGCAGGTCGTCGACCGTCCAGGCGATCAGCTCGGTCCCGGCGAGGTCGCAGATCCGCGCCAACCGCGCGGACACCAGCGGGTGGTAGACCCACATCGCCTCGACCCCGAACTGGGGCAGCTTCTGCGCCGCGAGGCCGGGGAGGCGGTGGCGCATCGCCACCATCGCCGCCAGCATCGGGCCGCGGGCCCAGCGCTTCGAGGTCCAGTCCTTGGTCACCTTCGGGTAGGTCCAGCCGCGCCGCAGCGCCGGCTGCAGCTCGAGGATCCGTTTCAAGGTGTGCATCTCCATCGTCGAGATCATCGCCCGCTCGACCAGGCCCCTCTCCTGCAGCGCCTCCACCAGCTCCTCCTCCCGGCCGGGGAGCTTGACGTCGAGGTCGATCTCGATCCTGTCGAGGGGCGGCTCGAGGAAGGCGTCGAGCGCCTCGGTCAGCTTCAGCGGCTTCCGCCGCTCGGCGTCCTCCCAGTCGTGGGCGATGACCAGCGGGTGGCGCTGCTCCGGCGGCAGGTGCGCATCCGGCAGCCAGAGCACGTCCATCTCGATCGTGTCGACGCCCGCCGCGGCCGCGGCGTGGAAGCTCTCGACCGTGTTCCCGGGCGCGATCGCGTCGGCCCCCTTGTGGCCGACCAGGCGCAGCTTGCGCTCCCCTGAAGGCGAGGCGCTCAGAACAGCTGGTTCTCGCCGGCGAAGATCTCGCTCACCGAGTCGTCGGTGAAGATGCGGCGGATCGAGTCGGCGAAGGTGCTGGCGGTCGAGAGGACGGTGATGTTGTCCGGGGCGCCGGGGCGCAGCGGCAGGGTGTCGGTGACGACGATCTGCTCGATCGCCGAGTCGGCGAGGCGCTCGTAGGCCGAGCCGGAGAAGACGCCGTGGGTGGCGCAGGCAATCACCCGGGCGGCGCCCTCGTCGATCACCGTCTGGGCGGCGGCGCAGAGGGTACCGGCGGTGGCGATCATGTCGTCGACGAGGACCGCGGTCTTGCCCTTGACGTCACCGACGACGTAACCGATCTCGGCGACCGCCTGGGCCGGGCGCTCCTTCTCCATCACCGCCCACTGGGTGCCGATGCGGCGGGCGAAGTTGCGGGCGGTCTTCACGCGGCCGGCGTCGGGGCTGACGATCACCAGCTCGTCGTTCAGTTCCTGGTCGATGAACCACTGGGTAAGCATCGGCATCGCCGTCATGTGGTCGACGGGGACGTGGAAGAAGCCCTGGACCTGGCCGGCGTGGAGGTCCATGGTGAGGACGCGGTCGACGCCGACCGCCTCCAGGCACTTGGCGACGATCCGGGCCGAGATCGGCTCGCGCGGGGCTGACTTCTTGTCCTGGCGCGCGTAGCCATACCAGGGCAGCACGGCGATGATCCGGTGTGCGGAGGCGCCCTGGGCGGCGTCGATCATCGTCAGCAGCTCCATCAGGGCGTCGTTGGGGGTCATCCCTTCCTGCTCGTTGGCGCAGGTCGACTGGACGAGGAAGACGTCGGAGCCGCGGATCGACTCCTCGTAGCGGCAGTAGACCTCGCCGTCGGCGAAGGTCTTCAGCGTCACCTGGCCGAGGTCGAGGCCGAGCTTGCCGGCGACTTTGGCGGCGAGGTCCATCGAGCAGCGGCCGCCGAAGACCATCATCCGCTTCGTGTAATCGTGGTCGATGCCGGTCCCCAGCTGCGGGCGCTCCTCGATCATGCTCACGGGGTCTTGTCCTCTCGCATCTCGGCCGCCTTGCGAGCGGCATATCCGTCGATGTTCCGTTGCGCGTTCTCACTGACGGCGAGAGCCCCCTCGGGGACGTCGTCCTTGATCACCGCGCCAGCGCCAGTGTAGGCGGCGTCGCCGACTTCTACCGGTGCGATCAGCATCGTGTCAACGCCGATGCGGACGTCGCGGCCGATTACCGTGCGGTTCTTGCGGAATCCGTCGTAGTTGGCGGTGATCGTGCCGGCGCCGAGGTTGCTGCCGGGGCCGATCTCGGCATCACCGACGTAGGCGAGGTGCGGGACCTTCGTCCCCTCCCCCACCTGCGAGTTCTTGATCTCGACGAAGGTGCCGGCCTTGGCTCCGTCCTCGAGCAGGGCGCCCGGGCGCAGGTAGGCGAAGGGGCCGACCGAGCACTGGGCGCGGACGTCGCACTCGACCAGATAGGAGTGAAGGACCTTGGAGCCGGCGCCGACGGAGCAGTCGATCAGAGTGCTGAGCGGGCCGACGACGGCGCCCTCGCCGATCCGGGTCTCGCCGCGGAGGGTGGTGCCGGGCTCGATCCGGGCGTCGGCGGCGATCTCGACCCCGGCGTCGACCCAGGTCGAGGCGGGGTCGACGATCGTCGCGCCGGCGAGCATGTGGGCCTCGAGCAGGCGGCGGCGGCCCTCGGCCTCGACGGCGGCGAGGTCGACGCGGTTGTTGACGCCCATCGTCACCGCAAGGTCGGTGGCCTTGTGGGCGAAGACGCCGTGACCGGCCTCGCGCAGGGCCGGGAAGACGTCGGGCAGGTAGTACTCGCCCTGGGCGTTGTCGTTGGAGAGGGACTTCAGGGCGGCCGCCAGCGGCGCCGCGTCGAAGGCGTAGGTGCCGGCGTTGATCTCGCGGATCTCCAGCTGCCAGGTCTCGGCGTCGCCGGCGGCTTTCGCCTCGACCACCCGCTCGACGGCGCCGGAGGTGTCGCGGACGACGCGGCCGTAGGAGCCGGGATCGTCGAGCTCGATCGTCATCACCGTCGCCGCTGCCTCGGTCGATTCATGGGCGTCGAGGAAGCCCTCGATCACGGCGGCTGAGATCAGCGGGTGGTCGCCGGAGAGGACCAGCACGGTCTCGCTTTCCTCGATCAGCGGCAGGGCGGCGCGGATCGCGCCGCCGGTCCCGTCGGCCTCGGGCTGCTCGACCGTCTCCACGCCCTCGGGCAGGCCCGCGGAAAGGTCGCGTCCCGGCGAGACGATCGCCGCCACCCGGCCGGCGCCGGCCTCGCGCGCGGCGACGATCGGCCAAGCCACCATCGGCCGGCCGCAGACGGGATGAAGCATCTTCGGCGTCGAGGAACGCATGCGCGTGCCCTCGCCCGCCGCCATGACGAGAACCAGAGGTGGGCTCACCCCAGGAGGTTATTTCGCCGCGACGGTTCGGTGTCGTTTCAGCGGGCGCGCGACAGGTCGCGCCCAAGCAGGGCGACCGAGGTCAACGTCCAGCCGGCGAAGATCAGGTCGATGCCGACCAGCAGGCCGATCGCCCAGTCGGCCGAGTCGGGCCACTTGGCGAGGATCAGGATCCCCACCAGCAGGCCGGCGATGCCGCTGAGGCCGAGCAGGCCGGCGTTCGGCTGCCCCCGCGAGATGAAGGCGATCGTCGTCCGGGTCAGGCCCATGAAGAGGAAGTAGATGCCCAGCACCAGGGTCAGCGTCAGCGTCCCGTTGTGCGGTTCGACGATCAGCCAGAGGCCGACGACGACGGTGAGGATCGCCCAGATCATCCGCAGCACCAGATTCCCGACAGAGTGCGCCGAGAACGCCCCGGCGACCATCACGATGCCGACGAAGAGCAGCAGCCAGCCGATGAAGATCGCCGTCCCCACCGAGGCGACCGCGGGCACCAGGATCGCGATGCAGCCGAGGACGATCGCGGCGACGCCGACGAACATCAGCGGCTTCCAGCTGCGCCTCAGCCCCTCGCGGACTTCCGGATCAAGCGACGCTCCTCCGATCTCCATGGGAGGAACCTAAACGCCCCCGCGGACGCAGCCGCGCTGTCAGCGCGATCAGACCTTGCGGTAGCGGGCGTCGACGATCGAGTAGAGCGCGAATCCCGCGAGGCCGGCGGCGACGGCACCGAGCAACGCCGGCCCGTATGAGGCGTGGGCGAGTTCGCGCAGGGCGCCGTCGAGGCCGACCGCCTCCTTCGAGTTGTAGTCGAGCCCGGCCTTGAGGAGGCCGTAACCGATCAGGGCGAAGACGACCGCGCGGGCGACGTGCCCGAAGACCCCGAGCGCGATGTAGGCCTTTTCCACGCCCTCGCTCATTTCGTCGGTTTTCGCGTCCTCGAGGAAGTCCCGCGCCAGGCCCTTGTAAGCCTGGTAGACGGCGACGCCGACCAGGAACGGGCCGGCCGGCCATTCGAGGACGCCGCCGGTCGTCTGCTTCGTCGATTCCGAGCCGGCCGACGAAACGAGGATCTGAATCGCGGTGATGCAGAGCAGGCCGTAGCCGATCCCGCTGTCGAGCGCCGAGATGCGATCGAAGGTGCTGTCGCGCTGTTCGGCCCCGTGGCCGATCGCGGCGCGGGTCAGCCGCCAGAGCGAGTAGCCGCCGAGGCCGATCGCGACCAGGATCAGCAGCAGTTCGCCGAAGGACTGGCCGGCGATCGTCTTCAGCGCCCCGGTCTGATCGGTCGCCTTGCCGCCGTCGCCGAGGGCGAGCTTCAGCGCCAGGATCGCGATGATCCCGTAGACGACGCCGCGCGCGACCAGGCCCGCGCGCGCCAGCCAGCCGAGCGTCTTCGCGTGGGCGAGCTGCTCGCCCTGGCCCTTCGCCTTGCTGTGCAGTCCCTGGACTCCGGCTCCCACGTCGGTCTTCATCTCGCTCCGTTCCCGTTTCGGGCCGAGCGCGGCACGCAGACCGTGATCGCATCGGCTTCCACGTCGACCTTGAACTTCTTCACCTTCTTGCGATCGCCGCCGTCGAGCTCGTAGCGGACCTTGCGGTCGAGCTTGACGCGGACCTTCTCGCCCTGGGTCACCCGCACGAACGGCGACTTCTCGGCCTTGCCGAGGGCGGTGCGCGCGGTCGCCCGCGCCAGCTGGACCGGGCCTTCCGAGGTGAGGACGCCGATGTCGAGCTTGCCGTCGTCGGGGCGGGCGTCGGCGAAGACTTCGATGCCGCCGAAGAGCTCGCCCACGTTGCCGACGAGGACGCAGCTGGCGGGGCCTTCGTACCAGGGGGTTCCGTCGACCTTGATCTTCGCCCCGAAGGTCGGGCTGTTCAGCTCGGCGGCTCCGGCGAGCACGTAGGCGGCGCGGCCGAGCCGGTCCTTGCGGTCGTCGGCACCCTTGATCATCGCCGCGTCGAAGCCGGCGCCGGCCATCACCGCGAAGCGCTCGCCGTCGAAGCGGCCGACGTCGAGGCGGCGGCGCTCGCCGTGCAGGGCGACCTCGACCGCCTGGGCGATGTCGCGTTCGATCCCGAGGTGGGTCGCGAAGAGGTTCGAGGTCCCGGCGGGGACGATCGCGAGCGGGACCTGGGTGTCCTTCAAGGCGTTGACGCAGCGCCGCATCATCCCGTCGCCGCCCCAGGCGATCAGCAGCTCGGCGCCCTCCTCCAGCGCCCGCTCGACGGCGGCAGGCGCCTTCTTGCTCTTCGGCACCTCGGTCCAGAGCGGGTCGTCCACGCCCTTCTCCGCGAGCGTGCGCCGCAGCTCCGGCAGGCCGCCGCCTACCGTCTTGCCCGCGTGGGCGACGACCGCGACCCTCATGCCCGGCGCCTCTCCGAGGCGGCGCCGGCGGCGCGGCAGGCGAACAGGAGGACGAGGATCGCGCCGATGCCGACGAGAACGCCGCCGGCGACGTCGAGCGGGTGGTGCATCCCCTCGTACATCCGCGACATCGCGACGAAGCTGACGACGAGGATCGCGCCGGTCCAGGCGAGCGCCTTCTTCAGGCTGCTGGTGAAGCGGGTGGTGAGCAGCAGCACCAGGCCGGCGTAGACGGCGACCGAGGCGGCGGTGTGGCCGGAGGGGTAGCTGGCGTCGACTTCGAGGCCTTCGAGCCGGTGGACCGAGGGACGGTCGCGGGGGACGGCGATCGAGGTGACGCGATAGGTGGCCGACTCGACCGTGAGGACGAAGACCGCGAAGGCGGCGATCAGCCACTTCCGCATGAAGGCACAGACGATCGCGATCAGGCCGACGAGGATCGGCAGGACGGGAGCGCCGCCGACCTGCGTGCCGACTTCGGCGATCGTCGTCAGGGTGCCGGTGCGATGGGCGGCAAGGGTGTCGTTGAAGCTCTCGTCGGTCCCTTCGAGCCCGAGCCCGCCGCTGGGGAGGAGGACGTGGACGACGATGAGGGCGAGCAGGATCGAGGCCGCGGCCAGGACCAGGAAGCCCGAAAGGATGGCGAGAAAGAAGACGAGGGCTGGGTGGCGACCGTCGAGCCTGGCGGCGAAGCTGTCCGGCAGGCTGCCCGGGCGCGCCTCGAAGATCGGTACCGAGGGGCGATGGTCGTGGCTCTCGCTCGCGGGGGCCGGTGCGGTTCGGGATCTCTCCTCGACGGTCACGCCCCGATCTATCCCCAGCAAGCGCGCAGAATATGCATTGACGCTCTTAACTAAATGCAGTGTCAGGTGGCGTTTGCTGGGTAAATCCTCTTTCCGATGCCGTTTCTCCTGCTACTGCTGATCTCGGTCCTGGCCGGCCTCGGGGCCGCGTTCCTGACCCGTCGCTACCCCGGCGGGCACCCCGTCGTCGAGGTGGCCCGCGAGGCCGGCGAGCATGCGCAGGCCCCGGCGGCGCGGCGCGCGGCGCGGACGGCGCGGCGCGATCCCGAGAGAGCGACGGGCCTTGCCCTGACGCTGGCGCTGCTGACGATCTTCGTCGGCGGCGTCGTGCTCACCGCTCTGGCCGTCGTCGTCCGCAGCACCGATGTCCTCGCCGGCATCGACAGCGCCGTCGCCGAGTGGGGCGACCATCACGCCAGCCCTTGGTCGCACGACGCGCTCACCCTCGTCACCCGGCTCGGCGAGACCTGGCTGGTGGCCCTTGTCGCCGTCGTCGTCGCGACGGTCGAGCTCGTCCGCACCCGCAGCCGCTGGGTGGCGGCATTCCTGCTCGCGGTAATCCTCGGCGACAAGCTCCTCACCGAGGCGATCAAGCAGCTCGTCGACCGCGCCCGCCCGACGATCGAGGCCGTCGCCGCCACCCTCGGCCCCTCCTTCCCCAGCGGCCACACCTCCACCGCCGCCGCCTCCTGGGCCGCCTTCGCCCTCGTCGCCGGCCGCTGGTGGGGACGGCGTGCCTGGCCCGCCCTCGCGGGCACCGCCGTCGGCATCGCCGTCGCCGTCGCCCTCAGCCGCGTCCTCCTCGACGTCCACTGGCTGACCGACGTCCTCGGCGGCCTCGCCCTCGGCTGGGCCTGGTTCGCCGCCTGCGCGATCGCCTTCGGCGGCCGCCTCCTCAGCTTCGGCGCCGCCGCTCAGGCCGCGGGCCGCGGCGAGGCGGAAGCCGCGTCGGACGAGCCCGCCCCGGCCGCCTCCCGCTCCCGCTCGTAAAACCTGACCCACTTGCGGACGGCGTTGTCGGAGACGCCGTACTTGCGGCCGACGGCGCAGTAGCCGCTTGCCTCGATCTCGGCAAGGAGCTGTTCATAGGGAGGCCTTTGAGCTTTTCGGGCCTGCGGACGAGGAGCTCCACGCCGGCGCTCGCCGGGCACACGCCTCATACCGCAGTAACGAGAACAGAACCGTTGCGTTCGATGCTTGGCACGAAACATCGTGCCGCAGCGATCGCAGTTCCGCAGCGGTGGTGGAGTCGTCTTCGCCCGACCGCAGTGGGTCTCAAGGGTTGCAGCGCAATTTGGGCAAACGATCTGAAGGTTCTCTAGCCGATTGTCATCTCTGACGCCGTTGATGTGATCGAGGATCATGCCCATTTGCTTGCCACGCCAAATCTCGCCCTGTCCACACAACTCGCACTGTGGCTGCTTCAACCCCTCGTCGTATAACCGCATCTTCAGATTGCTCCGAGAGAAGGTCGACTTCTCGACGAGGATTTCCTTCAGAGGTCGCTTCGGCTTCCTGATTCTGTCCATAACGCCTGCGTAGGGGTCGAAGTGGTCGGTGGAGATCCCCCAGAGGGCGGCGTACTTCTTGAGCGTCGCTGGGTTTCCGCCAGTCGGGCAGTAGCCGAGACGGCGCAAAGACTCAGTCCATGACCTTGAAGCCGCGATCGCTTCACGCGCTTCGGACTCAGTAAAACCTGGACCTCCTCTTGGCATAGAGGAAGCATGTCAAACGCCGCAGACAGAACGTTGCTACTGGGGAGCCCGGACTTGAACCGGGATAGCCGACTCCAAAGGTCGGAGGCTTGCCATTAGCCGACTCCCCAACGATGCTCGTACAAGCTTAAAGGGCTACCGCTACTCCTCCGTCGCCCGTGCCACCTTGCCGCCTTTGGCGCCCGGCTCCATCGCCGGACCGCGCGGCGAGGCGATCCCTAGGACGCGCATTGCCTTCAGGCCCAGCCCCAGCTTCTCGCGCCCTTCGGTGGCGGAGACGTCGTGGCCGCAGAGCTCGCGGACTCGCTCGAGGCGGTAGCGGATCGTGTGGCGGTGGGTGAAGAGCTGTTTGGCGGTGGCGGCGACGTTGCCGTCGTTGTCGAGGTAGGCCTCTACGGTGGTGACGAGCTCGGTCTCGTACTGCTCGTCGTACTCGACCAGCGGCTCGACCGTCTCCGCGTAAAAGCGTTCGAGCTCACCCGGGTCCTCGCTCATCGCCGGCAGCAGCAGCCGGTAGGCGCCGGTGTCCTCGAAGGCGAGCATCGCCCGCCCCTCCGCCTCGCCGACGTTGACGGCCAGGTGCGCCTCGCTGCCCGCCCGGTAGAGGTCGACGGGGTCGGCGCAGCGGCGGCTGCGGCCGACCGTGAGGTGGAAGCCGGAGAGGCTGTCGTCGAGCTCACGCGAGAGCCCCGCGGCGGCGCGGGCCAGGCGCTCGTCGTCCTCGGCGGGGACGATCGCCGAGATCTCCGCCGCCGCCTCGCCGCCGTCGCTTGCCGCCAGCGAGCCCGGGGCGAGCGCCCGCAGGGCCCGCTGCGCCAGGACCAGCACGCGCTCGCGCCACTCGCCCGTCTGCGCCGCCCGCGGCGCCGCCCGCAGGACGACGACGCCGGCGCCGCGGTCGAGGTCGGCTCCGAGCTCGGAGGCCTGGGCGACGATGTCGCGGCGGTCGGTCACCTCGCGCCGCAGCACCGCCCGCACGAACGCCCCCGCCGCCTCCTCGCTCTCCCACTCGGGCGAGCGCGAGCGCTCCAGCTCGAGCGCCAGCAGCGTCGACACCATCCGCGCGATCACCGGGTCCGGCGCCGCCTTCGCCCGGTAGCGCAGCTCGCCGACGGCGCTGTCGGCCACCCGCAGCTCCACCGTCGTCACCCCCTCGCCGCCGGAGAGCAGCTTCTGCTCCTGGTCCGACGAAGCGCCGGCGACCGCGAGGACGGCGCTGGAGCGGTCGATCAGGGCGACGCTGGCGTCGAGCAGCCGCGCCGCCGCCCGGGCGACCGCGGGCAGGCCGGCGCCGGACTCGACCGCTTCGGAGAGCGCCTCGAGCAGGCCCGCACGCTCGCTGGTACCGGAACTGGGCATCCGCGCATTATCCGGGTGCGCGGCTGGAAGCGCCGACGCAGGCCTATAGGCCGTTGAAGAAGTCCGTGAGGTTGGGGTAGTAGTAGACGATCGCCAGGCCGATGACGACGCCGCCGATCACCAGCGCGGCGAGCACGAAGAGCGAGAGGAACCCCGCCGCCGTCTTCTCCCAGACCCGCCCGTAGGCGCTCAGCGCCGGGGTCAGGATCAGGGTCACGAAGATCACCAGGCAGACCGCGGCGGCGATCCCGTAGAGCAGGTACTGGTGGCCGAGGTCGGTCAGGGCGAAGAGAGTCACTGCTCTGGATTCTGGCGCAATTGCGAGACGACCAGCCCGACCAGGGCGCAGAGGGAGAAGGCCCCGGCCCCGAGCGCCCAGCCCGCACTGACGTCGCTGAGGTAGTGGACGTTGAGGTAGACCCGCGAGAGACCGACCAGCGCCGTGAGGACGACGCCGGTGACGACGACGGCGGTCGCCCGCGCCATCCCCGGCCGCAGGCGGAGGACGATCGTCACCGCCAGCCAGAGGTAGATGACCGAGCGGGCGGCATGGCCGCTGGGGAAGGAGGAGCCGCTGGTGGAAGCGAGCGGGTCGGGCGGGTGCGGCCGGTCGACCGCGTCCTGGAGTCCGATGATGCCGATCTGGGTGATCGTCATCCCCGCCAGCAGCACCCAGAACTCGGTCCAGCGGCGTCGCCAGGCGAGCAGCGCCGCGCCGATCAGCGCCAGCGCCCAGCAGAACGGCCCGGAGCCGAAGAAGGAGACCACCTTGGCGACGCTGGTCAGCGCGCTCGTCTGCAGGAATTCGGCGATTTCGATCGCCGTTTCGTCGCCCGGCGTCGGCCCGGGGGCATCGCCGATGGCCACGGTGTAGGCGACGACGACGAAGGAGGAGACCGCCAGCACCGCCATCAGCGAGGTGAATTCGAGCCCGAAGGTGCCACCGGGGGTGACCCGGTCCCAGAGGAAGCGCAGCTCCCGCCGCCGCGCCAGGTCGACCAGCCAGGCGGTCGCCCGATGCCCATCCATCCAGCGCACGATCGCCTCCCGGTTCTCCTTCTCGCGCAGGCGGCGGACGATCCAGACGGTGGCGACGACGACGACGATCAGCGTCGCCAGCACCGCCGCGCCGCGGGCCGCGTAGTGGCCGGCGCTCTCGATCGCGCTGGAGAAGAAGTAGCCGATGAGGATGTGCAGCGAGGCCCAGAGCCCGGTGCCGAGGATGCTGTACGGGACGAAGCCGCGATACCCCATCCCGGAGCTGCCGGCGATGAAGGGGGCGAAGGCGCGGACGAGGCTGATCCAGCGGCCGATGAAGATCGTCTTGCCGCCGTGGCGACCGAAGTAGTCCTCGACTTTCTCGAAGCGCTCGTGGCTGATCCCGACCCGCGGCCCGTGCTCGAGGACGAACTCGCGGCCGAGCCGGCGGCCGAGGAAGAAGCTGGTGGTGTCGCCGAGCCAGGCGGAGAACCAGGCGATCGCTATCAGCAGGTAGATGCTGATAGCGCCCTGGCCGGCGACGGCGCCGCCGAGCAGCATCACGGTCTCGCCGGGGACGACGAGGCCGATGAAGGCGCCGGTCTCGGCGAAGGCGAAGAGGCCGACCAGCAGGTAGGTCCAGGCGCCGAGCGTGTTGGAGATGTCCTTCAGCAGCTGCTGAAGGTCGAGGTGGCCGAGCTGGCGGCTGATGAAGTAGTAGACGGCGCCGATCACCAGTGCGGCGGCGGCGATTTTCAGGCGTTTGCGGTTCTCGCCGCCCTCGCCCCCTCCCTCCCCGGGCAGTCTCATGGCGCCAGTGTGGCGCGTCCGGCGGCGCAGACGATCGCTTCCTCGACGGGCAGCTTCTCCGCGGCGGCCTGGGCCGCGGCGAGGTCCTGGAAGAGCCCGACCGCGGTCGGGCCGGAGCCGCTGAGGATCGCCTTCGGTGCCCCGGCCGCGCGCAGGGCTTCGAGCGCCTCGCCGATCTGCGGCCGCAGCGAGAGCGCCGCCAGCTCGAGGTCGTTGACGAGCAGGTCGGGATAGGCGAGCGGCGAGGCCCCCGCTCCGGCCACCTCCTGCAGCGCCGCCGCCAGGTCGTCGAGCTCTTCGGCACCGCGGCCGAGCCCGAGCCGGTCCGCCTCGGCAAAGACCGCGGCGGTGCTGAGACCGCCGCCCCCGGGCAGGAGGACGGCGGCGTGCTCGGCGGGCTCGGGCAGCGGCTCGAGCTGCTCGCCGACGCCGCGGACCAGAGCAAGCGACGGGCGCAGCTGCGAGGGCACGTCGGCCCCCAGCTTCAGCGCCAGCTGCGGCAGATCGAGATCGACCACCTCACCCGCAGCGAGCCGCAGGACCGCCGCCGCGTCGCCGCTGCCGCCGCCGAGGCCGGCCGCCACCGGCACCCGCTTCTCGATCTCGATCCGCAGCGGCTCGTGCTTCCAGCCGCGCTCGCGGAGGCCCGCCAGCGCCCGCGCCGCCAGGTTCTCGCCCTCGACCCCGGGACAGACGACTTCGTCGCGCTCGGCCGGGGTCACCGTGATCAGGTCCGCCAGCGCCAGCGGCTCGAACAGCGAGCAGAGCTCGTGCAGCCCGTCCGCTCGCGCGGAGCCGAGGTAGAGGCAGAGGTTGAGCTTGGCGGGGGCGTGGAGCAGCATCAGGCGGTTCGATCGGGCAGCTTCGCGGAGAGGGCGGCGAACTGCTGCGGCGAGAGCGCCTCGGCGCGGGCGTCTTCCGGCAGCCCGAGCTCGGCGAGGGCCGCGCGGACCGGCGCGAGGCTGCCCGGCTCGGCGTGCTCGAGCGAGCGCGCCAGCGACTTGCGCCGGTGGGCGAAGGCGGCGCGGATCAGCTTCCGGGTCGCCGCGTCGGCCCCGGGCCCGGCGCGCCGCAGACGTAGGATCGCCGAGTCGACCCGCGGCCGCGGCTTGAAGACGGCAGGGTCGACGGCCCGCAGCAACTCCACCTCGCAGGCCAGCTGCGCGACCGCGCTCGGCGACCCGTAGGTGCGGCTGCCGGGGCCGGCGCGGAGGCGGTCAGCGATCTCCCGCTGGACCATCACCGTCCAGCGCTCGACGGAGGGCAGTTGCTCGATCGTCCGCAGGATCAGCGGCGTCGCAACCGAGTAGGGCAGGTTGGCGACCATCGCCGCCGGCGCCGGGTCGAAGGCGCTGAGATCGAGCTTCATCGCGTCGCCCCAGTGCAGCTCGACGTTCGGCAGCGCCGCGATCGGCGCCAGAGCCTCCTCGAGACCGCGGTCGATCTCGACGGTGTGCAGGTGCCCGGCGACCGCGGCGAGCCGCTCGCTCAGCACCCCTTCCCCGGCCCCGACCTCGAGCACGACGTCGTCGGGCGCGAGCTCGGCGTCGCGGACGATCGCCTCCAGCAGGTTGGGGTCAGCGAGGAAGTTCTGCCCGAGCCGGACCACGCCTACCAGCCGAAGAGCGCCCGCGCGTTCGCCTCGACGGTGCGCTCCAGCTCCTCGTAGGAGACGTCGCGCACCTCGGCGACCGCCCGCGCCGTCTCGACCACGAAGGCCGGCTGGTTGCGCTTGCCGCGCATCGGCTGCGGGGCCAGGTAGGGAGCGTCGGTCTCGACCAGGATTCGGTCCCCGGGGACCTTCGCCGCCGCGAACAGCAGCTCCTTGGCGCTCGGGTAGGTGGCGTTGCCGGCAAAAGAGCAGTACCAGCCGCGCTCGGCCGCGTCTCCGACCCGCTGCGGGGCCGAGAAGCAGTGGAGGATCACGGGCGTTTCGCCGGCCGCGGCGTCGAGGGTGTCGAAGATCTCGTCGATCGCGGCGGTCTCGCCCTCGGGGTCGCGGGCGTGGATCACGATCGGAAGATCGAACTCGCGGGCGATCTCGATCTGGGCGGCGAAGGCGCGGCGCTGGTCCTCCGGGGCGGCGCTATCGCGGTAGAAGTCGAGCCCAGTCTCGCCGATCGCCCGCACCTTCTTGTGAGCGCCGAGGCGGCGGATTTCCGCGGCCGCCTCCTCGTCGAAGCCGCTGGCGTCGTTCGGGTGCCGCCCGACCGCGGCGAAGACCGCCTCGTGGCGCTCGGCGCTCGCCACCGCGATCGGGTTCGTCTCCGCCCCCATCCCGATCGTCAGCATCCGCCCCACGCCCGCCGCGGTCGCCGCGGCGACCAGCTCCTCCTCGCTCCCGTCGCAGAGCATCAGGTGGGTGTGGGAGTCGATCATCGGAGCGGTCAGCCTATCCTTCGCCCGATGCCGGACCCAGCCGACTACTACCGCGAGATCTACCTCCGCGGCCTCGGTGGCGAGACGCCGGCGATCCCGGTTCCGGTCGCCGACCTGGAGGCGCAGGCGAAGGCGGCGATGGACCCGAAAGCGGCCGGTTACGTTTGGGCCGGCGCCGGCACCGAGGACACGATGGACGCCAACGTCGAGGCCTTCCGCCGCCGCCGGATCGTGCCGCGGATGCTGCGCGACGTCAGCGAGCGCGACCTCTCGACGACGGTGCTCGGGACGGCGATGCCGGCGCCGCTGCTGCTGGCGCCGATCGGGGTGCAGAAGGTGGTCCACGATGAGGGCGAGTTGGCAACCGCCCGCGCCGCTGCCACGGTCGGGGTGCCGATGATCGCCAGCACCGCCTCCCATTTCTCGCTCGAGGAGATCGCCGAGGCGGGCGGCGAGGCGCCGCGCTGGTTTCAGCTCTACTGGCCCAACGACCCGGTGCTGGCGCGAAGCATGGTCGAGCGGGCCGAGGCGGCCGGCTACGGCGCGATCGTCCTCACCGTCGACACCTTCATCCCCGGCTGGAAGCCGCGCGACCTGCAGCAGGCCTGGCTGCCCTTCCTCAACGGCATGGGCGTCGCCAACTACTTCCAGGACCCGGTCTTCAGGGCGGCTCTGACCCAGACGCCGGAGGAGGACGCCGGCGCCGCCACCGGCCACTTCCTCGGCGTCCAGGCGAACCCGTCGCTTGACTGGGACGACCTTTCGCAGCTGCGCGAGATGACCTCGCTGCCGATCGTGATCAAGGGCATCCAGCATCCCGACGACGCCCGCGAGGCGGCGCGGCGCGGGATCGATGGCATTGTCGTCTCCAACCACGGCGGCCGCCAGGTCGACGGCGCGATCCCCTCCCTCGACGCCCTGCCGGCGATCGCCGAGGCGGCCGGGGGCGACCTCGCGATCCTCTTCGACAGCGGCGTCCGCAGCGGCGCCGACGTCCTCAAGGCGCTCGCCCTAGGCGCCGACGCCGTCTGCCTCGGCCGCCCCTACATCTGGGGACTCGCCCTCGGCGGCCAGGCCGGGGTCGAAGCGGTCCTGAAGATGGTCCTCGCCGAGCTCGACCTGACGATGGCCCTCTGCGGCCTCACCCGGCCCGAGGAGATCGGGCCGGAGCTGCTGGCCTAGCTAGGACTCGATCTTCGGGAAGAGCGGCGGCACCCGCTCGACCTTCTGGCCGCCCTCGCGGGAGCCCAGCTCGGCCAGCTCGCGCCCCTCTTCGGCCAGCGCCGCCAGCAACGTCTCGCTCGTTCCCGGCAGGTAGGGAACCAGCAGCAGCGTCACCACCCGAAGCCCCTCGACGAGGTTGTAGAGGACTTCGTCGAGCCGCTCGGGGTCGGCCTCGCCCTTGGCCAGCACCCATGGCTGCGTCTCCTCGACGTAGCGGTTGAGGCGCCGGACGAGCACCCAGACGAGGTCAAGCGCCTGTGAGAGCTCGGCCCGGTCGAGCAGGTCGCTGAAGCGGGCGACGGCGCCTTCGAAGTCCTCGGCGAGGGTGGCGTCGACCTGCGCCTGCGGCACGGTGCCGTCGCGGTAGCGGTCGACCATCGCCAGCACCCGGCTGGCGAGGTTGCCGTAGTCGTTGGCGAGCTCGGTCTCGTAGCGCTGCTCGAAGCCGGCGGTGGAGACCGAGCCGTCCTGGCCGAAGCTGACCTCGCGGAAGAGGTAGAAGCGCAGCGCGTCGGCGCCGAAGCGGTCGATCACCTCGAAGGGGTCCAGAACGTTGCCGAGGCTCTTCGACATCTTTTTCTCGCCCATCAGCAGGAAGCCGTGGATCACCATCCGCCGCGGCGGCTCGATCTCGGCGGCGAGGCAGAGCGCCGGCCAGATCACCGCGTGGAACTTGAGGATGTCCTTCGCCATCACGTGCAGGTCGGCGGGCCAGAAGCGCTCGGTCAGGTCCTCCCCGTCGCGGGCGAACCGCAGCGCCGTCACGTAGTTGAGGAGGGCGTCGAACCAGACGTACATCCGCTGCTCGGGGTCCCAGGGCAGCCGCAGCCCCCACTTCAGGTAGGGACGGGAGAGCGAGACGTCTTCGAGGCCGCCCTTGATGAACGAGAGCGCCTCGTTGCGACGGAAGTCGGGCACGACGAAGTCCGGCCGCTCCTCATAAAGACCTTCGAGCTGCCCTTGGAAGGCGGAGAGCTTGAAGAAGTAGTTGTCCTCCTTCTCGCGCTCAAGCGGAATCTCATGGATCGGGCAGGTGTTGCCGGGCCCCAGCTCGCGCTCGGTTTTGAAGTCGGCGCAGCGGGGACAGTACCAGCCTTCATAGGTCCCTTTGGTCACCCAGCCGTTGTCGTAGACGCGCTGGATGATCTCGGCGACCTGCGCCTCGTGCCGCGGATCGCTGGTCCGGATGAAGAAGTCATTGGTCGCCCCGATCCTCGGCATCAGGCCTTCGAACTTCGCCGCGTTCGTATCCGCCAGCTCCTGCGGCGTCACCCCGGCCTTCTTCGCCGCGTTCTCCACCGGCTCCCCATGCTCGTCGGTCCCGGTGAGGAAGAAGACATCGTACCCCCGCTGCCGGTGGTGCCGAGCCAGCACGTCCGCCGCCATCGTCGAATACGCGTGCCCGAGATGCGGCTCCGCGTTGACGTAGTAGATCGGGGTGGTGACGTAGAAGCTGCTCGAAGCCATTGGCTTCCCAAGCTATATGAGACGAGTGAGGCGCACCCATCTCAAGGAGACACTTCCATCGCCCCTACTTTTTCGGACCTCTACGGGTTTCTCGGTTCGTTATGTCCGGCTTGCCGGACCTCTTGCTGGTTTTGCCGAGGGGTTTCTTTGCTGCGCCACCGCCCGTTTTAGGCCGAGGGGTAGCAGACCGTTTGCCGGCTGATTTACGAGCTCTAGCCATGCGCAGTTCCAATCGCCATCAACCAGCAGGGTACTTGCAGCACCAGCGCCAGAACTGCCAACCGGAAACACCAAAACAGCCATCTCAGCCTCTCTGCATTCTGCTCCCAGTTCTCTTGGTTTATCTCGGCGATCTCGACGAGCATGTGATCGAGACCGGCCGATGATTGCTTTTGAACGTACTCACCAAGGATCGCCGGACCGTTAAGGGCGAATCCCCAATCCCCCCGTGGCCACAACACGCCCAGGCAATAGCCGGCACTGGCAATGAAAAACCCGACGGCAACTCTCGTCCACGTCGAGAAGCCTCCATCGAGAGCGCGAGACCCTAAGAAAGTCGCGCTCAGAGAGAGAGCGGTGAGCAGGATGCCGGTCCGGGAACGGAGGTCATCCAGAACCGAACTCTGGAGATTCAGCGCCCGAACTGACTGATCGAAGGCAAGGCGCTTGCGCGGATCCTCCGTTTGCTGAGGCATCGAGTGAGCCTAGTGTCCGAATTGCACTGCTGCTACCGGCGCGCCTCGCGCCCCGTCAGCGCTTTGTAGAGATCGTTGGCGCGCGTTCCGGTGAGGGCGGCGACGACGCTTGCGGCGGCTCGCGGACGTGCGCCGGACTGGACCAGATGCCGCAGCGCGTCCACCGCGAAGCCGACGTCTTTGTCGTGCTCGCTCGAAGCGGCGGGGCCGATGACAAGGACGATCTCGCCTTTGACGTCGCTGCGGAAGCGGCGGGCGAGTTCGGCGAGGCTGCCGCGGGCGACCTCCTCGTGGACCTTGGTCAGCTCGCGGCAGACGGCGGCCTCGCGGTCGGGGGCCAGCGAAGCTAGGGCGGCGAGGGACTCGCCGACCCGACGCGGGGACTCGAAGGCGACGACGGTCTCGGCCGAGCGCAGGACCCGCTCCATCTCCCCCGCCCGCCGCGGCAGGAAGCCCTCGAAGCGCCAGCGGTCGGTCGGCAGGCCGGAGGCGACGAGGGCGACCGGGATCACCGAGGGGCCGGGCAGCACCGTCACCTCGAGCGCCCGGTCGATGCAGCGGCGGATCAGCTTGAAGCCGGGGTCGGAGATCGCCGGCATGCCGGCGTCGGAGACGAGGGCGACGAGGTCGCCGCGCTCGATCCGCTGCGCCAGCTCCTGCGCCCGCGCCGCTTCGTTGCCCTCGTGGAAGGAGACCAGCCGCGGCGCCGGGCGGATCCGCAGCCGGTCCAGCAGCTGGCCGGTGCGGCGGGTGTCCTCGCAGGCGATGTAGTCGGCGCTGACCAGCGCCTCGCGGACCCGCGCCGTGACGTCGTCGAGGTTGCCGATCGGGGTCGGGCAGACGACGAGGCCGCCCGGCATCAGGCGCCCGCCCGGGCGAGCTCTTCGCGCGCCATCGCCGCGGCGCCGATCATCCCGGCGTCGTTGCCGAGCGTGGCTTCGAGGATCGGCGTCTCGTTCATCGGCCGCAGCGCCCGCTCGCGCACTTCGCGCCGCGCCGGCTCGAGCAGGAGGTCGCCGGCGGCGATCACGCCGCCGCCGACGACGATCGCGTCGGGCTGGAAGATGTTGGCGAAGCTCGAGCAGGCGACCCCGAGGCGGCCGCCGATCAGGTCGAAGACGCCGATCGCGATCTCGTCGCCGGCCAGCGCGCACTCGGTCACCGCCTTGCCGTCGACCTCCTCGCCCGCGGCGAGCAGCTTGCCGAGCGCCGAGTCGGGGGAGCTTTCGGCAACCGCCCGCCCCTCGCGCCCGAGCGCCGTCCCCGAGGCGAGCGACTCGACGCAGCCGTGGTTGGGGCAGTTGCCTTGGCACGGCGGCCCGTCGGCCTGGATGACGACGTGGCCGAGCTCGGCCCCGGCGCCGGTCGAGCCGCGGTAGATCTCGCCGCCGAGGATGAGGCCGCCGCCGATCCCGGTGCCGACCGTCAGCATCACCATGTGCGGCTTGCCCTGGGCGGCGCCGTAGAGGAACTCGGCGAGGGCGGCGACGTTGCCGTCGTTGTCGACGAAGACCGGCAGGTCGACCCGCTCGCTGACGATGTCGCGGATCGCCAGGTCGGCGAGCGGCAGGTTGACGGCGGAGACGGCGATGCCGTTGTCGTGGTCGATCGTCGCCGGGATCCCGAGCCCGACCGCGGTCACGTCCGGGCGCGCGTCCCGCGCCTCGGTGACCTCGCGGACCAGCAGCTCGACCAGCTCGTCCTCGGTCTGGCCGGTCGAGGCCTCGCGCTGCTCGTAGAGGGGTTTGGTGCCGGCCTCGGAAAGAACCCCGATGAGCATCTTCGTGCCCCCGAGATCGACCCCGATCGTCTCGCTACCGCTCACAGGCGGCAGGAGGCTGGGAGGCGGATGACCGAGTACATCGCCATGATTTCTAGCCTTTCATGAGCCCCGACGGCGAGCAGCGGCCCCCCGAGCCGCCCCAGAACGAGCCCGAGTACAAGGTCTACCGCTCCCGCAAGGGCCTGTTTTCGCGCCTGAAAGGCGCGGATCTGTCGTCCCTGCGCGACCGTGCAAGGTTGCCTTCACGCAAGCCGCGCGGCGACAGGGAGCCGCGACGACCCGGCGCGCCGCGGGCGCCGTTCAACGTCCGGCGCGTCCTCAAATGGGTCGGGATCGCGGCGCTCGCCTGGATCCTGATCAGCCTCGTCGCCTTCGGCGTCTCCGCCCAGATCCAGTCCTTCAAGCTCTCCGGCGAAGCCCGCGACGCCCTCCACGGCAACCCCTTCCTGCTCTTCAAGCCGCAGACGATCCTCGTCCTCGGCACCGACGCCCGCCCGCCCGGCAGCAGCGACGACGAAACCTCCGAGGAGTGCTTCGAACAGCAGTCGAAGGGCGAGAAGCCGCACAAGCCCTGCTACGAAGGCGAATTCCGCGCCGACACGCTGATGCTGGTGCGGGCCGGCGGCGGAACCTTCCGCAAACTCTCGATCCCGCGCGACACCTTCGCCGAGATCCCCGGCCACACGCCGACGAAAATCAACGCCGCCTTCGCCTACGGCGGTGCCGCCCTGCAGATCAAGACGATCGAACAGTTCCTCGGAATCCAGATCGACCACGTCGCGATCGTCGACTTCACCGGCTTCGAAGACCTGATCGACGCAGTCGGCGGGGTCAAGGTGAACGTCCCGGTGAAGCTCTGCGCCGACATCTCCGGCGGCGCCGGCGGCGGCCAGGGCGGGGTCAGCATCCGCCTGCACAAGGGCGAGAACACCCTCGACGGCGAAAAGGCGCTCGCCTACTCCCGCGTCCGCCACGTCAGCGAATGCCCGGGCCCCGGCAAGAGCGTCTACTCGCTCGGCGGCTACGACGACCTCGACCGTGAGCACGCCCAGCAGGAAGTGATCAACGGAATCAAGGACCGCCTCACCGACCCCCTTCGCCTCCCCTACAACTTCATCCACGGCCCGATCATCGGCTGGGACGCGCCGAAGGCGTTCGTCAGCGACATGGGCTTCTTCACGATGCCGCAGCTGGTGCTGGCCGCCGGGATCGGCGGCAGCGCCCCGGCGGAAGTCCTCTGCAGCAAGGGCGAATGCGAAGAAGGCCCCGAAGGCTCCTTCGAAGTCCCCGACTCGGTCCGCCAGAAGGCCGTCAACAAGTTCCTCCACGGCTAGCGAAGCCACGTGTTGGTGAGTTGTGGGGTCTATAGCCCCACTAATTCACCAATCGTCAGTCGCCGGTCCGTTTCGTCCCGATCAGGGCGGTGACGATGAGCGCGGTGAAGCCCGCGGCGAGGGAGCCGGCGGTGTTCTTGAGGTCGGCGCTGGTGGAGGAACCCTCGGCGAGGACTTCGACCGCGATCCACTCGCCGAGCCCCAGCGCGAGCAGGACGAGGAGCGCGTAGAGCCTCGCCGCCCGCGTGTACCAGCGGGCGAGGCTTCTTTCCTCGGCCTCGCCGAACTGCAGCTCCGCCGGCAACTCGGGCATCGACTGGCCGCGGGTGAAGTAGCGCTGCTCGATCGCCAACGCCAGCAGCAGCACCGGCAGGATCTGAGATACGGCTTCGTAGTACTCCTTCTGCGCGTGCCCGTCGACGAGCAACGCCGCCAGCCCGTAGGCGACGACCGGCAGCAGGATCGCGCTCAGCGCCAGCAGCGACCGGCCCAGCCAGAAGAGGCGCCTCGAGCGTGCCACGCTCTCGGAAATCACGTCCCCAGCGTTCCAGCCGTTGCGGACGAAGCGACGCTCAGTCGGCAGTCGAAGCGGCCGGCTTCGAGTCCGACTTCGACTCGCTCTTGCCGGCGTCCGGCTTCGACTCCGAGGAGCCCGAGCCGCCGGACTCGCCGCTCGACTCCGAGCCGCCGCCGTTGCCGCCGCTCTTGCGCGTCCCGTAGTCGGTGTTGTGGAAGCCGGAGCCCTTGAAGTGGATCGCCGGGGCGCTCAGCACGCGCGAAGCGGGCGCGCCGCACTCCTGGCACTCGCGCAGCGGCTCGTCGGTCATCTTCTGGATCACGTCGAAGACGTGGCCGTTCTCGCACTTGTACTCATAGATGGGCATGGCGCTGCGGGATTATCGCAGCCGCTACCGTTCCCGCCATGGCGACCGAGCAGGGAACCCGACCGACGGAGGTGACGATGGAGGAGATCGTCGCGCTCTGCAAGCGGCGCGGCTTCGTCTTCCCCTCCTCGGAGATCTACGGCGGCCTCGGCTCGACCTACGACTACGGCCACTACGGCGTCCTCCTCAAGAACAACGTCAAAGCCGAGTGGTGGAAGGCGATGCTGCAGGAGCGCGACGACATCGTCGCGTTGGACTCGGCGATCCTCCAGCACCCGCGCGTCTGGGAGGCCTCCGGCCACCTCGCCGGCTTCACCGACCCGCTCGTCCAATGCCTCGGCAAGTGCAAGAGGCGCTGGCGCGAGGACCATCTGCGCGAGGCGGTCGAAGCCGAAGGCGGCGACCCGGGCGCGGAGCTGCGCTGCCCCGAGTGCGGCGGCGAGCTCTCCGAGCCGCGCCAGTTCAACCTCATGTTCGAGACCCACGTCGGCCCGGTGGCCGAGGAGGGCTCGACCGTCTACCTGCGCCCGGAGACGGCCCAGGGGATCTTCATCAACTTCAAGAACGTGATGGCCTTCGCCCGCAAGAAGCCGCCGTTCGGGATCGCCCAGGTCGGCAAGTCCTTCCGCAACGAGATCACCCCCGGCAACTTCATCTTCCGCACCCGCGAGTTCGAGCAGATGGAGATGGAGTACTTCACGCCTCCCTCCGAAGCCGAGAAGTGGCACCAGCACTGGATGGCCGAACGCGAGCGCTGGTACACCGAGCTGGGGATCCGGCCCGACCACCTGCGGGTACGCGCCCACGGTGAGGACGAGCTCTCCCACTACTCCTCGGCGACCAGCGACATCGAGTACCTCTTCCCGATCGGCTGGTCGGAGCTGGAGGGGGTCGCCAACCGCGGCGACTTCGACCTCACCCAGCACGCGAAGTTCTCCGGCGAGAAGCTCGAGTACTTCGACCAGCAGACGAAAGAGCGCTACGTCCCCCACGTGATCGAGCCCGCCGCCGGCGCCGACCGCGCCACCCTCGCCTTCCTCGTCGACTCCTACGAGGTCGAGGAAGTGGAGGGCCGCCAGCGCACCGTCCTGCGCCTGCACCCGCGCCTGGCCCCGGTCAAGGTCGCCGTCCTCCCCCTCGTCTCCAAGGACGGGCTGCCGGAGAAGGCCCGCGAGATCTTCGGAGACCTCCGCCGCCGCCTCCCGACCGAGTTCGACGAAGGCGGCTCGATCGGCAAGCGCTACCGCCGCCAGGACGAGATCGGCACCCCCTGGGGCATCACCGTTGACCACCAGACGATGGAGGACGACACCGTCACCCTCCGCGACCGCGACTCCCTCGAGCAGGTCCGTGTCCCGATCGAGGGCCTCGGAGATGAGCTGGTCGGGCGCCTGGAAGCGCCCTGGCGCAGCCCGAAGCTGGACTGAGCTAGCCGGATTCCTCTTCCGCTTTCGCCGGCTCGAGGCGATTCAGTTCGATTACATAGTCGACGGCCCCGGAGTTGCCGAGGAGCCGGGACGGGACGATCAGCTCGCGACGACCCCAGGCTCGCATCCCGTCGATGCCGCGTTCGAAAGCGGCCCCCAAGCCGCCGGCGCCGAGGCTGAACGGCCCGGCCTTGCCCCCGTATAGAACCTCTCCGCTCGCGTACTTGGCACCGGCGTAGCGGATCGTAACTTCGTCCCCCCGTTTGGCGGCAGGCCCGTATCCCTTCTCCAGTTCCCGGAAGACGAGCTTCTCCGGCGCCGGCCGCTCGGGCGGATCGAACTCCGGTTTCTTGCCGCCTCCCCTCACGACTATCGCCGAGAAAGGAGCCTTCTGCGGATAGCTCCTCGGACCCGCCTTGACCCTGAGCAGTTCGACGACGTAGGCGAGGTCCCCGTCGCCGAAGAGGAGGCGGGAAGGGATCAGGAGTTCACGCCGGCCGCCCACCCTCATCCCGTGGATCCCTTTCTGCCAGCCGGGTCCCGGGCTCTTGCCGTCGAGCGGAAACTCCCAGGAGAATCCCCAGTGGGCGGAATAGCTCTTGCCGGTCTTGTAATAGACGCCGACGTAGCGCACGCTCGCTTCGTCGCCCCAGCGCGCCACACGCCCTTTCCCCACCTCGAGGTCCTTGACGACCAGCTTCTTCAGGGGCTGCTTCTGCGGAGGAACCTGCGGAACCGGGGGGTCAGGCTCCTGCTGAGACGCAGGGATCGAGGCGGCCGTTTCCCCTGAGCCCTTCTCGGCCGAGCTGGCAGTGTCGCTGTTGTCACTGCAGCCGGCAAAGGCGACGGCCAGCACGGAAACCAGAAGAGCGACATAGAGCCTCACCACTCAGACTGTATGAAGGCATCCCCAGTTGGACAAAACTTCGCGCCCTTGATCTCGCCGGAGGGTCCTCAGTCAACACCCTTCAGTTCGAATATGTAATCGACGGTCCCGCTCTTGAAGAGCAGGTGTGAGGGCACGATGACCTCGCGCTGGCCTCCCACCTTCATCCCGATCAACGCCTTTTCCCAGGGCTCGTCGGCGAGACGGTGCACCAGGGGGTGTTGCGGCGGCCAGCGGAAGTAGAGGCGTTTGCCGCCTTTATAAGCAGCGCTGTCGTAGAAGAGGATCAACTTGTCGCCGCCGTGGGCGACCTTGCCCTTGCCGATCCGGAGATCTCTGATCAGCACCTTCTGCAGGGGTGGCTTGTCGGCCGGCACGATCTTCGGCTGAGCGCTCCCCTTGTACAGCGTGATGGTCGCGAAGCGGCCCCCCTTGCCCGACTGGATCACCCGCACGGGAACTGGGCCTTCGGTGCCTTGCGTGCCTTCCGGGTCGTCCCCACCGCTCCCGCAACCCGACGCTCCCGCGGCAAGCGCGAGCGCGGCGAACCAGGCCACGATCAGGTTCCGTCTCATGATCAAGGGATCTATACCGGCTTCGGGAAAAGCCCGAATAGGCTCGCGGGTGACAACAGTCCTCTAAAGCCAGAGGCCCCGCATACCGAAACGGCCTGTGGGTCCCCAACTATCGAAACGGAGAGTCATGGCCTACGAGATGAAGATTCGCGGCACCGAGCACGAGGTGAAGGTCCGCAACCCCTGGGCCGTGGCCCTCTTGCCGATCATCACCCTCGGCATCTACCACCTGGTCTGGTGGTACAAGATCAACAAGGAGCTGAAAGCCTACGGCGAGGCCAAGGGCTACGACCTCGGCCAGAACCCGACCAACTCGGTGCTGGCGCTGTTCCCGGGCGGGCTCATCATTGTCCCTGCCCTGGTCAGCTACTGGCGCGGGACCGAGCGCGTCCAGGGCGCCTCGAAGATCGCCGGCCGCGAGCCGGTCAGCGGCTGGATCGCGCTGATCCTCTACCTGCTGCTCTCCCCCGGCATGTGGGCCTACCTGCAGGTCTCGCTCAACAACGTCTGGGAGCAGGAGGCCGAACCGCTCGCGGGTCAGATAGCGCCGCCGCCCCCGAGCGATGCGATGCCCCCGCGGGTCGAGAACCAGCCCGAAGAGCTGTCCTAGAAACCCAGGAACTCCAGGACCCGCTGCGCGTCTGCCTCGAGCGCAGCGGCGTCCTTCTTCTTCACCTCGTCGAGGTGCTCGATCGTCACCTTGCCGCCGCTCAGCCCCCAGCGGGCGACCGCGCGCCCCTCGACCAGGGCGAAGGGGCGGAAGATGCCGTTGTTGGTGACGAGCAGCTTGTGCGGGCCGACGACTTCCTCCCGCGAGGTCCAGCCGAGCAGAAGCGGGTCGAAGGCGCCGAGCAGCCGCGGCGGCGGCAGCGGCTCGGGTTCGGCGCGGCCCTTAAGCTCGACCAGCCCGTCCGGCCGCTCCTCGAGCTCCCCCGCGATCGCCCCTAAGCCGGCGCGGGCGTCGCGCAGCGGCAGGCCCGCCCAGCGGGCTAGGTCGCGGTCGTCGGCGGGGCCGTGGCCGACCAGGTAGCGGCGCGCCAGCTCGGCCAGCGCCCGCTCGCGGTCGACCGGCTTCTGCGGGTCCAGCCAGTCGCTGACGAGGACGTAGGCGTGCTCCTTTCCGACCATCGGCCCGCGCACGGCGATCCCCCGCACCGCGACGAGGAAGAGGATGTGGATCAGCGCCTGTCCCGCCGTCGGCACCTTCTGCCGCTCCAGCCGCTTCCGCAGCTGCGCCCGCGTCTGCGGTCCCTCGTCGGCCAGCGCCTTCTCGACGATCCGGACCGCGCGCTCGACGTCCTTCTCGCCGACGCCCTCCTGGCGCAGCCGCCGCGCCGCCGAGGTCCGCAGCGGCGGCGTCGTCAGCGCCTGCAGCCACGGGTAGTCCTCGCTGCGGACCAGGTGCAGCGTCCCCCGGTTCAGCCAGGTGATCAGCAGCGAGCGCTCCTCGCTCAGCGCCCGGTCGACGTCGGCGGCGCTGACCCCGGCGGTGCGGGCGCGCACCGCCAGCCGCGCCCCGCGCGGATCCTGGCCCTGCACGGCGAGCAGCCGCTCCGCCACCGCCTCGGGCGAGCGCAGCGGCTCGCCCGAGAGGGCCTGGGCGGTCAGTCGTTCGGCGAGAGGCGGGCGCGGCACGAGGCGTTGATGCCGCGCCGGCCCGCTATTCGACCGCTTCGAGGTCGACGACGAACACGAGCGTTTCGTTCGGCGGGATCGCCGGCGGCGCCCCGGCCGCGCCGTAGCCGAGTTCGGGCGGGATGACCAGTTCGCGGCGGCCGCCGACCTTCATCCCTTCGATGCCCTGATCCCAGCCGGGGATCACTTCGCCGGCCCCGAGGGTGAAGGAGAACGGTTCATTGCGCGACCAGGAAGAGTCGAATTCTTTGCCGGTCTTGTAGTTGACGCCGACGTACTGGACCGTGACCGTGTCCCCGGATTTCGCTTCTGCTCCCGAGCCTTCTTCGAGGTCGTTGGTGACCAGTTCCTTCGGCGGCGCGCCGCTCGGCTTTTCCACCTTCGGCTTCGTCTTCTTCCCCGGCGCTTCGGCTTCCTTCGAACTCGAAGTTTCTTCGCCGGAAGAGGAAGAGGTGGTCGAGTCGCCGCTGCCGCAACCGGCGACGACGAGCGCCAAGCAGGCGCCAACGATCAAGATAAGTTTGCGCATCCGCGGCATCCTAGGCGAAACCGTCGCCCGGGTTCCTTCACCGGGGTTTCGGCAGCTCCGCAGCTTCGGCGGCGTCGATCTTGAGGACGACGCCGCGCTCGTAGATCGCGCCGACCTCCGGCGCGTCGACGAAGCGGCGGCCGCCGATGCCGCCGGTGTCGAAGACGATGCCGTCGAACAGGTTCGCCTCCGGCGCCGCCCGGACCTCGACGACGCGACCCAGCTTCTCGCCCTCGCTGTCGAAGACGGGGATCCCGCGCTGCGCCACGAGGTAGGAGACGGGGTGGCCGAGGTCCTCCATCGGGGCGAGCCTAGCGAACCGGAACTCCGCTCTAGACTGGCCGCCGGGGAACTACTGCAAGGGAAGGAAACGATGGGCCTCAACCTCGCTTCGATCGTCACCGAGAGCGCCGCCGCCGATCCGGCCGTGACCGCCGTCCGCTTGGGCGAGCTCGAGCTCACCTACGGCGAGCTCGACGATCGCAGCGCCCGCCTCGCCGCGGTCCTGCGCGAGCGGGGGCTGCAGCAGGGTGATCGGGTCGGGGTGATGCTGCCGAACGTGCTCGAGTTCCCGATCTCCTACTACGGGGTGCTGCGCGCCGGCGGCGTCGTCGTGCCGATGAACGTGCTGCTGAAGCGCCGCGAGATCGCCTTCTACCTGGAGGACTCCGGCGCCAAGCTGCTGCTCGCCTGGCACGGCTTCGGGGACGAGGCCCGGGCCGGTGCCGAGGAGGCCGGCGCCGAGCTGATCGAGGTCGAGCCGCAGTCCTTCGCCGAGCTGCTCGGCAGCCACGAGCCGGACGCCGATGTCGCCGAGACCGAGGAAGGGGACACCGCGGTGATCCTCTACACCTCCGGCACCACCGGCAAGCCGAAGGGGGCGGAGCTGACCCACTTCAACCTCCACCGCAACGCTCAGATCGCCTCCGAGACGACCTGCGAAGTGAAGCGCGGCGACATCGCCCTCGGGGCGCTCCCGCTCTTCCACTCCTTCGGCCAGACGGTCAGCATGAACGCCTCGCTGCGGGTCGGCGCCACCCTCACCCTGCTGCCGAAATTCGACCCCGGCGAGGCGCTGGAGATCATGCAGCGCGACGGCGTCACCCACTTCTACGGCGTGCCGACGATGTACGGGGCGCTCCTCCACCACCCCGGCCGCGAGGACTCCGACACCTCCGCGCTGCGGATCTGCATCACCGGCGGCGCCTCGATGCCGGTCGAGGTCCTGCGCGGCTTCGAGGAGGCCTTCGAGTGCGAACTGCTCGAGGGCTACGGCCTCTCGGAGACCTCGCCGGTCGCCAGCACGAACCACCCTGGCCGCCCCCGCAAGCCCGGCTCGATCGGGACGCCGCTGCGCGAAGTCGAGATGAAGGTGGTCGACGAGGACGACGAGGAGGTGGCCCAGGGCGAGGTCGGCGAGATCGTTATCCGCGGCCACAACGTGATGAAGGGCTACTGGCAGCGCCCCGACGCGACCGAGGAGGCGATGCGCGGCGGCTGGTTCCACAGCGGCGACATGGCCCGGGTCGACGAGGACGGCTACTTCTTCATCGTCGACCGCAAGAAGGACCTGATCATCCGCGGCGGCTACAACGTCTACCCGCGCGAGGTCGAGGAGGTCCTCTACGAGCACCCGAAGATCCGCGAAGCGGCGGTGCTCGGCGTTCCCCACGACCAGTGGGGCGAGGAGATCGGCGCCGCCGTCGTCCTCCACGAGGGCGAGGAGCTCTCGCAGGAGGAGGTGAGCGACTACGTGAAGGAGCGGATCGCCGCCTACAAGTACCCGCGCCTGGTCTGGTTCATCGACGACCTCCCGAAGGGTCCCACCGGCAAGATCCTCAAGCGCGAGATCGAGGTTCCGTCACCCGCGGAGCCTGGCGCATCCGGCTGACATCTGTTTTACTCAAGCGCTCCCGAGTACTCACCGGTCTGCTCGGGTCATACAGCAGCGCGCTTTTGGGAGGCGCCTGCGCTCAAAACAGATAGGGAGAACAAATGGTCAGCAAGCGTCTGACGGCGATCCTCTGCGCGATCGCCCTCTGCATCACCGGTACCGCCCTCGCCCCGGCCGGAGCGAGCGCCCAGGATCCGATCCTGTTCGTCCACGGCTGGTCTGAGAGCGCCTCGCTCTGGAACACGATGATCGGTCGCTTCGAAAAAGACGGCTACGCAAAAGCCGCACTGATGGCCTACAGCTACAACACCTCGCAGTCGAACAAGGTCGACGCGGAAAAAGAAGTCAAGTCGCACGTCGAAACGCTGCTGAAAAACAACCCCGGTGCGACGAAGGTCGACATCATCGCCCACTCGATGGGGAGCCTCAACACCCGCTGGTACATCAAGTTCCTCGGCGGGGAAGCGAAGGTCGACGACTGGGTCTCGCTGGGCGGCCCGAATCACGGCACCGAAACCGCAAACGCCTGCTCCTTCCAAGTCGCCTGCCAGGAGATGCAGGTCGGCTCCAAATTCCTCAGTGAATTGAACGCCGGCGACGAGACGCCGGGCGTCGTCAACTACGGCACCTGGTGGTCGCCCTGCGACGAAATCATCAACCCGGACGAAAGCGTCGTCCTCAGCGGCGCTACCAATCACAAAACCGCGTGCATGACCCACGCGGCCCTGACGACCGACGAAGGCGTCTACAAAGAAGTGCGCGAATTCGTCAAATAGGTTCTTGAAGCGGGGCCCTGGCCACGACCCGGGGCCCCGCTTTCTTTTCTTGGCTAGCTGGCCAGGATCGCGGTAGTCTCCACTGGCCCGACCGCGACACCAAAAGGAGACACGATGAGCGTCGCTTCCCAGCGCTTGATGGACAACATCACCTACGAGGACCTGTACCACCGCTGGGAGCAGGGCAACTGGAGCGCCTACGACCTCGACTTCTCCCAGGACCGCGCCGGCTGGGAGGCGCTGAGCGAGATCCAGCGGCGCTCAGCGATGTGGATCTACTCGATGTTCTATTACGGCGAGGACCGGGTCGCCGACACCCTGGCGCCGTACGTGACGGCCGCCCCGACCGAGGAGATGTCCTACTTCCTCGCCACCCAGCAGGTCGACGAGGTCCGCCACTCGATCTTCTTCCACCGCTTCTTCAAGGAGGTGATCGGGGTCGGCGGCGACTCGATCCAGCAGACCCTCTCCTCCACTCTGCCGCAGCTGAACTGGGGCTACCGCGGCATCTTCGACCGCCTCGACGTGATGGCCGAGGAACTGCGCAAGGACCGCTCGGTGCCGAAGTTCGCGCAGGCGATCACCCTCTACCACCTGATCGTCGAGGGCAGCCTCGCCCAGCCCGGCCAGCACTTCATCGAGGACTTCTTCGCCTCCGAAGAGACGATGCCGGGGTTCAGCGCCGGGATGGAGAACGTCTCCCGCGACGAGCAGCGGCACATCGGCTTCGGCGTCAAGGTCCTCTCCGAGCTACTGAACGAGCCGACCCCGGGCTGGCAGGAAAACCGCGCTGCCGTCGTCGAGCTGCTGCGCGAAACCCTTCCCTACGGGCCGGCCGTCTTCACGCCGCCGAACATGGACCGCGAATACACCGAGTGCTACGGCTTCTCGCTCGAGGACATCTTCGCCTTCGGGATGAAACTGATCCGCCAGCGCTGGCGGACGATCGGCTTCCCGACCGAGGAGATGCCCCCGGGCGTCTTCCCCTTCCCGCCCGAGGACGACGAGACCGAGGTGGCGAAACGGCAGGTCGAGATGATGATGGCCGGGGTGATCGGCTCGCCGGAAGGGCCGGCGCCCAGCTCGGACCCGGAGATCCAGCGCCTCTACTTCGACCTGATCGCCCGCGTCGCCGACCCGGGGGCCGCCAACGGCTCGCCCTTCGTCCTGCAATGGGCCTTCACCGACGCCGACCCGTGGCATCTCGTCCTCGACAACGGCTCGACCCGCGCCGAGCCCGGGCTGGCGCCGAACGCAAACGTCACGATCGAGGCGAGCTGGGCCGACTGGATCGCGGCCGGCAAACCCGACGCCAACCAGCTGAAGATGATGCTCGAACGCCGCCTGCGCCCGCGCGGCAAGGTCCGCGACCTGGCCCGCTTCCGCAAGGTCTTCAACTAGGCGACCTCATCTAGACGGCTCCCTCTCCCATAGCAATCTTGCTATACATAGCAAGATTGCTATGTCTGGTCCTGACGACCGAGAGCTGTTCGGCCTGATCGCCGAACGAGTCGCCGAGCGGCGAGCCGCCTGGGGGATCTCCCAGCGCGAACTGGCCGAGCTCTGCGGCACGACCCAGTCGGCCATCGCCCGCATCGAGCGGGGGAAGAGGCCGCCGCGGATCGACACCCTGGCGCGCATCGCCACCGCTCTCGACTGCGAGCTCGTCATCGAGCTCCGTCCGAGGACGAATCCGCCTCCTGGAGGCAGGGAAGGAGAGTCGAGATGAGTGAGAGGAAGAGCAGGTTCCGTCCGGCCGGGAGCCGGGTGGGAGACGGCGAGATCGAGACCAGCACCGCCGAGAAAGTGCTCGCCATAGTCCTCGCGGTGTTCATCGTGATCGGGGCTGGCTGGGCTTACAACCGGCTCGACGAGGTCGCAGAGCCGGAGACCAGCACCTACCTGCCCAACCAGGCGCTGATCTCCCGCTCGGAACTCTCAGCGGTGACGCGGCACCGGGAAGCAATCCGCGAGGTCGCAGCTGCCGAACGTGACCGCCAGGCGGCGACGCGGCAGCTCGAAATCAGCCGCGAGGCCTACCGGACGGCGCTCGACGCAGGGGAACCCGCCGCCGAGCTGGAGGGCGAATACGAAGAAGCGCAGGCCACCTTCGCCGCCGCCTCGCGGGAGCTGAAAGCCGCGGGCGCCGCCGAGGCCCGCAGCGAGCCGGCGGCAGACGAGGCCGAAGCGCACGCGGACGAACTGCGCGAAGACTCCGCCGCCGAACGCGACGACGAAGAAACCAAGCATGACCGGATCGTCTTCTTCCTCCGCCTCGCCCTGCTGATCGGGATGCTGGCGGCCTCGTACCGCCTGCTGATCCGGCTGCGTTCGCGGAACTCCCGCTACCTACCGGCGGCGCTCGCGCTGGTCGGAGCGACCGCAGTTGTCGCCATTGGCATGGCGGGGGAATACGCCGGCAGCTACCTCGCCTTCGACGAGGTCGGACCGCTGGCGATCTCGATCGCCGGGATCGCCCTCACCCTGGCCGCCTTCGTCGCCCTGCAGCGCTTCCTCGCCAAGCGGGTGCCGGCGCGCCGGGTGCGCCGCGGCGAGTGCTCCTTCTGCGGCTTCCCGCTCCGCGGCACTTCCCACTGCGAGGGCTGCGGTCGAGCGGCGATCGCCCCCTGCTCCAACTGCGGCCAGCAGCGCCGGGTCGGGACGCCGCGCTGCGGCAACTGCGGCGAGGCGTAAGCGGGGCGCGGCGTCAGGAGATCGGCGGCCGGGCGTCTGACCAGGGACGCTCGGCCTCGATCTGCGCGGCGAGCGAGAGCAGCGTCACCTCGTCGCCGGGCCGGCCGACTATCTGGACCGCCAGTGGCAGGCCGTTGTTGCTGAAGCCGGCCGGGACCGACATCGCCGGGTTGCCGAGGTGGTTCCAGGGGACGCAATAGGGATAGAAGCGGCCCATCCCGATCACGGTCCGCAGGGCGCCCATCCCCTCCCACTTCCGCACCGGCGGGGCGGTCCCGCCCATCACCGGCGTCATCAGCACGTCGTGGGAGCGGAAGATCCCGTTGACCCTCTCGGCGTCGGCCGCCTGCTCCTTCAGCGCCTTCCGGAAGAGGGGCTCGGGAATCATCCGGCCGAGCCGCCCGAAGCCCCGGGCGCGACGTTCGAGCCGCTGCGGCTGTGGAGTCGCGGCGACGTCTTCGGCCCCTCCGCGGAGGTAGCGGGGGATCATGTTGTTGCCGATCATTCCCCAGTCAGGCGCCTGCTCCGCGGTCTCGTGCCCGAGCGAACGCAGGGTCTCTGCCATCTGCGCGACCGCCCCTTTCGCATCTCCGTCGATGGTCGGGGGGATCGCCGAAGGGGGCGGCTTCGTGGTGAAGGCGATGCGGAGCTTGCCCGGCGGCGTCCCCGCGGCCTCGGCGAAGGGGCGCTCCGGCGGCGACGGCGCCCCCGGCTCCTTCGAGCCACCGCTGGTGATGTCAAGCCAAAGAGCGGTGTCGGCGACGTTGCGGCTGAGGCAACCGTTGACGGAAAGGCCGTTCCAGTGCTGGACGAAGGGGTCGAGCGAGATGCGACCGCGCTGGGGTTTGAGGCCGAAGAGACCGCAGCAGGCAGCCGGGATGCGGATCGAGCCGGCGCCGTCGGATGCGGAGGCGACGGGCACGAGGCCGGCGGCAACCGCGGAGCCGGAGCCCCCGCTGGAGCCACCGGGAGTGTGCTGCGGGTCCCAAGGGTTGCGGGTGACGCCGTAGGTGGCCGACTCCGTGAACCCGAACATCGCCAGCTCCGGCAGAAGCGTCTTGCCGACCAGGATCGCGCCGGCCTCGCGCAGCCGCCGCACCATCGCGTCGTCCCGCGCCGCCGGCGCGGGAAAGGCGTCGGTCCCGAACGTCGTCAGCTCCCCGGCGACGTTGTGGTTGTCCTTCAGCGCGATCGGCACCCCCAGCAACGGCCGCTCCTCGCCCGCGCGCACGCGCGCCTCGGCCTGCTCGGCTTCCAGCATCGCCTTCTCGGCGAAGACCTTGCGGAACGCGTTCAGCTCGGGATCGAGCCGCGCGATCCGCTCGAGGTGGAGCCCGACCAGCTCGGTCGCCGAGATCTCCCCGGCCCTAACCATCTCCGCCTGGCGGGCAGCGCCGGCGAAAGCAATCTCGTCCCCGTTCACAGGCCCATCTTATTGGCCGCGCAGCCAGCGCCGGCGGAGCGCTATTCGCCGCTCACCCGCAGGCCGATGCCTTTGCCTGCCGATGTGCCGCTGAGTGTCATCTGATTGAGGATCGAGAACGAGGTGTGGGCGCCGACCGTGACCGGGCACCCGGCGACGTCTTGCGTGAAGGACATGCCGCCCATCGCAAGCCCCAGTTCGATGTCGTCGGCACTTTTTTCTTTGCCTGTTTTGTCGATCAGGTAGCTGCCTGCGATGTTCGACTGCGCCGGCAATGTCACCCTGCAGGTCGGGAAGGTGGTCGAGCTGAGGTGGACGACCACCTGCTGACCGACAGGGCATTTGAGGTCGACGAGGACGGAGTATTTGTCCACTTCGACCCGTTTCGGCCCGTGCAGGAGGTAGTCGCAGCTGTTCATTGTCACGGTGACCACCCGCCACACCGGCGGTTCCACCACCGGGTAGTTCCAGCGACATTCGCCGTAGGTCGGCGTGACTGTGAGGGAGCTGGATTTCCCCGTCAGTTCCGCCGTCATCGTCGTCGCTTTGCATTCCCACTTGTAGGGGCCTTCCATGGTGAAGATGGAGGCCTGCAGCGCGGTTCCGTCGATCGTCGCCGGATACGAATCGGCTTCGATCAGGGGTTCGGCCTGGGCGGGGGAGGCCCAGGCCGCGCAGGCCGCGAGAACCAGGACGGCCAGGATCGAGGTGTGCAAGCGGCTCCTCATGCTCTCTCCTCCGAAGAGGAATAGCAGGGGCCGACCTTTTAGTCAAGAAGACTTAAGCAATGCTCTTTCAAGCCTCGGCGGGAGCCGGATCCGCATCCGCCGAGCTGCCCTCGAAGCTGAAGTCCGGGATCAGCCGGTCGAGCCAGCTGGGGAACCACCAGTTCCACTCGCCCATCAGCTTCATCGCCGCCGGGACGAGGATGAGGCGGACGAGGGTGGCGTCGAGGGCGATCGCGACCGCCGATCCGAGGCCGAGCTCCTTGATCGAGGGGACGCCGGTGAGGACGAAGACGGCGAAGACCGAGGTCATGATCAGCGCCGCCGAGGAGATCGTGCGGGCGCTGGTCGAGAGGCCCTCGGCGACGGCGCGTTCGTTTTCGCCGTGGACCATGTAGCGCTCGCGGATCCGCGACATCAGGAAGACCTCGTAGTCCATCGAGAGGCCGAAGACGATCGCGAAGATCAGCGGGATGTTGATCGTGTCCAGCGCCCCCTGGCTTTCGAAGCCGAGGAAGCCGTCGAGCCAGCCCCACTGGAAGATCGCGACGAGGACGCCGAAGGCCGCGCCGATCGAGAGCAGGTTCATCAGCACCGCCTTCAGCGGCAGGATCAGCGAGCGCAGCATCACCATCAGGACGAGGAAGCTGAGCGAGAGGACGAAGAGGATGATCTTCCACATCGAGCCGCCGACCTGGTGGCGGACGTCGTCACCGCGGGCGGTCTCGCCGCCGACGTTGACTTCGGCCTGCTCTGCCAGGGCCGAGGCGGGGACGACCGTGTCGCGCAACCGGCCGACCAGCGCCACCGCCGCGTCGGACTCGCTCGGCGCGCTCGGGGTCGCCTGGATCAGGGCGGCGTCTCCGGCGTAGACCGGGCGGCCGACAGCGCTGACCCCGGTGGTGTCTCCGACTTCGCGCGTGAAGGCGAGGACCGCGGCTTTGTCGACCTTGCCGTCGAAGCTGGCGACGATCTGCACCGGGTCGGTGCCGCCGTTCAGCTGCTGGGAGGCGATTTCGTTGCCCACCCTTACATCCGAGTCCTTCGGGAACTGGGCGATCGCTTCGGTCCCGGTCTCGAGCGAGAGCAGCGGGCTGGCGAGGAAGAGCAGCACGGCGGAGACGCCGATCACCGCGGCCCAGGGCCGCGCCATCACCCGCTCGGTCCAGGCGCGCCAGAAGCGGTTTTTCCCGGCCGCGGCCTGCTCCGGGGTGCGGCGGCGGTAGAAGCGGCGCTGGAAGAAGCGCTCGACTTTGCCGACGACACCGCCCGGCAGGACTCGGTCGCCGAGCATCGCGATCAGCGCCGGCAGCAGGGTCGTCGCGGTGAGGATCGAGACGGCGACGACGGTCATCGCGCCCAGCGCCATCGAGCGCAGCGCCTGGTTGTCGACCATCCAGAGGCCGGCGAGGGAGATGATCACGGCGAGGCCGGAGAAGGTGACCGCGAGGCCCGAGGTCGAGAGCGAAAGAGCCCGTGCTTCCGCCGGGTCATGCCCCGCTTCGCGCTCCTCGCGATAGCGGGCGAGGATGAAGAGCGAGTAGTCGACGGCGACGCCGATCCCGATCATCGAGGCCATGTTGGTGACGAAGACCGAGGTCTCCATCTGCAGGGAGATGAAGTAGATCAGCGCTCCGGTGACGAAGACGCTGACGAAGCCGAGCGCCAGCGGCAGCGCCGCAGCGGCGAGCGATCCGAAGACGACGAGGAGGATGATCGCGACGATCGGGAACCCGGTCCCCTCGGCCTTAGCCAGGTCTTCCTTGGAGATTTCCTGCATCCCGGCCCAGATCGTCGGCTGGCCGACGAGGTACGGGGTGACGCCGGCGTCGGCGGTCCCCGGTTCGAGGTCTTCGCGCAGGGTGGCGGCGGGGTCGATCAGCTCGTCGGAGGAGAGGTTGCTGCGCAGCGGCACCAGCACCACTTCCTCGCCCGCCTGCAGCTGCCGCCGCGCCTGTACCGCCGCGGCCGGGGGCAGGGTGACGTCGTCGAGCGTCGCCACCTCCTTGCGCACGCGAGTGACCGCTTCAGAACGCTCGGCCGCCGTCGCATCCGGTTCGGCCTTCAGAACCACCGCGATCCCATCGGCCTGCGAGCCGAAGTCTGCCTGCAGCGATTCGCTCACCTTCATCGACTGGCTCCCCGGCACGTCGAAGCCGCCGCCGGTCAGGTGATCGGTCTGTTTCGAGGCGAAGGGAAAGGCGAGAACGACGATCAGCACCCAGGCCCCGACGACGAGCTTGCGGCGCCTGCCAAGAAACTGCGCCAGGGACCTCATCGCATCTTTCATCACCAGAACCTCCTCGTCGCCGGGTTGAGCCTGCCGCCAGCCTCCCCGGCGGCAGCACCCGGGTCTGTGAGCAGCGTCACTACGTGCGGGGCATCACGCCTACGATCGCAGCCATGCCGAGGCGGCTAGGGACGATTAACTGGAGACTCGCACGCGCGGACCAACATTTGGCCACGCTCAATAGTGAACGGCAGGCCTTCTTTGCTCAGGAAGATCGCCGAATCATTGGTTACTTCGATCGCGATACCAGCGAATATGTCTTTCGGGTCAATGGCAATCCTCCCGATCCCCGTCTCGGGTTGATCGTCGGGGAGTTCGGCCACCACCTGAGGGCCGCGCTCGACAATCTCCTTTGGCAGCTCGTGCTCTTTCGGGGTAGACAAGCACCGCCTCCTCCATGTCGGTTGCGCGTTGCCGATCATCAATCCCGCCGCATTGCCCGCCGGCATCGAAATGGGTGGGGGAGCAATGGTCATGGGAAAAGATGCTCCTCCGGATTATTTCCCCTGGTGGCCAATCCCCGTCCGTGACATAGGAGAGGTGTTGAGACTGCAATTCAGCACCAACTCGGGCTTTGAAAACCGCGCAGAGGTCATGCGTGTCCTCGTCCGAGCCACCGGGCCGAACCCTGAGATGAAGATGGAGGGTGGCGAGGCCGCCGAGATATCGCTGAGCGATTCGGAACATCCCTTGATGCTGGCGGATCTCGCTGGTCTCCGACGAGCTACGGGGCAGATCGTCCAGGTCTTTACCTCACGGATGGAAACCTAGCCTCTCCGAACTTTGGTGCCCTATAGACCCCCAAAGTTCGGAGAGGCTGGTCGCCCGGGAACGTCACTCGCGACCCGTACGCTTCGCCGATGATCGTCGACTGCGCGGCTTATGAGCGGGGGCGGCGGCGGGAGGGCGAGCTCTCGATGGAGCGTGCCGGGGAGGCTGCCGGGGAGGACGGGGCCTTCGTCTGGATCGGGGTCGCCGAACCGGACGAGGAGGAGTTCGAGGCGGTGGCGGCCGAGTTCGGGCTGCACGAGCTGGCGGTCGAGGACGCGGTGCGGGCGCACCAGCGGCCGAAGGTGGAGGAGTACGGCGAGACGATCCACGTGGTGGTGAAGACGGCGCGGTACGTCGACCCCGAAGAGGTGATCGAAGTCGGTGAGATCTCGGTCTTCGTCGCCCCCGGCTCGGTGATCACCGTGCGCCATGGCGACGGCGATCTCGCGCCCGTCCGCAAGCGGCTCGAGGAACGTCCCGACCTGATGGAAAAAGGTCCCGGCGCCGTCCTCTACGCGATCGTCGACCACGTCGTCGACAGCTACATGGAAGCGGCCCACGGCTTCGACGAGGACGTCCGCGAAGTCGAGCTGCAGGTCTTCGGCGAAGGGCAGAACCCGACCGAGCGGATCTACCGGCTTGAGCGCGAGGTGCTCGAGTTCCAGGCCGCGGCGGTACCGCTCTCCGAAGCGCTCGAACAGCTCTGCAGCGGCAACTTCGAGGTGATCCCGCGCGAGCTGCACGAGTACTTCCGCGACGTCGAAGACCACCTGGCCCGGGTTGCCACCCGGATCGAGAACTTCCGCCAGCTGCTCAACAGCGCCCTGGAAGCGAACCTGACCCAGGTCTCGATGCGCCAGAACGAAGACATGCGGAAGATCTCCGCCTGGGTCGCGATCGCCGTCGTGCCGACGATGATCGCCGGCATCTACGGGATGAACTTCAGGCACATGCCCGAGCTCGAATGGACCTTCGGCTATCCGGCGGTGCTGACCCTGATCGCGGCGGTCTGCCTCTTCCTCTACTGGCGCTTCAAGCGCGCCGGCTGGCTCTAACAGCGCCGGCTAGCCGGCGGGCTACTCGGCGCCGAGCAGGTACCGGGCCGAGGCGACGCCGACGCCGAAGGCGCCTTTGGTGTCCCGGGTCGGGTCGGAGAGCGCCTGCAGGGCGAACCCGTCGCCGAGCGCGAAGAGGTAGGAGACGACATCCTCGGCCGGGAAGCGAAGGCTCAGCACGCCCTCGTCGTCCTTGCTGCGCAGGACCTCGGCAACGTGGGATCGGGTCGTCTCGAACAGCTGGCCGACCTCGCGCTGGATGTCGGGGTTGCGGCGCCCGGCGCTGAAGAGCTCGTAGAGGAGGAGGAAGAACCCCGGTTCGTTGTCGATCACCTCGGTGAGGCTGGAGACGAGGGCCTCGATGACGTCGTCGACCTTCTTTGCCGGCGCCAGCCGCTCGTCGAGCCGGGCGACCCGCAGCTCGGAGTCGCGGCGGACGACCTCGACCAGCAGCCGCTCCTTGGTCCCGAAGTAATAGTGCAGGAGGCCGCGGCTGACGCCCGCCTCGCGGGCGACGTGCTCGAACGTGGAGCCGGCGGCGCCGCGCCGGGCTACGGAATCGCGCATCGCGTCGACGATGCGCTGCGCCTTGTCGCCGCTCAGCTCCCGTTCTTTGGTCGCAGCCTCCATCCAGGCCTAGCTTAGGTGCTGCCTAGGACCCGTTGATGCTGGTGGTCGAGGTGTACTCGAACTCCTCTTCGGCCCCGAACAGGGCGTCGAGCACGGCCTTGCGGGCGCCCTCGCTGACCGCCAGGGCGATCACGGCACCGACGATCGCGATCAGCAGCAGGCGGCCGATGCCACCCTTGCGCCTCTTCGGCTTGCTGCGAATGCTCTCGGATGCTTCCTGCAGGCTCTCGGCCGCCTTGCGAAGGTCCTTCTGGACCTTCTTGTCGCTGGTCACGGCCTTGACCGTCCCCTTGCCGTTGCCGGTCGCCCGGCCATATGCGCTCTTCGCCGATTCGAACGCGTCCTTGAGGCTTTCACGCAGCTCTTCGTCCTCGATCAGGCGCTGCACGTAGGGGTTCTCGCGGGCGGTCTCGTAGATATCGCCGGCGCGCGCGGTCTTCGTCTTGCTCATGCCATCTCCTCAGTGGGTTCCGTAGCCGACACCAGAATAACTCTCTACCCCATACCCGCGGGGATTCAAGGCCCAACCCCGTCCAGGAGGACGCCGTTGTTTCGAAAATTCGTCTGCGCGTGGCGCAGGCCCCGCAGCCGCAGCGGCACCAGCTCCGGACCGGGGACGCGGTAGCGGCGGATGAAGAGCTCGCCGACCGCTTCGTGGCCGGTTTCGCGGAACTTCGGGCCGATCAGCCGGGCGGGCGGCGGTGGCGCTTCGCCGAGCGAGACGAAGGTGATTTCGCGGACGAGCCAGTCGTAGCCTTCCGAGGCTTTCAGCTGGATCGCCCCGGTCGAGAGGTAGTAGCGCAGCGGCGCCTCGCCGATCACCCAGGTGACCGTCGCCCGCGGCCCGTCGGGCTCGCCGAGGTGCTTGGCGACCGCCTCCCAGTCGGGCTTCTGCAGGTCCGGGTCGGTGCTCGCCCAGACGCAGAACCCGAGTGAGTAGACGACCAGGACTACAGCGGCCGCGGTTCCAAGGCGGCGGGCACGCTCGAGCGAGAGGCCGACCGCGACCGCGAGCAGGAGCGGGACCAGCGTCGGCAGCAGGTTGCGGGAGAGGACGAAGTCCTTGCCGCCCGGGCCGAGCGCCAGCAGCAGGGGCACCGCGATCGCCGCCGCCCCGACCGCCAGCGGGATCGCGGCGGCGCGCCGCTCCCCCCGCGTCCCCCGCCAGGCGACCAGGACATAGGCGAGGACCATCAGCGCCAGCGGCAACAGCGCCGGCCAGACCTTCTCGGCGCGGGCGATGATGTCGCCCGTCTCCCCGACCGCGAAGGTGATCGCGGTTTCGCCGAGCCGGTGCCCGAGGGTGAATTTGCCGATCCATTCGGCGTGCCCGTAGGACATCTGGTGATAGGCGAGCGGCGCCAGCAACGCCGTGGCGATGCCGACGATCCAGAGGCCCGGCCAGGCGGCCCGGCCGCGCCGCCGGAGCAGCAGGCCGATCTCCGCCAGCAGCGGGAAGACGGCGAAGTAATGCGTCGCCAGCGCCAGCGCCGAGAAGACGCCCCAGAGGACGAAGTCGCGCTTGCCCTCGTCACCGCGACCGGCCTCGAGCGCCCGCACGCAGAAGAGCAGCGAGAGCGCGCAGAAGAGGGCGAGCAGGGAGTAGGCGCGCGCCTCCTGCGAGTACCAGAGGAGCATCGGGTTGACTGCGACCAGCGCCGCCCCGATCACCCCGGCGCGGGTGCTCCGCAGTTCGCGGCCGATGAAGTAGGCGACCGGGATCGTCGCCACCCCGGCGACGGCCGAGAGCGAGCGCAGCCCCCACTCGCCGGTGCCGGCCACCTGGGTCCAGATCCAGGCGAGGGCGTAGTAGAGCGGCGGCGCCGACTCGGAGAAGCCGACCGCGTCCATCGCGTGGCCGAAGCCGACCCGCAGGACCCGGCTGGCGGTGACGATCTCGTCGTGGTGGTAGGCCTGGTCGCCGAGGGTGGCGAAGCGCAGGACGGCACCGAGGGCGGTCAGCCCGGCGACGATCCAGAAGGCACGGGAGCGGTCGCGCACTAAGAGAGGGCGACGTCGAGGGCCTGGGAGACCTCGTCGACGTAGACGAACTCCAGGTTGCCCAGCTCGTGCTCGGGGATCTCCTCGACGTCCCCCTCGTTGCGGCGGGGCAGGATCACCTTCTTGATCCCGGCGCGCTGGGCCGCCAGCGACTTCTCCTTGATGCCGCCGATCGGCAGCACCTGCCCGGTAAGCGTTACCTCGCCGGTCATCGCGACGTCGTTGCGGACGGCGCGGCCGCTGATCAGCGAGGAGAGGGCGACGGTCATCGCCACTCCCGCCGAGGGCCCGTCCTTGGGGACAGCGCCGGCGGGGACGTGGATGTGGATGTCGTGTTTGGCGAACCAGTCGTCGTCGACCTTGGGGGCGACGTCGCGGCAGTGGCCGCGGACGTAGGAGAGCGCCGCCTGCGCCGACTCCTTCATCACCTCGCCGAGCTGGCCGGTGATCGTCAGCTTGCCCGCGCCGGGCATCGAGGTCGCCTCGATGAAGAGGACGTCGCCGCCGGTCGGCGTCCAGGCGAGGCCGGTGGAGACGCCGGGGTCCTTGGTCCGCCGCCGCTGCTCGGCGAAGACGCGGCGGCGGCCCAGCAGCTCGCGCGCCTTTTTACCGCTGATTCGGACCTTCCCCTTCGCCTTGCCCTCGGCGACTTCGCGGGCGACTTTGCGGCAGATCGTGCCGATCTGCCGCTCGAGGTTGCGGACGCCGGCCTCGCGCGTGTACTCCTCGACGATCGCGGTAAGCGCCGCGTCGGCGAACTCGATCTGCGAGGGCTTCAGCCCGTTCGCCTCGACCTGGCGGCGGACCAGGTAGCGGCGGGCGATCTGCCGCTTCTCCTCCAGCGTGTAGCCGGCCAGCTCGATCGTCTCCATGCGGTCGAGCAGCGGACCCGGGATCGTCTCGAGGACGTTGGCGGTGGCGATGAAGACGACGTCGGAGAGGTCGAACTCGAGGTCGAGGTAGTGGTCGCGGAAGCTGTCGTTCTGGGCCGGGTCGAGGACCTCGAGCATCGCCGAGGCCGGGTCGCCGCGGAAGTCGGCGCCCATCTTGTCGATCTCGTCGATCATGAAGACGGGGTTGCGGGAGCCGGCGTCGCGGAGGGCGCGGATGATCGTCCCCGGCATCGCCCCTATATAGGTGCGGCGGTGGCCGCGGATCTCGGCCTCGTCGCGGACGCCGCCCACGGAGATCCGCTCGAACTCGCGCCCCAGCGCCTTGGCGATCGATTTGCCGAGGCTGGTCTTGCCGACGCCGGGCGGGCCGACGAAGCAGAGGATCGGCCCCGGCGAGGTGGGGTTGAGCTTGCGCACCGCCAGGTACTCGAGGATCCGGTCCTTGATCCGTTCGAGGTCGTAATGGTCGGCGTCGAGGACCGCGCGGGCGTGGCCGAGGTCGAGGTTGTCCTCGGTCTCCTTCGACCAGGGCAGCTCGGTCAGCCACTCCAGGTAGGTTCGGATGACCCCGTGCTCGGCCGCCGCCGGAGGCAGTTTCTCCAACCGCGAGAGCTCCCGCTCGGCCGCTTTCAGCGCCCCCTCGGGCAGTTTCGCCGCCTCGATTTTCTCCCGCAGTTCGTTTGCTTCGGCCAGCTGCTCGTCGCCCTCGCCGAGCTCCTCCTGGATCGCTTTCAGCTGCTGGCGGAGGAAGAACTCGCGCTGGCCCTTGTCGATCTCCGACTGCACCTGGGTCTGGATCTGGGTTCCGAGCTGGACTACCTCGAGCTCGCTGGCGAGCAGCTGCGAGAGGTGGCGCAGCCGCTTGGCGACGTCGACCTCCTCGAGCAGCTTCTGCTTCTCGGCGGTATCGAGCCGCAGCGCCCCGGCGATCAGGTGGGCGAGGGCGCCGGGGTCCTCGATGTTGGCGACCGCCATCTGCAGCTCCTCGGGCAGGTAGGGGATCTGCTCGATGATTTCGGAGAAGGTGCGCTGGACGTTGCGGCTCAGCGCCTCCAGCTCGGCGCTCGGCTCGACCACGTCCGGCAGCTCCGAGATGTGGGCGACCATGTAGGGCTGCTCGGCGACGTAGTCGCCGAGCTTCACCCGCTGCATCCCCTGGACGAGGATGCGGAGGCTGTCGTCGGGGACCTTGACCATGCGGGCGACCGCGCCGACGACGCCGACGTCGTGCAGGTCCCCCGGCCCCGGTTCTTCGTTCTCGGGGTCCCGGGAGGCGACCATCACCAGCATCCGGTTGGTCCCGAGGACGTCGTCGACGAGCTGGATCGAGCGCTGCTGGACGACCGCCAGCGGCGCCAGCGTTTCCGGGAAGGCGACGGTGTCTCGCAGCGGCAGCACCGGCAGGGCCTCCGGCAACGGCTGGCTGGCGCAGATCGCGTCCTCGGCGTCGAGCGGCGAGTCGACCACTTCCAGGACCGGGGCGCCCTCCATGATCAGCGGTGAGTCGTCTCTCATTTGCGCCCGATCGGGACCCGGCGCGTGGTCTCCGCGGGATCCCTCAGCGGCAGCTCGATCCGCAGGATGCCGTCTTCGTAGGTGGCGCTGGCCCCCTCGGCGTCGACCTCGACCTGGAACTCGACCACGCGGCGGAACTCGCCGGAGGGAATCTCGATCTGCTGGTAGACGCGCCCCTCGGTCTCCTGCACGTGGCGCTCGCCGACGATCGCCAGGTGGCGGCCGCTGACCTCGATCCCGACCTCGGAGAGCTCGACCCCGGCGAGGTCGACCTTGACGATCGCCCGCTGCGGTTCGCCGCAGTAGTAGACGTCGACGCTGGGCGAGAAGCCGCTGGAGCGGCGGGTTACGTAACGGGCTCGGCTCCAGTCGACGTAGAGGTCGCGGCGGGGCATCGCCCAAAACATAGTGGCGCTCGGCCGGCGGGTCCTGTCTCCGACATGGCCCTCCCGCCAAAAAGGGCGGGAGTCCCACATCGTCGCCACCCGCCGGAGGATCGGCTAGGCAGGACGAGAAGCCCAGCGGGGGGCGCGCATCAGGAGCACCGGCTGCCTTGGTGGGACCAGACCCTCTGGCCTATTCGGCCGGAAGGTGGTGCAGGCCTCGTTCAGCTCCAGGGCGCAGAGGAGGTTTTTGCGGAAATAGCAGTCCTCGCACGTCGGGGGCTTTGGCTTGCGCGGCACGGCCGGCATGTTTGCACCGACGCCGGGTACGCGTTGGGGCCGATTCCGCAAATCACTACTTCTTTGAAACAGCTTCGTCACAGCTTCCCTGCGTCTTGCGGAAACGCGGGTGCCCCTCGCTAATATCGAGGGCGATGGAGGGTCATTCCCGCAGCGAGAAGCTCTCCGCTTCTCCCCCGCTTTTCAAGAGCGATTTCCTCAACTTCTTCTCCCGCGTCCACCCCGCGATCCCGGCGGCGATCTTCGTCCCGGTGGTGGTGGCGATGGAGTGGATCGGGGCCGATCGCGGCTACGCCGCCTGGGAGCTGGCGCTGCTGACGCTGGCCGGGGTGGCGGTCTGGACGCTGACCGAGTACTGGCTGCACCGGCTCGTCTTCCACTGGGAGCCGGACAACGCCTTCGGCCGCCGCATGCACTTCATCATCCACGGCATCCACCACGACCATCCCAACGACAAGATGCGGCTGGTGATGCCGCCGTCGGTCTCGATCCCGCTCGCGGCCCTCTTCTTCGTCGGCTTCTGGGCGATCCTCGGCGACGCCGCCTTCCCGGTCTTCGGCGGCTTCATCCTCGGCTACCTCTTCTACGACTACACGCATTACTACGTGCACCATTTCGTGCCCAAGACAGACTTCGGCAAGCGGCTGCGCGAACACCACATGCGCCACCACTTCCAGGACCACAGCTACGGCTACGGCGTCTCCTCACCCATCTGGGACCACGTCTTCCGGACCTATCCGCAGAAGCGCAGCAAGTACAGGAAGTAGTGCCAGCGAACATCCGGCTTCGCATTTCACTGTCACAGTGGGGGTAACTCTGGCAGACTGGTTCCCGGGTACTACCTCACTTTGGATGGAAAGGAACTAGATGCCCCCCACGAGCAACCATCTGGACGTCGCTCGCGATGCCCTCAAGAGGACTATCAGCGAGTTGGAGGACCAGATCAAACAGGCCGAGCAGGCGCTGGCTGCGCTTGGCGGTAAAGCCACCCGCCGCGGTCCAGGCCGGCCCCGTGGCAGCGCCAAAAAATCCGCTGCCCGCGCCACCACCAGCAGCACCAGCACCAGCAGCCCCCGCCGCCGCCGTAAACGCCGGGGCGGAACCCGCGCCGACCAGGCGGTGAAACTGATCGAGGGGCAGCCCGGCATCAGCGCCTCGGACGTCGCCAAACAGATGAAAATCAAGCCCAACTACCTCTACCGGGTCCTGGGTGACCTGGAGAAAGAGGGAAGGGTGAAAAAGGACGGCCGCCAGTACTACCCGGGCGGTTAGCCGTACCCACCAGTACTTCAAAAAAAGAGGCCGGCATAGCCGGCCTCTTTTTTGGTGTTTAGCCTCCGGCTGAAGCTGGAAAACTCTCCACTATTTAGATCAAGCCGAGTTGGTTGACGGCGTCGCGCTCCTCTTGAAGCTCCATGACGCTGCGGTCGATCCGCTCGCGCGAGAACTCGGGGACGTCCAGGCCCTGGACGATGTTCCACTCGCCGCCGCTGCAGGAGCACGGCATCCCGCAGATGATGCCCTCGCCGATCCCGTAGGAGCCGTCGGCGGGAACCCCCATTGAGACCCAGTCGCCGTCGGGCGTGCCGAGGACCCAGTCGTGGACGTGGTCGATCGCGGCGTTGGCCGCCGAGGCCGCGCTGGAGGCACCGCGGGCGTCGATGATCTCGGCGCCGCGTTTCGCTACCCGCGGGATGTACTCGTCGGCGATCCAGGCCTCGTCGTCGACCGCGTCCCAGGCGCTCGAGCCGTCGACCCTTGCGTTGACCAGGTCGGGGTACTGGGTCGGGGAGTGGTTTCCCCAGGCGGTCATGTTGGTGACCGCCGAGACCGGCTTGCCGAGCTTGTTGGCGACCTGCGAAATCGCCCGGTTGTGGTCGAGCCGCATCATCGCGGTGAAGCGCTCACGGGGCACGTCGGGGGCGTTCGACATCGCGATCAGGCAGTTGGTGTTGGCGGGGTTGCCAACCACCAGCACCCGGACGTCGTCGGCGGCGCCGGCGTTGATCGCTTCGCCCTGCGGCTTGAAGATGCCGCCGTTGGCCTCCAGCAGGTCGGAGCGCTCCATGCCGGGGCCGCGGGGGCGGGCGCCGACCAGGAGGCCGACGTTGCAGCCGTCGAAGGCCTGCTTCGGATCGTCGGTGATCTCGATCCGGTGGAGCAGCGGGAAGGCGCAGTCGTCGAGCTCCATCGCCGTGCCCTCGGCGGCTTTGATCGCCTGCGGGATCTCCAGCAGGCTGAGCTCGACCGGCGTGTCCTCGCCGAGCATCTGGCCGCTGGCGATGCGGAAGAGCAATGCGTAGCCGATCTGGCCGGCGGCGCCGGTAACGGTGACCTTGACAGGGGAAGTGCTCACTGAATCCTCTCCTCGGAATCGGGTGTTTGGAAGGTGTGGAAGTCCGTCAGGCCATCGCCTGCTGGAGGTTCTCGTCGATCGAGGCGAGGAACTCCTGCGTGGTCTGGTACTCCTGGCCGCCGCCCACGAGCAGCGCCAGGTCTTTGGTCATCTCCCCGGTTTCGACCGTCTCGACACAGACCCGCTCGAGCGTCTCGGCGAACCGGGAGACATCGGGAGTCCCGTCCATCCGGCCGCGGGCGGCGAGGCCGCGGGTCCAGGCGAAGATCGAGGCGATCGGGTTGGTGGAGGTCGGGTTGCCCTGCTGGTGCTGGCGGTAGTGGCGGGTGACGGTGCCGTGGGCGGCCTCCGCCTCGACCGTCTTGCCGTCGGCGCTCATCAGCACGCTCGTCATCAGCCCCAGGGAGCCGAAGCCCTGGGCGACGGTGTCGGACTGGACGTCGCCGTCGTAGTTTTTGCAGGCCCAGACGTAGCCGCCCTCCCACTTCAGCGCGGCGGCGACCATGTCGTCGATCAGGCGGTGTTCGTAGGTGAGGGCGGCGGCCTCGAACTCCTCCTTGAACTCGGCCTCGTAGACCTCGGCGAAGAGGTCCTTGAAGCGGCCGTCGTAGCGCTTGAGGATCGTGTTCTTGGTCGACATGTAGACGGGGAAGCCGCGGTCGAGGCCATAGCGCATCGAGGCGCGGGCGAACTCCCGGATCGACTCGTCGAGGTTGTACATCGACATGGCGATGCCGCCGCCGGGAAAGTCGTAGACGTCGAGCTCGACCGGCTCGGAGCCGTCCTTCGGCGTGTAGGTCATGGTCAGCGTCCCCTCGCCGGGGACCACCAGGTCGGTGGCGCGGTACTGGTCGCCGAAGGCGTGGCGGCCGATCACGATCGGCTTCGTCCATCCGGGCACCAGCCGCGGGATGTTGGAGATCACGATCGGCTCGCGGAAGATGACGCCGCCGAGGATGTTGCGGATCGTCCCGTTCGGCGAGCGGTACATCTCCTTGAGGCCGAACTCCTCGACCCGCGCCTCGTCGGGGGTGATGGTCGCGCACTTGACGCCGACACCGTGGCGCTTGATCGCTTCCGCGGCGTCCACCGTAATTTTGTCTTCGGTCGCGTCCCGGCTCTCGATCCCGAGGTCGTAGTACTCGAGCTCGACGTCGAGGTAGGGCAGGATCAGCTGCTCTTTGATGAACGACCAGATGATCCGGGTCATCTCGTCGCCGTCGAGCTCGACGACTGGGTTCTCGACCTTGATCTTCGCCACGAGGGGGCGATGCTATCTGCCCGGCGTTCTGGCTGACCGGCCAGGGCATGGCACAATCAGCACTCGATGGCAACCGTCGAGCGCAAGACCTTCGGCAACCACGAGGTGGTCAACCAGCCACCGCCGCTGGTCGAATACAACGTCTTCGAGGCCGACACCGTCCTCGGCGAGGCGGTGAAGCGCGAGGGCGCCGAGTGGGACCGGGAGCGGATCTCCGCCGCGGGCGAGTACGCCGGCAGCGGCGCGGCCCAGGAGCTGGGTCGGCTCGCCAACGAGAACGGGCCGAAGCTGAAGACCCACGACCGCTACGGCAACCGGGTCGATATCCCCGAGTTCCACCCTGCCTGGGACGAGCTGATGGGCGTCGGGGTCGGCTTCGAACTCCACTCCTCACCCTGGAAGGACCCGCGGCCGGGCGCCCACGTCGCCCGCGGTGCCGCCTTCATGTGCATGTCCCAGGCCGAGGCCGGGATCGGCTGCCCGATCTCGATGACCTACTCGGTGATCCCGGCGCTGCGCACGCAGCCCGAGCTCGCGGCCGAGTGGGAGCCGCGCTTTCTCTCCTCCACCTATGACCCCGCGAACGCACCGGCCTCGCAGAAGCGCGGCGCCCTCGCGGGGATGGGGATGACCGAGAAGCAGGGCGGGACCGACGTCCGCGCCAACACCACCGTCGCCCGCGCGGTCAACGGCGGCGGGCCCGGCTCCGAGTACGAGCTGACCGGCCACAAGTGGTTCATGTCGGCGCCCCAGTGCGACGCCTTCCTCGTCCTCGCACAGGCAGACGGCGGCATCTCCTGCTTCCTCTTCCCGCGCTGGACGCCGGACGGCACCCGCAACCGCTTCCGCCTCCAGCGCTTCAAGGACAAGCTCGGCAACCGCTCCAACGCCTCCAGCGAGATCGAGTTCGACGCCGCCTCGGCCTGGCTCGTCGGCGAGGAGGGCGCCGGGGTGCGGACGATCATCGAGATGGTCAACCACACCCGCCTCGACTGCGTCCTCGGCGGCGCCACCGGGATGCGCGCCGGCGTCGCGCAGGCGATCCACCACGCCGGCCACCGCTCGGTCTTCGGCCGCGAGCTGATCGAGCAGCCGCTGATGCGGAATGTCCTCGCCGACCTCGCGATCGAGTCGGAGGCGGCGACGATCTCGGCCCTGCGCCTCGCCCGCGCCTACGACGAAGCGATCGCCGGCGACGAGGAGGCGGCGCGGCTGAAGCGGGTCGCCAACGCCGTCCTCAAGTACTGGATCTGCAAGCGAGCGGTGGTCCACGCGGGCGAGTCGCTCGAGTGCCTCGGCGGCAACGGCTACGTCGAGGAGTCGGGGATGCCGCGCCTCTTCCGCGAGAGCCCGCTGAACTCGATCTGGGAGGGGTCGGGCAACGTCCAGTGCCTCGATGTCCTCCGAGCGATGGTCAAGAGCCCCGACTCGCTGGAGGCCTTCTTCGCCGAGGTCGGCGATGGCGCCGCCGCCGAGCCCCGCCTACAGGAGTTCAGCGCCGACCTGCGCAAAGAGCTTCCCGGCGACCTGGAGACGATCGAGCTGCGAGCCCGCCGCGTAGTCGAGCGCATGGCCCTCGCCCTGCAGGCTTCGCTACTGGTCCGGTACGGCGACGAGGCCGTCGCCAACGCCTTCTGCGCCTCCCGCCTCTCCGGCGACTGGGGCCAGGCCTTCGGGACGCTGCCAGCCGGCACCGACTTCGGCCGCATCATCGAGCGGCACCGCGCCGTCGCGTAGCGGCTCGTCGTTCACCAACGGCTTGTTCTTAGTTGCTCCCGACGCTGGGCGAGTAGTCGCGCAACCCGTTTCATGACCTGCTGCGGTTCGCGTTCGAAGCGAGGGCCAGTGACGCGGGATAGCTCGATCCCGGCGAGCTTCAGGTCCTCGTCCCGGCGCCGGTCCTCCTCGAAGGATTCGTGCCCGCCATGGGTTTCGTAGACGTCGAGTTCGACAGCGAAGCGCAGCTCGGGCCAGTAGACGTCGAGCTCGTAGCCACCCTCGTTGAGGTTCGTAGCGAACGAAGGCAGGCCCATCTGTTCGGCACGCGCAGCGAATTCCCGCTCGAACTCCGAGCGAGTAAGCCGCGGCGACTCGTAGATGGCAAGCGCCCGGCTGAGCGGCGCGGTGCCGCGGTGCCCCTGGTTACGGGTGAGGATGGAGCGGAAGTCGGCGAGATCGAAGACCCGCAGCTCCTCCGAGCGGCGGATCAGGCGACGGAGGTTTCGGAAGCGGAGAATCGCCGCAAGGTCGAGCGCGGTGCGGGCAACAGACGTGACGGGAATTCTCCGCTCCATCATCCGATCAGCCTCCACCAGAGTTTCCGAGCGATGTATGCGAACGGCATCCCGCCGCTTGCGGGGCACCGGCGTCGTCACATGCACTGGAATTGGCCGAGTGGAGATGAGGCCGAGCAACCACCCGGCCGAGTAGTGACTCAACAAAGCGCCCGGTCCGGAAGTCAGCACCCCCGCTAGACACCGCCCCTCCAGCGATAAGTTCGTGTGCCCTATGGCGTAAACGCCGTGATGGAGTCGATGCAGCCGTCCGACGACTACCGCTCGGCCGACGGACTTATGCGAATAGCCGAGCCTCCGAAGCTGCCGGATCGAGACCACTCCATGCTGCCGATCGGCCAGATCCGCCAGCTGCTGCCCCCGATGCCCCGCCGTAGAGCTTCTGGATTCCATAGGGGTAGCAAGCTCTACGGCGCTGCCGTTCTCCCCCCTGTCCCTTGGAGTGACTGCGGATTACGCGGGGGTTTGTGCTGAATCGCGCAGCGCTCGGCCTACCTGCTCGATCGTGATCACGCCGCTGAGGCGGCCGTCGGCGTCTACTGCCATCAGGGCGCCGAGGCGGCGGAGGTTCTGGTTGGCGAGCAGGGCGTCGAGGGGGGTGTCGTCGCGGATGTAGAGGCCCATGTCGTGGTCGACGTATTCGGAGACGTGGGAGCTGGAGCGGGAGATCTCCGGCACCTGGTCGGCGCTGTCGCGCTCGATCAGGCCGAGGAAGCGGCGGCCGGCGTCGACCACAGGGAACCAGGGCCAGCGGTAGCGGAGGAAGTATTCGTCGAGGGCCTGCTCGACGCTGAGGTCGCCGGGGATCGTCACCGGCTCGCGGTCCATCACGTCGGCGACGCGGACGTCGCCGATGCGGCTGTTCAGCGCCGTCTGCATCGCCGCGCCGCGGGCGGAGCCGTTGATCACCATCCCGATCAGCGCCAGCCAGACGCCGCTGAAGACGTAGCCGGCGAAGGCGAGGCCGATGCCGCCGGCGATGAAGAGGTAGCCGAAGAGGCGGCCGAGGTTGGCGGCGAAGCGGGTCGCCTTGTTGCGGTCGCCGGATTTCCACCAGGCGGCGGCGCGGGCGACGCGGCCGCCGTCCATCGGATAGGCCGGGAGGAGGTTGAAGACGAGGATCAGGATGTTGATCGAGACCAGCCAGGCGACCAGGGCGATCAGGCCGGAGACGCCGGAGCGGCTTTCCAGCAGCACCGCCTCCTGGAAGCCGGTCCAGCCGGCGGCGGCGATGCCGACGACGCCGAGGACGATCGCGATCGCGGCGGTCACCGCGGGGCCCGCCAGCGCCACCTTCAGCTCGGTCCCCGGCGAATCGGCTTCGCGGTCCATCCGCGCCATGCCGCCGAAGATCCAGAGCTGGATGCTGGAGATACCGATCCCGTTGCGCATCGCGACGATCGCGTGGCCGAACTCGTGCAGGAGGATCGAGCCGAAGAATCCGATGGCGGCGAGGAGGGCGAGCAGGAACGGGGTGCTGCCGGATTCGCCCAGCAGGTCTTCGAAGTTCCCGTTCATCCAGAGGATGACCAGGAAGAGGACGATGAACCAGGACCAGTCCACGGTGACTCTGATCCCGCGGAAGCGGAAAAGGGTGATCGACCCACCACCGAACATGCCCCCATGGTAAGCGGCTAGCTTCCGGATCCATGAACGGCGAGGCGAATTGGTTGCGCGAGCGGCTCGAGGAACTGGAGCGGATCGAGCGCCCCTCGGCTTCTGACGGGGAGCGCCGGGCGGCCGGGTGGCTGGTCGCCCAGCTCGGCGAGCTCGGCGCCGAGGCGCGGATCGAGGCCGAGGACGCGCACGGGACCTACTGGTGGCCGCTCGGGATCGGGGCCGGGCTCGGCGCCCTGGGAGCGATCGCGACGCTGCGCGGCCGGCGGCTGCTCGGCGGGTTGCTGGGCGCCGGCGCGGCGGCGGCGATGGCCGACGACTTCCCGCCGGGGCAGCGCCGTATGCGCCGCCTCCTCCCCCGCCGCACCACCTACAACGTGGTCTGCGAGCTCGGCGACCCGCAGGCCGAGCGGACCGTCGTCATCAGCGCCCACCACGACGCCCCCCACTCCGGCCTCGTCTTCCACCCGGCGATCCCCGAGCTCGCCGACCGCCTCGGCATGCTCGACCGCACCGACACCAGCCCGCCGCTGATGGCGCCGGTCATCGGCGGCCCGATCCTGGCGGCGCTCGGCGCCCTCAGCGGCCGCCGGCTGCTGGCCAAGGCGGGGCTCGTCCTCGGCCTCGGCTCGGTCGCAGCGATGGCCGACATCGGCTCCCGCAAGTCGGTCCCCGCCGCCAACGACAACGGAACCGCCGTCGTCGCCCTGCTCGACCTCGCCCGCCGCTTTCTCGCCGACCCACCGGCCGGGATCCGCGTGATCCTCCTCTCGACCGGCTCGGAGGAGAGCTTCAGCGAGGGGATGAAAGCGTTCGGCGAGCGCCACTTCGCCGAGCTGCCGCGCGAGAGCACCTTCTTCCTCTGCCTGGAGACGCTCGGCGCAACCCACCTGCTGGCGCTGCAGGGCGAGGGCTTCCTGAAGATGCGCGACTACCCGCCCCGCGCCCTCGACTTCGTCGCCCGCGTCGCCGAGGAGGAGGGCGTCTGGCTCTACCCCAACCTCCGCACCTACAACGGCACCGACGCCCTCGAGCCCCGCGTGGCCGGCTACGAGACCGTCGCCCTCTGCAGCTGTACCGACAAAAAGCAGCCGGGCCGCTACCACTGGCCCAACGACACCGCCGCCAACGTCAACTTCTCCACCCTCCAACGAGCGATTGCGCTGTCGGACCGAGCCGTCCGCCGCCTCGGCGACCGCTGGCTTCCGTGACGAATTACAAAGTGACGAATCCCGACTACGCAATCGGGATTGTCCGCTATAGCATCCGCGCCCGTGCCATCCCATGACGTTCTCGTAATCGGGGCCGGGCTCGCCGGCCAGCGGGCCGCCCTCGCCGCCGCCGAGGAAGGCGTGTCGGTCGGAATCATCAGCAAGGTTCACCCGGTCCGCTCCCATTCCAACGCCGCCCAGGGCGGCATCAACGCGGCGCTGAATCCCGGCGACTCCTGGGAGTCCCACGCCTTCGACACGATCAAGGGCTCGGACTACCTCGGCGACCAGGACGCGGTCGAAATCATGACCCGCGAGGCGCCGGAGGAAATCCTTCACCTCGAGCACCTCGGCGTCACCTTCCACCGCAACGAGGAAGGCAAGCTCGGCACCCGCGCCTTCGGCGGCGCCTCCGCCGCCCGCACCTACTACGTCGCCGACATCACCGGCCAGGCGATCATGCACGTGCTCTACGAGCAGCTGATGAAGTACTCCGAGCAGATCGCCCGCTACGAGGAGTGGTTCTGCAGCAGCCTGGCGATCGACGAGAACGGCGAGTGCTGCGGCGTCGTCACCCGCAACGTCGCCGACGGCTCGATGGAGCTCTTCCACGCCAAGTCGGTGATCCTTTGCACCGGCGGTAACGGGATGGTCTGGAAGCCCTCGACCAACGCCCTGATCTGCACCGGCGACGGGATCGCGATGGCCTACCGCGCCGGCGCCAAGCTGATGGACATGGAGATGATCCAGTACCACCCGACGACGCTGGCGGGCAAGGGCTTCCTGATCACCGAGGGCGCCCGCGGCGAGGGCGCCCACCTCCTCAACGCCAACGGCGAACGGTTCATGGAGAAGTACGCGCCGAACAAGATGGAGCTGGCCTCGCGCGACGTCGTCTCCCGCGCCGAGCAGACCGAGATCAACGAGGGCCGCGGCTTCCCCGACGGGACCGTCGCCCTCGACATCACGGTGGTGCCGAAAAAGCGCGTCCACGAGGCGCTGCGCGAGATCGTCCTCGTCGGCCGCGACTTCGCCGGCGTCGACATCACCCGCGAACCGATCCACATCAAGCCGGGCAACCACTACACGATGGGCGGGGTCAAGACCGACGTCGACGGCCGCACCGACATCCCCGGCCTCTACAGCGCCGGCGAGACCGCCTGCGTCTCCGTGCACGGCGGCAACCGCCTCGGCGCCAACTCGCTGCTGGACACGCTGATCTTCGGCAAGCGCAGCGGCCGCGATGCCGCCGCCCGCGCCAAGCGGACCGACTACGCCCACGTCTCCCGCAAGGTCCTCGAGGACGAGGAGGCGATGATCGCCGACATCATCAGCCGCGAGAAGGGCTCCGGCCGCCGCATCTCGGAGATCAAACTCGAGCTCGGCCAGACGATGGACGCCAAAGTCGCCGTCTTCCGCGACGAGGCCGGGATCACCGAAGCCCTGGAGACGGTCCGCCGCCTGAAGGAGGAGGCGAAGACCGCCTACATCGACGACCACGGCAGCGTCTTCAACCAGGACCTGCTTGCCGCGATCGAGCTCGGGTACATGCTCGACAACGCCGAGTGCACCTGCGTCGCCGCCCTGGAGCGCAAGGAGAGCCGCGGCGCCCAGTACCGCACTGACTTCCCGGAGCGAAACGACGAGGAGTGGCTCAAACACATCGACCTCGAGCAGACCGACGACGGACCCGAGATCTCCTACTCAGAGGTCACGATCACGCAGTGGGAACCGCAAGAGAGGACCTACTAATGGCCGAGTACACGATCAAAGTCCGGCGGTTCCAGCCCGAGAGCGGCGAGGGGCCCTACTGGGAGCAGTTCGACGTCGACCTCGATCCCTCGCTCTCGGTCCTCGACGGGCTGCTGCAGGCGAAGGACCGCGACGACGGCTCGCTCGCCGTCCGCTGCTCCTGCCGCGCGGCGATCTGCGGCTCCTGCGGGATGAAGATCAACGGCCAGTCCGGGCTCGGCTGCAAGACCCAGATCGGCGAGGCCCAGGAGCTTGCCGACAAGCAGGCGAGCGCCACCGGCAAGGGCGGCGAGGGCAACTCGATCGTGATCGAGCCGATGGGGAACATGCCGGTGATCAAGGACCTGGTCACCGACATGGAGTCGACCCACTGGACGAAGATCCGCCGCGTCACGCCCTGGCTCCTCCCCCACGGTGAGCCGCCCGAGCGCGAGTACGTCGTCGATCCGGAATCGATGATCGACATCACCCAGTCGATGGCCTGCATCCAGTGCGGCGCCTGCGTCTCCTCCTGCCTCTCGATGGAAGCCGACCCCGGCTTCATCGGCCCGGCGGCGCTGGCCAAGGCCTACCGCTTCGTCGGCGACCCGCGGGACGCCGAGACCCACGAGCGCCTGCACGACCTCGCCGACGACCCGCACGGGATCTACGACTGCACCCACTGCTTCAGCTGCATCGACGCCTGCCCGAAGGGCGTGGCGCCGATGGACCAGATCATGCGCCTGCGCCGCAAGGCCGGCGAAGAGGGGATCGAAGACCCCAACAGCGGTCACGACCACGAGATCGCCTTCGTCAAGATCATCGAAAAGAAGGGCACCCTCGACGAGAGCCTGCTCCTGCAGGAGTCCTTCGCGCCCGGCGTCAAAGGCAAGCTGAAACCGAGCAAACGGGCGATCCGGGAAATGCTCGGCTCGATCCCGACGGCGATCCGCGGGATCAAAACCGGGAAGATGCGCTCGCTGCACAAGCTGATCCCGGGCGTCCACCCGAAGCTGCCCGACCAGGACGACGTCAAGGCGATCTACGCCCACGCCGAGGAGCACGGCGAGGAGTTCAATCTCTACATCAAGGGCGAGGAGGGTGAGCTCGCCGAGGACGACGTCGAGAAGGGCATCGAGCGCTCGACCGACCCGGACACCCCCCAGGAGGTCAAAAATGGCTGAGAACATCAAGGTCGCCTACTGGCCGGGCTGCGTCTCCCGCGGCTTCACCCCCGAGCTGCACGGCTCGATGGCACTGGTCGCCGAGAAGCTCGGCTGGGAGCTGGTCGAACTCGACCGCGCCAACTGCTGCGGCGCCGGCGTCATCGCCGAGCACAACCAGGAGCTGGCGGACACGCTGAACGCCCGCACCTTCGCCCTCGCCCAGCAGACCGGGCTCTCGATGATGAACATCTGCTCGACCTGCCAGGGCGCCCAGTCGGAGTGCCAGCAGCGGCTCGACGCCGACTCGGCCTACCGCGCCCACATCAACGAGGTGCTCTCCGGCCAGGGCCTCTCCTACGAGAAGGACAAAGGCGGCTTCACCAACAAGAACTTCCTCTGGCTGCTGGTCGAGGACTACGGCCTCGACCGCCTCCGCGAGCAGGTCGTCCGGCCGCTGACCGGCCTCCGCGTCGGCCCCTTCTACGGCTGCTACATCGTGCGGCCGAAGGAAAGGCTCGGCTACGGCGAGCACCCCGACCGCGACATCTATCTGGAGAAGGTGATCGAGGCGCTGGGCGGTCAGGTCGTCGAGTACGACGGCGCCCGCAAATGCTGCGGCTTCCCGGTGATCACGATGGCCCGCGAAACCTCGCTGCGCCAGGCCGGCACCCACGTCGGCGACGCGATCGACGCCGGTGCCGACTGCCTCGTCACCCCCTGCCCGCTCTGCCACCTCAACCTGGACATGCAGCAGCCGGAGGCGGCCAAGGTCGTCAACCGCGACCTCGGCCTCGCCGTCCTCCACCTGCCGCAGCTGGTCGGCCTCGCTCTCGGCGCCGAGCCGAAGGAGCTGGGGATGAGCAAGCACATCGCCTCGACCGGTTGGGTCGAGGAGCGGCTGACGGCCGCGACCGCAGTTTAATCCGCGCCAGCTTGCATGTTTTGCATCGTTTGTGATGCAAAAAACCCCGGTTTTCGGGTTTATGCTTCACTAACGATGCATTATGCGAATTACTGCGCGCACCCCAGATGACATGGTGGCCCAAGAGTTGGGAGCGCGCCTGCGAGCTGCGCGCCTCGGCCGCAACCTGAGCCAGGAGAAGCTGGCTGCAGAAGCAGGCGTAGGGCGAGTCACCCTGCAACGGCTCGAAGAGGGGAGGGTGAACGCCTCTCTCTCAGTCCTGGCCAGAGTCCTCCGTGCCCTCGACCTCAGCGAAGGCCTGGATCAGCTCATCCCCCCTCCCGGCCCGAGTCCGCTGGAGGAGGTGGAACGCCGAGGGCGCCCCCGCCGGCGAGCAGGATCTTCGCGCCGCAAAGAGGCGCAGGACAAAAGTCCAGGCTGGCAGTGGGGAGATGAAGGCAGTTGAGCTCACTGGCAGAAATCTGGCTTTGGGGCACGCGGGTGGGAATCGTTTCCCTCGCCGATGAAGATCTGATCGCAAGCTTCGAGTACGACCCCGAGTTCCTGCAGAGCGGGATCGAGATAGCTCCGCTGGAGATGCCGTTGGACAGACGGGTGTACCGGTTTCCCGGCCTCTCCCCGGAAAGCTTCGATGGCCTCCCGGGGCTGTTGGCCGATTCCCTCCCAGATTCCTACGGTCATGCCCTGATCGACGCCTGGCTGGCAACCCAGGGGCGCCAGCCCGGGGATTTCGACGCGGTCGAGCGGCTCTGCTACCTGGGTCAGCGCGGGATGGGAGCGCTGGAGTTCAAACCCGCGCTCGGACCTAAACCGACGACCAGCCACCGCCTCGACGTGGAGGCGCTGGCGGATCTGGCGGCCGAGGTTTTGGCCCACCGAGCAGACCTGTCCACCAGGCTGAGCGGCAAGCGGGAAGCAATGCGGGAGATCCTCCGGGTCGGGACCTCGGCAGGCGGGGCGCGACCCAAGGCCTTGATCGCGCTCGACCCCGAGACCGAAGAGGTGCGGTCTGGGCAGCTCCCGAGCGACTCCGGCTTTCAGTACTGGATCCTCAAGTTCGACGGCGTCGACGACGAGACGCGGGACCTCGGCAGGTCGAGGGGCTACGGCGTGGTCGAGTTCGTCTACTCGCAGATGGCGCATGAGGCCGGAATCGAGATGACCGAGTGCAAGCTCCTGGAAGAGGGGGATCGCCGCCACTTCATGACCCGTCGCTTCGACCGGGATGAGCAGGGCGACAAGCTCCACATGCAGTCGCTGGCCGCGCTTTCGCACCTTGACTTCAACCAGCCGAAAGCGAACTCCTACGAGCAGGCGTTTCAGGTGATCGGGCTGCTGGGAATGTCCCAACAGGCGACCGTGGAACAGTTCCGGCGCATGGTCTTCAACGTCGTCGGCAGGAACCAGGACGACCACGTCAAGAACATCGCCTTCCTGATGGACCGCACGGGCCGTTGGTCCCTCTCCCCCGCCTTTGACGTCGTCTACGCCTACAACCCCGAGGGCCGGCAGACCCGCAGCCACCAGATGTCGATCAACGGCAAGACGGACGACTTCACCAGCGAGGACCTGCATTCGGTCGCCCGCCTAGCCAGGTTGAAAAGGGGGCAGGCGTCCGAAATCATCGAGCAGGTGACGGAGGCAGTCGCCAGCTGGCCCCGGCGTGCCCGCGAGGCCGGGTTGGAGCAGGGCCGGATCGATCGGATCGCCGCCACCCACCGGCTGAACCTGCGCGCCTGAAAGAGGCGGGAAGTCCCTCAGAGACCGACCCGCCGGGCGAGCCATTTGGCGCCGACCGTGTCGGTGAGACCGTGGGCGACGATCGAGGTGATGATCACGATCGCGGCGACGTCGAAGATCAGGTTCTTGCCGGCGACGTCGGATTTGAAGACGAAGAGGGCGAAGAGCATCGAGGCCACCCCCTTGGGGCCGAACCAGGCCATGAACAGCTTCTCCGACTGGGGGATCCCGGTCCGCAGGAAGGAGAGCATCACCGCCACCGGCCTGGCGACGAGGAGGGCGAAGACGATGAAGACGACCAGCGGCGGCACGTCGTGGTGGAAGCCGGTCGCCCAGATCAGGCCGCCGAAGACGAAGAAGGTCAGCACCTGGAGGATTGCGCTGCTGTTCTCGGCGAACTCGACGAAGCCCTCGGGCACTTCGCGCTCGCTCGCCCCCATTGCGATCCCGCAGACGAAGGCGGCGATCAGCCCGTTGCCGATCGTCACTTCGGCGAGACCGAAGGCTAAGAGGGCGAAGCCGATCGCGTAGATACCCTCGTAGCGCGGGGTTATTCCGCCGCCCGGGAGGACGAAGTGGAGGCGACCGGCGGCGATCCCCAGAACGACGCCGATCGCGGCGCCGACGGCGGCCTCGCCCGCCAGCTTCGCCGCTTCGGCGGCGGCGTCGCCGCCGGGTGAGGCGAGGACCAGGAAAAAGAGGACGAACGGCAGGGCCAGCCCGTCGTTGAGGCCGGACTCGAGGTTGAGCGTGTGGCGGACCTTGCTCGGGACCAGGCGCGAGGTGACGACTGCCGAGGTGACGACCGGGTCGGTGGGCGAGAGCACCGCCCCCAGCAGGAAGGCCTCGGCCCAGCTGAGGTCGGGGAAGAGCGCTTTAGCTACCAGCGCCAGCAGCCCCATCGTGATCGGCATCGCGATCACCAGCGCCCTCGCCGTCGGCCCCCAGTGGCTGCGCAGGAGCTCGCGCTCGACGAACATCCCGTCGGAGAAGAGGGTGAGGATCAGCGCCAGCTCGACCAGCTCGACGACCGCTTCGTCGGTCGCATCGACGTCGACGACGCCAGCGGCGGCGAGGCCGAAGCCGAGGACGACCGAGAGCACCGAGGCCGAGAGGACCGTCCCCTTCATCAGCCCGGAGAGCGCGGCGACGACGGCGAGCAGGCCCCCGAACAGCAGCAGGGCCTCGGCGAAGCTGATTCCCACGCTAACCCTGGGCGCCGAGCAGGCCGCGCTCGATCAGGAGCTCGCCGAGTTGGACCGTGTTGGTGGCGGCGCCCTTGCGCAGGTTGTCGGAGACGACCCAGATGTCCAGCGCCCGCTCGTTGCCGGGATCGCGGCGGATGCGGCCGACGAAGACGTCGTCCTTGCCGGCGGCGTCGATCGCCATCGGGTAGCGGCCGGCAGCGGGATCGTCGACGACGGTGACGCCGGGGGCGGCGGCGAGCAGCTCCCGCGCCCGCTCGGGGTCGAGCGGCTCGCGGGTCTCGACGTTGACCGTCTCCGAGTGGCCGGTCTCGACCGGGACCCGCACGCAGGTGGCGCTGACCTTGATCCCGGGGTCGCCGAGGATCTTGCGGGTCTCGTTGATCAGCTTGCGCTCCTCGTCGGTGTGGTCGTCACCATCGGCGAAGCTGCCCGCCTGGGCCAGCACGTTGAAGGCGATCTGGTGCGGGTAGATCTCTGCCGGGGGAACGTCGTAGCCGCCGACGACGGCGCGCGCCTCGGCGCGGAGCGCGTCGATCGCCCCCTTGCCGGTCCCCGAGACCGCCTGGTAGGTGGAGATCACCAGGCGCTCGATCCCGGCGGCGTCGTAGAGCGGTTTCAGGGCGACGACCATCTGCATGGTCGAGCAGTTCGGGTTGGCGATGATCCCCTTGTGCCCCTTGAGGGCGTCGGGGTTGACCTCGGAGACGACCAGCGGCACGTCGTCTTTCATCCGCCAGTAGCTGGTGTTGTCGACCACCGTCGCGCCCGCCTCGACGAGCTTCGGGGTCCACTCGGCGCTGACCGAGCCGCCGGCCGAGGAGAGGACGAGGTCGAGCCCCTGGATCGCCTCGTCGCTGACCGCCTGCACGCTCAGCGTCTGGCCGTTCCACTCGATCGTCTTGCCGGCCGAGCGCTCCGAGGCGAGCAGGCGCAGCTCGGCGACCGGAAACTCCCGCGCTGCCAGCAGCTCGAGGATCGTCGTCCCGACCAGACCGGTCGCGCCGAGGACGCCGACTCTGTAGCCGTCGCTCATCCGCTCCTCCGCGGGCTCAGCCGGCGACCGTCGGCCGGTGATCGGGGCCGGTCGGGTCCTCGGGCTGGACGGCGTCGGCGTCGAGCTCGAAAGCCTTGTGGAGCGCGTTGACGGCGTCGGCGACGCGGTCGGCGGGGATGACGCACGAGATCTTGATCGGCGAGGTGGAGATCATCTCGATGTTGATCCGCTCGTCGCCGAGGATGCGGAAGACCTTGGCGGCGACGCCCGGGTGCGAGCGCATGCCGGCGCCGACGATCGAGACCTTGCCGATCTGCTCGTCGGTGAGGACGTCGGCGGAGACCTCGCCGAGGCCAGCGATCGTCTCCTTGGCGGTGGCGAGGTCGGAGCGGTCGACGGTGAACGAGAGGTCGGCGAGCTTGTCGTCGCCCACCGGCTCGTTCTGGATGATCACGTCGACGTTGACGTTGGCGTCGGCGAGGGCGCCGAAGACTCGGCCGGCGACGCCGGGCTCGTCGCGCAGGCCGGTCAGGGTGACGCGCGCCTCGACGTCGGAATGCGTGACTGCGGTTACGAACGGGTTCTCCATCGTCTCTTCCTCTGAGACGACGAGGGTACCGGGACCGTCCTCGAAGCTGCTGCGGCAGTGGATGCGGACGCCGTGGTTGCGCGCGTACTCGACCGAGCGCAGCTGCAGGACGCGGGCCCCGGAGGCGGCCATCTCCAGCATCTCCTCGAAGGAGACGACCGGCAGCTTGCGGGCGGTGGGGACGATCCGCGGGTCGGCGCTGTAGACGCCGGAGACGTCGGTGTAGATCTCGCAGACGCTGGCCCGGAGCGCCGCCGCGAGAGCGACGGCGGTGGTGTCGGAGCCGCCGCGGCCCAGCGTGGTGACGTCGCGGCTGTCGGTGGAGACGCCCTGGAAGCCGGCGACGAGGACGATCCGGTCCTGCTGCAGCGCTTCGGAGATGCGGTCGGCGCGGACGTCGATGATCCGCGCCTTGGTGTGGGAAGAGTCGGTGACGATCCCAGCCTGGGAGCCGGTCAGCGAGATCGCCTCGTGACCCATGTCGTGGATCGCCATCGCCGCCAGCGCGCAGGAGATCCGCTCCCCGGTCGAGAGCAGCATGTCCATCTCGCGGGCGACCGGGCGGTCGGAGATCTCGTGCGCCTGCTGGACCAGTTCGTCGGTCGTCTTACCCCGCGCGGAGAGCACGGCGACGACGCGATTGCCGGCCTCGCGGGCGGCGACGATCCGTGCCGCGGCGCGCTTGATCTGCTCGGCGCCGGCGACGGAGGTGCCGCCGAACTTCATCACGACGATGTCGGATCCATCCCCAGTCATCGAGGTCTGAGGATAGTCGGGAAGACCGTCCCGCTCAGCTGCGCCCTGCCTACTCCGCTGAGCCCCCGAGGTTCCCCAGCATCGCCTGTTCGGCCATCCGGATCAGCCCCAGGCCGCTGTGCGGCCGCATGTCGCTGCTCCGTACCCGCACGTGGGAGCCGTGCGGGCCGACCACCTCGACGATCGTGCAGACGTCGCCGATTTCGCAATCCTCGCCGTAGTCGTTCTCGATCGCCTCCATCTGTTCGGCCACCACCCGGCCGACCTTGCTCTGATCAAGCGACATTCGAAGCTCCTTCCTCCTGGATTGCGAATGCTGACCTTACAGGTGTGACGCTAATCACACTCCAGGATATATTTGATAGATATATAGGACAGAGACATGGAGCAGCTCAACCCCACCGCCTACGTGATCCTCGGCCTCGTCCGCAACGAACCTCGCTCGGGCTACGAGATCAAAGCCGTGGTCGACAACTCGACCCGCTTCTTTTGGGCCGCCAGCTACGGGCAGATCTATCCCGAGCTGAAGCGGCTTGCGGAGGCGGGGCTGATCGTCGGCTCCGACGTCCCCACCGGGGGCCGTAAGCGGACCGTCTACGAGATCACCGCCGACGGCGAGGAGGAGCTGCGGGCTTGGCTGCGGCAGGCGCCGGAGACCTTCGAGATGCGCGACGAAGGGCTGCTGAAACTGTTCTTCGCCGACGCCCTCCCCCGCGACGAGGCGGTGGAGATCCTGCGCTCGATGCGGGCCCAGCGGCTCGCGGTCAACGAGCGGCTGCGGGCGATCGAGCAGATGAAAGGCGAGGTCGAGGACCCCTTCCCGATGATCGTGCTGCGCGGTGGTCTCGAGTTCAGCGAGTGGTTTGCCGATTGGTGCGAGCGGATGGAAGCCCAGCTTCTCGACTCCGCTCTCGAGAAAAGGAGCGAGTGATGTTCGATTCCCTGGCGCGGCTGGCAAACGGGAGGGCGAAGCGCGTCGGTCTGCTCGCCCTCGTCTTCTTCCTCCTCGCGGGCGCGATCGGCGGCTCGGTCGCCGATCGCCTCGACCCCTACGGGGCCGACGATCCCAGCACCGAGACCGTGCAGGCGAGGGAGCGGCTGCAGGACGCCGGGCTGCGGGTGCCGGCCGTGCTCGCGGTCGTCGAAGACGCCCCGGTCGCCGCACCGGCCACGCGGCGGCGCGTCGAGCGGCTGGAAAAGGAAGTCGAAGCGCGCCCCGACGTCGCCTCGGTCAGCGGCTACTACGACACCGGCTCTCCCGCCTTCGTCTCCGAAGACAAGCGGTCGACCTACTTCGCCGTCGCCCTGAAGGCGACCGGAGACAAGGAGGTGCAGGAAGACGGGAAGGAAATCGCCGACCAGCTGAGCGCCCATCCCGGGGTCGTCGTCGGCGGCTTCGCAGTCGCCCAGGAGCAGGTCAACAAGCAGGTCGAGGAAGATCTGAGAAAGGCCGAGATGCTGGCCTTCCCGCTGCTCTTCCTGCTCTCGCTGCTCTTCTTCCGCAGCCTCGTCGCCTCGGTCCTGCCGCTGATGATCGGCGGCCTGGCGATCGTCGGCACCTTCCTCATCCTCCGCGTGGCGAGCGAATTCGGCTCGATCTCGATCTTCGCTCTCAACCTGACGACGGCGCTCGGGCTCGGGCTGGCGATCGACTACAGCCTCTTCATCGTCTCCCGCTACCGCGAGGAGATCGCCAAGAGCGGGCCGGGGCTGGAGGCGATGCGGCGGGTGATGGCGACGGCCGGGCGGACCGTCTTCTTCTCCTCGCTGACGGTCTCGGCGGCGCTCGCCTCACTACTGGTCTTCCCCCAGCGCTTCCTCTACTCGATGGGTCTCGGCGGCGCCCTGGTGGCACTGTTCGCGGCGCTGATCTCGCTGACCGTGCTGCCCGCCGTGCTGACCCTGCTCGGCGCCCGCGTCAACGCCGGCGCCCCGAAGTTCCTCCAGCGCCGCGCCGAGGCCGACGCGCGGCCGGCCCAAGACGGCTTCTGGTACCGGCTCTCGCGCTTCGTCATGCGGCGGCCGATCCCGGTCGCGACCCTCAGCGCCCTCTTCCTGATCGTCCTCGGGCTGCCCTTCCTGCAGATCAAGTTCAACACCGTCGACCCGACCGTGCTGCCGGAGTCGGCCAGCGCCCGCCAGGCCTACGACACGGTCAGCGAACAGTTCCCGCCCTACCACGACACCCCGATCTGGATCGACGTCGAAGGGGGCGGGCCGAAAGCGGCGGCGCAGTTCGCCGAGCAGGTGCGCGGCGTCGACGGCGTCGCCGAAGTGGCGCCGCCGCAGCGGCTGGCATCGGGGGTGACGGCGGTGCAGGCCGTCTCCGCCAACCCCTTCGTCTCCGACGCGAGTCAATCCACGGTCAAGGCGATCCGCGACCTGCCGCCCCCCGCCGGCGCCGAAGTCCTGGTCGGCGGCGCCAGCGCCGACTTCGTCGACTTCCAGTCGAGCCTCGAGCGACACATGCCGATCGCGCTGGCGATCGTGATCGCGGCGACCCTGCTGATCCTCTTCCTGATGACCGGCTCGGTGATCCTGCCGATCAAGTCGCTGATCATGAACTTCCTCAACCTCAGCGCCGTCTTCGGCCTCCTCGTGCTGATCTTCCAGGACGGCCGGCTCGAAGGGTTCCTCGACTATTCCAGCCCCGGGGCGATCGAGCAGACGATGCCGATCCTGCTCTTCGCCGTCGCCTTCGGCCTCTCCACCGACTACGCGGTCTTCCTGCTCTCGCGGATCAAGGAGGCGCGCGACAACGGCGCCTCGGACTCGGAGTCGGTGGCGATCGGCCTCGAGCGGACCGGCCGCATCGTCACCGCAGCGGCACTCCTCTTCGCGGTCGCGATGGGCGCCTTCGCCACCTCGCAGATCATCTTCATCAAGGAGAACGGCGTCGGCACGGCGCTGGCGGTCCTGATCGACGCCACCATCATCCGCGCCCTCCTCGTGCCCTCGCTGATGGAGCTGCTCGGCAAGTGGAACTGGTGGGCCCCGGCGCCGCTGCGCCGCCTGCACGAACGCTGGGGAATCAGCGAGGCGGGGACTCCAGAGCCGAGTACCAGCTCCTGAGCTGCTGGCGCCTCAGGCGAATGCTTGGGTTGCTCTACGCCGGAGGTCGGCGTTGAGCATGCCGGTGACTTCGCTCGGCCGGTTGCCGGCGGAGGGGACGGCGGCACCGATCAGGCCGTCGGCGCGGAAGCCGTAGAGCGGGGCGACGAAGCCGAGCTCGCGGATCTTGCGGACCAGCTTGACGGCGCTTTGGGTGTCGGCACCGGGGCCGCAGACGACGATCGCGGTCGGGTCGAGGGCGCCTAGGGCACGGCCGAGGCGCTCGTCGCCGAGCTCGTTGGAGAGGACGAGGACGCGGAAGCCAGCGCGGCGTAGGGAGAGGTCGAGGGCCTGGGTGTAGACCTCCTCGGCGTCCTGGCCGTGGCTGGAGTCGAGCAGGAGGATCCCGGCGGGGCGGGCGGCGGCGGAGGCGAGGCGGCGGGCGCCGTGCAGCCAGCCCGTCGCCCAGCGGGCGGCAAACTCGAGCTCTGCCTCGCGCTCGGGGTCGGCGGCGAGCTTGTCGATCGCCGGCAGCAGCAGCTCCTCCACCGTCCGCTCCAGCGAACGCAGGGCGAGGCTCTCCTCGACGGCGCGGTCGGCGGCGGACTCGTCGAAGCTCTCGAAGGCGGCGAAGAGGCTGCCGTCGTTGGCGGGCGCCTGCTGGCGCTGGCGCGCCAGCTCGATCGCCGAAGAGATGTTGCCGGTCTCAGCCAGAGCGTCGCGAAGCGCCTGCAACTCGACCAGCTCGTAGTTGCGGTGGTTGCCGACGGTCCGCTTCGGCGTCGGGTAGCCGTAGCGCCGCTCCCAGCTGCGCAGGGTGTTGGGGCTCACGCCGAGGACTTCGGCGGCGGCGTTGGTGCGGATTCCAGGCATTTAGATAAGAAGGTCGAACGGGTGGACTGCGCGTCTATTCGACGTCGGGCGAGGATTCTCCCACCGAAATCGCGGGTTTACACCGGTTATCGACAGATTTCGCAGAAACTGTTAGCGATCTTGCAAGGCGCCCACGCCTACGGGCTGTCCAACCGCCCGCGCGCGCCACATCGCCGCGTCTGCCTTATGCAGAAGTTCTTCGGGGTCGGCGCCGTGGTCGGGACAGGCGACGACGCCGGCCGAGATGCAGATCCGCAGCCCCCCCGCGCGCTCGAGATCGTCGAGCTGGCCGAGCAGGCGCTCGCACATCTGCACCCCTTCGACGGTGCCGATATTGGGAGCGAGAACGCAGATCGCGTCCTCCTCGAGCCGGAAGGCTTCGTCGACGATGCGGATGCTGTCGCGCAGCGCCGCGCCGACGATCGAGAGAATCGTCTCCTGACCGCCGGCGACGTCGTGCGACCGAACTCCGGGACCTGAAGCGTCGAAGACAGCCAAACCGAACGGATGCCCATACCGACGATTGGTCTCCAACAGCTGTTCCAACCGCCGCCGCATATGACCCGGCTGGTAGAGGCTGGGCAGTTCTTCCAGCTGCTCTTCAACCGAAGCTTCGAATTCACCAGAGGGGGTCGGGGGGGTCCCTGAGGAGCCCTCCCCATCTTTGCTCCGGAAGGGACCCCCCTGACCCCCTCCGCTCCCTTGAGCCAGCTCCACCGCCGCAGCGGTGACCGAACCGAACTCGGTGGCCAGCCGCTGCGCGGCCTGGACGAACGACTCTCCATTGCTACCAATCTCCTCGTGCAAGCTGCCAAGAAGATCGGCGTGCAGCTCGGACACCTTGAGCGCGAGGCGCCCCGCCGGGGAGCCGTCTTCGCGACGGCGGCCGGGGTTGGACTGGTCAGGCACGAGATGACCTTCGCGAAAGCTGCGGACGCCCGATCTGCAAAATCCCGCTATTTGCGGGACGACGGTCGTCCAGGACGGATGTCCGGCTCCGCTTATTCCAGGCTTCTTCTCCCGGCGAGCGCCTTGCCGAGGGTGACCTCATCGGCGTGCTCGAGGTCGGCGCCGACCGGGAGGCCGCTGGCCAGCCGCGTCACCGTCACCTGGCCGCGCAGCATCTCGGCGATGTGGAGAGCGGTCGCCTCCCCCGTCGTCGTCGGGTTGGTCGCCAGCACCACCTCGGAAAAGCCGCCGCGCTCGACTCGCCGCCGCAGCTCGCCGATCTTCAGGTCTTCGGCGTCGACGCCGTCGATCGGCGAGAGCGCGCCGCCGAGGACGTGGTAGAGGCCGCGATATTCATGCGTGCGCTCGATCGGGATCACGTCGGCCGGCTCCTCGACCACGCAGATCATCGAGCGGTCGCGGTTCTGATCGGCGCAGATCCGGCAGAGCGGCCCCTCGGCGAGGTTGAAGCATTCTTCGCAGAGGCCGACCTTCTCCTTGACTTCGCGGATCGCGTCGCCGAGCGCGAAGGCCTCTTCGTCGGGCGCCCGCAGGAGGTGGAAGGCGAGCCGCTGCGCGGTCCGCTGGCCGATGCCCGGCAACCGCGAGAGCTCGGCGACGAGGCGCGCGAGCGGTGCCGGGCCGTCGCTCAACCGCCCAGCATCCCGCCGAGGCCGCCGAGATCGCCGCCGGCGATGCCGCCCATTTTCTCGCCGGCCAGCGCTTGTGCCGCGCGCAGCCCCTCGTTGACGGCTGCCTGCACCATCTCCTGGAGCAGGTCGGCGTCCTCGGGGTCGATCGCCTCGGGGTCGATGACGATCTCCCGCAGGGTCAAGTCGCCGCCCATCTTCACCTTGACCATGCCGCCGCCGGCGCTCGCCTCGACGACCTCGTCTTTCAGTTTCTCCTGCGCCTCCATCATCTCGGCCTGCATCTGCTGGGCCTGTTTCATCAGGCCTTGGATGTCGAAGCCTCCGGGACCGCCTCCACGTGCCACCTAACTGACCTCCTCCGCGTCGAACTCGCTCTTCAGATGCTCCAGCAACCCGTCCTCGTCGATCTCCTCGCTGCCCGGCGCCGGCGTATCCGGCGGCGCCTCTCCGTCCTGCAGGACATAAGTGGGTCGCAGCCCGACGCCGGTGACCGCGGCAAAAGCCGCCGCCACCGTATCCCGGCGGTCTGCCCCCTCGGCCTTCTTTTTCAAGAAGGTCATCTCGGTCGGAAAGGCAACCTCCAGACCGGCCTCGCCATAGCTGACCGGCCGAGCGCCCTCAAGCGTGGCTGCAAGGGCTGGGGCACTTTCGTGCAGCTTCTGGAGAACCGCCGGCCACACCCTCTGAATCTCCTCCAGGCTGAGGTCGGTCGGCGTGGCAGGCGCCTCCTCCGCCGCAGGAGCCTCCTCTACCGGTGCCGGGACCGGCGCCTCAGCCTCTTCCTCTTCCGCCGGGGGTGGATCGTCAGGGGGTGGCGTCTCTGCCGTGGGTGGCGACGATGCGGGACCCCCGCCTTTTTGCGGGGGGGCCGTATCGGAGACAGGACCCGCGGCCCGAGCGCCCCCGCCTTGCTCCAGTCTCTCGATCCGCCTCAGCAGTCCCTCAGTGTCGGGATCCAGATCCGGCCGCGCAGCCTTCAGTAGCGCGATCTCCACCGCCAACCGCGCGTCGTCGCCCTCGCGCACCGCCGTCAGCGCATCGGCCAGCTCGTCGATCGTGCGGATCAGGTTAGCGGGCTTGAGCGCCTGCGCCTGCGCCTGCATGCGGCCGGTGTCGGTGGCGGTGACGACGAAGGTGGTAGGGACTTCGCCGGTCGTCTGCACGATCAGCAGGTGGCGCAGGTGGGCGAGGAGGTCGCGGGCGAACTGCGAGGGGTCGCGGCCGGAGCGCGCCATCTTCTCGATCCCCAGCAGCACCTGCTTCGGGTCCTCGGCGACGACCGCGTCGATCGTCTCGAAGAGGAGGTCGGCGTCGGCGGCGCCGAGCATCTCCAGCACGTCCTTCAATTCGACTTGGCTGCCGCCGAAGGCGACGAGCTGGTCGAGGGTGCCGAGGGCGTCTCGGAAGCTGCCCGAGGCGGAGCGGGCGATCATCGCCGCCGCGCCCTCCTCGACCTCGATCGACTCGGCGGCGGCGACCCGGTTCAGCACCTCGGAGATCTGCTCCAGCGAGGGGCGCTGGAAGTCGAAGCGCTGGCAGCGGTCGGCGATCGTCGCCATCACCTTGTGGGACTCGGTCGTGGCGAGGACGAAGACGGTGTTCGGCGGCGGCTCCTCGAGCGTCTTCAGGAAGGCGTTCCAGGCCTCTTTGGTCAGCATGTGCGCCTCGTCGAGGATGTAGACCTTCCAGTGGCCGCCGGCGGGGGCGTAGGCAACGCGCTCGCGGAGGTCGCGGACGTCGTCGACCGAGCGGTTCGAGGCGGCGTCCATCTCGATCACGTCGACCGAGGTGCCGGCGGCGATCGTCACGCAGGACTCGCATTCGCCGCACGGGGTGACGGTCGGCCCGCCGCGCTCGCAGTTGAGCGAGCGGGCGAGGATCTTCGCCATCGAGGTCTTGCCGGTACCGCGCGAGCCGACGAAGAGGTAGGCGTGGTGGACCTTGCCCTGCTCGACCGCGTTGCGCAGGGTGCGGACGACATGCGTCTGCCCCACGACTTCGTCGAAGGACCCGGGGCGGTGGCGTCGGTAGAGGGAAGTCGACTCGCTCATGGGCTGTCGAGCGAGTGTATCTATGGCCACCGGGCTCCTCGGCGGGCCGCACCGATACCGTCCCCGCCGTGCCGAAGGGGGCCCGCAACCGGCTGACGCCTCTCTACTGGATCGCCGGAGTGACGGCGGCGCTGCTGCTCGTCTTCCCCTACGGATTTCCCAACTACGACACGATCTACGCGCTGCTCTGGGGGCGCGAAATGGCGCACGGCGAGAGCCCCGACTTCGGCGCCGCGCTGCCGCCTACCCCGCACCCGCTGACCGAGGTCTGGGGCTTGCTGGCATCGCCCTTCGGGGACGGGGTGATCACCCTGACGATGATCGGGGCCTACGTCTCGCTCGGCCTGATCGCCTTCTTCGTCTACCGCCTCGGGGAGATCTGGTTCGACCGTTGGATCGGCGCCGTCGCCGCGGCGATCGTCCTCACCCGCGCCCCCTTTCTCTCCAACGGCCTCCGCGCCTATATCGACCTCCCCTACATCGCCCTCTGCCTGGGCGCGCTGCTGGTCGAGGCGAAGCGCCCGCGCGCCGGCTGGCCCGTCCTCGCCCTCCTCGCCCTCGCGGGCCTCCTCCGCCCCGAGGCCTGGCTCTTCGCCGTCGTCTACTGGCTCTACCTGGCGTGCACGGCCGACCGCAGCGACCCTTCCAATGCGAAACGGGAACTCGCTCCTCTCGCCGCGCTGGCGCTCGCCGCGCCGATCTTCTGGGCGCTCTTCGACTGGATCACGACCGGCAGCCTCACCTATTCATGGACGGGGACGAAAGAAACCGTGGAGGCACTGGAACGGCAGACCGGTCCGGTCGACCTCGTCCTCTACGGGCCGCGGCGGCTCGGCGAGGTCCTGCAGTGGCCGGGGATGGTCGGCGCCCTCGGCGGCGTCGCCCTCGGGCTCGCCTTCCTACGCCGCCGCTCGCTGCTCGGGGTCGCCGCCGCCACGCTCGCGCTCGTCGCCTTCGCCCTGCTCGCCTGCGGCGGCCTCGCGATCCTCCCCCGCTACACGATGCTCGCCGCCACGATCCTGGCGATCTTCGTCGGCGTCGCCCTGCTCGGCTGGCGGCTGCTCGAGCCGGGCCACCCCTGGCGCCGTCGCTGGCAGGTCTTCGCCGCCCTCGTCGCGGCGATGTTCGTCATCTGGCTCCCGAACCAGTGGGACCTCGACTCGCGCGTCGACACCGACCTCACCAACCAGGCGCGGATCGAGAACGACCTCTCCGACCTGGTCGACGAAGGCGCCTTCGAGCCCCCCTGCGGCAAGATCGCGGTGCCGAACCATCGCGCCGTCCCCCGCCTCGCCTTCGGTCTCGACGTCAAGCCGACCCGGATCGTCAGCGCCAGCGAGGAAGACGTGCCCGCGCGGGGCTACTTCGTCGCCCCGGCCTCGCCCTTCGTGATCCACAACTTCATCCTCGACCCCAACGATCCGACCAACCCCTCGTTCCCGCCGCCGAAGGGGTTCGAGCGGGTCGCGAGCAACGAGTCCTGGGTTGTCTATCGTCGCTGTCCGTGATCGCCCGCAGGCTCTCCTTTCTCCTCCTGACCGCGGTCGCCGCCTCCCTCACCCTCACCTCGTCGGCCGCCGCCCGCTGGCAGCCGAAGCCGACGACCGCGGCCTGGCAGTGGCAGCTGCAGGGCAAGATCGACCTCTCGGTCGACGCCGGCGTCTACGAGGTCGACGGCTTCGAAGTGCCCGCCAAGACGGTTGCCGCGCTGCACAGCAAGGGACGGAGGGCGATCTGTTACCTCGATGTCGGCTCCTGGGAGAACTACCGGCCCGACGCCGGCCGCTTCCCCAAGTCCGTCCTCGGCCGCGCCTATGCGGGGTATCCCGACGAGCGCTGGCTCGACATCCGCCGCATCGACCTGCTGGCGCCGATCCTCCGCGCCCGCTTCGACCGCTGCCGGCGCAAGGGCTTCGACGCGGTAGAGCCCGACAACATCGCCGGCTACGAAAACAAGACCGGGTTTCCGCTCACCGCCGATGATCAGCTGCGGTTCAACCGCTGGGTCGCCCGCGAAGTCCACCGGCGCGGTATGGCGGTAGCGCTGAAGAACGACCCCGAGCAGGTCGGGCAGCTGGTCGGCCGCTTCGACTTCGCCGTCGTCGAGGAGTGCTTCGCCTACGACGAGTGCGGCCGCTTCAGCCCCTTCGTCGCCGCCGGTAAGGCGGTCTACGTCGCCGAATACAGCGAACCGCTGACGGCGATCTGCGACGAGGCCGAACGCCTGCGCTTCAGCGTCATCCACAAGGACTACGACCTCTTCGCCCGTCCCTGGGAAGCCTGCTTCCCGTAGTCGGCTAGCCGCGCTCGACCGCCTCGACGGCGGCGTGGGTCTCGGCGGCCAGGTCCGGATTCGCGAGCTCGACCGCCGGCGGCAGCTCGACGTGGAGGTCGTCGGAGGGGTCGATCCGCGCCCGCAGCTCACCGCTGCGCGAGTCGAGCACGTGGCCCCCACGGCTGCGGTCGGCGCTGATGAAGTGGAGGTGGTAGCCGCCGACCTCGATCCCCTCGGCGTAGCTGGGGAAGCGGAAGCCGAGCATCGTCCCCTCGACGTCGGCGAGCTCGAAGACGTGCTGGTCGGCGACCACCTCGGTCAGCGGCCGGTAGGGCGGCTCCTGCCGCGGCACCGAGCGGGCGCGGACGAGGGCGAAGCGGCCGTCGAGGCGGATCGCGCAGGACGAGGCTCCCGCCGGGACAAGCGCGTCGAGGCAGGCCAGCAGCTCCCCGTGCGAGCGCGAGAGGCGCCCGGCTTCGCCGGGCAGGTGCTCGTCGATCGTCGCCTCGAAGCGGGTGACGACCGCGAACGGGGTGCGCTCGCCGCCCTCGACGGCGTGGATCTTTCCCTCGACGTCGGCGCGGAAGAACTCACCTTCGAGAGCCACCATCTCGCCGTCGAGGTGGTTCAGCGTCCCCAGCCCGAGGTCGCCGTGCTCGGCCAGCTCGGCGAAGCTGAGGTCGCCCTCGAAGGCGCCCTCGAGCAGCGCCCCGATCGTCGAGGCCTGGAAGAGAACGTGCGGCTCGCGCTCGCGATGCAGGTCGGCGCGCCGCATCGACTCGACGTGCAGGGACCGGATCCAGCGCTCGTCCAGCATCGGCGGCAGTCTGCCAAAGGTCCGCTCATGAAACCATCAGGCGATGGCGGCGATCGAGCTCAGAAACGTGGTCAAGACCTTCGGGCCGATCACCGCGGTCGCCGGACTCGACCTCAACGTGCCGGAAGGCATCTGCCTGGGCCTGCTGGGACCGAACGGGGCCGGCAAGTCGACGACGATGCGGCTACTGACCGGCCAGGCGGTCGCCGACTCCGGTGAGCTCCGGGTCCTCGGCCACGAGCTGCCGGCGGAGTCAAAGCCGGCGCGCGCGGAAATGGGCGTCGTCCCCCAGCTCGACAACCTCGACGTCGACGTCACCGTCGAAGACAACCTCGCCGTCTACGCCCGGCTCTACCGGGTCAAGGACGTCGGCGCCGCCGTCGACCGCTGCCTCGACCTCGCTCGCCTCCGCGATCGCAGGCGCGACGCGGTCGACAAACTTTCCGGCGGGATGCGGCGACGCCTGCTGCTGGCCCGCGGCCTCGTCCACGAACCGCGCCTGGTCCTCCTCGACGAGCCGACGGTCGGCCTCGACCCGCAGATCCGGACGGAGCTCTGGACGCTGATCGGCGAGCTCAAATCGCGGGGGACGACGATCCTGATGTCGACCCACTACATCGAGGAGGCCGAGCGCCTCGCCGACGAGGTCGCGGTCATGCACCAGGGCCGGATCATCAGCCGCGGCCGTCCGGCCGACCTGATCTCCGAGCACGCCGGCCGCCAAACTGCCGAGGTCTACGCGCCGCCCCAGCGCCTGAGCGAGCTGCGGGCGAGCGCCGAGGCGGCGGGACTGAGGGTGCGGCCGGCCGGGCCGGCGATCGCGATCGTCGGCTCCGAGCAGGCGAACGACGGCGCCGTGCCCGAGGACGCGGTGGTGCGGGCGGCGACGCTCGAGGACGTCTTCGTGCTGCTGACCGGCGAGGAGGCCGAGTGATGGAGTCGGCCACCCAGGCCCCGCCGCGGCGGACGATGCGGCGGCTGGAACCGGCGGCGATCGCCGGGGTGATGAGCCGCGAGGTCGCCAACTTCCGCACCTACTGGAAGGGGACCACCTTCTCCAGCGTGCTCGAACCGCTGGTCTACCTGCTGGCCTTCGGCCTCGGCCTCAGCGCCACCCTGGTCGACGAAGTCAACGGCATCCCCTACATCCAGTTCGTCGGCACCGGCATGGTGGCGACGGCGGTGATCTTCTCCAGCGCCCTGCCGGCGATGTTCGGGACCTTCGTCAAGCACCGCTTCCAGAACACCTACGAAGCGATCCTGGCGGCGCCGGTCGACGTCGAAGAGCTGGTCAGCGCCGAGATGCTGTGGATCGCCACCCGCTCGGCCGTCTACGGCTGCGTGCCGCTCGTCGTCACCTTCTTCTGGGGCCTCGACCCCGAGCCGGGGATGCTGCTGACCCCGCTCTTCGCCTTCGTCACCGCGCTCGGCTTCGCCGGCTTCGGGGTGGCGATGGCGGCGACGGTCGCCAAGATCGACCAGTTCAACTACGTGACGGCGCTGTTCGTGACCCCGCTCTTCCTCGTCGCCGGCACCTTCTTCCCGATCGAAGGCCTGCCAGAGGGCTTCCAGATCGTCGCCCAGGTCAACCCCCTGCACCAGCTGGTCGAACTGGTCCGCGGCGGCGCCTTCGGCTTCGAGTGGCAGGACATCCTCCGCTTCGCCTTCCTCGTCGCCTTCGCCGTCCTCACCTGGCGCGTCGCGATCCACCAGATGCGCAAGCGCCTGATCGACTGACGACCCCTGATAAGGGGACAACACATATGGACCGTGCACCCGCCTTCGAGACGAGGTCACCGGGCGTGTCCGTCGCTTATGGCTCAGGCCGGGCTCGCCTGCGGCACCCGCGGCATCCGCTTAAGGCTGCTTCCTTCCGGACCTGACCTGATTCGCGTGCCCACGTCGCGCAGGACCCGGCCGTCAACGCCGCCGCGACGCACTGACCCCGACGGCCAGTCCCTCGGAACGGTAGTCGGCCCCGCTAAGCGGATTTCGGGTTACAAGGCACCGCTGACACCCCGCCTAGCACGGTCCGCTGGTGATCCTACCTTGCCGACCATAGGATGATGCCCGTGCTCGTCCTGCCGACCGCCGCGATCCAGGTCGACTCCGGCTCGTTCTTCGCGATCGTCGCCGTCTCGGCGATCGCCGCGATCACCGTCGCCACGGTGCCGAAGCGGTTCGCGCCGCCGGTCGTCGTCGTCGAGCTGATCGCCGGGATCCTGATCGGCCCCGAAGTGCTGGGGCTCGCCCACAGCGACGACTTCGTCGAATTCTTCGCCAACCTCGGCCTCGGGATGCTCTTCTTCTTCGCCGGCTACGAGATCGACTTCGAGCGGATCAAGGGAACGCCGATGCGGCTCGGCGCCTTCGGCTGGCTGTTCTCGGTGCTGCTCGCCTACAGCCTCGGCGGCCTCCTCGCCGCCGCCGGGATCGTCGTCTCCTTCCTCTACACCGGCTCGGCGATGGCGACGACGGCGATCGGGACGCTGATCCCGATCCTCCGCGACAACGGCGAGCTGAAGACCCGTTTCGGCACCCACCTGCTGGCGGCGGGCGGGGCCGGCGAGTTCGGCCCGATCCTCCTGGTCACGCTCGTCCTCTCGACCACCAACCCGTTCCGCGAGGCGGCGATCCTGCTCGTCTTCGTCGCCCTCGCGCTCGCCCTGGCGCTGGTCTCGGTCCGCTACGCCTGGCGCGGCTGGCCGGCGCTGGAACGGACCTTCGAGGCGAGCAGTCAGCTGGCGGTGCGGGTGACCGTGGTTCTCGTCTTCGGCCTCGTCCTCCTCGCGGGCAAGCTCGGCCTCGACATCCTCCTCGGCGGCTTCGTCGCCGGGATGATCACCCGCCTCGCCCTCAAGGGGCACGAGCTGCAGGTCTTCGAGTCGAAGCTGACCGCGGTCGGCTTCGGCTTCTTCGTCCCCTTCTTCTTCGTCACCAGCGGGATCGAGTTCGACCTCGTCGCCCTCGGCTCGGCGGAAGCGATAGCGAAGCTCTTCCTCTTCCTCGGCCTCTTCCTCGTCGTCCGCGGCGTGCCGGCGATGGTGCTCTACCGCAAGGTGCTGGTCACCCGCGACCGGATGGCGCTCGCCTTCTACTGCGCCACCGAGCTTCCCCTCGTCGTCGCGATCACGACGATCGCAATCGACGCCGGCGAAATGAAAGCCTCGACCGCCGCCGGCCTGGTCGGCGCCGCGATGCTCTCGACCCTGATCTACCCCTTCGTCGCCATGGCCCTGCGCAACGAGCCGGCCCCCGACGCAGCCCCCGCAGTCGCCTAGCCCGTCGTACAATCCCCGTCCCGGGCGCGTAGCTCAGTGGGAGAGCGCTCGCTTCACACGCGAGAGGTCGCTGGTTCGAAACCAGCCGTGCCCATTTCGGTCCCTTTGGCAGAGCCGAAAATCGAAGGGTGGTTCTAGACCAGTCGCGGATTCGGCTCTATAGCTCGAAAGATCGCCAGGCTCGGAAAACTCCGAGGAGCCAGGCAATGTTGGCGGCAAGCATTCGAGCAACTTCAAACCGAGGACGAATTGGGCGGGGCAGTCGGCGCCCAAAACGCACTTCTACTGCGTGGATACCCCCTCGGCGAAACGAATCGCAGAGCTTGAAGCCGCACCTGCTCGGTTCCTCGATCAGTCCGAGGAGCTACGAATGGATCTCACTTATGAGCAACTGATCTGCGAGGCGATCGAATGCAACCACGCTGGAGTTGGCAGCTCGACGCTTGAGCGCTACCGCGAGCACTTAGTTCATTTCTCGCAGTACCTCGCCAGCGTCCAGAGTAGGGCGGAACGAGTCGCCAACAAGTCAGATCGAGCAACGGCCGCAATCGTAGGGATGCGCCTGGGTCGAAGCAGCGCATCCCTCGGACCCTTGATGCGGCTAGGACGAAATCATCTACGCCTCGACTGGACGTATGGCGGAACTAAAGTTGACTATTAGAGAAATCTCCGCTTACCTTTTCTGCTCCGAGTTCCTATTCAGACACGGATCTATTCCTAGACAGAAAGGGAGATGTAAGAAATGACGCAGAGACTTTTGGGGCCGCTGGCCCTGCTCTCAGCCTTGGGAGTGCTTGTGCTGGCAGCTCCCGCTGCTAGCGCCGAAGTCATCATCAAGCCCGTCGCGGCTAGCGAAATGTCCCCACTGTCGTTGTCACAATGCTCATCAGGAACGGTGTGCGCTTGGGAAAACAGCAACTTTACGGGTAATTTCTCACAGTGGCCCGCTTCGAACACCGGTTGCCATAACCACTCGGGCAATCCTTCTATTCGTTCGGGCTGGAATCGCAGCCCCTATAACGTCCGCTACGGCGGGGGGCCCACCCTTCCACCGGGTTATGCATTCGAAGTGAATCCGGGGGAAAACCCGATCACCGGGGAAATCTGCTGGCCGGTGTAGAGGTTCCCAATCCGCTCCATGCGGTCGTCGGGGCGTGATAGTCGGTCAAAGGAAGGCCCAAGGCACTGCCTGGGCCTTCCTTTCGTATTCGCGGATACCCGCTGACCAGGCTTGCTGCGGATGTGAAAATGGCGAGGCGCGCCTCCTCAGCCGGAAGGGGTCAAGGGGCGCTCGCCGCCCGATTCGGTAACGCTTTTCGTCGCTGCAACGATTAAGGGTCAATGGAATCACCGCGAGCCCTCCCGGACCAATCGAGCGCTCTTAGTCGCCAAGTGAGGCTGGTCATCGTGCGTGAGCATGGGGTGAGCGCCGAGCAGATGCCTTTCATCGGGAGCGACCCGGAGCTTTTCGATGCCTTCTACAGCGAGCACTTGGAGGATCTACAGCGCTTCGTTGCCCGGCGGGTAGGCGATCCTGAGCGCGCGGCAGACCTAACCGCCGACATTTTCGTCGCCGCGATCAGTTCGGCCCATCGGTACCACCCCCGGGCCGCACCGAAGGCTTGGCTGTATGGAATAGCCCGGATCGTCGTCGCCGAGGACCGGCGGCGAAGCGCTCGCGAGCGCGCCCGGGAGATGCGCCTCCGTGGAAGCGCCCTCCTCGATGAGGAGGAGGCAGCACGGATCGAGCGGCGGATCGACGCGGCGGCCGGATCGCGACGGCTCTATGAAGCAATGGACAGCCTGAGCGAGGACGAGCGAGCGGTGCTGGAACTGGTCGCAATTGACGAAATGACGGTCGCCGATGCGGCGGCCGCGGTCGGAGTGCGGCCAGTCACTGCCCGCGTTCGCCTGCACCGGGCACGACGCAAGCTCCGTACCGAGCTCGAGGCAGCCGCAAATTTCAATCTGAACCCAAGCAAGGAGTAGCGACGATGAACCAGCAGCAGAGCCCAGAAACCAGGTTCGCGCGGCGCCTTCGCGCAGAGCTGACGACGATCGTCGCTGAGCGTGGCGCGGCGCAGGCAGCGCATGGGGCCACGAGCGCCACCACGACCAAGCCCGTCTGGCGGCAGCGCAACCCCCGCCTCGTCCTTGCCAGCGCTGCGGCGACCGCCCTCGCTGCGGTGGCGCTGATCGTCAGCGCCAGCGGCAGCGACACGCCAGCTGCCTTCGCAGTCGAAGCACAACCGGAAGGCGAAATCACCGTCGAAATCCGCAGCCTCGAAGACGCTAAAGGGCTCGAAGAGGCACTCGACGAAGCTGGGGTTCCCGCTTCAGTCAATTACCTGGCGACCGGAATGACCTGCAAGCAGCCGCGCTTCCAGGCCGTGCCATGGCCGGAGGGAGCCCGGGCGATCAAGATGGCAAAGGTCACCGGCGACGGTCCGTTTACCTTCTCGGGGCCGCTCCGCTTCTCGATCAGCAACAACGCTGTCGGACCCGGCCAGACGTTGGTCATCACCGCATCAGCGAACGCTGGAGGCTTCTTCAGCGCCGGTACCAGCGTGGAAATTGCCGAAGGTGCTGTTGCGTCCTGCGAACCGGTCTCCAGCAGCCGATGAGATCACGGCTCTGCGATAGGCGGCCGGCTTACCTGGGACAAGCCGTCCTTTTGGTTCCAGTGCCGATTCGACGGCTAAAGAACTAGCTGACGTTCAAGTGAAGGCCCGAGAAATCGGGCCTCTTCTATGCAGCAACGGGAGGGGTAGAACTCTCTGAAAGCTTGAACGCCGGCCTCGGTCGGTGTCCAGACCGGCTTCCTTGACCATCCAGCCCGCCTTGACGGCGTTGATCGTCACGAACCGAACGGTCTTCTCGAACCTCCGCACATCCGAGCCGGGATAGTTGGCGGCGTCGAACTCGGTCATCCCCACCACGCTCTCGACCTTGGGGAATACCTCCCGGGCTTTGAGGCCGTCGGGATGATCAACGAGAACGGCGAAGACCCCGCGCAGCAGTTCACCCCGGCGCTTCCGGTCCAGATTGGACATACCGTGACAGTACCCGCAAACGGCGATGGTGTCCCGTACAGTCGATTCGTGTCAAGCGTCCATCTGCTGAAGCGAGAGCAGCGTGTCTCACTCCCCATCGAAGAGGCCTTTGCCTTCTACGGCGACGCGCACAACCTCGAGCGCATTACGCCGCCTTGGCTCGGGTTCGAGGTGACGACGCCGCGGCCGATCGAGATGGGCGTCGGGACGCTGATCGAGTACCGGTTGCGGCTGCACCGGGTGCCGGTGCGGTGGCGGACCCGGATCGAGGCTTGGGAGCCGCCGCGGCGCTTCGTCGACGCGCAGGTCAAGGGGCCCTACTCGCTGTGGGAGCACACGCACACGTTTGAGGAAGACGGGCCGGAGGCGACGATCATCCGCGATCTGGTGCGATATTCGATCCCCTTCGGGCCGCTGGGAGAGCTTGCCGACCGGTTGCTGGTGCAGCGGGACCTGCGGCAGATCTTCGACTACCGGCGGGATGCGGTGGCGAGGGAGATGACGCGCACCTAGTTCGTCGGCTTTGTGCGGATGGCGGCTGGCGGCTCGCGGCGCAGACTGGGCGGGTGAGTCAACTTCGTGACGCATACGTCCCCAACGACCGGGTCCGCCTCGCCAGCGACGTCGCCGGACTCTGCGCGGTGCTCCTCCTGGTCGGGCTGCTCGGGGCCGCCTTCACCTGGTGGGGGCGCTCCGACCTCTTCGACCTCGCGAGCAACTCGCTGCAGGCGGTCAAGATCGACACCGGCTTCCTCGTCGGCCCTGCCCTGATCCTGATCGCCCTGCCGCTGGTCGTCGGCCGCTCGCGGCAGCTCGCGCTGACGCGCCATTTCCGGACGCGGCTGCTGGTCGCGGCGCTGCTCTGGCTGGCGGGCCTAGGCGCCCTCCTCGCCCGGGTCCTCGCCCTCGACGCCAGCTACTCCCCGGAGGCGGGCTTCTACGTCGCCGCCGGCCTGATGCTGCTCGGCCTCTTCTCGACGCTGGCGATGTGGCCGGGCGACCTGCCGGTCGTCAAGGTCGACCGCAACGGCGCGGTCCGCGAGGCTACTGCTGCAGCACCGAGATGACGTTGCCGGAGGGGTCCTCGAACCAGGCGATCTGCGGGCCGGGGCCGCGGACGATCCCCTTCTCGTCGTGGTCGAAGCCCTCGTAGCGCTGGAAGGTCACCCCGCGCTCGCCGAGCCCCTCGACGGCGGCGTCGATGTCGTCGACTTCGAAGTTGAGGATCGTGTAGCTGGGCGGGGTCATGTCGCCGCTCAGGTACATGAGGACGTCGTAGCCGCCGGTCAGGGCGAGTTTCGCCACCCCGTGCTCCTCGTCGAGCACCTCCACCCGCAGCCCCAAGGTGTCCTCGTAGAACTCCCGCGCCTGGCCCATGTCCCGGACCGCGAAACCGCTCGTCGCCTTGCTCTCGCCAAGCATCTGCTCACTCTAACGGCGGCCGCCGCCTGGCGCGCTTTTTTTCTCCGACCTGCCGCTTCTGGTCGAGCCGGCGCTTGCGGGAGGCCCGGCTCGGCTTGGTCGCGCGGCGCTTGCGGCGGACGCGCAGCCCGGCGGCGATCTTCGCGGCCAGCCGCTCCAGCGCCAGCTCGCGATTGCGCGCCTGGCCGCGGGCGTCCTGGGAGACGGCGGTGACGACGGGACCGAGCCGCTCCAGCAGGCGCCGCCGCTGCGCCTCCTCGAGGCTCGCCGAGACTTCGACGTCGAAGACCGCTTCGACCCGCGAGGCGGTGACGTTGGCGTGCTGCCCGCCCGGCCCCGAAGAACGGCTGGCCCGCAACTCGATCTCGCTCAACGGCAGCGAGAGCCGCTCGTCGATCCGCAGCCGCTCGGCCATCGCCCGCTCCTACCCGGCCAGCTCCGGGATGTGGCGCTCGAGGTGCTCGGCGATCGTCTGCCGCACCCAGCGCTGGGTCTCGGAATCGGCCATCCGGTAGCGACCGAGCAGCATCTTCTGCTCGTCGAGGGGCAGCCCGGCGATCTCCCACCGCACGACGAGCCGCTCGAAGAGGAGCTCGGAGCGTCGCCGCCAGGCATCCTCCTGTGAGGCGGCGGCGGCGCTCGGCGGCTCCCCGACCTTGGCGATCGTCGCCGCGCTCAGCGTCTGCCGCAAGGTGAGGATGTTGCCCTCCGGGTCGACGTAGTCGACGGTCGGCGCCTTCTCCCGCCCCCGCCGCTGCTTCTTCCGCTTCGCCACGTCAGGCGAGCGCGTCGATCTTGCCGGCGAGCTCGAAGTCGGCCTCGGTGAGCCCGCCCTCGGAGTGGGTGGAAATCGTCACCGTCACCGTGTCCCAGGAGATCGCAAGGTCGGGGTGATGATTCATCGCCTCCGCCGGCTCGACCAGGGCCTCGGCGAAGCGGACGCTGCCGATGAAGTCGCCGCGCTCGAAGCGCTTCTCGATCGCGTCGCCCCGGTGCTCCCAGCCGGGGAGCGCCGCCAGCTTTTCCTCGATCTCGGCGTCACTGAGGAGGGCCACGCGCTTATGCTGGCACACCTATGGCGACCCAGACCGAGCAGAGGCCGACGCTCTGGCAGATCGACATCTCCCACTACGCCGAAAAGGCCCGCTGGGCGCTGGAGTACAAGGGCGTCGATCACAGCCGCCGCTCGATCCTCCCCGGAAGCCACATCCCGATCGCGCTGTTCCTGACGCGGGGCGCGCAGCCGACGGTGCCGGTGCTGCAGCTGGACGGCCGCAACATCGGCGACTCGACCGAGATCATCGCCGCGCTCGAGGCGAAATACCCGGATCCGCCGCTCTACCCGGTCGACGCCGAGGAGCGGACGCGGGCGATCGAGCTGGAGGACTGGTTCGACGAGAACCTCGGCCCGCACTCGCGCCTGCTGCCCTTCTACGAGTTGATCCAGGAGCCCGACCTGTTCGCCGAGATCGCGGCCGAATCGGTGCCGGGACCGCTTGGCAAGGCGAAGCCGGTGGTCGGCGCCTACGCACGCGCCTACGCCAGCATCCGCTGGGGAGCCGGCAGCGGCGAAAGCGCCGAAGAAGCGCGCGCAGCGATCGACGCCGCCTTCGACAAGCTCGAGGCGGAGCTGGAGCAGGGCGATGGCGAGTTCCTGGTCGGCGACAGCCTCTCGGTCGCCGACATCACCGCCGCCTCGCTCTTCTACCCGGTCGTGGTGCCGCCGGAGGGGCCGCTCGATCCCGAGCTACCGCGCCCGCCGGCCTTCGAGCGCTTCCGCCAGAGCCTCAGCGACCGCCGCGGCTTCAAGTGGGTGCAGGAGACTTTCCGCAAGCACCGGCTGCGTAAGTCCTGAAGACAAATAGTTTCTCTAGAATCGCTGCCAACGACGGGTTTTGATCAGCCACCGATCGGCGCGCGCGGATTGGAGCCCCAGAAGATGAGGGTGCCGAGCATGCCGAGGATGTGGACGGCGACGATGTTGAAGACCATCGATTTCGCCGTCGCGGTGCCGACGCCGACCGGCCCCCCGGAGGCCGTGTAGCCGTAATAGCAACCGACCAGCACGATCACGGTCGCCATCACCATCCCCTTGATCAGGCTGAAGATCAGGTCGGGTGGGCTCTGGTACATCCAGAAGATCAATAAGTAGCCGCCGGAGGAGACGTCGCCTACCTGGTTGACCACCGAGAGGTAGCTGGCGGCGTAGATGATCACGATCCCGATCAGGTAGAGGAACGGGAGCGCGATCCAGGCGCCCAGCAGGCGGGTCGCGCAGAGGAAGGTCACCGGCTGGATCCCCATCACCTCGAGGGCGTCGATCTCGTCGGAGATCCGCATCGCCCCGAGCTCGGCGACGATCCCGGTCCCCACCTTGGCGGCGAGGATGTAGCCGAAGGCGTAGGGCAGGCCCTCGCGCAGGTCGCAGTAGGCAGAGAAGAGGCCGGCCAGCGAGGGGGCGCCGATCGAACGGTTGAAGTAGGCCCCCTGCAGGCCGCACTGGAGGCCGAGGATGAAGCAGAAGGCGAAGATGATCAGGGCAGAGCCGAAGATCAGGATGCCCGCCTGGCGCAGCCCCTCGCCGAAGAACTTGAAGACCCGGCCCGAGTAAACCTGGCCGGCGACCTTGAGGCCGAAGCTGGCTATCTCCCCGAAGGAGTTGAGCCAGGAGCGGGGGACGTCGAGCCAGCCGATCACCGCACGGCCTGCAGTTCCGGGTTGGTGGCGAGCAGGACCGAGCTGACGACGAACTGGAAGAAGAAGACAGCGACGAGGGAGATGACCACCGCCTGGTTGACGGCGCGGCCGACCCCGGCGGCGCCACCCGAGGCCGACATCCCTTTGTAGGAGCAGACGACGGCGACGATCGCCCCGAACATCGTGCAGACCATCACCGAGGACCAGAGGTCGGTGATCGTCGCGTTGCTGAAGAGGGTGGCGAAGAAGCCGCCGAGCGACTGGTGGTAAAGAAGCTCGGCGGCGATCCCGGCGGTGAGGCCCGTGACGATGGCGAAGAGGTCGAGCAGGCCGGTGATCACGATCAGCGCCAGGAACCGCGGCACGACCAGGTTCTTGACCGGATCGACGCCGAGCACCTGCAGGGCGTCGAGCTCCTCGCGGATCTTGCGGGCGCCGAGGTCGGCGGTGATCGCGGTGCCGGCGACGCCGGCGACGACCACCGCGGTGACGATCGGCCCGATCCAGCGGATCGCGATGACGACGAAGAAGCCGCCAAGACGATCGAGACCGCCGATCAGGGAGAGAATCCCGGCGGCCTGCAGCCCCGGCGCACCGAAGTTGAGGGCGAAGGTGGAGATGACAAGGGGGAACCAGGAGAGCTTCAGCACGAAGAGGAACTGCCATACGAGCTCCTCGCCATAGGGGTAGGGAGGCCTGACCGCCGAGATCAGCGTCTTGACGGTGAGGATCATCATCACCCCCACCTCTTCGAAGGCGTTCTTGACGGGCAGCAGCCCGCGGGTCAGCGCTTGTCCCGCCACCGGCTCATCGCCCTGCCCAGGGGGCCGCGGCTGCTCGCCCGCAGCCGCACCTCCTGCTCGCTCTCCCGCTGCGCCTCCGCCAGCTGCGCGATCAGCGTGTCTCGCGTCTGCTCCAGCTCCTCGACCCCGGCGACGTGGGCGACCGCGCGCCGCGGCGCCGTCCCCAGGTCCGCTTTGAGGTGGTTGGTGTAGCTCGCAAGCTCGGCCTCGAGGCGGGCGATCTGCCGGCGCAGCTCCTGCCGCACCTCCAGCGTTTCGCTCTCCTCGGGCAGGCCGGCACAGGCCATCGCCACCATCGCCAGCTCCCGCGCCCCCAACCCCGCCTCGCTGGCCCGCCGCAGAGCATCAGCAGCGATCTCCTCCAGCTGAGGAGCCGACTCGACCCCCTCGGCCACAAAGGTCCCCTGCCCATGCCGCGTAACGACCAACCCATCCCGCTCCAGCCCCTCATAGACGCTGCGAACAGTCCCCACATTCACCCCAGCCCACTCAGCCAGCTGCCGAAAGCTAGGCAACCGCTCCCCAGCGCCGAGCTCACCGGTCCTGATCAAAGCCCGCAATCGCCAGCTCAGCTGCAACCCCACGGGGAGCTCATCGCTAGGGTCAATCCGAAAAGGAGTCTGCTCTAGCTGTGCCACCAGATCGCACACTAACCCGACGAACTGTGCCAGTCAACTAAGACTGTCTACGGCGTGAGGACGATCTTCAGCGCTTCCCGGTTGTCGTACACCTTGTAAGCCTCGGCGGCCTCGTCCAGAGCCATGTGATGCGTAACCAGCGGCCCCGGATCCAGCTTGCCCGCCTTCATCAACCCAAGCACCCGATCCACATGGGCGATCACGTTGGCGAGCCCGAGCCGCAGCTGCAGCCCCTTCAGCCAGGCAAGGCCAAGCGGAACCTCCCCCTTGCCCGCGTAGGCGCCGATCCCGGAAACGGTGCCGGCGTCGCGGGCCAGGCTGATCGCCAGAGCCAGCGGCCCCGGGTCTCCGACCGCGTCGACGACGACGTCGACGCCGAGCCCTTCGGTGGCGGCGCGGACGGCCTTCTTCGGATCCTGCTCGGTCAGGTGCAGGGGGGTCGCCCCGAAGCGCTCGGCCATCGCCAGCCGCTCGGCGACGGTGTCTACCGCGAAGACCTCGACGGCGCCGCCGGCGAGCGCGGCTTGCACCGCGCAGAGCCCGACCGGGCCGAGGCCCAAGACCGCGACGGTGTCCCCCGCCTTCATCTCGGCGTGGGCGACGCCGTGGTAGCCGGTCCCCATCACGTCGCCGGCGAAGAGGGCAACGTCGGCCGACATCCCCTCCGGCACCCGCCGCAGGGTCAGGTTCGCCCGCGGAACCAGCAGCAGCTCGGCCTGGGCGCCCTGGAGGTCGCCGAGGTGGGCGCCGTGACCGAAGGTCCTCTGGTTGCGGCAGCGGTGGTAGTCGCCGCGCAGGCAGGAGGCGCAGGTCGCGCAGGCGGTGTGGAAGGTGCCGAGGACGCGGTCGCCGACGGCGACGCGTTCGACCTCGTCCCCGGCGGCGAGGACGGTGCCGACGAACTCGTGGCCGATCGTGAACCCGGGCTCGACCGGGACCCGCCCGTGGTAGATGTGGAGGTCGGAGCCGCAGATCCCGCTTGCCTCGACCCGGACGAGAACGTCGTCGGGGGCGGCGATCTCGGGATCGGGCTTCTCCTCGATCCGGACCTGCTCGGGTGCCTGGAAGGTGACCGCGCGCATGCGCGGGCAACGCTACCGGCTCGGCGCCCCGCTAGTTGACGCCGGCGACCTGGAAGCGGCTCTGTTCGCCGCCGGGGCTGGCGGTCTCCTCGATCCGCGCCTCCAGCGCCAGCTCCTTCTCGAAGTCGGCCGCCTCGCCGTGCTGGAAGGAGACGTCCTTGCCCTCGAGCAGCTCGATGAAGATCTCGACGAAGCGGGCGTCGAGCTGTTTGCCCGCCACCCGCCGCAGCTCGACGATCGCGTCGTAGCTCGACATCGGGGTCCGGTAGGAGTCGCGGGCGGTCATCACGTCGTAGGTGTCGGCGACGGAGATGATCCGCGCCAGCTCGGGGATTTCGTCGCCGGCGAGACCGCGGGGATAGCCTTTGCCGTCGATCCGCTCGTGGTGGGCGAGGATGATCTCCGCCACCGGCCCGTAGCCGTCGAGCGAGGAGACGACGCGGGCGCCCTGCTGCGGGTGGCGCTTGATCAGCATCCAGTCCTCGTCCGTCAGCGGCACGTTGGCCTTGAGGATGCGGTCGGGGAGGATGAACTTGCCGATGTCGTGCAGCAGCGCCGCGATGTGGACGAGCTCCTCCTCGCGGCGCGAGTAGCCGGCGCGCTGGGCGATCGCCCGCGAGTACCGCGCCACCGCGGCGCTGTGCCGGGCGGTCATCTGGTCGCGCAGGTCGAGCGTCCGCAGCATCGCGCTCAACATCCCGACCTGGAAGCTGGCCAGCTGCTTGCTGCGCAGCTCCAGCTCGTGCGCCCGCTGCTGCGAGAGCAGGAGCTGGCCGAGCAGGTACTGGAAGGTGACGAGGACGACGCCGAAGAGGGCAATCGAGGCGAGGCCGATCTCGTAGTAGATGTAGGCGACGGCGACGGCGAGCATCGCGCTCGCGAACTCCGAGGGCAGCACCGGCGGCAGCACCCGCAGCTTGGTCTTGAATGAAGAGCGCTCGACGTAGCAGCCGTAGCTGGCGATCATCACGAAGTTGATCGCCAGGGCGAGCTGGAAGAGCCCGAAGACGCAGATGTAGAACCACGGTTCCGCCGGCGTCAGGCCGGCGGCGAGGATGCCCTCGTGAAAGGCGACGCCGCCGGCGAGAGGAAAGAAGGCGTAGGTGAGGATGTTGTTGAGCAGGTAGTGCCACTCGTCGCGCCAGCGCAGCCAGCCGGTGAGGATCGTGGCGACGCCGATCAGCGCCGCCGGGGTCCCGCCGAGGAAGACCATCGCGATCACCAGCGCCAGGAAGCTGCCGGAGATCTTCACTTTCGACTCGGTCGAGACCGCGGTCAGGTCGCTGAAGACCGAGAAGGCGAGGAGGACGGCGAAGAAGGTGAGGTCCCAGTTGCACTGGGGTGCGCGCCAGACGCCGGCCGCCACCGTCAGCACCAGGACAGCGACCATCAAGGCGATTGCGGCGGGGGTGGGACGCGTCTTAGCCATCTTCGATTCGGATTTGGGCACTGCGGGAACCCGTGCCGGGTAATCCGGCTCATCCTTCTTCACGGGCGCCTTCCTTTTCCCTGCGGCCGGGCCGCAAGTTGGCGTTACCGCTATCGGGGGCCTAGAAATTAGACCGCTACCTATTGATCGGCAACACCTTTAGCCAGATGGCCAGATTCGCCCAAAATCCGAATCCGCTCGAATTTGCGTCGGCTCTCGCGCTCGAGGCCGAAACTTGTGCAGGGAGAGCAGCATCTACCCCAAAAAAGACGAAGGGCGTCCCCATCCAGGACGCCCTTCAAAAGACTGGCGCAGACCTGACGATCATCTGGTCTGCTGAAGAATCTCTAGTGACGAAAGCCCATGTTTTCTGCCCCTTCCGTAGTCGTTGAAGCCCGCAACGTTGTGCGCTGCATCGTGGAAACTTCTCAATTGCTGGTCACTTTGTAGCACAGCTTGGCGGAAACTTGTGCATCTGCAGGAAAAGTTGTGCAGAAATGCAGTAGTACCCACGGCCAGCGATGAATAGCCCCCGCCTAACCGCCCCCCTCCGCAGGCCCCTCTTCCGGCGGCTGGCCGCGTCGTACGCGATCAACGAGCTCGGCGACTGGATGGGGATAATCGCCCTCTCGGTGCTGGTCTTCGATCGCACCGGGAGCGCTCTGGCGACGGCGGCCCTCTTCCTCGGGACCCGGTTCCTGCCGGCCCTCTTCGCCCCGATCCTCGTCACCCATGCCGAGAAGCCGCCGCCGCGCTACTCGCTGCCGCTGATCTACTGCGGCGAGGCGGCGGCCTTCGGCGGCCTCGCGCTGCTGGCGGGCAACTTCTCGCTCGGCCCGGTCATCGTCCTCGCCGCGGTCGATGGCGCTCTCGCCCTCGCCGGCCGGGCGCTGACCCGGGCGGTGGTGGCGACGGCGCTGGAGCCGAGCGGCGAACTGCGCGCCGGCAACGCCCTCCTCAACATCGCCTTCACCGGCGGCGCCGCAATCGGGCCGGCCGTCGCCGGCCTCGTCGTCGCCGGTTTCGGCGTCCAGTCGGCGCTGCTGTTGGACGCGGTGTCCTTTTATCTCGTCGCCTGCATCCTCTTCAGTGCAGGGAACATGCCCCAGGCGGAGCCCGAACCGGGGCGGATGCGGGACCGGGTGCGCGCCGGGGTGGCCTACATCCGTGGGCAGACGACCCTGCGAAGACTGCTTGCGGCGCAGGGTGCGGCCTTCGTCTTCTTCGCCGCCGTGCTCCCGGTCGAGGTCATCTACGTGAGGGAAACGCTGGGCTCCACCGACACGGGGTATGGCCTGATGCTGGCCAGCTGGGGGATCGGGATGGTCGCCGGTGGCCTCCTCTTCGCCCGCATGCGTCAGGCTTCGCTCGCCTACCTGCTGCTCTTCAGCACGCTCGCGGTCGGCGCCGGCTACCTCGGCCTCGCCGCCGCGCCGACGCTGGCGGTCGCCTGCCTCGCCTCGATCGTCGGCGGCGCCGGCAACGGTGTCCAGTGGGTGACGGCGATCAGCGCCGTCCAGGAGCTGACCGCCGAATCGATGCAGGCGCGGGTGATGAGCGTGCTCGAGTCGATCGGTGCGGCGATGCCCGGCATCGGCTTTGCCCTCGGCGGCCTCATTGCCGCCGTGTTAAGCCCCCGGATGACGTTTCTTGTCGCAGGAGCCGGGGTACTCACGATCGTCGTCGTGATGGCGCCGCTGCTGGGAGGGAATTGGCCGGAGCGCGACGAAGGGGAAGAAGAGCCATCGCTTGACGGGCGTGACGATGTTGTGGTGGAGTTGCTCCCGGGTTTACACAAACCCGGCAATCCGGATTCGGAGGGAATATTTTGAAGAAGCTAGGGGCAGTCATCGCGGTTCTGGTTCTGGCAGCGCTCTCGACGATCGGATTGGCCTCCTGCGGAGGCGGCGGCAGCACCTCGGGCGGCGGCGGCGAAGGCCAGAAAGGCGGCACCCTCGACGGGACCTATGCCTCCTTCCCCGATTACCTCGACCCCGCTCTCTCCTACACGGCCGAAGGCTGGACCGCGATGGCCGACGTCTACATCCCGCTGCTGACCTACAAGCACGCCAACGGCGTCGAAGGCAGCGAGGTGGTCCCGGGGCTGGCGAAAGAAATGCCGAAGATCAGCAACGGCGGCAAGACCTACACCCTCTTCCTCCGCCCGGGCCTCAAATACTCCGACGGCAGCCCGGTCAAAGCCTCCGACTTCCCGTTCGCGGTCGAACGGATGATCAAGCTGAACTCGGGCGGCTCCTCCTTCTATCTGAAGATCGTCGGTGCAGAACAGTTCGCGAAAACGAAACAGGGGCCGATCTCCGGCATCAAAGCCAACGACAAGACCGGCGAAATCTCGATCGAACTCGAAGGGCCGAGCGGAACCTTCACCAACGAGCTCGGGCTGATGTTCGTGGCGCCGCTGCCGCAGGACACGCCGATCGAAGACCTCTCCGGCAACCCGCCCCCCGGCACCGGCCCGTACATGATCACCAAATCGCAGCCGGGCAAAGGCTGGGAATACGAGCGCAACCCCTACTGGGCGAAAGACAACGGCAAGGCGATGCCGGAATACCCGGAAGGGGTCGTCGACCACGCGAAGATGACCGTGATCCGCAACCCGGAGACGCAGGTCGACGACATCGAACGAGGCACCTACCAGTGGATGCAGAATCCGCCGCCGGCCTCGCGCTACGCGGAAGTGAAGGAAAAATTCGAAGGCACCCAGTTCCGGATCGAGCCGACGATCAGCACCTACTACTTCTGGATGAACACCAAAGAGCCGCCCTTCGACGACGTCAAAGTCCGCCAGGCGGTCAACTACGCGGTCGACGCGAAAGCGCTGGAACGGATCTACGCCGGCCAGATCACCAGCACCCAGCAGATCCTGCCGCCGGGGATGCCGGGCTACGAACAGTTCGAACTTTATCCGCACAGCATGGACAAAGCCGAAGAACTGATGAAAGAAGCCAACCCCTCGGACAAGGACATCACGGTCTGGACCGATACCGAAAGCCCGAACAACGAAGCGGGCGAATACTTCAACGAGATCCTCAAGCAACTCGGCTTCAACACGACCCTGAAACAGATCAACGCCGACAACTACTTCACGGTGATCGGCAACCTCTCGACCCCGGATCTCGACGCCGGCTGGTCTGACTGGTTCCAGGACTACCCGCATCCGAACGACTTCTTCCAGCCGCTGCTGGCCGGGGAATCGATCCAGCCGACGAACAACAACAACTTCGCCCAGTACGAAAACCCGGCGATCGACAAGAAAATGGTCGAACTGGCCGAAGCTCAGCTCGGGCCCGACCAGGAATCCGCCTATGCGGAAATGGACGAAGAAGTCATGGAAGACGCCCCGTGGGCTCCTTACGGCACGCGGACGCTCTCGACCTTCGTCTCCGACGAAATCGAACTCGAAAGCGTGATCTTCAACCCGACGTTCGGCCACTACCTGACCAGCTTCGAATTCAAGTAGCCCCCACCCGGGGTCAGAAGAAGCTAGTGCCCACCGAACCGAGCGCAGAGCGAGGGCCCTGGTCCCTCGCTCTGCGGCGTTTCCTGCGCAACCGCCTCGCCCTCGCCTTCCTCGGCCTCTTCCTCCTCATCATCGTCTTCGTCCTGGCGGCGCCGCTGTGGGCGAACCACGTCGCCCACACCGGGCCGAACGAGGAGCACACGGTCGAACAGATCACCGTGAACGGCGAAAAGAAGGACGTCGTCTCGGTCGAAGGCAAGCCGATCGGCCCGCAGTGGTTCGGCGCCGGCGGCAAGTTCTTCCTCGGCGCCGACAGCCGCCTCGGCCGCGACGAGATGGTGCGGCTGATGTACGGCGGCCGGACCTCGCTGCTGATCGGAATCAGCGCCGCGCTGCTGGCCACCGCCCTGGCGATCGTCCTCGGGTTGCTCGCGGGCTACTTCGGCGGCTGGGTCGACAGCCTGATCGCGCGCACCCTCGACGTCATCTGGTCGCTTCCGGTCTTCCTGATCGGGCTCGCCGTCGGCATCGCCTTAGCCGTGGGCGGCCTCAAGCTCGGCCCGCTCGAACTCTCCAGCGGCTCTCTCTGGAACCCGATCCTGATCATCAGCATCTTCACGGTTCCCTACATCGCCCGGCCGATCCGCGGCGAAGTGCTCTCGCTGAGCCGGAAAGAGTTCGTCGAAGCGGCGATCGCCCAGGGGGCGAGCCCGGGGCGGGTGATGTTCACCGAGATCCTCCCCAACCTGGCCTCGACGGTGATCGTCTTCTTCACCCTGATGATCGCCAACAGCATGCTCTTCGAGGCCGGCCTCTCCTTCCTCGGCGCCGGCGTGCAGCCGCCCAACTCCTCCTGGGGGACGATGATCACGGTCGGCGTCGAGCTGCTGCGGATCCAGCCGCTGCTGGCGATCCTGCCCGGCCTGATGATCATGCTCACGGTGCTGTCGCTGAACATCGTCGGCGACGCCCTACGGGACGCGCTCGACCCGCGCGGCAAGGCGCGGCTTGACGCGGCTCTGCAGTTCGAGGCGCAGCCGGCCGCGAAGCCCCTCGGTGAGGCGACCCTCTGATGGCCCGCTTCGTCGTCAGGCGCCTGGTCGGGATGGTGGCCGTCCTCTTCGCCGTCTCGGTGATCGTCTTCTTCGTCTTCATGGTCGTCCCCAAGCAGAACCCTGCCCAGACCCTGGCCGGCAAGAACGCGACGCCGATCCTGGTCAAGAGCATCGAAGAAGAATGGGGATTCGACGAATCCCTGCCGGTCCAGTACACGACGATGATGAAGAAGGTCTTCACCGGCGAACTGACCTCCTACAAGCCGCGGCTGCCGGTCTCGGACCGGATCATCGAAGGCATCCCCGCGACCTTTTCGCTGACGATCGGGGCGGCGATCATCTGGCTCTTCTTCGGGCTACTGCTCGGCTACCTCTCGGCGATCCGCGCCGGCGGCTGGCTCGACCGCATCCTCACCGGCGTCTCGATCGCCGGGATCTCGTTACCGGTCTTCCTGCTGGCGCCGGTGCTGATCTACTTCTTCGCCGACAAGTTGGAAATCTTCCCCAACGGCCAGTACGTGCCGTTCGAAGAAGACCCGGTCGAATGGCTGAAGCACCTGATCCTGCCCTGGGTCACGCTGGCCGTTCTCTCGATCGGCTTCTACAGCCGCGTCCTGCGCTCGAACATGCTCGACGTGATGAACGAAGACTACGTCCGCACCGCCCGCGCCAAGGGCCTCAGCGAGCGCCAGGTGATGACCAGGCACGTCCTCCGCAACTCGCTGATCCCGGTGATCACCCTCTTCGGGCTCGACTTCGGCGCCACCATCGCCGGCACCGCGATCATCACCGAAGTGATCTTCTCGATCGACGGGATCGGCAACTACGCGGCCGAAGCCGTGGCCAAATTCGAACTGCCCCCGATCATGGGCGTGGCGCTCTACGGCGCCTTCTTCGTCGTCTTCGTCAACGGCCTCGTCGACATCGCCTACGCCTACCTCGACCCCCGGGTCCGGCTCGGGGAGAGTGCCGAATGAGCGCGCCGCTGCTTTCCGTCAGCGACCTGAAGGTCGGTTTCGCGACCGAAGAGGGCGTCGTGCAGGCGGTCGACGGGGCCAGCTTCGAGCTGCGGCCCGGCGAGGTGGTGGCGATCGTCGGCGAGTCCGGATCGGGCAAGAGCGTCACCGCGCAGACGATCATCGGCCTCACCCGCGCCAACAACGCCCGCATCGAGGGCTCGGTCAAGCTCGGCGACCAGGACCTGACCGCCGCCGACGACGCCGAGATGCGGGAGCTGCGCGGTGAGCGGATCGCGATGGTCTTCCAGGACCCGATGACCTCTTTCAACCCGGTCTACCGGCTCGGCGACCAGATCGTCGAAGCGATCCGCGCCCATCACCCCGACACCTCCAAGAAGCAGGGTCGCCAACGGGTCGTCGAGCTCTTCGAAGCGGTCGGCATCGACGACGCCGAGCGGCGGGTCGACGACTACCCGCACGAGTTCTCCGGCGGCATGCGCCAGCGGGCGATGATCGCGATGGCGCTGGCGCTCGAGCCCGAAGTGCTGATCGCCGACGAGCCGACGACGGCGCTCGACGTGACGATCCAGGCCCAGATCCTGGATCTGCTCGCGGAGCTGAACCGGGAGCGCAACCTGGCGACGATCCTGATCACCCACGATCTCGGCGTCGTCGCCGAGGTCGCCGACCGGGTGCTGGTCATGTACGCGGGCAAAGTGGTCGAGGAGGGGACGCTCGACGAGATCTTCTACGACCCCCAGCATCCATACACCTGGGGGCTGCTGGGGTCGCTGACCCGGATTGACCGGCCCCGCCCCCACCGGCTGCCGCAGATCGCCGGCTCGCCGCCCTCGCTGCTGGACCTGCCGGACGGCTGCCCGTTCCGGCCCCGCTGCCCGCACGAGTTCTCCAAGTGCACGCAGTACCCGGGGCTGGAGGCGAGGCGTCCCGATGCCGCAGAGCACCGCGACCGCTGCTGGATGACGCCGGAGGAGAAGCGCGAGAAGCGGGTGGTCGAAGGGCAGATCGGGCTGGAGCCGCCGCGCGAGGTGCGGCAGGCATGAACGACGCTGTCGCCGGCGCGCCGCTGCTCGAGGCCACCGACCTCGTCAAGCACTTCCCGATCAAGCGCGGGATCCTGATCGACCGCGAAGTCGACCAGGTGCGGGCGGTCGACGGGATCAGCTTCCGGGTCGAGCGGGGGGAGACGCTCGGCCTCGTCGGCGAGTCGGGCAGCGGCAAGTCGACCGCTTGCCGCGCAGTGCTGCAGCTGATCAAGCCGACCTCGGGCTCGGTCAAGTTCGAGGGGCGGGAGATCGCCGGCGTCGGTCGCCGCGAGATGCGGCCGCTGCGGCGCGACATGCAGATGATCTTCCAGGACCCCTACGCCTCGCTGAACCCGCGCAAACGGGTCGGCCAGATCGTCGGCGACCCGCTGAAGCGCCAGGGAATCGCCTCCGGCTCGGACCTGCGGCGGCAGGTGCAGGAGCTGCTGGAGCGGGTCGGGCTATCCAGCGAGCATTTCAATCGCTATCCGCACGAGTTCTCCGGCGGCCAGCGGCAGCGGATCGGGATCGCCCGCGCCCTCGCCCTGAAACCGAAGCTGGTGATCTGCGACGAGCCGGTCTCCGCCCTCGACGTCTCGATCCAGGCGCAGATCGTCAACCTCCTCGACGACCTCCAGGACGAGTTCGGCCTCGCCTACCTCTTCGTCGCCCACGACATCGGCGTCGTCCGCCACATCTCCGACCGGATCGCGGTGATGAACCACGGCAAGATCGTCGAGCAGGGGACCGCCGACGAGGTCTGCGAGACCCCGAAGGACGCCTACACGAAGAAACTGCTGGCGGCGGTGCCGATCCCGGACCCGCGCGAGTCGCGGCAGCGGGCAACCCATCGATAGGGCCCTCGCGTAAGGTCGCGGGGAGTGTCCCTGCCGCTCTCCCCGCCGATCAAGCCGCAACTTGCGCTCACCCGCAAAGCGCTGCCCGAGGGCGAGGATTGGGCGTACGAGCCGAAGCTCGACGGCTTCCGGGCGATCGTCTTCGTCGACGGCGACGAGTTCTACGTTCAGTCGCGCGGCGGCAAACCCTTCAACCGCTACTTCCCGGAGCTGAGCTTCAAACCCGGTCGCTGGGTACTCGACGGCGAGCTGGTGATCCGGGATGCCGAGGGCAACCTCGAATTCGACTCGCTGCAGGAACGGATCCACCCGGCGCAGTCGCGGATCGAGATGCTCTCGAAGGAGATCCCGGTCGCCTACGTCGTCTTCGACCTCCTCGCCGAAGGCGACGAGGTGCTCTGCGAGCGACCGCTGCGCGAGCGGCGGCGGCGGCTCGAGGCGATCGCGGAGAAGGCGGACCTGGAGCTGACGACGCTGAGCCCCGACGCCGAACAGGCCGAGCGCTGGCTGAACAGCATCGAGGGAGTGATGGCGAAGGACCTCAGCGCCCCCTACGTCCAGGGGAAACGCAAGGGGATGGCGAAGGTGAAGCGCGAGCGGACGATCGACTGCGTGGTGATGGGCTGGCGGCCGGGCAAAGAAGAGGGCACCGTCGGCTCGCTGATCCTCGGCCTCTACGACGGCGACGAGCTCCGCACCGTCGGTCACATCTCGGGCTTCTCGAAAGCGGCGAAACAGAGCATGCGGGCGATGCTGGCGCCGCTGGAGACCGGCAAGAGCGGGGCCGCGGAGCCGAGCAGGTGGACCGGCGGGCGCGAGCTGGAGTGGGTGGAGCTGCGGCCCGAGCTGGTGATCGAGGTCGGTTATGACCATGCGGCGAGTGGGCGGATCCGGCATGGGGCGAGGTTTCATCGGTTCCGGGATGACAAAGCACCCGCGGAGTGCAGGTTCGAGCAGTTGGATGAAGGGGCGTCCTAGAAGAGGGCGGCCTGGGCGGGCGGGACCCGTCGCGGGCTGTTCGGGGACCCCTGCGCAGGATGCTCGGGGTCCCCGGCGCCCACGCCACCCGCCCGAGGATTGGATGGAGCTGACGTGCTAGATCCGGAGCCGTCGGCGAGGGACCTTCTTGCCCGAGAGCGGCCCCAGCCTTTGATGGCGCGGGTGGTGTGGCGGCGTTGCTCTGGGCGCATGTAGGCGCGGTTGCCGTATAGGGCCTCGTATTTGGGGAGGAGGTCGGGGCGTTTTTGTTGCAGCCAGGCGAAGAAGACGTCCTTCACCTCGTCGCGGAGGTGGAGGGCGACGCCGCCGAGGAAGGTGGCGCCGGCGGCTTTTGCCCTTTCGACGATCGGGCGGACCTGGTCGGGGTCGTCGTTGATGCCGGGCATCAGCGGGGCGATGAGGACGCCGGAGTCGATGCCGCGGGCGCGCAGCTCGGCGACCGCGTCGAGGCGCGCCGCCGGGCTCGGCGTGTGCGGCTCGGTCGCTCGCCAGGCCTCCTCGTCCAGGGTCGGCACCGAGAGGTTGACCGAGACCGGCAAGCCCTTCTTCGCCATCCGCTCGAAGATCTCGACGTCCCGCATCACCAGCGGCGACTTGGTCAGGACCGAGACCGGCGTCCCCGCCGCCTCCAGCGCCGCGAGGATCTCGGGCATCATCCGGTAGCGGCTCTCCACCCACTGGTAGGGGTCGGTGTTCGTCCCCAGCGCCACCAGGTCCCGCCTCCAGCTCGGCCGCGCCAGCTCCGCCCGCAGCAGCTCCGGCACGTTGACCTTGACGACGATCTCGCGCTCGAAGTCCTTCCCGGCGTCGAGCTCGAGGTATTTATGGGTGCGACGAGCAAAGCAAAAAGTGCAGGCATGGGTGCAGCCTCTGTACTGGTTGATCGTCCAGCTGAACCCGTAGCGGCTGCCGGGAACGTGGTTCAGGGCCGAGCGGGCCCGGACCTCGTGGAAGTTGATCCCCATCGCCTCCGGCGCGTCGAAGGTGCGGACGACGGTGCCGTCGCCGACGCCTGGAAGGCGAAGGTCGTTCTCGACTCGCTGCTCATCCCACCGCATACGAACACATGTTCGCACACCGGTAGGATCTACTTTGAGGGAAGCTCGCCTCTGATCACGTAGCGGAGGACGTCGACCACCTGCTCGGCCGTGCGGGCGGTGGCCTGGGCGGCGCGGTCGACCTCCTTGAGGGCGTGATCGAGCTCACCGTCGTGGAGGGTGACGACCGGCTTGCCGAGGGCGGCCGCGTAGCCGGCGTCGAAGGCCGCGTTCCACTGGCGGTATTTGTCGCCGAAGCGGACGACGACGATGTCGGCGTCGCGGATCAGCGTCTGGGTGCGGATCGCGTTGACGCCGGCGCCCTTGTGGTCGCGCCAGAAGGCCTCGCTCTCCTCCCCCAGGGTGCCGGTGCCGGCGTCGTCGGAGGCGCCGTGGTCGGTGACCGGCGCCGAGAGCTCCACCGGCAGCCCGGCCTCGCGCACGCCGGCTTCGATCCGCTCACGCCAGTCGCTGTGGATCTCCCCCGAGAGGTAGACGCTCCAGGTCCGCTCCGCCATAGGCAGGATCGTAGCGGTGCTAAATTATTTGACGTGAACGTAAGAAAGAGATTGAGCCGGGTCGACGCCACGCACGAGCACTACAAGTGGTGGGCTCTCTCCTGCACCAGCCTCGGGATGCTCCTGGTGGCGACGAACTCGGGGACGCTGATCATCGCCCTGCCCGACCTCGAGCGGGCGCTCGGGACCAGCCTCCTGGAACTGGTCTGGGTGATCCTCGCCTACATGATCTCCTCGACCGTGCTGGTCCTCACCGCCGGCCGGCTCTCCGACCTCTTCGGGCGCAAGAGCGCCTTCGTCGGCGCCTTCGCGATCTTCGGCCTCGCCTCGCTCGGCGCCGGCTTCGCCGCCGACGGCACCCAGCTGATCCTCTGGCGGATCGTCCAGGGGATCGGCGGCGCCTTCATCTTCGCCAACGGCCCCGCCCTCGTCACCGACGCCTTTCCCCGCGAGCAGTTGGGGCTGGCGATGGGCACGAACACGATGGTCGCGGCGATCGGCCTCGTCATCGGCCCGGTGCTCGGCGGCGCCCTCGTCGCGATCTCCTGGCAGTGGGTCTTCTGGTTCAACGTGCCGCTGGCGCTGGCCGGCGGCCTCTGGGGCGCCTTCGTCCTCCACGAGCTGGCCCGCCGCGACACCGTCCGCGGCCTCGACGTCGCCGGCACCACCACCTTCGTCCTCGGCCTCACCGGCCTCGTCTACGGGATCTCCCGCGGCGGCATCTCCGGCTGGGACGACCGGCTGGTGATCGGCTCGCTGATCGCCGCGGCGGTGCTGCTTCCCCTCTTCGTCTGGATCGAGCACCGCGGCTCGGCGCCGATGCTCGACCTCTCGATCTTCCGCAACCGGCTCTTCGCGGCGGCGACCGGGGCGGCGTTCATCAACGGGCTCTCGCGCTTTGCCCTGATGTTCATCTTCGTCTTCTACTACCAGGGCGCCCAGGGCGACGACCCGATCACCGCCGGGATCAAGCTGGCGCCGATGGCGGTCGGGATGCTGGTCTCCTCGCCGCTGGCCGGCATCTGGGCCGACCGCCACGGCTCCCGCGCCCTCGCGGCGGCGGGGATGCTGGTGACGGCGCTCGGCCTGGCGCTGATGACGACCCTGCAGGCCGGCTCCCCCTACTGGCAGGGGGGCCTCTGGCTGCTCCTGGTCGGGATCGGCTCGGGGATGTTCAACTCGCCGAACACGGCGGCGATGATGGGGACCGTGCCGACCGAGCGGCGGGGCGTCGCCGCCGGGGCGCGGACGATGCTGCAGAACACCGGCGCCGTGATCTCGATCGCCTTCGTTCTCGCGATCGTCACCAACGCGATCCCCAAAGACGTCCTCTTCGCGATCTTCTCCGGCCTCGCCTCGGGGCTCTCCAGCCGGCAGCTCGACCCCTTCATCCACAACATGCACGAGGCCCTCTGGGTCCTGTCGGCCACCTCGGTGATCGGCGCCGGCGTCTCCCTGCTGCGGCCGAAGCACGTCCGCTCGGAGGCGCTGGAGGAGGCGCGGGCGCTGTCATGAGCACCGGGGACGAGCTGCGGATCGGCGAGGTCGCAAGGCTCGCCGGCACCACCCCGCGGACGATCCGCTACTACGAGGAGATCGGCCTCCTGCCGGTGCCTGCGGGGCGCCAGCCGGGGGCGCACCGCACCTATGCCGAAGCCGACGTCGAGCGGCTGACCGAGCTGCTGCGGCTCAAGGACCTGCTCGGCCTCTCGCTCGAGGAGCTGAAGGAGCTGGTCGAGGCCGAGGGCGCCCGCGCGGCCCTGCGGCGCGAGTGGGAGGGCGGGGTCGAGGACCCCGTCCGCCGGCGGCAGATCCTCGAGGAGTCGCTCACCTACATCGCCCGCCAGCTGGAGCTGGTGCGGCGACGGCGCGAGGAGATCGGGAAGCTCGAAGGCGAGCTGCTGGCGCGGCGCAAGCGGGCGAAAGCGCTGCTGCGGAATACCGAGACCGCGAAAAACGTCGAATAGCGACGGTTCTCGCGGCCTCGGCGCCGTCCTCACCCGGAGGAGACGATTTTTCGCGCCTCCTCCGCGCCCAGGTACGCGGCCAGGACGAACTCGAGGATCTCCGGAGCGAGCTCGCTCAATTCCTCCCCTTCGCCCGCCAGCAGGCGCCGGCCGAGCATCGAGGCGATCCCGCCGATCACGGCTTCGTCGGTCGTCTCCGGCACCTCGGCGCCCTCGGCGCTTCGCGGCGCACCCTCGCCGATCAGCCCGACGAAGGACTCGACGGCTCCCTGATAGCGGTCATAGACGTCGCGGCCGGCCCGCAGACCTTCGACGAGGACGATGCTGGCGAGGGCCGGTTCGGCGTCGAGCTGCTCCAGCAGGGCCTCGATGCCGACCGCGACCCGGCTCGCCCAATCATCCGCCGGCGCGCTCTCGCAGGCCGCGAGGAGGTGCCGCCGGATGTGGTCGACCGCGGCGTCGTAAGCAGCGACGAAACAGTCGTCTTTGCTCTCGAAGTGCTTGTAGAAGTCGCTCTTGGAGACCGCGGCGCGCTGGCCGATGATCGAGACGGTGGTCCCCTGGTAGCCCTCCTCGTAGAGCGCCTGGATGAGGCCGGCGATCAGGCGTTCGCGCTGATTGCGGGCGACGAACTCCCGTGGGAGACCGTGACGTCCCCGTGGCAGCCTCTCCATGTCCCCGTCGGAGTCCATTGCGGTACCGGAGTCTGCCACCGCATCGTCACTTTCGCCTCCCGGTGTCCACGGCTCCCTCGATGCCCAGGTACGGCGAGAGGACGAATTGGGAGAGTTCGGGCAGCAGCTCGGGGGCTCGCTCGGCTTCGCCCCGCCGTATCTGCAGCTGCAGAATCCAGGCCGCGCCGCCGACCAAGGACTCCTCGATCGTGTCCGGAAGGTCCGCCCCCTCGGGTGCTCCCTTCCGCAGCAGCTCGACGAAGTCGTGCACGCCGGCGTCATAGAGGCGGGCCGAGCTGGGAGTGGCCGAGATCGCCTCGAGCATGCACATCCGCGCCGCGGCGGGATGCTCGGCGACGAAGTCGAGCAGCGCCTCGAGCCCGGCGACGATTCCCTCTTCGGGCAGCCCGTCGTTCTGCTCGCACGCCTCTTCGACGACCACCCTCATTTCCGTGATCGTCGCGTTGACGGCCGAGAGGAAGAGGTCCTCCTTGCCGTCGAAGTTGTCGTACAGGGTCTTGCGCGCGACCGCGGCGCGGCGCACGATGTCGGCGATCTTGGTCGCCTCGTAACCCTGCTCGGAGACCAGCTCTGCCATTGCCTCCATCATCCGGCGTCGCTTGTGGCCGGCGACGAACTCGCGGGGCAGCTCAGGACGGGTCGAGCTCATCGGCGCCGCCCCCCGGGGCTATTCAGGCACTCTATGTTCTGGTACCGTGACAAAACTCCTGCTGTTTCTAATGGAGATTTATGAGTTCCCCAGTCCACCCCAATCGCATACAACTCAGTCAAGAGACCCTCCTCACGGCCATCGGTGACGATTGGCCCCCCGAGCAGGTCGAGGCCGCCCTCGAACTGCTTGCCAATAGCAGTGGCAAATTCCCGTCCGGCGTACGCAAGCTTCCCCCTGACCTGATCCGAGCTATCCAACGGGAGCGCTTGATCGTAGCGATGCTGAACGCGGCCGCCGAGCTCGGCTACCTCGGCACCAACGTCCAGGACGTGATCGACCGGGCCGGCATTTCCCGTCCGACCTTCTACGAGCACTTCTCCAACAAAGAGGACTGCTTCCTCGCCGCCTTCGACACCAGCGCGGGCCGGCTGCGAAATCGGGTGGAGGCCGCCGCTCGCAAGGGCGGCGACGTCTGGTGCGAGCGCGTCCGCCTCGGCCTCGAGGCCCTGCTCCGGTTCATCAGCCGCGAGCCGGACACCGCACGCACGATCGTGGTCGAGGCGCGAGCGGCGAGCGCGGCGGCGGTTAAACGGCGTGTCGAGTTGATGGACGGCTTCGCCCGCTGCCTGCAAACGGGAGCCGAAGAGCTGCTTCCCGAGACCGGCCTCCAGACCGGTACGACCGCTTCCGGCATCGTCGGCGGCGTCGAAGCAGTCCTTTATTCCCGCCTCTGCAAGCAGGAATATGATCAGCTGGAGGCGCTGCTCCCGTCGCTGATGTACTTCGTGATTCTCCCTTACGAAGGGCATCAGGCAGCAAGTGAGGCGTTCGCGGTCAATTAAGTCCAGAGTACTAAAATTAGACAATAAGTACAGTCAATTTGCGGCTGGTGTCACCCTTTGTTATTACCCGATGCGCTTCCCTGCAATCGCTCGCCTCTCCCTGGCCTACCTCTGCGCAACTTCAGCCCTGATCGGGCTGACGGCGAGCCTTGCCCCGCACGCCTTCTACGACGACTTCCCTTTCATAGCGCATTGGGTCGACCTGCTGCCGCCCTATAACGAGCACCTGGTGACCGACGTCGGTGGGCTCTACCTCGGCTTCGCCGTCCTCTTCGCCTGGGCGGCGGCGGCCCTGGATCGCGTTCTCCTGCGCGCGGTCTGCTGCGCCTGGCTCCTCACCGCCGCCCTGCACCTGATCTTCCACGCCCGGCACCTCGACGGCTTCGGGACCGGCGACGCCGTGGCCGAGATCGGCTCGCTGGCGCTGCTGCTCGTGGCGCCGCTGCTGGCTCTCTGGGCCGCCGCCCCCGCCACTCGCCGCCCCGAAGCGCCACAGGCCTAGAATCCCCTTCCCGTATTGCTCCTGGAGGGGTGCCGGAGTGGTTGAACGGGGCGGTCTCGAAAACCGTTGGCCCTCGTAAGGGGGCTCGTGGGTTCGAATCCCACCCCCTCCGCTTAAGCGCAGCCGGCAAATTGCCGAAAAAGCCGTGTGGACGCCGGCGAGCAGACCCGAGCAGGGCGGTTCTTCGACCGCCACCCGAACTCGTTGCGGGCGCTTGCGCTGGTGGCGCTTCTCTGGGGCCTCGGCTACCTGACCTGGCGCGTCGGCTGGAGCGGCGAAGGCGCCAGCCCCGTCGCCTTCGGGATGCTGCTGGCAACCGAGGTCTACGGCCTCTACGCGCTCGCGATCCTCACCTGGTTCTCCTGGTCACGGCCGGCGGTCGAGCGCCCCGCCACCACCTCGGGGAGGGCCGTCGACGTCTACGTCTGCACCTACGACGAGCCGGTCGAGGTGGTGATGGCGACGCTGGCGGGCTGCCGCGCGCTCACCTACCCGCACACCACCTACCTGCTCGACGACGGCCGGCGCGAGGAGATGCGGGAGCTCGCCGCCCTCGCCGGGGCCGAGTACCTGACCCGAGAAGACAACGCCCACGCCAAGGCGGGGAACCTCAACGCGGCCCTGCCCCGGACCACCGGTGACCTCGTCTTCGTCCTCGACGCCGACCACGTGCCGATGCCCGACGCCCTCGACGCCCTGGTCGGCTACTTCGACGACGAGCGGATGGCGATCGTGCAGACGCCGCACGACTTCTTCAACCACGACTCGGCCCAGCATTACGCCGCCGGCCGCCACGAGCAGTCGCTCTTCTACCGGGTTATCTGCCCCGGCAAGGACCGCCACGGCGCCGCCTACTGGTGCGGCTCGGCGGCGCTGATCAACCGGCTGGCCCTGCTGGAGATCGGCGGCGTCGCGACCGAGACGATCGCCGAGGACTTCCACACGACGATCCGCCTGCAGCGCCACGGCTGGCGCAGCCGCTACCACGACGAGGTGCTGGTCCAGGGCCTGGCGCCGCACGACCTCGACGGCTATCTGCTGCAGCGCGACCGCTGGGCCCGCGGCAACCTCGCCGTCTTCAGGCTGCCGGAGTCGCCGCTGCGGGCGAAGACGCTCAACCCCCTGCAGCGCCTCTCCTACCTGGCCAGCCTGCTCGCCTACCTGGCGCCGCCGATGCGGCTGCTGCTCCTGCTCACCCTCGGGCTGGTCCTCTGGACGGGCGAGCTGCCGATGAAGATCAGCGTCCCGGCGCTGGCGGCGCTGTGGGTGCCCTACCTCGCCCTCAACCTCAGCGCCGGCGCCGCCGTCGCCCGCGGCTACATGCGGATTCCGGAGTCGGTCCACTACGAGCTGCTGACGATGGAGATCTACACCCGCGCCCTGCGCTGCGCCGTCCTCCCCGGCAAGACCGCCTTCAAGGTGACGCCGAAGCAGGGGCGCGACGGCGGCGGCCTCGATGCCGTCCGCAAGCTCCACCTCGTCCTCTTCTGCACCGTCCTGCTGGCGACGGGGACGCTGCTGCGCCTGCTCGACCTGGCCGGCGTCGGCCCGCTTCCAGACCTGCCGGGCATCGCCGCCGTCGTCGTCCCCCTGCTCGGGCTCTTCGAGCTGCGGCGGCTGCTGAAGACGACGCTGGCCGTCGGCCGGCGGCGCCAGCGCCGGCTCGTCTACCGCTTCGAGGGCGACGCCGAAGCAAGCGTCTACGCCCCCACCGCCCACACCCCGGCGAGGCTCGTCGACGCCTCCGCCGCCGGCCTGGGCCTGGTCGCCTCGGCAGAGCTCGAAGTCGGCAGCCAGCCTGCGGTTCTGCTGAGCCTGACCGACGCCGCCGGCGAGTGCCACGAGGTCGCAGCGAAGGTGGAAGTGAGGACCTGCCGCGAGGTCGAGGGGCAGTTCCTCGTCGGCGCGACGATCCTCGAGATCGACCCCGAGGCGAGGCTGCGGCTGATGGAGTGGTGCTACGTCGTCTGCAGCCACGAGCGGCTGCGCGGCCACCGGCCGGCCACCCCCCTGCCGGAGTCGGAGGCGATCGTCGTCGCCCTCGACGACTACCGCGACCAGCCGCTGCCGGCGCGTCCCTCGATCCCCGCCCTCCGCCAGGCCTGAGCCGCTACCCTGCGGCGACGCGGCCGTCCTTCTGGCGCGCTGCGAGGGGGATGGAGAGGACCGGCATCATCGGCCAAGAAACGCCGGTCCTCCCACGCTGCAACGAAGCGTCAGAGAGAGCTCCATTACAGCGCTGAGTATAGAGTCGGCCTCAAACCGATCAATCTGTACTTCACCAAAACTTCACCTGTTTCCGAAGAGCGGAGAGGGTGGGATTCGAACCCACGAGGCGGGTTAACCCCGCCCACGCGATTTCCAATCGCGCTCCTTAAGCCACTCGGACACCTCTCCGGGTCAGCACAGGGTATCGGCGGCTAGGAGGAAGCCGGCCGCTCCCCCTGGCCGCGGCGGGCGGCGAAGAACTCCTGCAGAAGCCGCGCGCACTCCTCTTCGCGGATGCCGGCGACCACCTCGGGGCGGTGGTTCAGCGCCGGCTCGCCGAGGACGTCGAGGACGCTGCCGGCGGCGCCCGCCTTCGGGTCCGCGGTCCCGAAGACGATGCGGGGGATGCGGGCGAGGACGATCGCGCCCGCGCACATCGCGCAGGGCTCGAGGGTGACGTAGAGGGTCGTCCCCGGCAGCCGCCAGCCGCCCAGGGCCGCGGCCGCGGCCCGGATCGCCAGCAGCTCGGCGTGGGCGGTCGGGTCACCGCGCAGCTCGCGCTCGTTGCCGGCCCGCGCCAGCACCTCGCCGTCGCGGAGAACCGCGGCGCCGATCGGCACGTCGCCGTGGCCCTCGGCCCTGCGCGCCTCCGCGAGCGCGACCTCCATCCCGGCATCGAAGCTGCCCGCATCCACGATGCGGGAGTATGTCCACCGGCAACTTCCGCGGCAACGCGGTGTTCTTGGGGTGCCTGTCCGGGCGCGGGGGTCCGGCGACGCTCCTGACCCGATGAGACGACTTCTACGCACCCTCCCGCCCTTGGCGCTGATCGCGGCCCTGTCCGTGGCCGCCTCCCCTGCCCGCGCTGCGCAGGGAATCTCGCCGGCACGCGAGTTCGCCCCGCGTCAGCTGCTGGTCAAGTTCGAGGGCCAGCGGCAGAGCCGGACGCTGAGGCTGCCAGCCGGCGCCGGGGTCGAGCAGACGGCGCGGACACTGCGGCAGAACCCGGCGGTCGTCTACGCCGAGCCGGACTACGTCGCCACCACCTCGGCGAGCGAACCGCAGCCGTTCGACCCGGATGACTCCGGGATCCTGGAAACCGCCTCCGAATCGTCGACCGGCGCCGGCGACTGGTCCTTCAAGCAGTGGAACTTCCTCTCCCCGCGCAGCTCCGCGACGAGCTCGCTGCCGATCTCCCCCGGGGGGATCGACGCCGTCGGCGCCTGGCGCAACCTGATCGAAGCGAAGAGGCCGGGGGCCTCGGGGATCGTCGTCGCCGTCCTCGATACCGGCGTCGCCTACCGCTCCTTCGGCACCCGCTTCCGCCGCAGCCCGGACTTCACCCGCAGCCAGTTCGTCCCCGGCTACGACTTCGTCGGCCGCGACCGCTTCCCGCTCGACGAAGGAGGCCACGGCACCCACGTCGCCGGCACGATCGCCGAGAAGACCGACAACGGCGTCGGCGTCACCGGGCTCGCTTACAACGCGAAGCTGATGCCGGTGCGGGTGCTGAACCGCCGCGGCGAAGGCTTTGCCTCCGACATCGCCAAGGGGATCCGCTTCGCGATCGCCCACAAGGCCCAGGTGATCAGCATGAGCTTCAACTTCGAATGCGGCGAGCGGGTGCCGGTGGTGAACGAAGCGCTGCGGGCGGCCTACGAGCACGGGATCGTCACCGTCGCCTCCGCCGGCAATCTCAGCGCCGACGAATGCGTCTCCGCGCCCGCCACCGGGCCGCGGGTGATCGGGGTCAGCGGCACCACCGAGGGCGGCTGCCTCGGCAGCTACGACCTCGCCGGCGCCGGCATCGATCTCGTCGCCCCGGGCGGCGGCGAGCCGCAGAGCCGCTGCCCCTCGGTCGCGGCGCGGCCGATCTACCAGGTGACGCTGCGGGAAGGCACGACCGACGAATTCGCCATTCCCGCCAACTACACCGGCACCTCGATGGCCGCCGCACACGTCTCCGGCGTCGCCGCGATGGTCCTCGCCAGCGGCGTCATCAACCCTGCCCTGCCGCTCGAGAAGCGCGTCGACACGGTGCGCAAGCAGCTGCGCCACACCGCCCGCGACCTCGGCTTCCCCCGCACCCAGCAGGGGGCGGGACTGGTCGACGCGGCGCGGGCCACGGGAACCTTCCCGCGCTTCTCCTGACGCCGTCTGCCTGTCGCAGCTCTGCGTCCTCGGTCGCTCACGTGCAGAGCACGCTTCGCTCCCTGCGTCCTTGATCTGCTCGGCCAGCCGACGTCAGGTAGTTCTAACGATGATCACGGAACAGGGTGCGTGGTGGGAGACGTTGTTGGGGACGCTGCCGAGCAGGTAGCGGCGCGCGCCCGTCATCCCTTTGTTGCCGACGACGATCAGGTCGGCTTTGACCTCTTCGGCGACGTTGAGGATCGCGTCGGCGGGGTCCGCCTCGACCGGGTGGGTCCGCACCTCGACCCCGGCTGCTTTCGCCTCCGCCGCGGCGGCGTCGAGGACGAGGTTGACGTCCTCGCGGGGGCCGATCTCGTAGTGGACGTCGGCGGGCGCTTCGCTCTGCTCGCCTTTGACCCGGCGCCCGGAGATCGGCGCGTAGGCGCTGACGATGCTGAGCTGGGCGCCGAACTTGTCGGCCAGCTCGATCGCCTGCCGCACCGCCTGCGCGGCCGTATCCGAGCCATCGGTCCCAACCACGATGCGAGTGAACACGCCGCCTCCTTCGTCCGCTGAACGGCTTCGATACTAAGCGACCGTGCGGAGGCGGGGCGGTGGTCCCTACTGGTGCTGCTGCTTCGCCGGCAGGCCGCGGAAGCCGTCGCCGAGGATTTCGGTCGGCGTCGTCGCCAGGCGGTAGACGGCGATCACCATCGCCAGGAAGAGGCAGACGACGAGGACGACCATCCCCGCTTTCCAGATCCAGGGCACGCGGGAACCCTAGTGCCCGGTTAAGGTGGGCGGCATGGCACTGGAGAAGGTCGCCGACGGGGTCTGGCTCCTGCGGGGGGATTTCCGCGGGGCGATGAACATCTACTTCCTCGAGGACGGCGACGGGGTCGTCCAGTTCGACGCCGGCACCAAGTCGATGCGGAAGAAGGCCCGGGCCGCCGCCGAGGAGCTCGGCGGGCTGAAGCGCGTCGTCCTCGGCCATGCGCACGCCGACCACCGCGGCACCGCCCCCTACATGGACGTGCCGGTGCTCTGTCATCCCGACGAACGGGCCGACGCCGAAAGCGACGCCGCGATCGCCCCCTACATGGACCTCTCACAGCTGCCGGTCGCCTGGGTGCGCCGGCTCTACCCCTTCCTGCTGCGGCGCTGGGACGGCGGCGCGGTGCGGATCGCCGACACGGTGATCGAAGGCGACGAGGTCGCGGGCTTCAAGGTCATCCACTTTCCCGGCCACGCCCCGGGCCTGATCGGCCTCTGGCGCGAGAGCGACCGGGTGGCGCTGGTCTCCGACGTCGTCTACCTGGTCGACTCGACGCGGCTGAAACCGCTGCCCGAGGGCGAGGCGAGCGTTCCGCACCCCGCCTGGGCCTGGGACCACGCGAAGGCGAAGGAGTCGGTGCGGAAGCTGGCGGCACTGGAACCGAAGGTCGTCGCCCCTGGTCACGAGCATCCGCTGCGGGGCGAGAACCTGCGGCAGACGCTCGAAGCGGCCGCCGAGAAGTACTGAAAACGCCCGCTGCCATAAGTTCCAGCGCCTGATGATCGGTACCTACGCCTCGGCGGCGCTGATCTGCGCCGTCTCGCTGCTGGTCGGTCGGGCGGTTCTCTCCCTCGCCGGGCGGCGGGAGTGGTCGTGGCTGGAGCCCGCGGTCGGGTTCGGCGCCGCGGTGGCGGTCGCCGGCCTGCTGGCGCGGGCACCCGGGCACGGGACCACGGCGACGCTGGGAGTCGCGGCGCTGGTCGTGGCCGCGGCGCTGGTCCTCTGGCGAATCGGCGTTCGTCCTTTCCGCGAGATGGGTGGGGAAAGGACGAACGCCGCAGGGAGTGCGTGGCGCGAGGGGCTGCCGGTGGCGCTGGTGGTGGCGCTGGTCCTCTCGATCCCGTTCGCGATCAGCGGCCGCTGGGGGCTGCTCGGGGTCGGCTTCAACAACGACCTCGGCCTGCACCTGGCCTGGGCCGAGTGGCTGCGCAGCGGCTTCGGCCCCGCCGCCGACCCCGGCTACCCGCTCGGCCCCCACGGCCTCGCGGCGGCGACCGCCACCGTCCCGGGAGTCGGCCTCGGCCAGGCCTTCCTCGGCGAGATCATCGCGATCGGCGTAATGACCGGCCTCACCGCCCTGGGAGCCCTCCAGCGCCTCACCCCAGCCCGCCGCACCCTCGCCGCCGCCCTCGTCGGCCTCCCCTACCTGGCGGCTTCCTACTACGCCCAGGCAGCCTTCAAGGAGCTGGCTGAGGCCCTCCTCGTCCTGGCGTTCGCGATCTGGCTGACGCAGTTCGAAAAGCTGCCGTCGAGCTGGCGCGAGCGCCTGCTGTTCGTATTGCCACCGCTCGCGCTCACGGCCGGAATCTTCTTCTCCTATTCGTTCGCAGGCGTCGCCTGGCCAGTAGCGATCCTCGGCCTCTGGAGCCTAACCCTGCCCGAGGTGCGTGCCGCCCTGCGCCCACGCTCCCTCCTCCGCTTCCTCCTGCGACCCACGACCTTGATCGCGATCGCCGTCCTCGCCGGCATCGCCGTCCTCGTCACCGTCGTCGGCCCCTTCGGCTTCGGCAGCAGCTTCAACAAAGTCGCCGGCAGCAACACCTACGGACCGGTCTCCCCGCTCGAGGCGCTGGGAATCTGGCCAGCCTCCAACTACCGCCTAGACGCCGCCGGCGGCGCCCGCTACCCCGGCCTCGCCGGAGCAATAGCCATCCTCGCCCTCCTAGTCGGCGTCGCCTGGTGGGTCCGCCGCCGCGAACTGACCATCCCCATAGCCCTCGGCGCCGCCTGGCTCCTCTACCTCGTCTCCCTCCCCTCCGCCGGCGACTACTCCCAGGCCAAGGCCCTGATGATCGTGGCTCCGCTGGCAGCCCTAGTAATCGTCCGTCCGCTGCTCGAAGAGTTTCCCCGCTTCGGGAGCAGGGGGAGGGGGTCCGCCGGACCCTCCCCGCTGTTGTCCGCCGGACCCCCTCCCCCTGCTCCCCCCCTCGTGCGGCTCAGCTGGACCCTGCTAGCAGTCGCCTTCATCGGTGGCGCGATCTGGTCGTCCTTCCTCGCCCTACGAGACGCCCCCGTCGGACCCCCCGGGCACGGCTCCGAGCTGAAGGCCTTCCTGCCGATCCTCCACGGCCAACCCGTCCTCTACGCCGGCCAGGACCGCTACGCCGCCTACGAGCTGCTGGGCGCCGACACGCACGTGCCGCTGGTCGAGTTCCCCGACGACGCCGTCTCGCCGAACGCCGAGAAGCCGTTCGACACCGGCGACGCCTACAGCCCGATCGACTTCGACTCGTTTTCGCGCGGCACCCTCGACCGCTTCCCGTACGTGATCACCAGCCGCGCCGCCTGGAACAGCAAGCCGCCGCCGAACTTCAAGCGGATCGACGCGACCCCCTCCTACGTCCTCTGGAAGCGGACCGGGAAGACCCCTGAGGACCGCCACGTCCTCCTCGAGGGGACCGAGGCCGGAGCCTTCGCGGGGTGCGAGGCACCGGAGGTGCGGATCCTGCTCGCCAATCCCGGCCGCGCCTCCCTCTTCCCCGGCGCCGTGATCGGCCACAAATCGAGCTGGGAGGACGGCAGCGTCCTCGAGACCGGCGCCGAGACGTCGCAGTCGCTGCAGCTCCCCGCCGGGCGCTGGAACCTCTCGCTGCAGTACTTCTCGCCCTTCGACCTGACCCTCTCGGCGCCGGGCTTCAGCGAAGCGCTGCCGGCGGCGCTCGACGGCCAGCGCCCGAACACGATCAGCCTCGGCAACAACGGCCAGTTCTGGCCCGCCGGCCGCTTCGAGGGCGAGGGCGGCAGCACCCGCTTCACGGTCGCCGCCGCTAACGCCAGCACCCTGCAGAGCCTCAGCGGCTACGACGCCAAGGCCTACCTCGGCGAGCTGGTCGCGGTTCCCGCGAAGCCGCACCGGACGGTGCCGCTCTCGCAGGCCTGCGACCAGTGGATCGACTCCTACGAAGCCGACGAAGCGCCGTAGCTAGCCGGCGACTTTGGCTGCCTGGCGTTCCGGGCTGACCCGGACGACGTCCCAAGCCAGCCCGACCTTCTCGAGGCCGTTGATGACCAGCGAGGAGATGTCGATCTGCCACCAGCGCAGGCCGTGGGTGGCCGAGGTCGGGAAGGCGTGGTGGCTGTTGTGGTAGGCCTCGCCGAGGGTCGGGATCGCGATCAACGCCAGGTTGCGCGACTCGTCGGTGGTCTCGAATTCCTTCTTGCCGAAGGTGTGGCAGAGCGAGTTGATGCTGTAGGTGAAGTGGTGGAGGACGAAGACGCGCACCAGGCCGCCCCAGAGCAGGCCGGTGAGGCCGGCGACGAGGGTGCCGCCGATGATCCAGCCGAGGAAGAAGGGCAGCAGGAGGCCGAGGATCGCCCAGTAGATGAAGGTGCTGTCGACCCAGCTGATCACCGGGTCCTTCAGCAGGTCCGGCGCGAACCGCTCCTTGTTGCCCCGCTGGGTGTGGATGAAGATCCAGCCCACGTGCGCGTGGAAGAGGCCCTTCATCGCCCCCTTCCAGCCGCCGCCGTGGTCGACGTGGGGGCTGTGGGGGTCGCCGTGTTCGTCGGAGAAGGTGTGGTGCTTGCGGTGGTCGGCGACCCAGGAGATCACCGGCCCCTCGATCGCGGCCGATCCCAGGATCCCGAGCAGGCCCCGCAGCCACGGCTTCGTCTTGAAGGAGCGGTGGGTGAGGAGTCGGTGGAACCCGACCGTGATGCCGAGCCCGGTGAAGAGGTAGAGGAAGACGAAGAGGAAGACGTCGGTCCAGTTGAGGGCGCTGCCCCACACCTGCCAGCCGGCGACGATGACGGCGAGGAAGGGGATCACGGTGACGAGGCCGGTGATGATCCGGTCACGGGTCTCGTTCTCGACGGGCTGGATGTCTGAGGGAAGTGGTCCTACGGTCGTCATGGCGGCGATGATACGGGCCGAAGCCGAGGGCTTGGCAATCCGAGTCGGTAGGGTGCCCCGGCGATGCCCTTCTCAAACACCGCGTCGCTGCGCCGGGAGATCGAGACCCGCCTCCCCGAGCGGCCCTTCACGATCGAGTTCTGGGACGGCTCCAGCGTCCCCTCCACCTCCGCCGACGGCGGCCCCGTCTTCAGCGTCCGCTCGCCGCGGGCGATCGCCCACGCGCTGCGCGCCCCTGGCCAGCTGGGGCTGGGCCGCGCCTACGTCAGCGGCGAGCTCGAGGTCGACGACATCGACAAGGTGATCCGCGTCCTCGACGGCTGGCAGCCGCCCTCGCTCGACAAGACCGACCAGCGGGCGCTGATGCTCGCTGCGGTGCGGGCGATGGGGATCGTGAAGCCGCCGCCGCGCCCCCAGGCGGAGCTGCGGCCGAGCGGCAAGCGCCACAGCAAGGAGCGAGACGCCCGCGCCGTCCGCCATCACTACGACGTCTCCAACGAGTTCTTCGAGCTCTTCCTCGGGCCGACGATGGTCTACAGCTGCGCGATCTGGCGCGACGGCGAGATGAAGACCCTCGAGGAGGCGCAGGAGGAGAAGCTCGACACCGTCGCCCGCAAGCTCAAGATCAAGGAGGGCGAGCGCGTCCTCGACGTCGGCTGCGGCTGGGGCGGCTTCCCGCTCCACGCGGCGACCAAGTACGGGGCGAACGTCGTCGGCATCACCCTCTCGCCGCCGCAGGCCGAAAAAGCCCGGCAGCGGGCCGAGGAGGCGGGGGTCGGGGACCGCGTCGACATCCGCGTCATGGATTACCGCGACCTTCCCTCGCTGGGCGAGAAGTTCGACGCGATCGCCTCGATCGGCATGGTTGAGCACGTCGGCTCGGCCAACATCGACCTCTACGCCGAGACCCTGGCGAGCCTGCTCGACTCCGGCGGCCGCCTCCTCAACCACGGGATCACCCGCCTCCGCCACACCGACCCCGAGGCCGGCGACTTCTCCGAGCGCTACGTCTTCCCCGACGCCGCGCCGCTGCACCTCTCGCGCAACCTCCTGGCGCTGGAACGGGCGGGCTTCACCGTCCACCACGTCGAGGACTTCGGCCCCGACTATGCGGAGACGCTGAAGCACTGGGCGCAGAACCTCGACGCCAACCGGACCGAGGGCGAGCGCCTGGCCGGCGCCGAACGGATGCGCGTCTGGCGCCTCTACCTGCGGATGGCGCGCAACGGCTTCGAGAACGGCTTCCTCAACATCTACCAGGCGCGCTGCAGCAAGCCCTAGAGCGGGAAGCCGTCCTGCACGTTTTCGATCGACCAGTCGGCGCCGGCGTCGGTGAGTTCGTCGGTCGCGTAGGAGCCGGTGGCGACGCCGACTACGCGGATGCCGGCGCCGTGGCCGGCGCGGACGTCGCGGGGGGTGTCGCCGACGGCGATCGTCTCGGCGCGGTCGAGCGGGTGGCCTGAGACGGCCTCACCGCGCTCGAGCGCCTTCTTGGTCAGCTCGGTGCGGTCGCGCGAGTCGGAGCCGTAGCCGCCGAAGGTGAAGTAGCGGTTGAGGTCGCCGCGGGCGAGCTTGATCTGGGCGGCGGCCTCGATGTTGCCGGTGACGACGCCAAGCAGCACGCCCTCCTTGACCAGCCGGGGCAGCAGCTCCTCGATCCCCTCGATCACGAAATAGCCCTCCGATTCGGCGACGGCGTCGGCGAGGTGCCCGAGGTAGCAGCCGATCGCCTCCGCCCGCTCCTCCGCCGATCCGGGTCGTTTCAGGACCTCGCGGAAGACGATCTGGGCGATTTCCGGGTCGGTCATCCCGGCGTGGGTGTGTTCGGCGATGTTCGCTTCGACCTCGTAGAGCTCGAGGAAGGCGCGCTGCCAGGCGACCGCACCGGCGCCGCCCGTATGCAGCAGGGTGCCGTCGATGTCGAAGAGGACCGCCTTGATCACGCGCGGGAGCGTATTCGGCGCGGGGGACCTCAGCCCTTGCGGTTCGCCATCCGCTCCAGCTGCTTGCCGAGCGCGCGCTCGACTTCGTCGGAGAGGGTCATCCGGTGCAGCGCCGCCAGCGCCTGCAGCGAGAGCGGGCGCATGCGGTCGAGCGCGGCACGGACCTCGGGCCAGCGCTCGTCGGGATAGCCCGCCGCTTCAAACGGCTTCCAGACGTCCTCGAGGAAGAGGCGGACGAACTCGTGCGAGATCTGCTTGCAGCGGCTGCGCACCTTCTCCAGCACGGTCAGCGCGTGGTCGAGGGAGACGCCGGTGGCGACGATCTCCTCGGCGGCCTCGAGCAGCGACGGGTACGGAGCCTCGTAGCGGTCTTCCTCGACTGCGACGAGGGCGCCGACCCCGACCGCGCGCTTCAGCGCCTCCTCGATGCCGTCGCCGAAGCGCTCCGCCAGCTCCTCCTTGGTGAAGGTGCTCGGCTGCTCACCGTCGAAGCCGTCGAGCTCGCGGCGGAAGGAGAGGAACTGCTCGGCGGCGCCGACGTTCTGGTTCAGCAGCTTCTCGATCCCCTTGAGGTTGAAGCCGTCGGTCTGCAGCTCCTGGATCATCCGCAGCCGCGCCAGGTGCTCGGGGCCGTAGTAGCCGACCCGGTCGCGCACCTCCGGCGCCGGCAGCAGACCCCGCGCCCGGTGGGAGCGGATGTTGCGGACCGTCATCCCGGTCTCGGCGGCCAGCTCTTCGATCGTCAGGTTGTTATCCCCCTGCGCCACGGCGGCGAGGCTACCATTGTGTGATGTTTCGCTAGTTGACGTGACGGCATTTGATGTTACCTTGCTTAGGTCATGTCGCCTCAGCTCCTTCCCCGCCGCAGTCTTCGCTTCCTCGAGGCGGTGGCGACCCCGCACGGCGTCGACTCCTACCTCGAACAGATCGATCCGCTGCTGGTCGCCGGCGAGTGCCGGGCCGAGGTGGTCGGGGTCGAGCGCGGGACCGAGGAGAGCGCGACGCTGACTATGCGCCCGAACCGCGCCTGGCGGGGTTTCCGCGCCGGGCAGTTCGTCGAAGTGGCGGTCGAGATCGACGGCGTTCGCCACCAGCGCTGCTACTCGCCCGCCTGCGTCGAGGGCCGTGCAACGACGATCGAGATCACGGTCAAGCGGCATCCCGAGGGGCTCGTCTCGAACTTCCTGGTCGACCGCGCCGAGCCGGGGATGGTGGTCGGCCTCTCCGCCGGGCAAGGCGACTTCCAGCTGCCGGAGCAGCGCCCCGAGTCGGTCTTCCTGATCGGCGGCGGCAGCGGCATCACGCCGCTGATGGCGATCCTCCGCACTCTCTTCGCCGAGGCCTACGAGCGCCCGGTCGCCTTCCTCTACTACGCCCCAGACGCCGAGCGCTGCATCTACCGCGAGGAGCTCGAGCGCCTCGCCGCCACCCATCCGAGCTTCCGGCTGCTCCGCTCCTACACCCGCGCCCCCGGCACCGGCGAGCTCGACGGGCACTTCAGCCCGACCCACCTCCCCGAGAGCGATCCCTGCTTCGCCGACGCCGAGACCTTCGCCTGCGGCCCGCCCGCCCTGCTCGACGCCGTCCGCGGCACCTGGGCCAACGGCCTCGAGCACCGGCTCCACGTCGAGAGCTTCGTCCCGCCCAGCTTCGTCCCCGTCGGCGCAGCCGGCGAGGGCGCGATCCGCTTCGCCGGCCCCGAGGTCGAGGTCGCCAACAGCGGCGCCTCGCTGCTCGAGCAGGCCGAGGCGGCGGGCCTCAGCCCCGCCTACGGCTGCCGGATGGGCATCTGCCACACCTGCACCTGCCGCAAGCGCGCCGGCACCCACAAGAACCTGATCACGGGCGAGGTCTCCTCCGCCCCCGACGAGGAGATCCAGCTCTGCGTCTCCGCCGCCCTCGGCGATCTCATCGTCGAGCTCTGACCTTCACGAAAGGAACCCGATGACCACCGCTGCGCCAACCGCACCTCCCCCCTCGCCCACCGCCGTCGAGGGCCTCACCACCAACCCCTACGGACTCACCCCCGAGCAGTTCGAGCAGCTCGGCGAGGAGATGGACGCGATCCGCCAGCGGGTGCTCGCCGACCGCGGCCAGCGCGACGCCGACTACATCCGCGGCATCATCCGCGCCCAGCGCGGGCTCGAGGTCGCCGGCCGCGGCCTGCTCTGGGCCGGCGTCGTCCCGCCCTTCTGGCTCGCCGGGACCGCCGCCCTCTCGCTCTCCAAGATCCTCGACAACATGGAGATCGGCCACAACGTGATGCACGGCCAGTACGAGTGGATGAACGACCCGAAGCTCTCGGGCAAGCAGTTCGAGTGGGACACCGCCTGCCCCGCCGACCAGTGGCGCCACTCGCACAACTACATGCACCACACCCACACCAACATCGTCGGCAAGGACCGCGACATCGGCTACGGGGTCCTGCGCATGTCCGAGGAGCAGGAGTGGAAGCCCTACTACCTCGGCAACCCGCTCTGGGCGGCGCTGCTGGCGACCTTCTTCGAGTACGGGGTGGCGCTGCACGACCTCGAAGTCGAGCGGATCGCCGAAGGCGAGATCAGCCTGATGGACAAGCGCGAGCTGCTGAAGGGAATCGGGACCAAGGTCCGCGCCCAAGCGCTGAAGGACTACGTCTTTTTCCCCGCCCTCTCCGGCCCGCTCTTCGCCTTCCCGCTTGCCGGCAACGCGACGGCCAACATCGTCCGCAACCTCTGGTCATTCACGATCATCTTCTGCGGCCACTTCCCGGAAGGGACGCACGAGTTCGACGAGGCGGAGACCGAGAACGAGACCCGCGGCCAGTGGTACCACCGCCAGGCGCTCGGCTCGGCCAACCTCAGCGGCGGCCGGCTCTTCCACATCCTCTCCGGCAACCTCAGCTTCCAGATCGAGCACCACCTCTTCCCCGACCTGCCGGCCAACCGCTATGCCGAGATCTCGGTCGAGGTGCAGGAGATCTGCGAACGCTACGGCCTCCCCTACAACGTCGGCCCGCTGCACCGCCAGTTCGGCAGCGTGGTCAAGAAGATCTGCCGCCTGGCGCTGCCCGATTCGCCCCGGACGGTGGCTCGGCGGGGGCTGGGCGGCTTGGCCGGCGGAGCGGGCAAGCTGCTGAGCCTCGGCAAGAGGTCAGTGCTCGCCCTCAAGTAGGTCGCGCTGCGCCAGCGCGTAGAGGAGCCCGAGCGAGGGGAGGACGAGGACCGCGGCGACGGCGAAGACGATGAAGACGATCGTCATCGTCGCGTCGGGGGCGGCGGCCTGGTCGATGCGGAGGCTGGTCGGCAGCAGGTAGGGGAACTGGGCGACGCTCCAGCCCCAGATCACGGCGACGACGGCACCGGCGGCGAGCGGCCGCAGCGGACGGCGACCGCCGCGGCGCAGGACGACGAGCAGGGCGGCCCCGCAGAGCAGCGAGAGGATCACCAGCGGCAGGCCCTCGGCGGTGAGGCGGTCGAAGACGTAGCGGGCTTCGGAGTGCAGCGCGAAGAGACCGGTGACCGCGAAGGCGCCGGCGACGGCGGCCGCGCCGAGCGCCCGGCGTTCGAAGTAGCCCTCCATCTCCTCGTCGCCGGCGCGGCGGGCGTCGCCGACGAGGAAGACAGCGGCGAGGTAGGCGCCGCTGGCGACGAACATCGCCCCGATCAGCAGCGGCAGCGGCGCCAGCCAGCTGGAGAAGGCGTCGCCGTTGCCCGCGGCGGGGACGTTTCCGGCGGCGATCGCGCCGACTACCGTGCCCATGAAGAACGGCGTCAGGACCGAGGAGATCGCGAAGGTCGCCCCCATCGCCCGCCGCTCGCGCAGGCCGACGATCGACTTGCGGAAGGCGAAGCCGGCGCCGCGGAGGACGATCCCGAGCGCCGCCAGGGCGATCGGCACATAGAGGGTCGTGAAGATCGCGCTGAAGGCCGGCGGGAAGGCGGTCCAGAGGACGACGAGGACGAAGATCAGCCAGACGTGGTTCGCCTCCCAGACGGGGGTCAGCGAGCGCTGGATGACGTCGCGCGGGCGCTGCCCGCGCTCGTCCCAGCCGGCGAAGAGGTCCCAGAAGCCGCCGCCGAAGTCGGCGCCACCGAAGAGCGCGTAGAAGGTCGCCCCGACCCAGAGGATCGCCGCCGCGGCGTCGGCCTTGCTCATCGCGCCGCCTCCTCGGCCTGCGGCGCGTAGGGGCTCTGGACCTCCTCGGCCCCGGCCTCGCGCCAGCGGCGCGACATCGCCCGCAGGACGAGGACGGCGCCGGTGCCGAGGCCGGCGTAGAGGAGCAGGACGAGGCCGAAGCTGAACCAGATCCCGTCGGCCTCGGTGACCGCTTCGGAAGTGCGCATGTAGCCCTGGACGATCCAGGGCTGGCGGCCGACCTCGGTGACGATCCAGCCGCACCACAGCGCCAGGACGGCCCCCGCCCCGGAGACGGCGACGGCGCGCAGGAACCACGGCGTCCGCGGCAGCTGCCGCCGCCGCCACCAGACGAAGCCGAACCAGGCGCCGAGGGCGAGCAGCGCCGAGCCGATCCCGACCATCGCGTCGAAGGCGAGGTGGAGCATCGTGTGGGCCGGGGGCTCTTCGTTGTCGGGGATGTCGTTGAGCCCGGTTACTTCGGTGTCGGTGCTGAAGCCGACGAGGAAGGAGTCGAGGCCGGGGATGCCGATCGCGCCCTTGACCCCGTCGGAGGTGCAGATGCCGCCGAGGTACTCGGTCTGGTCGTCGCCGGTCTTTTCGATGCACTCCATCGCCGCGAACTTGGCCGGCTGGTGGTCGGCGACTTCGCGCGCCGCGGTGTCGCCGACGAAGAGCTGCACAGGCGTCGCGATGCAGGCGATCGTCAGCGGGATCACCACCCCCAGCTTGTGGAGGCGGTCGCGGCGCCCTTTCAGCATTCCGACCGCGTAGACCGAGGCGACGAGGAAGCCGACAACCATGTAGGCGGCGAGGATCATGTGCGGGACCTCGTAGCCGGTGGCCGGGTTGAAGAGCACCTTCAGCGGCTCGACGTCGATGACCTTGCCGGCGGCGTTCAGCGTGAAGCCCTGCGGCTGGTTCATCCAGGAGTTGGCGGCGACGACCGCGAAGGCGCCGCCGATGCCGGTGATGACCATCGGCACCCCGGACCAGAAGTGCGCCCAGGGACTGAGCCGCTTCCAGCCGTAGATGTAGATCGCGAGGAAGATCGCCTCGACGAAGAAAAAGATCCCCTCGATCGCGAAGGCGACCCCGAAGGCGGCGCCGAAGCGGTCCATGAACTCGGGCCAAAGCAGCCCGAACTCGAAGCTGAGGACGGTGCCGGTGACGGCGCCGACGGCGAAGGTCACCGCCATCGCCTTCGACCAGCGACGGGCCAGCTCCATCGCCGCCCCGTCGTCCTTCTTCAGGCCGACGTAGTTGGCGACCAGGATCGTCGCCGGCAGCGCCACCCCGAGGCAGGAGAGGACGATGTGAAAGCCGAGGGTGAACGCCATCTGCTCGCGGGCGGCAAGCAGGTTCGACTCCGATGCCGCCAGCGGCAGCAGGTCGAGCGGTGGCATATGCCGGAGGCTAGCGCCGCTGAGAGCGGTAGCGCCGGATCAGCGCGTTGGTAGAGCTGTCGTGGCGCAGCTCCGGCTCGGCCTCGGACTCGAGCTCGGGGATGATCGCGACGGCCAGGACCTTGCCCAGCTCGACGCCCCACTGGTCGAAGGAGTCGATGCCCCAGATCGCCCCCTGGGTGAAGACGCTGTGCTCGTAGAGGGCGACGAGGCTGCCGAGCGTCGCCGGCGTCAGCCGCTCGGCGAGGATCGTGTTCGAGGGCCGGTTCCCCTCCATCACCCGGTGCGGCACGACCTCCTCCGGCGTCCCCTCCGCCCGCACCTGCTCGGGCGTTTTGCCGAAGGCGAGCGCTTCGCCCTGGGCGAAGACGTTGGACATCAGGATGTTGTGATGGTGGTCGTGGTGGTCGCCGAGCGGGTTCAGCGAGTTGGCGAAGCCGATGAAGTCGCAGGGGATCAGCCGCGTCCCCTGGTGGATCAGCTGGTAGAAGCTGTGCTGGCCGTTGGTCCCCGGCTCGCCCCAGTAGACCTGGCCGGTGTCGTAGTCGACGTGGGCCCCGTCCAGGGTCACGTGCTTGCCGTTCGACTCCATCGTCAGCTGCTGCAGGTAGGCCGGGAAGCGGTGCAGGTACTGGTCGTAGGGCAGGACCGCCTGCGTTTCGGCGCCGAAGAAGTCGGCGTACCAGACCGCCAGCAGGCCCATGATCATCGGCAGGTTGGAGGCGGTATCCGCCTCCCGGAAGTGCTCGTCCATGGCGTGGAAGCCGGCCAGCATCTCCTCGAAGCGGGCGGGGCCGATCGCCAGCATCGTCGAGAGCCCGATCGCCGAATCCATCGAGTAGCGGCCGCCGACCCACTCCCAGAAGCCGAACATGTTCTCGGTGTCGATGCCGAACTTCGAGACCTCCTCGGCGTTGGTCGAGACGGCGACGAAGTGCTTGGCGACGGCGTCCTCGTCGCCCCCCAGCCCGGCCAGCGCCCACTCGCGGGCGGTCCGCGCGTTGGTCATCGTCTCCAGGGTCGTGAAGGTCTTCGAGGAGATCACGAACAGGGTCTCCTCGGGGTCGAGATCGCGGGTCTTCTCGGCGAAGTCGGTGCCGTCGACGTTGGAGACGAAGCGGCAGGTCAGCTCGCGCTTCGAATAGTGCTTGAGCGCCTCGTAGGCCATCACCGGGCCGAGGTCGGAGCCGCCGATGCCGATGTTGACGACGGCGCGGATCGGCTTGCCGGTGTGGCCGCGCCACTCGCCCGAGCGGACCCGCTCGCAGAAGCCGGCCATCCGGTCGAGCGTCTCGTGGACCTGCTTGACGACATCGACCCCGTCGACCACCAGCGAGCGGTTGCGCGGCATCCGCAGGGCGACGTGGAGGACGGCGCGGTCCTCGGAGACGTTGATGTGCTCGCCGGCGAACATCGCTTCGCGGCGTTTCTTGACGCCGCGTTCTTTGGCTAAGCCCCCCAGCAGGATGAGCGACTCCTGGGTGATTCGGTTCTTTGAGAAATCGAGGTAGAGCCCAGCCCCCTCGGCAACAAACTGCTGCCCCCTAGTTGGTTCCGAAGTAAACAGATCCCGCAGGTGGACCTTTCGGATTTGCTCGTAGTGCTGCTGAAGGGCGCCCCAGGAGGCCGTTTGGCGCAATGCCGAGGGCTCGCTCACCCGGCTTTGACCCCGCTCTTCGACTCGATCGTCTCCAGCATCTCGTTCCAGGCCTTGTTGAAGCTCTCTTTGCCCTCCTCCTGGAGGCGGGCGGCGAGGGCGGCGACGTCGATCCCGGCCTGGTCGAACTCGGCCAGGACCTGCTCGGCGTTGCCGCCGTCCTTCGGGAAGAGGTCGGTGACCTGGCCGTGGTCGGCGAAGGCCTGCAGGGTCGGCTCGGGCATCGTGTTGACCGTCAGCGGTGAGGCGAAGGCCTCGATGTAGAGGGTGTCGGAGGCGTCGGGGTCCTTGGTCCCGGTGCTGGCCCAGAGCAGGCGCTGCGGCCGCGCGCCCTCGTTCATCAGGCGCCGCATCCGGTCGGATTCGAGCAGCTCGTTGTAAGCGCGGTAGGCGCGGCCGCCGACCGCAATCCCGAGCCGGTTGACCAGTTGCTCGGGCACCTCCTTGCCGACGGCGACGTCCCAGCGGCTGATGAAGAGCGAGGCCACGGAGGCGACGTCGGGGTCGAGCCCTGCCTCGATCCGGCGCTCGATCCCGCGCATGTAGGCGTCGGCGGCGCCGAGGTACTGCTTGTCGTCGAAGAGCAGGGTGACGTTGATCGGGATCCCGGCGAAGATCGACTCCTCGATCGCCTCACGGCCCGCCTGGGTGCCCGGGATCTTGATGTAGAGGTTGTCGCGCTCGCCCTTCGCGTGCAGCGCCTTCGCCTCCTCGATCGTCGCTGCGGCGTCGTCGGCGATCAGCGGCGAGACCTCGAGCGAGCAGAAGCCGTCGACGCCGGCGGTGCGGCGGTGGACGTCGGCGAAGAGGTCGGAGGCGTCGCGCAGGTCGGCCAGGGCAAGCTCGAAGAAGATCTTCTCGGTCTCGGTCGCGCCGACGCCCTCCCCGGCGGCGGCCTTCGGGGCCTCCTCGGCGATCTGCTCGTCATAGGCGTCGCCGGCGCCGATCGCCTTGTCGAAGATCGACGGGTTCGAGGTCAGCCCGGTCACCGAGAGGTCGCGGATGTAGCCCTCCAGCACCCCTTCGCGCAGCATCGGCCGGGTGATGTTGTCGAGCCAGAGGCTCTGGCCCAGTTCGTGCAGGCGCTGCGTCGGCTTCATCAGGAGCCTCCTAAGTCGTTGATTTGGCCGCCCGCTCGGCGACCTCGCGCGCCACCTTGGTGACGTTGTCGACGGTGAACCCGAACTCGGCCTCGACGTCCGCGAACGGAGCCGACTGTCCAAAGGTATTCATACCCATGATCGTGCCCTCCCTACCGACGTAGCGCTCCCAGCCGAGCGTCGCGCCCTCCTCGATCGAGACCCGGGCGGTGACGTCGGGGGGCAGCACCTCGTCGCGGTAGGACTGGTCCTGCTTCTCGAAGATCTCCCAGCAGGGGAGGCTGACGACCCGGCTGCGGATTCCCTCTCCGGCCAGCCGCTCGTGGGCGCCGAGGGCGAGCTGGACCTCGCTGCCGGTGGCGATCAGGATCAGCTCGGGGTCGCCGTCCTCGGGGTCGGCGAGGACGTAGCCGCCGCGCTGCACCCCCTCGGCGGAGGCGTACTTGGAGCGGTCGAAGACGGGCACGTTCTGGCGGGTCATCACCATCGCCACCGGGCAGTGGGTGCGGTCGAGGGCGATCTTCCAGGCCTCGGTCACCTCGTTGGCGTCGGCGGGGCGGATCACGTCGAGGTGCGGCATCGCCCGCAGCGCCATCAGCTGCTCGATCGGCTGGTGGGTCGGGCCGTCCTCGCCGAGGCCGATCGAGTCGTGGGTGAATAGGTGGACGACCGGCAGCTCCATCAGCGCCGAGAGCCGGATCGCGGCGCGGCCGTAATCGGAGAAGGTGAGGTAGGTCGACCAGAGCGGGCGCAGCTTCGCCGTCGACATCCCGTTGCAGGCGGCGGCGGCGGCGTGTTCGCGGATCCCGAAGTGGACCTGGCGGCCGTCGTAGCTGCCCGGCTCGTACTGATCGGCGTCGCTGAGCCGGACCGAGGTCGAGTCGGTGAGGTCGCAGGAGCCGGCGATCAGCCACGGCACCTTCTCGGCGATCGCGTTCTGGACCTTGTTCGAGGCCTTGCGGGTCGCCAGCCCCTTCTCTTCGTCGGCCTCGAAGGTCGGCAGATCGATATCCCAGCCGTCGGGGAGGCCGCGGCGCTGCATCATCGCCAGCTCGGCCGCGTGCTCGGAGGCGTCGAGCTTCTCCTCCCAGGCGGAGCTGAGCTCGGCGCCGCGCTTGCCGATCACCTCGTCGAAGCGCTCGCGGACGCCCTCGGGGACGAGGAACTTGGCGTCCTTGGGCCAGCCGTAGACCTCCTTGGTCAGTTCGATCTCCTCTTCGCCGAGCGGTTCGCCGTGGGCGGACTCGGTGTCCTGCTTGTTCGGCGAGCCCCAGCCGATGTGGCTGTCGACGACGATCAGGGTCGGGCGGCCGGTCTCGGCCTTGAACTCGTTGAAGGCTTTGCCGAGCAGGCCGGCGTCGTTGGCGTCGCCGACCCGGAGCACGTTCCAGCCGTAGCCCTCGAAGCGGCTGAGGACGTCGTCGGAGAAGGCAAGCGCCGTGTCGCCGTCGATCGAGATGTGGTTGTTGTCGAAGATCCAGCAGAGGTTGTCCAGCTTCAGGTGGCCGGCGAGCGAGGCGGCTTCGTGGGAGATCCCCTCCTGCAGGCAGCCGTCGCCGGCGACCGCGTAGGTGTCGAAGTCGAAGAGCTCGGCGCCGTAGGTCGCGCCCAGCCATTTCGAGGCCATCGCCATCCCGACCGAGGTGCCGACGCCCTGGCCGAGCGGGCCGGTGGTCGTCTCGACCCCGGTCGTCCAGCGGTACTCGGGGTGGCCCGGCGTGCGCGAGTGGAGCTGGCGGAAGTTTTCGATCTCGTCGAGGCCGCAGGCCGGCTCGTCGAGGATGTTGTAGTTCTCGTCGACTTTCTTGACGCCGGCGAGGAAGAGCATCGAGTAGAGGAGCATCGAGGCGTGGCCCGCGGAGAGCACGAAGCGGTCGCGGTTCGGCCAGACCGGGTTCGCCGGGTCGTAGCGCAGGTGGTTCTGCCAGAGCTCGTAGGCGACGGGCGCCAGCGACATCGGCGTCCCCGGATGCCCCGAGTTCGCCTTCTGGACGGCGTCCATCGAGAGGGTGCGGATCGTGTTGATTGCGAGCTGATCGATGTCCTGGGTCATTGGCCCGATCCTAGAGATTCGCGGCCCCCGATCAGGCCGCCGTCTTCACGGCTCGATCCGGGTGACGGTGCCGTCCCCGTTATTTGCGACCCAAACGGCGTCGCCACCAACCGCGACGGCGCCGGGTTCGGGGCCGACCTGGACGGGGGCGCCGTCGGCCTCGCCGCTCTCGAGGTCGATCTTCCGCACCGCACCGGCCTCGCGATCGGCGACCCAGACGGCGCTGGTGCCGCCGTCGATGCCGCCGGGGTGGCCGTCGACCCCGATCGAATCGTCGACCGCCCGCAGCGATGGGTTGACCTTGGTCACCGTGCCTTCGCGGCTGTTGGCGACCCAGACGAAGCCCCCCGCGACCGTGACCCCGGCCGGGCCGCGCCCGACCCGGATCGGTTCCTCGGCGACGAGGGTGCGCGGATCGATCCGGCGCAGCGCGTTGGCGCCGGCGACGGTCACCCAGAGGCCCTGCGCGCCCCAGGCCAGCCGCAGCTTCGGCGCCTGCGGCGGCAGCCCGCGGCGGTAGACCTCGCCGGCTTCGGCGTTGACGGCGGTGATTCCCCCGCCCGCCTCGTCGGCGACCCAGACGCGGCCGCCGCCGAGCGCCAGCGGTCCGGGCTCGCCGGGCAGGTCGATCTCCTTGAGGACACGGCCGCTCTTCGGGTCGAGGCGGAGCAGCTCGCCGGTCCGCGAGTTCGTCGCCCAGGTCCAGTTGCTGCCGATCGCGACGCCGGAGATCCCGACGCCGAGCTTGCGCGGCTTGCCGAGGACCTCTCCCGTTTCCGGGTCGAGCCGGGTCAGGGTCCCGTCCTTTTCGCTCGTCACCCAGACCGCCTTGGCGCCGGCGGCGACGCGCAGCGGCGGCGTCCCGACCTCGACCGGGTCGGAGACCGTCGGCCCGTCGTCGCCGAGCAGGAGGAAGAGGACGGCGGCGACCATCGCCAGGACGAAGACGAGGACGCCGGTCACCAGCCAGGCGGTCGCCCTCCCTCCCAGCCGCCCGAAGAGGCCGCCCCGGTGGTCGGGGACGGTGGTGCGCTCGCTGCGGTCGTGGGAGAGGACGGCGGTCGGCCGCACCTCCGAGCCCTCGGCGGCGCGGGCGGCGGCGATCAGGGCGCCCGCGGTCGCGTAGCGCTGCGCCGGCTCCTTGGCGACGGCGCGGCGGATCGCCATCTCGACCCCGTGCGGCATCCGCGGCTCGGTTTCGGCTTCGGCGCGCTGGAAGGGGGCGATCCCGGTCAGCGCCTCGTAGAGCACGCAGCCGAGCGAGTAGACGTCGGCGGCGGGGCCGATCGAGTCGCCGCGCCACTGCTCCGGCGACATGTACTGGGCGGTGCCGACGACCGAGGCGCTGGAGGCGGCGCCGCTCTCGTCGACCGCTTTGGCAAGACCGAAGTCCGAGAGGTAGGCGCGGTCGCCTTCGACGAGGATGTTGTGGGGCTTGACGTCGCGGTGGACGATCCCGGCGGTGTGGGCGGCGTCGAGGGCGTCGGCGACCTGGGCGAGGAGGTTGATCGCCCGATGGGGCGGCAGCGGCCCGTCGCGGTCGATCAGCCGCCGCAGGTCGCCGCCGCGGACGAGGCGCATCGCCACGATCAGCTCGCCGTCGACCTCGCGCGAGTCGTAGACCGGGACCACCGCCGGGTGCTCGAGGCGGGCGGCGAGGCGAGACTCGCGCAGGAAGCGCTCGCGGAAGCCGGGGCGGTCGACGAGCTCGCGGGCGATCACCTTCAGCGCCACCTGGCGGTCGAGGCCGAGGTGGGTGGCGCGGTAGACGACGCCCATGCCGCCGCGCGCGATCAGCTCTTCGATGCGGTAGCCGGCGACCTCTGAGCCGATAGAGAAATCCCCCACCCGGCCGTTATAGCCGGATGGGGGACGGGAACGCCGACTGGTCGTCTGCTCTTAGTGCTGCGGCGTCGGCTGCCAGTCCATGACCGGGCCGAGGACGGTGCCTTCGCCTTCGTCGAAATCATGGCCGGAGGCGAGCTCGGCCTGGCGCCGGTTTTCGACGTTGATCGAGACGAGCTGCTGCTGGTCTTCGACCTGGACGAAGGCGGCGACGCGCTTGCCGTCGGAGGAGAAGACCGAGGTCGTCTCCGACTGGTCCGGCAGCTGGCTCAGCTTGCGCGCTTTCGTGTTGCCGATCTGCTTCTCCCAGAGGCCCTGGTCGCGGCGGAAGATCAGCAGCTTGCCGTTCGGCGAGACGTCTTCGACGTAGGCCGAGCCGACGCCGCGAACCTGCGGCTTCACCTTGGTGCCGTCGATCCGCATCGTGTAGATGTCGGCGTAGGCGGAGGGGCCGGGGCTGCTCTCGCCGCGGCCGTAGATGATGCCGCCGGCGAAGAAGCGCGGCGCGAACTCGTCGACCGCGGTCCGGGTCAGCCGCTTCTGCGAGCTGCCGTTGGGGCGGACCGAGTAGAGGTCGTCGTTGGCGTCCCCCCCGGTCGGGGTGGCGCGGACGAAGACGATCGTCTTGCCGTCGGGCGAGAAGGCGACTTCGCGGTTGTCGCCGCTGGTGACGATGCCGTGGAGGCCGCCGCCGGTGACGCGGACGCTGTAGAGGGTCGAAGGGCCGCCCAGGGCTCCACGCCGCTCGAAGACCAGGTAGCGCCCGTTGGGGGCGATCTTCGGCAGCGAGTCGACTTCGGGGCCGATGGTCAGCTGCCGCTGGCCGGAGCCGTCGGGCCGGACCGAATAGATGTCGCCGCCGCGGGCGAAGGCGATCGTGCGCCCGTCCGGCGAGAAGTTCGGTTCGGTGTCGGTCGCGTCTTCGGTCAGCTGGTTGAGGTGACCCTCCTTGACGGCGAACAGCCCGCCTTTCATCTCGTCCCCGACTTTCGAGGATTTGGAGAAGACGACCGCGCCCGTGTTGGACGCCGCCGAGGCCGCCGCCGGGACCACGAGGGCGACCAGCGCGAACATTGCGATCAGAGTCTTCTTGAACATCAGATTGCTCCTTTCCGAGCAGTGAGTGAGTTGATGCACCCATGCTCGGTTCCAGAGCCGTGCCGGCCAATGACAGCCGGTGCACCGACCGGGCCACGAATGACCCGATGGGCGCCATGCGCCGAGACCGCAGAAATACGTCTATATGACGGTTTTTTGCGGTCTCGCGGTCAGCGCGGGCGGTCGAGGCCGAGCTCGATGACCCGGGCGGCGATCTGCCTTGGGCGGTCGCGGCCGGCGTCGCCGTGGACGTCGAGTTTGGCCGCCAGGGCGTCGAGGCGGCGCTGGGCGGTGCGCTCGGAGACGTGGAGCTCGGCGGCGATCTCGGCACGGGTGGCGGGGCGGCCGGCGAAGGCGCCCTCGTTGCGGTAGGGGGCGACGAGGGCGGTGGCCGTCGCCCGCTCCTCCTCGTTGAGCGCGACCGCGGGCTCGCTGGCGGCGACGGTGGCGCCGACCGGGGTCACCGAGCCGGTCTTCACTTCGAGGCGGTGGCCGCCGACGATCAGGGTGTCGCCGTCGCGCAGGCGGCGCGGCTTGTCCAGCGGCTCGCCGTTCAGCGCGGTGCCGTTGCGGCTGTCGAGGTCGGTTGCCATGAGGACGTCGCCGCGGCGCTCGATCTCGAGGTGGTTCCAGGACACCGCCTCGTCCTCCAGCACGACGTCGGCCTCGGGCGAGCGCCCCACCACCGTCCGCTCCGCCGTCAGCGCGACGGAGTGCGGGGCTTCACCGCTGGAGGAGATCCAGAGCCGGGGGTCCATCGTGCCGAGGTTAAAACTCGGCGAGGTCGCTTAGGAGGGACTGGCGAAACGCTCGCCTTTTTCTCTGATCGTCCATAGAGTCGCCCGATCCAAACCAAAAGTGGCTGCACGACTGCGCATCAGACTCTAGATGGGGAAAATTGCTGTTATGTCTACCCAAAGGTGGGGATACGCGCGGATTGCCGTAAGAGCGCCCGCGTAAGTCTCTATAGTGCCCACCGTGGGTACCGAGCCGGACGCTGTTCCCCGACACGAAGACTCCGACTCCTTCCCACGTTTCCACGTCAACGCGATGCGGGTCTGGGGCGGTCCCTTCGACATCACGCTTGACTTCGGCTACCGGGCAGACGCTGAAGCCCACCCCGCTACGCAGGCCCGTCTTTCGATGAGTTGGGAGCATGCCGCTGCTATGGTCAAGCTTCTTCAATCATTCATAGAGGAATACGAGAATCAGGCAGGGAAGATCCCCGACCTGGAGAAACTCCGAATTGATGACGATGAGGAGGGAAGCCCATGAGCACCGCAACCACTCAATACGCCGTTCCTCATCTTGAAGAGCACTTCACGTGGTACACGCTGCACTGGAATTTGCCGGTTCAGACCGACACGCCCGACTTGATGGGCGCTCTGGACCGCGCGAAGGACAACGCCCTTCTGGCGCAAGGCGCGGCGGCACAGGCGGATGAAGATGCGCACCTTGCCGAGGCCGATATGGGCGTTGGCTTTGAGACGCTGACCGATTAGATACTCTCCTGGTATTGGCGGATTTCCCGCGACGGGGGCAGATCTACTGGGTCGACTTCAGCCCCACTCGTGGGTCTGAGCAGGATGGCCGCAGGCCTGCCGTAATCGTCTCGAACGACGTTGCGAACCTACGCGGTTCGGTTGTGGTTGTTGCGCCGACCACCACCAACACGGGGAACGCCCGCTTCCCTCAAAACGTTTTGCTTCCGGAGAACGACCCTCTCCACAGGGCAAGCTTGGTGCTCTGCGGGCAGATTCGTACGGTCACGAAGGAACGGCTCGATGGACACAAGGCAGATCTGTCGGCGAGTCAGCTCCGAGAAGTGGAGCGGGCACTTGCTGTCGTCCTCTCGCTACCTAAGCCTGCCCTCTTGAATGGGACCGGTTAGATCCCGTCCCGCAACCGGTTAGGCTCAGCGGCATGCCCACCAGACTTCACTTCGATAAAGGCCACTCGCTGACGGTTGACGATGAGCTGTCGGCGGTCGAGAGCGAATTCCGGACGGTGTCGGCCAACCCCGCCGCCTTGGCTGAACTAACCAAGGACGGCAAGAAGATGTTCGTGAACGTGGCGCTCGTGCGCTACTTCCACGAGTACAAGCAGGGGTCGGCGCGCGTCCATAGCTTCTAGCGCTGGAGTAGAACCAGCCTGAGCGGGAGTATCCGTGATTTCACCGACCCTGCTAACCCGCTTGGCTACTGAGCCTGCGAGTTTCGCCAACCTCTCTCAGTAGCGGTAGTGATTCGACTTGTAGGGCCCCTCGACGGGGATGCCGAGGTAGGCCGACTGCTCCGGCGTCAGCTCGGTCAGGTCGACGCCGAGCGCTGCGAGGTGCAGGCGGGCGACCTTCTCGTCGAGGTGCTTGGGAAGGACGTAGACCGCGGGCTCGCCGCCGTATTTGTCGTCGCGGTGGCCGTAGAGGTCGATCTGAGCGATCACCTGGTTGGTGAACGAGTTCGACATCACGAAGCTCGGGTGCCCGGTCGCGTTGCCGAGGTTCAGCAGCCGCCCTTCGGAGAGGACGATGATCGCGTGGCCGTCGGGGAATTTCCACTCGTCGACCTGCGGCTTGATCTCGATCCGCTCGGCCTCTGACTCTTCCAGCGAGGCCATCTCGATCTCGTTGTCGAAGTGGCCGATGTTGCCGACGATCGCGTTGTGCTTCATCCGCCGCATGTGCTCGAGGGTGATGATGTCCTTGTTGCCCGTGGCGGTGACGAAGATGTCGGCGCTCTCGACGACGTCGTCGAGCTTGCGCACCTCGTAGCCCTCCATCGCCGCCTGCAGGGCGCAGATCGGGTCGATCTCGGTGACGATCACCCGGGCACCCTGGCCGCGGAGGCTGGAGGCGCAGCCCTTGCCGACGTCGCCGTAACCGCAGATCACGGCGACCTTGCCGCCGATCATCACGTCGGTGCCGCGGTTGATCCCGTCGACCAGCGAGTGGCGGCAGCCGTAGAGGTTGTCGAACTTCGACTTGGTGACGGAGTCGTTGACGTTGATCGCCGGGAAGAGAAGGTCGCCGGTCTCGGCCAGTTGGTAGAGCCGGTGGACACCGGTCGTCGTCTCCTCGGTGACGCCCTTGACGTTCGCCGCGATCCTGGTCCAGCGCTGCGAGTCCTCGGCGAGCGAGCGCTGCAGGGTCTCGAGGACGATCCGGAACTCCTCCGACTCGGCCGAGGCCGGGTCGGGCACGGCGCCCGCCTTCTCGAACTCGACGCCCTTGTGGACGAGCAGCGTCGCGTCGCCGCCGTCGTCGAGAATCATGTTCGGGCCCTCGCCGTCGGGCCAGTTCAGCGCCTTCTCGGTGCACCACCAGTACTCCTCCAGCGTCTCGCCTTTCCAGGCGTAGACGGGGATGCCGGCGGCGGCGATCGCGGCGGCGGCGTGGTCCTGGGTGCTGAAGATGTTGCAGCTGGCCCAGCGCACCTCGGCGCCGAGGGCGACAAGGGTCTCGATCAGGACCGCGGTCTGGATCGTCATGTGGAGGGAGCCGGTGATCCGCGCGCCTTTCAGCGGCTGCGCGGCGCCGTACTCCTCGCGCGTCTGCATCAGGCCGGGCATCTCGACCTCGGCGAGGGAGATCTCCTTGCGGCCGAAATCGGCGAGGCCGATGTCGGCGACCTTGTAGTCCTGGGTCTCGGTTGCGGTTGCGCTGCTTGAAGTCATTGGAGAAAGGTAGCGTGCCAATCGTGAGTTCGGCGGACGAGGAGAAGCGCCTGGCGGCGGAGGCTGCCGCGGAGCTGGTCGAGAGCGGGATGACGGTCGGCCTGGGCACGGGTTCGACGGTCGCCCACCTGCTGCCGGCGATCGCCCGCCGCGAGCTCACCGACATCCGCTGCGTCGCCACCTCGGTGGCGACCTCCGAACAGGCGCGCGAGCTGGGGATTCCGGTCGAGGACTTCGACAGCCTGACCCGGCTCGACATCGCGATCGACGGCACCGACGAGGTGACGCCCGACGGCTGGCTGATCAAGGGCGGCGGCGGCGCCCACCTGCGCGAGAAGATCGTCGCCGCGGCGGCGGAGCGGTTCGTCGTCGTCTGCGACTCGAGCAAGCCGGTCGAGGCCCTGCGGGGGCCGGTGCCGCTGGAGCTGTTCGGCTTCGGAGCTGCCTCGACCTTGGAGCGGCTCGGTTCGGAGGTGGACCTGCGGGACGTCCCACGCAGCCCCGACGGCGGCCTGATCGCCGACTACCGCGGACCCGGACTAGACGATCCAGCGGCCCTGGCAGGGCGGCTGGAGGCCGACCCGGGCGTTGCCGCCCACGGCCTCTTCCCTCCAGATATGGTGAGCGCGGTTTTCGTCGCAAGGGGAGACGCCGTGGACCGCATCAGTTTCAGCTGACCCCAAAGGAGACCTGGATGACCGACTTCAGCGGGCTGGCGATCGCCGGCCGCATCGCCACCGCCGACGACTCCGACTGGGACCAGGCGCGGATGGCCTGGAACCTCGCCGCCGACCAGCGCCCGAACGCGGTCGCCTTCGTCGAGAGCGGCGAGGACATCGCCGCCGTGGTCCGCTTCGCCGCCGGGAACGGGCTGCGGGTGGCGGGGCAGGCGACCGGCCACGGCGCCGTCGCCCTCGGCTCGCTGGAGGACGCGATCCTGATCAAGACCGAGCGGATGCGGGGCATCGAGGTCGACGCCGGGGCGCAGACGGCGCGGGTCGAGGCCGGGGTGCTCTCGGTCGAGCTCGCCGAAGCTGCCCAGCAGCACGGCCTCAGCGGCCTGCCCGGCTCTTCCCCGGACGTCGGCGTCACCGGCTTCCACCTCGGCGGCGGGCTGAGCTGGTTCGGCCGCCGGTACGGGTTCGCCTGCAACCGGGTCAGCGCCATCGAGCTGGTCACCGCCGACGGCGAGGCCCGCACGGTCGACGCCGCGAACGACCCCGACCTCTTCTGGGCCCTGCGCGGGGGCGGTGGCGACTTCGCCGTCGTCGTCGCCCTTCACATCGACTTGGTTCCGATCGCCGACGCCTACGGCGGCGCTTTCCTCTTCCCCGGCGCGGTCGGCGCCGAGGCGTTCCGCATCTGGCGCGACTGGGCCGCCGGGGTCGGCGAGAACGTCACCTCGGTCTGCCGCTTCCTGCGCCCGCCGGACGTCCCCGACGTTCCCGAGCCGCTGCGCAACACGCCGCTGGTGACGATCGACGGCGCCTGCATCGGCAGTCGCGAGGAAGGCGAGGCCGCCTTCGCGCCGCTGCTCGAGATCGGCGAGCCGATCATGAGCACCTTCGACCAGGTCCCGCCGGCGGCGCTCTGCCGAATCCACATGGACCCCGAGCAGCCGGTTCCCGGCCTCGGCCATCACCGCGTCCTCCGCGAGCTGCCCGACGAGGCGATCGACGTCTTCGCCTCGATGTCCGACCCCGACTCCGGCACGCCGCTGCTGCTGACCGAGATCCGCCACATGGGCGGCGCGCTGTCGCGGCCGGCCGATAACGGCGGCGCCCTCTCCCACCTCGACGCCGAGTTCGCGATGTTCGGCATCGGGATGCCGATGACTCCGGAGCTCGGTCAGGCGATCGAGGGCCACCTCGACGCCCTGCACGAGGCGATGGCGCCCTGGGCAGCCGACGGCGGCTACTTCAACTTCGCCGAGCGCCCCTGCGACGCCGACGCGATCCTCCCCGCCGACGTCTGCGCCCGCCTCGCCGACGTCAAGCGCGAGTACGACCCCGACGGCCGCATCATCGGCAACCACGTCGTCTCGTTGGATCCTGCTGTTTGAGCCAAAAAGACTCTGAAATAAGGCATTAGTGGTACTGTTTACCCACTATGGCCTATGTCGTGGCGACGAAGCCAGGGCGTTTCGAGGTGCGGGAGTCGACCAACACCCCCGACGGACCACGCAGTCGCACCTTAGCCAGCTTCCGCGAACTGACCGCCGAGGTCGTCGAGAAAGTCCAAGCACGGTCCGACAAGCCCCCAACCGCCGCGGAGCTGACCCGCTCGGCCCTCAAGGCGGGGGCGCCTGTTCGCGGAACCGGATTGGACGAGGCGGCAAGGGAGACGCTGCGACGGATGGCAGCTGGTGAACGGCCAGACCCGATGCTGCGTCAACTGCTCCTTGACGCTCTGGAGGACGAAGACCGCAGCGACCGCCCGGAGGCAACGAGGGGTCGGGTCTCCGACGCCGCCCGCGCGGCTACCCAATGGGTAGGGGTCGGGGCGCAGGAGCGTGGCCAGGCCCTGCGGGAACTGCTCGATCTGGCAGACGCCATGCCGATCAAGCTGCGTCCGCATGAGATCAGCTTTCCGCGACTGAAAACGATCTAGCCATGGCCGAGCCACGGCCCGTCAACGCGCCCTCGCTGCCGGACAAGGTGAGGGCGATCCACCGCGCATTGGAGCAGGGCAAGATCCCCCATGCGATCGGCGGTGCCCTCGCCCTCGCCTACTACGCGGAGCCACGGGCGACGATCGACGTTGACATCAACGTCTTCGTGTCAACGGACCGCTGGCCCGAGATCTGCGAAGTCCTGGCTCCGCTGGGCGTCGACGTTGAGGTCGAGGTCGAGGACCTGAAACGCGACGGCCAGGTCCGCCTCTGGTGGGATCGCAATCCGGTCGACCTCTTCTTCTCCTACGACCCCTTCCACGAGGCGATGCGCCACAGCGCACGGAAGGTCCCATTCAACGGTGGGACGATCCCGATCCTCTCGCCCGAGCACCTGGCGATCTGCAAGGCGATGTTCGACCGCTCGAAGGACTGGCTCGATATCGAGCAGATCCTCGTCGCCACCGACCCCCTGGACACCGGAGAAATCGAAGACTGGCTCGAGCGAATGGTCGGCAGGGACAACCCGCGGATGGAGAAACTGGCCGAGGTGAAATCCGGGCTCTCGCTCGGCTAGCCGGCAGCCGCCTCGTCGGCGACGACGATCATGTTCTCGTTGCGGACGCGGCCGGCGGGGATCGTGTCGTCGCCCGCGAGGAGCTTTTGCAGGGGCTCGACCTTGTCGGGGCCGGTGACGAGCCAGACGATCTGGCGGGCTTCGTCGAGAGCGGGATAGGTGAGGGTCATGCGGGGGTGGCCCTGGTAGTCGCCGGTGAGGGCGACGCGGCGATCGGAGACCTCGAGGACCGGGTCGCCGGGGACGAGGGAGGCGGTGTGGCCGTCGGGGCCGAGGCCGAGGTGGACGAGGTCGAAGCGCTCGGGCAGGCTGGATTCATACTCGCGCGCCGCCGCCTCGAGGTCGCGCTGGGTGACCGGCATCGGCCGCAGCGCCGGCTGGTGCTCCATCGAGAGGCCGAGGACCATGTGGGTGAGGTTGCGGTCGGGGCTGCCGGGGGAGGCGACGCGCTCGTCGACCTGGAAGAGCTCGGTCTTCTCCCACGGCATCTCCTCGAGCTCGCCGAGGATCGCCAGCATCGCCCAGGGCGAGCGGCCGCCGCTCATCGCGACTGTGAAGTGGTTGCGCTCCTGCTCCGCCTCCCCGCCGGCGGCGGCGATCAGCTCGGCGGCGCGCCGCGAAGCCGCCTTTTCGTCGCCGGCGACCTCGAGCTCGATCGGCACCGGCTCAGCTCGCCTTCTCGTCGTGGCCGCCGAACTGCTTGCGCATCGCCGAGAGGACCTTGTCGCCGAAGTCGCCGAGCCCGCGCGAGTAGAAGCGCTCGTGCAGGGCGGTGGTGAGGACAGGCGTCGGCACCCCCTCGTCGATCGCCGCGATCGCCGTCCAGCGGCCCTCGCCGGAGTCGGAGACGCGGCCGGTGAACTCCTCCAGATCGCCCGATTCCTGCAGCGCCGCCGCGGTCAGGTCGAGCAGCCAGGAGCCGATCACGCTGCCGCGGCGCCAGACCTCGGCGACCTCCGGCAGGTCGAGGTCGTACTGGTAGTACTCGGGGTGGTCGAGCGGTGCCGTCTCGGCGTCGGCCTCGCGCTGGACCTTGCCGGCGTTGGCGTTCTTGAGGATGTTCAGGCCCTCGGCGTAGGCGGCCATCACCCCGTACTCGATCCCGTTGTGGACCATCTTCACGAAGTGGCCGGCCCCGTTCGGGCCGCAGTGCAGGTAGCCGTTCTCGGAAGGCGCGACATCGCCGTCGCGGCCCGGGGTGCGCTCGGCAGCCTCGACACCGGGCGCCAGGCTGGCGAAGATCGGGTCGAGCCGCTCCACCGCCTCGTCAGGCCCGCCGATCATCAGGCAGTAGCCGCGCTCGAGCCCGAAGACGCCGCCGCTGGTCCCGCAGTCGACGTAGTCGATCCCCTGCTCCCCCACCTTGGCGGCGCGGCGGATGTCGTCGCGGTAGTAGGAGTTGCCGCCGTCGACGATCGCGTCGCCCGACTCGAGCACCGCAGCGACGTCCTCGACCGTCTTCTCGGTGATCTCGCCCGCCGGGACCATGATCCAGACCGAGCGCGGCGCGCTCAGCTTCGCGGCCAGTTCCTCCAGTGAGGAGGCGCCCTCGGCTCCCTCGCCCGCCAGCTGCGAGACCGCGTCGGGGTTGACGTCGTAGGCGACGATCTTGTGGCCGTCGCGCATCAGGCGCCGGGCCATGTTCGCTCCCATTCGGCCGAGGCCGACGATTCCGAGTTCCATGAGACCTCCGCTTGTAGGGGTGGGCGGCGCTGCAGAGCTCATCGTACTTTCACCGAGGGGATAGCCTGCGGGAGATGAGCGACGCGGCGGACGTGCTGGCGATCTTCGGGATCAGCGGCGACCTGGCGAAGAAAATGACCTTCCGGGCGCTCTACAAGCTCGAGGAGCGGGGCAAGCTCGACTGCCCGATCGTCGGCGTCGCGATCGACGACTGGGACGACGAGCAGCTGCGCAAGCACGCGCGGGAAGCGATCGGCGACACGGTCGGCGACCCCGACGAGGACGTCTTCAGCCGCCTCGCCGAGCGCCTCAGCTACGTGCAGGGGGACTACTCCGACGACGAGACTTTCCAGCGGGTCGGCAAGGCGATCGGCGACGCAAAGCAGCCGGTCTTCTACCTGGAGATCCCGCCCTCCCTCTTCGCCACCGTCGTCAAAGGGCTCGGCAAGGCGGGCCTGACCGAGAACGCGCATGTGGTGATCGAGAAGCCGTTCGGCCACGACCTCGAGTCGGCGCGCAAGCTCAACGACGAACTGCGCGAGGTCCTCGACGAGGAGCAGATCCTCCGCATCGACCACTATCTCGGCAAGGAGCCGGTGCTCGACATCACCTACCTGCGCTTCGCCAACACGATGCTGGAGCCGGTCTGGAACCGCGAGCACGTCTCCCACGTGCAGATGACGATCGCCGAGGACTTCGGGGTCGAGGATCGGGGCCGCTTCTACGACGCGGTCGGGGCGATGCGCGACGTGATCCAGAACCACGCCCTGCAGGTGCTGGGGATCGTCGGCATGGAGCCGCCGACCGGCAACCACCCCGACAGCGTCCGCGACAAGAAGCTCGAGTTCTTCAAGGCGATGTGCGCGGCCGACCCGAAGCGCTACGTCCGCGGCCAGTACGAGGGCTTCCTCGAGGTCAAGGACGTGAAGCCGGACTCGACCACCGAGACCTTCGCCGCCCTGCAGCTGGAGGTCGACAACTGGCGCTGGGCCGGGGTGCCGTTCTTCGTCCGCGCAGGCAAGTACATGCCGGTCAAGGTGAGCGAGGTGAGCGTCTTCTTCAAGCGGCCGCCGCGGCTCGGCGTCGGGCCGGGCAAGACGCCGGAACCGAACCAGCTGACGATCCGGATCGAGCCCGAAGCCGGGGCGCGGATCCGCCTCTACGCGAAGGAAGCCGGCAAGGAGGCCTTCCAGCCGGCCGACCTGGCGGTCCTGTTCGAGCGGGTGAAGGGCGAGGACCCCGAGCCCTACGAGCGCCTGCTCGGCGACGCGATCGCCGGCGACCACCAGCTCTTCACCCGCCAGAGCTCGATCGAAGAGACCTGGCGGGTGGTCCAGCCGCTGCTCGACGAGCCGGGCCCGGTTCACCCGTACGAGCAGGGGACCTGGGGGCCGCCCGAGGCCGAGAAGCTGGTCCACGGGACGGGCCAGTGGGCCCAGCCCTGGCTGCCTTAATCCCGAGCGTCCTGCTAGGTTTTCGGCCGCCCTAATTAGGGTGGCCTAACACCAGTTGCCAGGACCCCTTGCCGCCGCTGACCAACATCACCCGCCGCCGCCTGCTGGCTTCTGCCGGCGTGGGCGCCGCGGCGGTAGGTCTCGGCGGCGGGGGTTCCTGGCAGGCCATCAAGCCGCCGAGGCGGACGACGTGGGGACCGGCCGCGTCCCCTTCTACGGCGAGCACCAGGCGGGGATCGGCACCGCGGCCCAGGACCGGCTCCACTTCGCCGCCTTCGACCTGCTGAGCGAAGACCCGGCGGAGCTGCGCGAGCTGATGCGGCTGTGGACGCTGGCCGCAGCCGAAGCGAGCGCCGGCGAGATGGTCGGCGACGTCAACGACGTGCCGCTGGCGCCGCCCGAGGACACCGGCGAGACCGTCGGCCTCCTCCCCTCCCGCCTCACCGTCACCTTCGGCTTCGGCCCGAGCCTGTTCGAGAAGCCCGGGCTTGGACTGGCGGCGAAGCGCCCGCCGGCACTGCGGCCGCTGCCGCTGCTGCCCGGCGACGAGCTCGGCCCGGCCGAAAGCGGCGGCGACATCTGCGTCCAGGCCTGCTCGGACGACCCGCAGGTCGCCTTCCACGCGGTCCGCAACCTCGCCCGGATCGGCCGCGGCGTCGTCGCGGTCCGCTGGTCCCAGCTCAGCTTCGGCCGCACCGCCAGCACCAGCCGCGGTCAGGAGACCCCGCGCAACCTGATGGGGATGAAGGACGGCACCGCCAACATCCGCGCCGAGGACACGGACGACATGGAGCGCTTCGTCTGGGTCGGTGGCGAAGGTCCGGCCTGGATGCGCGGCGGCAGCTACATGGTCACCCGCCGGATCCGGATGCTGCTCGAGGTCTGGGACCGCGCCCCGCTGCAGGACCAGGAGCGGACGATCGGCCGCCACAAGTACAGCGGCGCCCCGCTCGGCCGCTCCGACGAGTTCGAGCCGCTGCCGCTGGACGAGCAGAGGAACGGCCATCCGGTGATACCGGTCGACGCCCACGTCCGCCTTGCTTCGGCACAGGAGAACGGCACCCGCATCCTCCGCCGCGGCTACTCCTTCACCGACGGCGTCGACGAGCGCCTCGGCGAGCTCGAAGCCGGCCTCTTCTTCATCAGCTTCCAGCGCGACCCCGAGCAGTTCGTCGCGATCCAGCGCCGGCTCGGCTCGATGGACGCGCTCAACGAGTACGTCAAGCACGTCGGCAGCGCCCTCTTCGCGGTGCCGCCCGGCGCCGCCCCCGGCGGCTATGTCGGCGAGCAGTTGCTCGCCTGAACCAGTCACAGAACGAAGGAGAAACGCTCTAAATGCACCGAAATCTCGTCCGCACCCTGCTCAGCTCCGCCGCTGCCGTCGCGCTCGCGCTTGTCGCCTGGGGATGCGGCTCGAGCGACAGCGACTCGACCGCGGCGACCAGCGAGGGGCAGGAGCGCAGCCCGCAGGCGGAAGCCGCCGTCGCCGACTACCGCGGCTACCTGGAGGAAAACGCCGACGAACTCGTCGCGACCACGAAGCCCTTTGTCGCCGCCGTCGTCGCCGGGAACCTGGCCGAAGCGAAAGTACGCTACGCGCCGGCCCGCATCCCCTACGAGCGGATCGAGCCGGTGGCCGACTCCTTCGGCAGCCTCGACCCGAGGATCGACGCGCGTGAGAACGACGTCGCCGAGGGCGAATTCGAAGGCTTCCACCGGATCGAGAAGGCGCTCTGGGAGGAAGGCACGATCGCGAGGATGTCCCCGGTGGCAAAGCAGCTGCAGAGGGACGTCGAAGCGCTCGCCGCGAAGGTGAAGGCGGTCGAGCTGGCCCCGGTACAGATCGCCGACGGCGCCAACGCCCTGCTCGGCGAGGTCTCGGCCTCGAAGATCACCGGCGAGGAGGAGCGCTACTCGCACATCGACCTGGTCGACTTCGAGGCCAACGTCGAAGGCTCCGGGGCGGCCTTCGAAGCGGTGAAGCCGCTGCTCGACGAAGGCGACGCCGACCTCTCCGGGGAGATCGAAGCCGACTTCAAGATGGTCTTCGACTCGCTCCAGCCCTACCGCACCGTCGACGGGTTCGTCGCGTACACGGAGCTGACGAAGGCCGACACGAAGAAGCTGGCGGTGGCGATCGACACCCTGGCCGAGAAGCTCAGCCAGGTCCCGGCGGAGATCGCAAGTAGCGAACACGGCTGAAGCGAGGCGCCGGTCAGCCGCCTAGGCTGATCGGCCCATGGTTTCTGCCGGTGAAAGAGCCGATGCGCTGCTGACCGAGCTCGGCTACGCCGAGTGGCGGGACGGACAGCGGGAGGCGGTCATCGCTGCCCTCGAGGGGCGTGATTCGCTGATCGTGATGCCGACCGGCGGCGGCAAGAGCCTCTGCTACCAGCTGCCCGGCCTGGCCAGCGAGGACTTGACGATCGTCGTCAGCCCGCTGATCGCGCTTATGCGGGACCAGTGGGGGAAGCTGACGGCGCAGGGGCAACGGGTGGCGATGATCACCTCGGGGATGGACGAATGGGAAGCCTCCGAAGCGCTGGAGATGGTGCGGGGGGACGCGCGGATCGTCTACTGCGCGCCCGAGCGCTTCGCCTCCAGCGTCTTCCTCGAAGCCCTCGCCTGCCGCGAGGTCGACCTGATCGCAGTCGACGAGGCGCACTGCGTTTCCGAGTGGGGGCACGACTTCCGCCCCGACTACCTGCGGCTGCCGCAGGTCGTTGAGCGACTTGGACGGCCGACGGTGATGGCCTGCACGGCGACGGCGACGGTCCCCGTCGCGCGCGAGATCGCCTCGCGCTTCGGGATGCGCGACCCGCTCCAGGTCCGCTCCGGCTTCGACCGCCCGAACCTCTCCTTCGACGTCGTCGCCCTAGAGGGAAACGGCTCGAAGGCGCGGCGCCAGGCGGTCCTGGAGGCAGGGCTGAAGGACCCGGCGAACCTGCCGGCGATCGTCTACTGCGGCACCCGCAAGCAGACCGAAGAGGTCGCCGGAGACCTGCGCGACGCCGGCGTCGCCGCGGCCGCCTACCACGCCGGCCTCGACCCCGCCCACCGGACGGCGATCCAGGAGCGCTTCATGGCCACCGACAGCGGCGTCATCTGCGCCACCAACGCCTTCGGGATGGGCGTCGACAAGGCCGATGTGCGCTCGGTCTGGCACGTGACGATCCCGACCAGCGTCGAGGCCTACTACCAGGAGGCCGGCCGCGCCGGGCGCGACGGCCTCCCCTCCCGGGCGGTGATGCTGGCGCTGAAAGCCGACCTCGGCCGCCTCGTCCGCTTCAACGAAGAGCGCGCCGGCGACGACCTGGCGATCGCCCGCGAGCGCGGCTGGCGCGCCTACCACGCGATCAAGGCCTTCATCTACGGCACCGAGTGCCGGCGTCGCTCCCTCCTCGACCACTTCTCCGACCGCACCGCCGGAGCGCCGCTGGAGCGCTGCTGCGACGTCTGCGATCTGCTCGACTGGCTGCCGGACCCGGAGACGATCGCGCCGGCAAAATCGAAGCGGGCGAAGGCACCGGCCGCGCCGGTGCCCGACCTCTCCGCCGCCGACGCGCCGCTCTTCGAAGCGCTGAAAACGTGGCGGCTTCAGGCGGCCGCCGGCAAGCCCGCCTTCACCGTCGCCAGCAACAAGACGATCACCGGGATCGCCGCCGCCCGCCCCCAGGACGACGACGCCCTGCTGGCGATCCACGGCGTCGGCCCCGCCTTCATCGAAAAGTACGCGCCCGAAGTGCTCGCGATCGTCGCCGAGCACGCCCAGCCCCTCGCCGCATAGCGCCGACGGGACGATTTCCGGATACATAGGGCGGTTTTCGGCCCGTCGGCAGTCCTGAGGCGCAAACGTGGTTGCAGTCACCGGGCGGGGGTTGGGGTGTGGAAGCGTCGCTTGCCACCATGGAGCGCTCGGTGCCCGGCCCGCTCTCTTTCCGTGCCGCACTCGCGGTCGTCCTCGCCAGCGCGCTCTCGCTGGCGCTGCTCGCTGCGCCCGCGCTCGCCTTCAGCCCACTGAAACCGCCCGGGCACAAGGTCTACTGGGGCGTCTCCGACACCGGCGACCCGGCCGACTTCGGCCAGTTCTCCAATGACCTCGACAAGCACCCGGCGGTGATCCAGTCCTTCCGCACCTGGGGGACCGACTTCGACGAGGTGATCCGGCGCTGGCAGATCGCCCGGGCGCGGCCGATGATCCACCTCTCGACCGCCGACAACAACACCGGCGCCGAGCTGATCACCCCGGCGCAGATCGCCGCCGGCGCCGGCGACCGCTACCTCGTCCGCCTCAACAAGCTCTTCTACGAAAAGGAAATGCGCGCCTACGTGCGGCCGCTCGGCGAGCCCAACCGCTGTCTCAACGTCTGGGCCGCCTACGACTGCTCCGGCGCCTCGCGCGGTCCCGAGCACAGCCCCGCCGCCTACAAAAAGGCCTTCCGCCGCATCTACGTGATCGTCCACGGCGGCGGCAAGGCGGGTGTGATCAACCGCCGCCTCGCCGAAGCCGGGCTGCCGCCGCTGACCGTCAACCTGCGGGCGATGCCGAAGGCGCCGGTGGCGATCATCTGGAGCCCGCTCCCCGCCGGCTCTCCCACCATCCCCCAGAACCGGCCCAAACACTTCTACCCTGGCTCGCGCTGGGTCGACTGGGCCAGCACCGACTTCTACTCCGGCTACCCGGAATGGAAGGCGCTGACCGGGCTCTACGAACGCTTCTCCGGCAAGCCCTTCGCGATCACCGAGTGGGCGGTCGAAAGCGGCGACGACCCGGGCTTCGTCAACAAGCTCTTCGCCTGGGTGAAAAGCCACCGGCGGACGCGGATGCTCGTCTACTACCAAGACTTCGGCGACAGCAACAGCTACCGGATCCAGAACTACGGATCTAGCCTGAACGTCCTCCGCGCCCGCCTCCACTCCGGGCTTTTCCCGGCTTACGCGCGGGGCGCGCCTCACCTACCGCCGCCACCCCCCGGTGGGGTTGGAGCGCGGTAATCGAGGAGTAGCCGGTCAGGTAGATGCGGCGCCCGTCGGAGATCACCGGCGTGTAGGTCCCCTTCGGGTAGCGGAAGACGCGCTTGCCGCTCCTCATCATGAACCCGCTCGTCGTTTTGCTGGTGAACTCGGCGACGTAGACGATGTCGCCGATGGCGGAGAGCGAGCCGACCACCTGGCCGCCGGCCGAGCGGCTCCAGCGGACGCTGCCGTCCTTGGCGTCGAGCGCGTAGACGTTGCCGTCGAAGGAGCCGATGAAGACGGTCGGCGGGCTGTGCCGGGTGTTGGCGACGGTCGGGCCCGAGTAGGCGTAGCCGCCGGTCGAGTAGGACCAGGCGAGGTCGCCGTTGCTGATGTCGTAGCTGTAGACGCGGCTGTCGTTGTTGCCGGCGTAGACGCGGCCGTAGGCGACCGCCGGGGTCGAGTAGAAGGCGCCGGAGCCGCCGAAGCCCGGGCCGAGCGAGCCGCTCTGCCAGACGAGCTTGCCGCTCTTGGCGTCGACCGCGTTCATGTAGCCGCCGTAGTCGCCGACGTAGAGGCGGCCGCCGTAGTAGGCCGGCGCCGCCTTGACCGGGCCGCCGAGCGGGGTAGACCAGCGGACCTGCCCCTTGCCGGTGCTCATCGCGAAGAGTTCGCCGTTTTCGCAGCCGAAGTAGACGGTGCGGTCGATCACCACCGGCGAGGACTCGGCCCGCCCGGGCAGGTTCCGTTTCCAGATCACCCGCCCGGTTTTCGCGTCGAGCTTGACGATGTGGCCGGGGACGAGGTTGACGATGTAGAGGCGGTGCCGGTAGTAGGCCGGCGAGGAGGCGTTGAGGCGGCCGATCCGGCGCTTCCAGAGCACTTTGCCGGTGTCGGCGTCGAGCGCGTAGGCGTAACCGCTGTTGTTGACGAAGTAGAGCTTGCCGCCGACGTAGATCGGCGGGAACTCGAGCAGCGGCCGGTCGGTGAAGCGCCAGAGTTTGTCGAACGGCGGCTTGATCCCCTTCACCGGCAGGTAGCGGGTGCGGGCCGGGTTGAGCCCGTAGAAGGGCCAGTTGACCGTCTTCGGTTCCTTCGGCGGCGCCGGCTTCTGCGGCTTGAAATGTTCGATCGCCTGCGCGTTGTGGACGTCGCCGGGGCGCTTCAGCTCTTCGTAGGCGAAGATCGCGCCGCTGACCAGGATCGCCGCCAGCAGCAGGACGGCGGCCAGCATCTGGTTGGAGCGATGCTGGAGGTGGAGTTCGAGGAAGCGCTTAACGCGCATCGGCCGCGCGGCGCTCTGACTCTTTCGCGACGCCGCCGATCAGGTCCCTGATCGCTTTCTTCAGGACCGCCATGAAGACCGGGCCGGAGAGCGGGATCGTCGGCGTCGTCTTGACCGCGTAGATGACCTCGGTGCCGCCGTCCTTCGGGCTCAGCTCGACGGTGCCGACGTGGTCGCGCACCGGCAGCCCGGAGAGGATCTTGTAGGAGAAGCGGCTGGGAGGCTCGTAGGCGATCACTTCCTCGCGCATCGGCGGCCCGGGCACGGCGCTGAGGGAGCGGATCGCGCCGAGTCCGTTCGGCGCCGGCTCCCCCTCCCGCTCGAGCTCGGCCTTGCGCAGCGGCGTGATCTCGGTGTAGCGGCGGTGGTCGGTGAGGACGTCGAAGACGGTCTCGGGCGGCGCGGCCACCTGGCGCACGTATCGGAAGCTCGCCATCGCCGACAGGCTACGCGAGGCGCCAGCGTCGGGGGTCGGTCCCCTCGACCTCGGCGACCTCGCCGGCGAGCGCCAGGTGGTCGAGGCAGGAGAGGACGATCTGCAGGACCCAGGCGCTGGCCGGGGTGTTGACCATCTCGGCGCCGATGATCTCTTCGACGATCTCGAAGGCGGTCTTCTCCTCGCCGCCCGCCAGCGCCGCCCGCACTTTCGCCAGCAGCTCGTCGACCTGGCGGCGGGACTCGGCGATCTTCGCCTCCGGGTCGCGGAAGGTGCGGCCGTGCCCGGGAAGGACGAGGTCGAAGTCGAGGCCCTCGACGACCTCGAGGCTGGAGTTGAATTCGCCGACCGGGTCGGGGCTGTGGCCGTGGTCGAAGAATAGGACGGTGCGGCCGAGCAGATGGTCGCCGGAGATCAGCAGCTTGCGCTCGGGCTGGTGGAGGACGACATGGGAAGGGGCGTGGCCGGGGGTCTCGTGCACCTGCCAGGTGCCGAGGTCGGTCTCCACCTCGACCCCGGGGACGAGCTCGCGGTCGGGCTCCTCGAGGACGTCGATGCCGGTCTCGTTATCGCCTTCGCGCGCCTCGCGGTAGCGGGCCAGCGACTTCGGCGGCACCCCGCTCTGGCGCGCCACCTCGATCCGCGCCTCCAGCGCCGCCTTCGAGTCTTCGGCGAGCGGGCGCACGTGCTCCCAGCGCGGGTGCATCCAGAGCTCGCAGCCGGCGGCCTCGACGATCGAGCCGGCGAGCCCGTAGTGGTCGGTGTGGGAGTGGGTGCAGACGACGAGGCGGACGTCCTCCACGCCGAAGCCGGCCTGGGTCAGCGCCAGGTCGAGCTGGCGCAGCCGGCCCTTGCCGCCCATCCCGGTGTCGAACATGACGATGCCGCCGTCGCGCTCGATCGCCCAGGCGTTGCCGTGGGGGACGCCGGGCCAGGGCAGTGAGAGCCGCAGCCGCCAGACGCCGGGCAGGATCCGTTCGGTCCGGGGCGCCTCGGCTTTTCCCGCTTTGGCCACGCGGCCAATCCTTTCAGGGACCGTCCGGGCGAAGCTTTTATGGCCGCTCGAACTCCTGCATCACCCCGGCGACCGCGAAGCAGGCCGCGCCGGCGAAGCAGGCCCAGTTGGCGACTCCGACAGCGAGCTCGTCGCCGGTCGTGGGACGCACGAAGGCGGCGATGGCGGAAACCATGAAGAGGACCGAGCCGATCTGGTTGACGACGACGATCCACCAGCCGAGGTCGGCGCGGCGGCCGCGGGGCCGGTCGCGGTGCATCTCGGTCAGGGCGAGGTGCCCGGAGACGAGGAAGAGGACGCAGCCGACGAATTCCGGCGTCCAGACGTCGCGGTGGATCTGGGCGGTGGTGAGGTCGCCCAGCAACGCCACCGCCAGGCTGGCGCCGAAGTAGAGGGTGCCGACGAAGAGAGCAACCGCGCTGGCCCAATCGAGCCGCCCGGGCTCCGTAGACCACCAGCGCCAGGGTTCGGCTCGCACGACCCCGTCGGCGTCAGCCCCCCGAGGCGCGTTGGCGACCTGCAACACCGACGCGTAGCCGCCCGTCGTGAAGAAGACGCCGCCGACCATGAAGACGGCGGCGGCGAGCCGAGGCCCACCCACGTGCGCCTGCGCGAAAAGCGCTCCGAGGCAGAACAGCGACCCGCCGATCGCGAAGGCAGTTGCAGCAACAGCATTGATCCGGACCAGTCGCCGCCGGGTAGCCGAGTCGGCCCGCCCCTTCTCCTCTCTCCCGGAGACGAGCACCCCTCGCTTGCGCAGGACCCGCCGGTCGAGATTCATCGGCGGCAGCGTATTGGCGAATCAGGCGGCGCTGAAGGTGGCGGGATCGGGGCCGATCCGCTCGCCGCTCTCCAACCGCGCGAGCGCCGCCATGTCGTCCTCGCTGAGCTCGAAGTCGAACACCTCGAAGTTCTCCCGGATCCGCTCCGGCGTAGCCGATTTCGGGATCACCACGTTGCCGAGCTGCAGGTGCCAGCGGAGGATCACCTGCGCCGGGGTGCGGTCGTGGTGGGCGGCGACGGTTTCGATCGTCCCGTCCTCGAGCAGGTCGCCCTGGGCGAGCGGGCTCCAGGCCTCGGTGACGATGTCGTGGTCGGCGTTCCAGGCGCGCAGCTCGGCCTGCTGGAAGCGCGGGTGCAGCTCGATCTGGTTGACGGTCGGACGCTGCTCGGCCTCGGCCTCCAGCCGCTCGAGGTCTTCGATGCGGAAGTTGGAGACGCCGATCGAGCGGGCGCCGCCTTCCTCCTTGATCCGTTCGAAGGCGCGCCAGGTCTCGAGGAAGAGGCCGGCGTCAGGGCGCGGCCAGTGGATCAGGTAGAGGTCGACGTTCCCCGTGCCGAGCCGCTCCAGGCTCTTCTCGAACGCGGCCAGGGTCGAGTCGTAACCCTGCTCGGAGTTCCAGAGCTTGGTGGTGACGAAGACGTCCTCGCGCCGCACCCCGGTCGCGGCGATCGCCGCACCCACCCCGGCCTCGTTCCCGTAGGCGGCGGCGGTGTCGATGTGCCGGTAGCCGGCCCCCAACGCCTCCTCGACAGCCTCCTGCGTATCGGCAGCCGGGATCTGGAAGACGCCGAACCCCAGCTGCGGGATCTCGACGCCGTCGTGGAGCGTTACCACCGGAACCTCAGTCGCGTTGGTCATGGGGGTGGGGGTACCCCGTATACGAGGGCCCTATGCCGGCCACTCCGAGATTGGGTCCCCTATAGGGGCCCAAAGTTCGGAGACGTTCGCCGTTAGCTGGTGGCTAGGCCTATTGCAAGGAGCGGAAATGCGCTCATGATGCCGAGGTAGGCGCCGATTGCGAGGCCGGTGCCGAGGCTCGCGGTGCGCGAGCGCGCGCCGGCGATTGCGCCGACGAGAACGAAGGCGGCGGCGATTCCGAATCCGAGCCAGAAGACCTGAGGCATTGCGGCGGCGAGATTACCGGAACCGGGGGCGGGCGGCGCCCGCAGGCGCCGCCGCGCAGGTCAAAGAGGGACGCTCATTTGACCAATTCCATTGTTTTCGCTCCCCCGACTTCGGTGAGCGTGTTGCTGGGACTGCCTTCGAAACTGCTGAGGATCGAAACCGCGCCGAAATTCGATTCCCCGGTCGCCGACAACGAGACGTTGTTGAAGGGCTCCGTCAACGGCACCACTGTCATCGACCCGTAGCTGATGGGCCATGTCCTGTCCGTCTCTTTGGCCGCGCATGCTTCGTTGAACTCGTACTTGATCTGTATGAACCTGATTTTGAAATGAGGCGGTTCGAGTTCGACTTCGTACCAGCCGGCTTTACCGAGATTCTGAGCTTCGGCTGCGATCACTTTGCAGGTCGCCCACATGCCGGCGGCTTTGCACCCTTTGGCGAAATTGATGAAGAACTGTTTGACGACGGTGACCCCTTTCGGCTGGAATTCCAGCCGGAAGCCCAGCTCGCACTCGACGGTCCCGGTGCTGGTCGCCATCGCCGTTTGCCCCTCGTATTCCGCTTCGACTGCTTTTTCGAGCGGTTTGCCGCCCATTCTCCATTCGGCCGCCGAGGCCGACGCGGCCCCGGCGACGGCCGAGATCGCCAGCAGCAGCCCGGCGAGCGTGATCCACTTTTTCAACATCTTTCTCTCCCTTGGAGCCCCGCCACGCCCTGGCTCCTGTCATTGGTAGAGCGAGGCTGAGCTTTAGTCAAGGATCTTTTGCTATCGAAGGAAGAGGATTCGTCAGGGAGGTGGCAAAGCCGCCCTGCATGAACCAGTCTCAGCCCCAGAACAGCAAACTGATCCTCGCGGCGATGATCTTCGCCGTCTCGATGACCTTCATCGACCAGACGATCGTCGCGATCGCGGTGCCGACGATCCAGGACGACCTCTCGCTCTCGGCGACGGGCGTGCAGTGGATCATCAACGGCTACCTGCTCTCGCTCTCGGCGCTCTTCGCCTTCGGCGGCCGGCTCGCCGACATCGCCGGTCACCGCCGCATGGTCATCACCGGCGTCGTCATCTTCGCCGTCGCCTCCGCCCTCTGCGGCGCGACGCCCGACAGTGGGCTCGACGAGCCCTGGCTCATCGTCTTCCGCGTCATCCAGGGCGCCGGCGCGGCGATCATGTTCCCGGCGGCGCTGGCGATCGTCCTCAACGCCTTCCCGGTCCGCCGGCGCGGCCAGGCGATGGCGATCTTCTTCGCCGCTGCCGGCGGCCTCACCTCGATCGGCCCGCTCGCCGGTGGCTTCCTGGTCGAGATCACCTGGCGGGCGATCTTCTGGGTCAACATCCCGGTCGCGATCATCGCCCTGGCGCTGATCTGGAAGTCGAAACCGGCCGACGAAAAGCACCCGGCGCCGCTCGACTACACCGGCACGGCGCTGATCACCCTCGGCATGGGCTTCGCGGTGCTCGGCCTGCAGCAGTCGAGCGTCTGGGGATGGGACAGCGCGTCGACCTGGGCCTGCATCGTCGGCGGCCTCGTAATCCTCGCCTCCTTCGTCCGCTACGAGCTCCGGGAGGAGAACCCGCTGCTGCGGCTCTCGGTCTTCAAGGACCGGGCCTTCGCGGTGGACAACATCGTCCTCTTCCTGCTGATGATCCCGTTCGTCCCGCTCTTCTTCTTCGCCAGCATGTACGCGCAGATCTCGCTCGGCGAAAGCGCCTCGCAGACCGGGCTCTACCTGCTGATCTTCTTCGCCGGCTTCGCCACCGCCTCGCAATGGGGCGGCAGGATCCTCGACCGGGTCGGAGCGCGGCCCTCGGTCGTCCTCGGCTGCGCCGTCGCCGCCGTCGGCTTCTACCTCTGGGGCAACTCGCTGACCGAGCTCTCGGTGAATGACCAGTGGCCCTACATCGTCGTCGCCGGGCTCGGGGTCGGGCTCGTACTCAGCCCCGCCAACACCGACGCGCTCAACCGGGTGCCGCGCGAGCGCTACGGGGAGGCGACCGGGATCACGCAGACGGTCCGCAACTTCGGCTCCAGCCTCGGGCTCGCCGTCCTCGGCTCGATCCTGATCCTCGAGAACCGCTCCAACCTGGAAGCGACGGCCGCCGAAAACGGCATCCCCAAACAGGCCGGCAGCGAAATCGCCGATGTGATCAGCCTGGGGACCGGTGCCGGGGAATCGCCCGAACACCTGCCGCCCCGGATCCAGAAGCTGGTCGACGCGATTCCCCACGACTTCGCCCTCGCCTCGCGCACCGTCTTCTACGCGATGGCCGCGGTGATGGCCGTCGCCTTCGTCGTCGCCCTGGCGCGGATGCCAGGCGGGAAGGTGGAAGAAGAATCCACCGGGTAGGTTGGGGCAGATGAAGATCCTCGCCTTCAGCGACCTCCACTGCGACGTCGAGCAGGCGGCGAAGCTGGTGGCGATGTCCGACGAGGCAGACGTCGTGATCGGGGCCGGCGACTTCGCCTCGGTCCACGAGGGGCTGCGGGGGACGATCGGGGCGCTCTCGGAAATCGTCAAGCCGACCGTCCTCGTCCCCGGCAACAACGAGACTGTCGACGCGCTGCGCGAGGCGGCCGCCGGCTGGGAGGCCGCAACCGTCCTCCACGGCGAGGGGACGGCGATCGAGGGGACCGAGTTCTTCGGCCTCGGCGCCGGCATCCCGGTAACCCCGTGGGACTGGAGCTTCGACCTCGACGACGAGGCGGCGACCGAGATGCTCGCCCCCTGCCCCGAAGGCGCCGTCTTGGTCCTCCACTCCCCGCCCAAGGACCACTGCGACGCCGCCGGCGACGGCGGCAACTTCGGCAGCGCGGCCCTCCTGCGGGCGATCGAAGAGAAGCTCCCCCGCCTCGCCGTCTGCGGCCACATCCACGAGTCCTGGGGCTGCGAGAGCCAGGTCGGCGAAACCCCGATCCGCAACCTCGGCCCCAAAGGCACCTGGCTCGAGGTCTAAGAAGTAGCCAGTAGGTGCAGCGTCTCCGGGGCAATGTCAGCCCCGTTTGGCCAGACGATCGTCCCGAGCTCCTCGTCAAGCTGCACCCTCGCGAAAAAGTCGGGGTCCGCAAGAGGAGCAAAGACTCCGGCCCACTCTTCGCTAGAGAAGTCGATCAGTCCCGAGCTGCCATCGTCAAAGCGCAGGCGGAGTCGATAACCCCCCACGCACTGCACCTCGCTCACGTGAACGATCTTCTCCACGACGTCGATGCTAGGGAAGCGGATCAATGGTTTCCAACACCTCCCCCTTTCCTGCAAGATCCCAATCCCGAAGCAGCTCCTCCCGGTGTAGCGAAGCCCACTGCTTGACCAGGCGCAACGCCCTTGGCGGCAGATCGCCGACGATGGGGTTGAGAGATTCGATTGAGATAGAGGCCTCGTACTCTCCGTAGAGGGCATGGAAGTGCGGTAGCCCGTGCTCCCGGTAGTACATCGCGATGACAATCCCGTAGAAGCTGCTGATGCGCGGCATCGGCCGAACCTAAGAGGCGAGGGCGCGCAGGTGGCGCGCAAGAAGCGCCAGCTTCGTCACGACATAATCGCGTCGATGGGATATCGACTTCTACGGGCCGCAGACGCCTTCTGGCGGCGCTCGAACCAGATGCAGACGCCGAACACCGACATCGGCGGCCAGCTCGGGGCGACGCAGTTGGGAGCACGGATGTGGCGGCTGGAGCCGGGGAAAGCCTCGACCAGGCACCGGCACTTCACCCAGGAGGAGCTCTATGTGCTGCTGGAGGGCGAGGGGCGGGTGCGGATCGGCGGCGAGGTGCTGACGCTGGCGCCGCTGGACACGCTGCTGGTCGATCCCGACACCGACCGCCAGCTCTTCAACGACACCGGCGCCGGCCAGCTCTGGCTCGTCGTCGGCGCCCCGCGCGAAGGGATCACCAGCACCCTGGAGATGAGCGAGGAGCAGCTGCGGTTCATGTACCCCGAAGGCCCGAAAGCGCTGCCGCCGGAGCTGGGCGGCGGCCAGGCCGACTACTCCGCCGAGGACTAGAGGGCGAGCGAGACCGGCTGCTCGAGCAGCTGCTTGACCCGGGCCAGGAACTCGGCTCCCTCGGCGCCGTAGAGAACGCGGTGGTCGCAGGAGAGGGTCGCTTTCATCAGCTGCGCCGGGACGATCTCGCCGTCGCGGACGGCCGGTACCTCGCGGATCGCGCCGACGGCGAGGATCGCCGCCTGGCCCATGTTGATGACGGCATCGAACTCGTCGATGCCGAACATCCCCAGGTTGCTGACGGTGAAGGTGCCGCCGGAGAGCTCGGGCGGGGTGACAGAGCCGTCGCGGACCTTGGCGGCGAGGGCGCGGGTGTCGGCGGCGATCTCGCGCAGGCCCTTGCGGTCGGCGTCGAAGACGGTCGGCACCACCAGCGCTTCGGAGGCGGCGACGGCTACGCCGACGTTGACGCGCGAGTAGCGCTCGAAGCGGCCGTCGCGGTAGGCGCCGTTGGCTTTCGGGAACTCGCGCAGGGCGATCGCGCACGCCTTGACGATCATGTCGTTGAAGGAGGGGACGACATCGCCGTCCCTGGCCGTGGCTTTGAAACCCGCCCGCGCCTCGACCGCCTTCCCCATATCGACCTCGATCGTCAGGTAGAAGTGAGGCGCGGTCGCCTTCGACTCCGCCATCCGGCGGGCAATCGTCTGCTGAAGTTTGTTCGGGTCCTGGGTTTGGACTTCGCCCTTGGCCGTACCGCCCGCTGGAGGGGCGGCGCTTGCTGACGGCGCGGGACCCACCCCCTCTGGCTGGGTAGAGGGGGTGGGTCCCGCTTTGGCTTCCGCCTCCTCTACGTCGTGCTTGACGATCCGCCCGCCCGGACCAGAGCCGTGGAGTTCATGCAAGTCGAGGCCCTTGTCCCTGGCAAGGCGTCTCGCAAGCGGAGAAGCTTTTACGCGCTCACCCTCAGCCTGCGGCTCGTGCTCTGCCTCAGGGGCTTGAACCTCGGAGTCCTGCTCCTCCGCCTGCGCCGTGGGTGGCGACGATGCGGGACCCCCGCCTTTTTGCGGGGGGGCCGTATCGGAGACAGGACCCGCGGCTCGAGCGGCCGGTCCCTCATCCGAATCAGGCCGGCCCCCATTCGACCCCTCACCGATCCGCGCAATAGGCGTCCCGATCGGCAGCGTCTCCCCCTCCTGCGCGAGGATCTCCTGCAGCGTCCCGGCGACGTCTGCTTCGTAGGCCATGTTCGCCTTGTCGGTCTCGATTTCGACCAGCTCGTCGCCGATCGCGACCTCGTCGCCGACCTGTTTCAGCCAGGTGAGGATCGTCCCCTCCTCCATCGAGTCCGAGAGGCGGGGCATCACCACCTCACTCATGGGGCAGCTCCATGCCTACAGATTGCCACTTCGGCAGGTTGGCGCTCTAGCCGCGGGCGAGGACGGCGCCGGCGAGGAGGGAGGCGGCGGCCTGGCGGAGGACGTCGCCGCGGATCTCTCCCATCAGCCCTTCTTCGCGCGCCTGCAGCTTGCCGACGGTGGCGATCGGTTCGACGTCGGTCCGCGGTTCGGGCGGTGCCGTCGCCACCGCCTCGCCGTAGGCGAGGCAGCCCTGGACCCCCTGGGCGATCAGCTGGGCGCGGTAGTCGGCGCCCTCTTCGATCGGGTGCAGGTTGTCGGCCTGCATCAGGTCCGGCCGGGTCGCCACCGTCCGCGCCCAGTCGGGCACCTGCGTTCCCGGTCGCGAGGCGGCGAATTCGGCTACGACGCGGTTCTTGCCGGTGTCGTCGACGCCGCCGGGATGGAGGCCGTGGATCGTCGGCACGACCATGCAGCGGTTGCCGACGATTTCGGCGACCTTGGCGAGGTTGCCGGCGAGGATCTCGGGATAGGACGGGTTGTCGTTGGTGCCGGCGTCGAAGACGATGACGTCGTCGGAGGGTTCGTAGCTTTCCTGGAAGAGGTCGAAGATCTGGTAGCTGTTGTAGCCGCCGACGGCGTTGACGGTCAGTTCGACCCCAGGGAGGTAGCGGCTCAGGTAGGGCGAGGTGAGCTCCTCGAGGCTGTCGCCGACGACGAGCACGTGCGGGCGCGCCTGCGCCGCCGGCGCGCCCAGGCAGAGCACGAGCGCCGCCAGCACCACCGTCCCGAAGCCGCCGATACACCGCACGGAAAGGGTTTTACACGACGCATCCCTCCTAAACTGCCCGCGTGCCCGCCGCCGCCCGCCTCCAGCTAGTCGGATCGGCGCTGTTGGCGGCCCTGCTGCTCGCCGGCTGCGGAAGCGGCACCTCGGACTTGGCCAGCAGCTCCGACTCGACCACCACGCCCACCGCGACCGCCTCCGAAGACGGTCGTTTCCAGAATCACCCGGGCCATAGCCCCGGAAAGTCTGGAAACGACGCCCGGTCGTCCGAAAAGAGCGGTGGCCCCGAGAGTCATGTCCCGGCCGGCGATCTCTGCCAGAGCCAGCTCGGCAGCTTCGTCGGCTCGATGGACGGGCTGCGGCGGCGGCTTGCCGTCGGCGTCACCTACGACCAGTACGTCGCCGAGGTCCGCGGCATCCGCTCGACCTACGGGAAGATCCCGGTCGACGCGCTGCAGGTCGACTGCCTCAGCCTCGTCGCCACCCCGGCCGAGAAGGCGTTCAACCGCTACATCGAAGGCGCCAACGAGTGGGGCGAATGCGTCTCCGAACTCGGCTGCGGGACGACCGAAATCGAACCGGTCCTGCAGCGCCGCTGGCGCATCGCCTCGCATTTCGTCAGCGAAGCCGAGGGCGGCCTGCAGGCAATCGCCCGCTAAAAGCGCGAGAGCCGCCCCGTAGGGCGGCTCTCGCCTGGTGCAAAGGAACGGACGCGGGAACTGCGACCGGGCGGGACAAAACCCGGCTCCCTACGTGCCGCCGGTGCCCGGGGTGGATTCCGCCGGGCGCCCAAACCAGTGCGGCGCCTAGCGGCCCTGCACCTCCAGAGTCCCATCAAGCATGTGAATCAAGTTAGGACCACCTCCTTTCTCTGGTCCCAGAAGTGAAGCAAACCCGGAAGTCGGCCTCTACATCCAGGACATTGCGGCGGGGCCGCCCGTCCTGGAAGATGGATCGATGGAGGGCAGCGGGCAGACGATCGTCTTCTTCCCCGAGGGGGCGTTCGGGCCGACCAACAACTGCGTCGGGATCGGCGCGGTGCTGCGTCGGCGCGGGCACCGGGTCGTCTTCATCGTCGAGGAGTCCTTCGCGGGCACGCTCGAGGCGCAGGGCTTCGAGGAGCGGCTGATGCGGCTGACGCCGCCGCCGGAGACCGAGGAAGCGCCGGGTCAGTTCTGGAAGGACTTCATCCGCGACACCGCCCCGGTCTTCCGCAAGTCGACCACCGAGCAGCTGGGCGAGTTCATCGCCCCGACCTTCGAGGCGCTCGTCGACGGCGCCCGCTACGTCGACGAGCGCCTGCGCGAGATCATCGACGAGCTGCAGCCCGACCTCGTCGTCGAGGACAACGTCGTCAGCTTCCCGGCGCTGCTCGCGAGCGGCCGGCCCTGGGCGCGGATCGCCTCCTGCAACCCGGCTGAGATCAAGGACCCCGAGGTGCCGCCGGTCTTCTCCGGCTTCCCCAGCGACGAGCGCAGCGGCTGGGAGGATTTCCGTGCCGCCTACCGCGAGGCCCACCGCGAGCTGCACGCCTCCTTCAGCGAGTTCTGCGTCGAGCGCGGGGCGCCGCCCCCGCCGGCCGAAGACTTCATCCACGAAAGCGAGTGGCTGAACCTCTACCTCTATCCCGACGAGGTCGACTACCCCCGCGCCCGCCCCCTCGGCCCGACCTGGCACAACCTGCAGAGCAGCGTGCGGACGACCGACCCGGCCTGGGAGCTGCCGCCGGCGCTGGCGGAGCGCGATGGGCCGCTGATCTACCTCAGCCTCGGCTCGCTTGGCTCCGCCGACGTCGAGCTGATGCGGAAGCTGATCGCCGAGCTGGCCGAGGCCCCCTACCGGATCGTCGTCTCCAAGGGCCCCCAGCACGCCGAGCTCGAGCTCGCCGACAACATGGCCGGCGAGGAGTTCCTGCCGCAGACCGAAGTCCTGCCAAAGGTCGATCTCGTGATCACTCACGGCGGCAACAACACGGTCACCGAGTCGCTCCACTTCGGCAAGCCGATGGTGGTGCTGCCGATCTTCTGGGACCAGCACGACAACGCCCAGCGGATCGACGAGACCGGCTTCGGCGCCCGCCTCGACACCTACCGCCACGGCGGCGAGGAGCTGACCGGCGCGATCGATCGCCTCCTCGCCGACTCCGGGCTGCTCTCCGGCCTCGCCGCCACCTCACAGCGGCTGCAGGCCGCCCGTGGGACCGAGCGCGCCGCCGACCTGATCGAGGCGGTCGCGCGGGCATGAGCGAGCTGCCGGAGCACGTCGCCCGCAACCGCGAGTTCTGGGACAAGGCCGCCGGCGAGTGGGTCAAGCCCGGCCGCGACGACTGGGCCGCACCCGAACCGCGCTGGGGCATATTCCGCGTCCCGGAGTCGGAAGTGGGGCTGCTGCCGGCCGAGCTCGACGGCAAGGAGGCGATCGAGCTCGGCTGCGGGACCGGATACGTCTCCAGCTGGCTCGCCCGCCGCGGCGCCCGCCCGACCGGGATCGACAACAGCGAAGAGCAGCTGGCGACGGCGCGGGCGCTGCAGCGGCAGTTCGGGATCGAGTTCCCGCTCCTGCACGGCAACGCCGAGGAGGTCCCGCTCCCGGACGCCAGCTTCGACGTCGCGATCTCCGAGTACGGGGCGAGCATCTGGTGCGACCCCTACCGCTGGATCCCCGAGGCGGCGCGGCTGCTGCGGCCCGGCGGCGAGCTCGTCTTCCTCGTCAACTCCGTCTTCACGATGCTCTGCGGGCCCGACGACGAGACCGAGCCGGCGACCGAGCGGATGATCCGCCCCTACTTCGGCATGCACCGCTACGAGTGGCCCGACGGCTCAGTCGAATTCCACCTCCCCCACGGCGAGATGGTCCGCCTGCTGCGCGACAGCGGCTTCGAGCTCGAGGAGCTGATCGAGGTGCGCCCACCGGGGGGCGCGACCACCCGCTTCTCCCAGTTCGACCTCGAGTGGGCGCGGCGCTGGCCGGTCGAGGAGGCCTGGCGGGCGCGGAAGCGAGTCCGCGCCTAGGCCGCGGTCAACTCCTCGGGCAGCTCGTCGCCGAGGATGTCCTTGCCGCGGCGGCTCTGCAGCCGGCGCCAGGCCTCGAAGCCGAGGCCGACCAGCATCGCGCAGGCGAACGTGGTGGCGAGCGGCAGCCAGAGGCTGTCTTTGAAGGTCTCGCCGCCGAGGTAGCCGAGCATCGAGACGTAGAGCGCCCAGACCGTCGCCGCCAAGGCGTCGGCGGTGACGAACTGGCGGTAGGGCATCTCCAGCGTGCCGGCGGCGAAGGTGGTGGCGGTGCGGCCGCCGGGGATGAAGCGGCCGACCCCGATCAGGATCGCGCCGCGCCGGCGCAGCGCTTCCTCGGCCCAGGCCAGCCGCGCCTGCCCCTGCTCGCCGTCGAAGAGGCGGTCGGCGATCGGGTCGCCGATCCGGCGGCCGAGGAAATAACAGACGTTGTCGCCGAGGAAGGCGCCAAGGGCGACCGCCGGGACGATCAGCCAGATCAGAAGTTCCCCCTGGGCGGCGAGGACCGAGGCGGTGATGACGATCGTCTCCGAGGGGATCAGCGGGAAGAGGACGTCGGCGCCGGCGGCGAAGCCGACGACGGGATAGGTGAGGGCGCTCTGGGAAACCTCGTGGGTGAGCCAGTCGAACACAAAACCCCGCTACCCGGATCGGGTTGGTTTACCAATCCCCAGGCGGGTATTGAAGGGACATGTCAACCGGACTGATCATCGCCATTGTCGTTGTCGTTGTCGTCGTCATCCTGCTCGTCCTCGCCGCGATGGCCGCGCGCAAGCGCCGCGCCGAACGCGAACGGGAAAGGGAACGCCTCAGCGAACAGGCCGGCGGCCACCGCCAGGTAGCCGACGTCCACGCCAGCAAGGCGCAGGAGCACGAGCAGGAGGCCCAGGAGGCCGCCGAACGAGCCGAGCGCGAGCGTGAAATGGCTCGGCACCACGGCGACAAAGCCGACGACCTCGAGCAGAAGCTCTAGGCGCACTCAACAGAGGGAGCAGCAAATGGTTATCGGAGTCGTAGTCGGAATCTGCGTGCTGCTTGCAATCCTCGGCTTTCTCGTCCCCAGGCTCTCGAACAAGGCCAAGCGCGGGACCGACAAGGGCTTCGGCGCCGGCCGGCGCGCCGGCAGCAAGGCCCCCGGCCCGATCGGCACCCTGCTCAGCAAGTCGTTCGGCAAATCCCAGCAGGCTTCCAGCAAGAGCCACTCGGCGGGAAAGTCGGCGCGGGAGAAGCTGCCCTTCTAAGGCCCGGCGCCTGGCTTCGGCTCGGCGAGCGCACCCGCCAGCTCGCGGCGGGAGCCGATATCGAGCTTGTGGTAGGCGGCGCTGAGGTGAGCCTCCACCGTCTTCAAAGTGACGAATAGCGTCTGCGCGATCTGGCGGTTGGTCATTCCTGTCGCCGCGAGGTCGGCGACCCGCCGCTCGCTCGGGGTCAGGGACTCGACGCCGATCGGGGTGTAGCGGCGCATCTTCTCGCCGCTGGCCTCGAGCTCGGCATGGGCCCGCCGGGCGATCCGCCGGGCGCCGCAGCGGCGGGCAAGCTCTAACGCCTCCCGCAGGGGAATCCGCGCCTCGGCCCTGGCGCCCTGGCGGCGCTTCGCTTCGCCGAGGGCGAGGAGGGCGTGGGCGTGCTCGACCCGCCGGGGGGAGGACCGGCTCACGGCAACGGCCTCCTCCAGCAGCGTTACCGCCTCCCCTCCCCCGTGAGCGGTGGCGACGCCCCGCAACATGTGGCAGAGCGTGCCCGGTGTCCCCCACTGGCGGGTGCTCGGCAGCATCTCCTCGGTGAGGTGGACCGCTCGCTCACGTTGACCGGTGCCGACCAGCGCCGGCGCCGTGAGAGGCATCACCATCATCGCCGGCCCGGGACCAAAACCCGCCCGGTCGGCCCCGGCGCCAACCGCAAGGAGATCCTCGAGCGCGGCCTCGAGTTCCCCCCGCTCGAACCGCAGGTGCCCCCGCGCCATCATCGGCATATAGAACATCGGGCTGTCCGGCATCTGGCCGTCGCTGAGCCCGACGGCCTGAAGCTCCCGCTCCGCTGCTTCGAGCTCGTCGCGCTCGATCAGAACCTCGACGAAGCTGCCGATGAACATCAGCAGGTAGGGCAGGATCTGCGCCAGGCGAACCAGGTCGACCGCCTGGCGCATGTCAGCCTCGGCGGAGGCGAGATCCCCCACGGCCCAGGCAGCCATGCCTTGCAGGTAGTGGCCGCGGGCGATGCCGGGCGTGTCGTCGCGGGCTCTGGCGATCGCCAGTGCCTGATCGGCGGCTTCCTGAACTGCGTCGGTCTCGTCGAGCGTCACCAGCGCCATCACCGCAAACAGCGAGGCGATCGGCTCCGACTCCTCCCTGAAGATGGCTCCCCCCTTGCCGAGAGCCCTCTTTGCCGCAGCAGCGGTGCCGGGGGCGTCGACTTCAATGATCTTGGCCCGAGCTTCGACCGCTGCGGCCAGGCGGCCACCGGGGCTGTCCGGATCGATCTGGTCGACGTATCCCGAGAGGTCGATCTCCGGGACCGCGGGAACGATGTTGCTGAGAGTGCGCAGCTGGACGTCGATCTGAAACGCCTGCTCGTAGTCCTCCTCGGCGATCGCAGCCTCGACCCCGTCGACGAGCACCGATACGGCCTCCTCAAACCTCCCGTTCGTCGCCAGGCCGAGGGCCAGCGGAACGGCCCAGCGGCTTCGCAGCGATGGCTCACGATCGAGCTGCGCCATCACCTCGCCCTCGACTTCCTCCCAGGCGGCATGGTCCGCTGCCCGGTAGAGCGCGGTAAGCAGCGGCTCCACCACGGCAGCGCGGAGATCGTCGGGAGGCGGCTCCCGCAGCGCCCTCGTCAGATAGATGACGGCAGCCCGCGGGACTCCTTTGGCCAAGGAGTTCTGCGCCGCCTCGAGGAGGGTGGCCACGGCTTCGCGATCGCTCCGCCGTTCGCAGGCCAGCAGCTGCGCCGCGACCTGCTCCGGCGGAGCATTGCGATTCCGCAGCACGACGGCGGCGAACGCGTGTGTGGATGCCCCCGCCTCGACGGGGCGGTTGGCGTGGATCGCGTTGCGGACGAGCGGATGGACGAACCGCAGCTCCGGGCCGGAGTCGAGGATTGCGCTACGCCGCAGAGCGCCGACCGCGGTCTGGACGTCGCCGAGTTCGAGGCCAGCGAGCTGGGCGACGATCTGAAGGTCGCTGCCATCCCCCAGCACGACCAAGGACTCGGCGACCTTCCTCGCCGGCGGAGGGAGTCGCTGGAGCCGGGTCAGAACCGTGTGGCCGATCCGTTCGGGCGCCATCTCCCTGACCGCGGCGGCCTCCGAGTCAACCGGGTCGACTCCCCGGTCGGCAAGCGCTCGACTCAACTCGCGGACCAGGAAGGGGTTGCCGCCGCTGACTTCGTGACAGGTCGAGGTGAAGAGGGGGCCGGGCTGCTGCGCCAGCTCCTCGGCCAGCACGGCGCCGGTCGCCTCCGGGCTGAGCGGCGCGGGACTGAGGTGGCCGACCGAGGGATCGGCGAGGATCCGCGCCAGCGCCGGGGGCGGGTCCGGCTCGTCCGGCCGCGCCGTCGCGACCATCAGGACGGGAAGCTCCTCGAGCCGCGGCAGGAGGAAGCCGACGAAGTCGAGGGAGCCGGAGTCGGCCCAGTGGGCATCGTCGATCGCCAGCAGCAGCGGCTTGCGTTCCGCCAGCGCCGCGGTCACCCAGTAGAGGCCGTGGAGGACAGCGAATGAGTCGTGCTCCTGCTCGCTGCCGCCGTCGAGCCCGAGAGCGCGGCGCGCCGGTGCGGCGCCCTCCAATAGCCCCTCTCGCTCCTGCGGCGACAGGCTCGCGATCCGAGGGGCGAGCAGCTGGCGCACGAGCGCGAAGGGGAAATCACGCTCGAGCTCGGTCGCCCGGCCGAAGAGAGCGTCGAAGTCCGCCGCAGCAGCGAGCCCGCGCGCTTCGCCGAGGAGGCGCGTCTTCCCGAGTCCCGCGTTCGCCTCGATCGCCAGAGCGCGGCCCCGTCCAGACTCGACATCCGCCACGGCAGCACCAAGCTCCTCCATCTCGCGTCCCCGCTCTAACAGCTCCAATTAGTACCCCGACATTCGTAGAGCAATTTGGGAATCTTAGGGTTATTTTCAGGGTACGTACCCGGTGGCGAGCCACTCGCCGTGCAGGAACACTGGGTTTATGAGGGCGACGGCAATCCCAAAGGGCCAATTGCTCCCTCCGCCCTTGCCCAGCCATCGGCCACCCGGGAGCGGGAGGCCGAGGGAAGAGGTCGCCGCCACCCCCAAGGCGGGGAACGGCGCCGCGCCAGCGGTGCCGTTTGCGAATCAGGATTTCCGGGGTGGGACGCCATCCGGTCCCCCCCGGAAATCTTTTTGAAGACCCTCGGGTGTCGATCTCAGGATCGCTCGTTCGTCGTAGGGGTAGAGGAAGCTCAAAGGTGGAGCTCCAAGAGCGAAGGAGAACCGAGATGGGAAAGCTGATCGCAACGACCCAGGCCACCCTCGACGGCGTCATCGACCCGGTCGGCGAGTGGGTGCAGCCGGACGGAGACCACGGCGAGTACTCGTTCGAGCGCCAAGCCAGGTCCGCCGGCATGGTCCTCGGCCGCAAGACCTACGAGGGACTAGCGAGCTACTGGCCGGACAAATCCGGCAAGTGGGCGGACATGGTCAATGCGCTGCCGAAGTACGTCGGCTCCACCACCCTCAGCGGTGACCTCGACTGGAACTCGACCGCGCTGGAAGGCGATCTCGAGGACTCGATCCCGAAGCTGAAGGACGAAGCCGGCGGCGACCTCTTCATGCACGGCAGCGGCGAGTTCGCCTATGCCCTGGCCGAGAGAGGCCTGGTCGACGAGTACGAGATCTACCTCAATCCGCTCGTCTGGGGCGAAGCAAACCTCCACGTCCTCGGGGACCGGGGAACGGTCCGGATGCAACTCGCCGACGTCAGGCGATTCGACTCCGGCGTGGTTCTCCTCACCTACCTGCCGGCGCCATAGTCTTCGGCCATTACCGGCGACGATTCCACCCGCTCCCCGTCTCCGAGCTGCCGGTCGGCAGCTGGCTCCACAACCCTGCGACCGGCGAGATCGCGACCCTGGTCGCGGCGGATGACGGCGGGCGGCGGATCGAGGTCGACCTCTGCGGGTCGAAGTAGAGGCGACCGCCACAGCCCCGGGCCGACCCGCCGACCGCTTCGCCGCGATGATCGAGACTCTTCGCGCCCCTGGCGGCGATTGCCCACCGCACCGGCCGCAACCCCCTGGCGCCGGAGCTCCACGGCCTCTCAGCCGCCTACCTCATCCCCGACCCCGGCGAGGAGGGGCTCGCAGATCTCCTCTCGCAGGGGGTCGGCACCCGCACCGCCCGCCGCGGCGGCTGACCAACAACACCCACGCGAACGCGCCCGACAGGATTTGAACCTGTGACCTTCGGTTTCGTAGACCGAAGCGGTCACTCGGCTGGACTACGTGGAGCTAGGTTTCAAGCCGATTCCGCAAGATCGAGATCGGCTGAGATCGGCTGGAATCTGTGGGGCATGTTGCCCCATTTGTTGCCCCAGGAAGACGTTCAGCGGGTCGCGGCTTCAGGCATCAGGACGCGGGTGCTGCCGTCCTCGGCGACCAAGACGACGGGAAGCCCTTCGTCGGCCGCACGCTTGATCTCGTGGCCGGCCGAGGCGGTGTCGGAGTCGATGAAGGCAGCCCGCTCGGGATAGGGCGAATGGCCCTCGATCGCGAGGTCGATCGCTTCGTCCATCACCTTGGCGGCGGGGGATCGTCCGTTGTCGATACTCATTGCCTCTTCCATCCTTCGATCATTTCGCCATAGCCGCGCTCGATCTCGGCGATTGCGGCGCGCATTCCTTCTCCAAGAGTACCGGCATGAAACGGCTCCCCCGGCTGCTTTCCATCACTCCGCGTGTATCGGTGCATCTCGTTGTGCCCATGAGCGCCGTCATAGACCCGGATCGTCTCGGTGGACCCGTCGAGCGCCAGCAGCAAGACGACGGCGTAGTCGATGATCTCCCGCCCGTCCGTCGTGAACTCAACCCGAAGCAGGGCTCCAAGAACGTGATCGAGGACTCGCTGGTAGTAGGCACTCATGAGGCGCGGCCCTCCGGCTCGATCGAATGGATGCCACAGGAACTCGCTGGAACCGGCTCAGCCGATCAAGCGGCCCTGGGAAGGTCGTGGAGCCCGGCTTCGGGACGCATCTCCGTATAGGAGTCGAGGGACACAACTACGGCACGCATCTGGCCGTGCTTGGTGATGACGAACTTCTCTGCGTCTCCGCTCTCCAGGCACTCGACGAGCTTTCCCAGCTCGCGCGTCGCATCCCGGATAGTCCGAAGCTCGTCGTTGGAAACCTCGACTCTGCCCATTGCCCCTCCGTCGTGGTTGTGGATTGACTTGACAGGTCTGACGTTAATCCCGCGACATGACGGCTTCACAAGGTGTCAGACAAAGTGGCAGCGTTTTCGTCCGAGCCATCGGCGAAAGTTCGCGCACGGTCCGCGAACTACTCGAAAGGGAGATACCCGGCATGGCCTTCAAAGACGTCGTCAACGTTCCCATCACCAAGATCGACACCGTCATCGAGGTCATCTCCAAAGGAGATGGCAGCCACGAGCGAGACCAGGTGATGGTGAGCAGCAACCTCACCCTGACCGCCGACATAGACAGCGCGGAGGAGGCGACCCTCCTCCTGCCGATGGCCAGCGAAGCACAGCAGCAGCCGATCGTCCGCTACACCGATGAGCACGTCAAAGACGGAGTCGTCTTCAAATTCGACCCGATCGACCGCTCCCTCAACGACCAGGAACTGATCGAGCGGCTCGAAGCCCTCGCAGACGGAACCGGCAAAGCCGAGCAGAACAAAGTCGCGACTCAGATTGATCGCTGCGCAGCGGGGATCTCCTCAGCGGTGGTTCGCGTGAAGCCGGGGCAGCGGAACCTCAGGCTGTTCTACGAGATTGCGGCACCGAAGGCCGAGGACGGCGCGTTCGAATTCCAAGTCATCGGCCCCCTGCCCTCGTTCGTGATCCAGGGTGGCGGCTCCATCAGCCTCCTGAGCATCCTGCCTCGAGCTACGACTGTGGAGAGCGCCGTGGGGCTTCAGAATCCCAACGACGAAGGCAGCGCAATCGAAAAGGTGGAACACGACATCGCCGGACGCCGGGTAATTGGCTGGTTCTGGCAGGTCGACCCGCTGTTCAAAGTCCGCTATCGCTATTGAGGGCCATAGGACACAGGCACTCCGACATTTAGGAATACTCGCGGTATCTCGGCACTCGCAGACAACCTGAGCGGCGACATCGGCAAGGTCTTCAACGCGACCTGGAACATTCGCGATGGTCAGGTTGTCCCGAAGACGGACGATGTCCTTCTCGCGAATGGAGCAGTCAAGCTGCACGCAGTCGTCCTTTATGCCGATCTAGCGCGATCAACGAAGTTGGCGATGCAGTTCGATCGACCTGTGGCAGCGAAGATCATCAGGGCTTACCTGTCGTCTATGACCCGCTTGGTCAAGGCCAGTGATGGCGTGGTTCGAAGCTTCGACGGCGATCGAGTCATGGGGATTTTCATCGGCGATTCAAAGAACTCAAATGCAGCAGAATGCGCTTTGAAGATGAACTACCTGGTGACGAAGCTCCTTCGTCCTAAAGCTGAGGCCAAGTTTCCATCTCTCGTTTCCAAGGGGTTCAAGCTCAAGCATTGCGTTGGAGTGTCTCGAAGTGATGTCTTGGTCGTTCGCGGGGGCGTCCGAGGTAGCAACGACTTGGTCTTTGTTGGCGCAGCACCCAGCATCGCCGCGAAGCTGAGCGAAGTCAGAAACTCAAATTGGAACTCCTACATTACGAAGGCCGTTTACAACCGTCTTAAGGACAGCGCGAAGTTCAGCAACAAGAGCGGCGAGAACATGTGGACCGCAGTGACCCGCGAAATCGCCAACGAAAGTTGGACTCTCTACAAGTCAGGCTGGTGGCGGGAACCATGAGTTCCGACGAATTCGGGTTCAAAGATGCGACTGAGCTCGCCAAGGTTGTGCTTGCTGAGCAGCAGAAGGAGGCTGCTGCTGTCAAGGCGAGGTCTGCTGTTTCCCAGGTTGACGTTTTGGCGCTGATAGATGAAGTCTCTGGAATTGCCAATGAAGACCTGACCACCCCTGTAGAAATCAGTTCTGCCCAGGGCATGCCAGCGATTTCTACCCTTCCCTTGGAGAAGAACAAAGACGGGAAGTTCGTTTGGAGAGAGATCGCAGAAGCTTCAGTGGTCGCCACGGATTTAAAGGGATCCACCTCGATCAGCTATTCGAAGCAAGGCCGCGTAGGCGCACGTCTCTACCAGGCATCCACGGGCGGGTGCTCGCTTGTTCTCCAGAAGTTCGCTCCTGACTTTGTCGATATCCAGGGTGATGGCTTATTTGCAATTTTTGCCGGTGATCTTCATTCGGAGCGCGCAATGTGCGCTGCCATCTCGCTGAACACTTTCGGTGTGCAGCTTCGGCAGATGCTGCGCGACGAGTTTGGAGAGGACGTCCCAGAGATGAAAGATTCGGGGTTGAAGATTGGCGCCGACACCGGATTGCTGCTCGTAAAGAGAATTGGAGTCCGGGGTGAACACAATGAGCCCGTTTGGGCCGGGAAGCCGGTGAATTACGCATCGAAATGCGCTTCAGAGGTCGAGGCCGGCAGAGTCTTGGTGACTTCTGCCTTTTTCAAGCCATTCTTGGACAACCAGTACGTTCGCTATACCTGTGGCTGCGTCAACGGTGAGCAGGGGCACGAGGTCTCGCCTCTCTGGATAAAAAAGACGGTAGACGTTCTGGGTTCTGACTCCGATGTTCGGGAAGTTCGAAGTACCTGGTGTTCAAACTGTGGCAAGGATTTCGCCAAGGCGATCCTAGGTGGTGAAAAGGACAGGGGTTTGAATACGGGCCAACTGCCAAAGTGGCGTTCCGACCCGGATGCCGAGATAGAAGATGCCACGCCCTGAACGCCTTACGACCGACGCCGTGACCATGACGGAGCGCCTTCTTGCCGAGACGCGAGAGGAGTTGTCAAAGGCTGATGGCAAGGCCCAAATTCTTCTTGCCATATCCGGCGTCGTTATCGGGGTTGTCCTCGGCGGTGCCATCAGCGGAGATTGGAATCCCTCTGACCTAGATGGATGTGCACGCATTCTCTGGTGGGTTGGTGTTGGGGTTGCGGCAGCGGGCGTTGGAAGCCTTGGCTTTGCTGTCTTTCCTCGACTCCTTGACAGCGACGACGAAAGGATCACCTATTTCGAGGATGTACTGCGCCACAAGGACTGTGCGGCTCTCGCTAAGGCATTGAACAATGAGGCCACGCGAGGTGACCGCGATGTCGAGCAACTCCTTCGATTGAGCCGAGTTGCCCACCTCAAGTACTCGGCCATCCAGGTTGCGATGACTGCTCTCGTCGTGGCGGCGGCGCTATGCGCGACGGCTGCCCTCATTGGCTAGGCATACCAGGGCGTTGCCCCGCACGAGGAAATCGAGCGCCGGAGCCTCATCCCCAGGCAGCAGATGCGTATAGCGCGTTAGCGTGAATGCCGGAGAATGGTGGCCGAGGGCGCGGCTGAGTTGGAGGAGGTTAGTGCCGCGCCGCAGGAGCAGCGAGGCGAAGGTGTGGCGGAAGGTGTGGAAGCCGGCCCAGGGCGCTCCTGCTTGCCTCACGAGCGGCTTGAGGACACGCGGCCGCAGGTTGCTCGGGTCGATCGGGGTGCCTGATTCATTCGGGAAGAGGATTGCGGTCGAGTCCTGACCGGGCTGGGTCGCGAGGTGGGCGCGGAGGCTCGCCGCCAGGGAGTCGGGCAAGCGGACCTCGCGGCGGCCGTGCTTGGTCTTCGGCGGCTCGATCCGGCCGCGGACCAGGGCGCGGCGGACGCAGACCTCCGGCTCAGGACTGTCTAGCTGCACATGGAGGCGCTGGAGGGCGATCGCCTCGCTGATCCGCAGGCCGGTCGCCGCCAGGAGCTCGAGGAGCAGCCTGTGGCGCTCTGGGGCTAGCTCAATGACAGTGGTCAGCTGCTCGGGGGTGAAGACCTTGATCTCGTCGCCGTCGGGCTGCTGGCGCGGTGGCAGCGCCAATCCCTGCGCCGGGTTATGGCGGATCAAGCCCTCGCGCTTCGCGGTCGCCAGCGCCGCCCGCAGCGGGATCGTGGAGTTGGCGATCGTGCGGTCGCTGAGGCTCTTGCCCTGCGCCTCCTCGTCGGCCAGCCAGTCCACGAAGCGGGCGAGGGTGTAGGTGGAGACGTCGACCAGCTTGAGGCTGGCCGGGAAGTAGCGGTGGGCGTAGGCGCCAATCAGGCGGCGGTATTCCTCACGGGTGGACTCGCGGAAGCCCCGACGGCCTTGGCCGCGGTAGCGCTCCACCCATCCATCGAGGTAGCGGCGGAAGGTGGTCGCGCTGCGCTCCTGCAGCTCGCCGCGGTCGCGATCGGTCTCGCTCTCGCGCTTGATCCGCTTCGCCTCCTCGTAGCTGCGGGCGTGGCGCTTTCGCTGCCTCGTGCCGCTGCGGTAGACGCAGGCGTAGCCGATCGTGCGTCCCTTGCCGTCTATGCGCTTGAAGACGCCGGGCGTCTTGGTCTTGACGAGCCGCCGTTTGTCGCCGCAGCCCTGCTCGGCCGCAGGGGCCGTCGTATCCTGGGAACCGCTCATGAGCACCACCTCGTGAGCCATGGGGCGGGCCGTGACAGCGGTGCCGCCCCGCTTTGATAGTCGCGGACAAAACGTTAACAGGACCGAGACCGGGGGCCGGAGCGCGACCGATCGGGAGCGCGACGGCAGTCAGGCGAAGGTCAGCAGAGCCACGGCGAGGATGACGGTGGCGGGGCGATACCGCGCGCTGGCGGCAGCCACCGTTGGGGGCAATTGAGGGATAGGCCTGTTGCAGATATATAAGCCAGCGATTCAGCGACGCCGGAAATGAGACCGGCAGCGGCTTTGCGGCTACGTTGGGTTAGCGGCGAACGAAGTACGGAACGAAGCGCAGGACGAAGTACGGAACGAAGCGCAGAGCGAACTAGCCCGCCAGCCGTTCTAGAACTTCCCGGTCCTTCTCCAACTGCTCCTTGAGGCGTGCCTGGAATTCCTCATCGGCTCGGCGGGTCGCAATGTGCTTGCCGACAGCCTCCCGGACCACCTCGGAGACCGGCAGCCCGTCGGCGCGGGCGACCACGCTCAACTCGGCCGCCAGGTTAGTGGGAAGGCGAAGGGTCGTCACCTTCGTCGGCGCGGCTTTCCTCCTGCCCATCGCTCAGCGCTCCTGCACGCCCAGCGCCGCCCTGCCCCAGGGCACTTCGTCAACGAGATCCGTCGCCTCATAGAAGTGCTCGACGGACCCACGGCGCGGCTGGGTCTCGACCAGCTCCACCGCGCCCTTCTCCGCCAGGACGCGGACGTGGTAGCCGACGTTCGAGATCTTCGGGTCGTCGGCGAGGAGCGCCAGTTCCTTCGGGCTCAGCGTCCCTTCGGCCTCGACGTAGAACCTGAGCAGACGCTTTCGCAGCGGGTGCTGGAGGATCGCCAGCAGCGCCCCTTCGCGATCTTGGACCTTGTCCGCGGCCATGGCTCAGCCTCCCGCCGGCGAATAGGGGCCCCAGATGCCGGCCGCCTCCTGCGCCGTCCTGGAGGCGAAGACGAAGTCCCCGCACTGGTGCACCAGTCCGCCTCGCCGCAGCCTCGCCAGGCCATCCGCGGTTGCGATCTCGTTGCCGATCATCCGCTGCACCTCGCTGACCGCCCAGATGCCGCGGTCCTCGACCAGCAGCCCGATGATCGCCTCGTCCGTCGCCGCATCCCGGTCCGCGACCGGGCCAATACCCTTCTCCTGCATGGGAGTTCACCCTCCTGTGCCACGCCCCCGGCTGTTTGCTGCAGCGCGGGGGCACTTTGTCCGTTTTCGGCGGCGAACGTAGGTGGACGGGAACACCCGCTCAAGGGCCGGGCCGAACCTCTACCCCGACCTCACATTGCCCCAGGCGTTGCCCCAGCGCCCTTTTCGGCCTCCCCGGCCGAGTAACGAATCGACGCAACCCCGCTTCCCAAGCGACATCGCGCGAACGCGCCCGACAGGATTTGAACCTGTGACCTTCGGTTTCGTAGACCGACGCTCTATCCAGCTGAGCTACGGGCGCGAGAGGCCGGGTGGTGCCGGCGAAGGACGAGATTAAAGGATGCGGGTCGGTTTTAGGCGAGATGGGCGTCGAGGGTGATCTCGGGCACGCCGGATAGGGCACGGGAGACGACGCAGCCGTCCTTGGCTTTCTCGGCGTAGGAGCGGAAGGCGTCCTCGTCGATTCCCGGGACGGTGCCCTCGACCTCGAGGTCGATCTTGGCGATGGTCGGGAGGCTGTCGACGATGCGGAGGTGGACCCTTGCCTCGGCCTTGATCGACTCCGGCGGGTGGTCGGCTTCGGTGAGAACGAGGCTCAGCGCCATCGCGAAGCAGCCCGCGTGCGCCGCGCCGATCAGCTCCTCGGGGTTGGTCCCCTCCCCCTCCTCGAAGCGGGAGCTGAAGGAGTAGTTGCCCTCGAAGACGCCGTCTCCCACCTTGACCTTGCCGCTGCCCCCTTTGAGGTCGCCCCTCCACTCCGCGCTGCCGTTCCTCGTCGCCATGCTCGCTCCCTTCGTTGGTTACGAGCTTGCCACTACCCGGTTCGGGCGGTTCCGTCTTCCTCGGCATAAGCGGCGAGCAGCTTTTCCTCGCCCTGCTTGTCCGGGAAGCGGGTGGCGACCAGGAGGGCGCCGAGGCAGATCGCGACTATGCCCGCGACGTAGGCCCAGGCATCGCCCTGGAGAAAGGCCCCGCGGGCGCCTTCGATGATTGATTCCGCATAGCCGGGGTGCTGTTCGGCCACCGCGGCGGCGCTGGAGAAGGACTTCGTCAGCTCCCCTTCGACGCTGGTGGAGACCGAGTGCGGGGCGGTGGCGACCGCCGAGGCCGCGGCCGCCGCATAGCCGGCGGTCAAGAGGGCGCCGAGGATCGACTGCATGATCGCGCCGCCGAGGTCACGCTGCAGGTCCGCCGTCGCCGAGGCCATCCCCGCCCGGCGCACCGGCACCGAAGCCGTCAGCGAGTGCGAGGCCGGGGTGCCGGCGAAGCCGACGCCGACGCCAATCAGCAGGTAGCCGAGGCCGACATGCCAGTACTGGGCGTTCTCGTCCCAGAGCAGCAGCATCACCACGAAGCCGGCGAGACAGAAGGCGTAGCCGAGCAAGAGGGTGAAGCGCGCCCCGCGCGCCTCGACCAGCTTCGCCGAGCGGGGGGCGACGAGGACCATCGCCACCGCCGCCGGGATGATCGCCAGGCCGGCATCGAGGGTCGAGTACTCGAGCACGTTCTGCAGATACTGCTGGCCGATGAACATCGCCGCCATCAGCGAGCCGAAGACGATGATCCCGGCGCAGGCTGCGACCCAGAAGACGCGCCGCGCGGCGACCTCGAGGTCGTAGAGCGGCGGCTTGGCGCGGCGCTGGCGGATGACGAAGGCGACGATCGCGGCGAGCGCGACGATCGCCAGACCGGCCGCGGCGGCGCCCGCCCCCGGCACCGGGGCGAAGTTGATCGCCAGGACCAGGGCGGCGATCATCACCACCGAGAGGACGCCGCCGAGGTTGTCGACCCGCTCCGAGGTCTCGTTGACGTGGGCGGGGACGTAGCGCCAGGCCAGATAGAGGGCGACGACGGCGAGCGGCAGGGTGACGAAGAAGACCGAGTCCCAGTCGAAATGCTCCAGCAGCGCGCCGGAGACCAGCGGCCCGAGGGCCGAGATCCCTCCTCCCAGCGCCGACCAGAGTGCGATCGACTTCGTCCGCTCGGGCCCGCTCCAGAGCGCGGTGACCAGCGCCAGCGTCGTCGGGAAGGCCATCCCGGCGGCGAGGCCGCCGAGCAGGCGGGCGAAGAAGAGGACGGTGATCGAGGGCGCGAAGCCGGCGAGGAGCGAGGCCGGGATCGCCAGTGCCGTTCCCGCCAGCAGCATCTGCTTGCGGCCGTGGGCGTCGCCGAGCGCGCCCAGGTAGAGGACCGAGGCGGCGAGCCCGAGCGAGTAGCCGACGGCGACGAGGTCGAGGCCGGTCTGGCTGGCGTCGAAGGCCTTGCCGATATCCGGCAGGGCGACGTTGGCGACCGCGAGGTTGAGGTTGGCGACCGCGGCGACGGCGATCAGCGCCGTGAGGACGAGCTTTGCCTGCGGCGGGCTGGTGGAGCTCGACGCGGACGCCGGGGCGGTAACGGTCGAGTCCATTGATCCAAACCCTATCCCCCCACCCCAAACCCATAGGCTGGCCTGGTGACCAAGTGGGCTGTACTGGGGGTTTTGGCGGCAGCGCAGTTCCTGATGGTCCTCGACCAGGCGGTGATGAACGTCGCGATCAGCCAGCTGGTCGAAGACTTCGACACCACGGTTACGACGATCCAGATGGTGATCGCCCTCTACGCGCTGGTGATGGCCGGGCTGATGCTGACCGGCGGCAAGCTCGGCGACATCTTCGGCCGCCGCCGCATCTTCGCGATCGGGCTCGTCATCTACGCGATCGGCTCCGGCCTCACCGCCGCCTCCTGGAGCGTCCCCTCGCTGATGCTCGGCTGGTCGATCCTCGAGGGGATCGGCGCCGCGATGGTCCTGCCGGCGATGGTCGCCCTGGTCGCCGGCAGTTACAAGGGCAGCGACCGCGCCGTCGCCTACGGCGTCCTCGGCGGCGTCGCCGGGGCCGGGATCGCCGTCGGCCCGATCCTCGGCGGCTGGGTCACCACCGACTTCACCTGGCGGCTGGTCTTCGTCGGCGAGGTCGTCGTCGCCGCCGGCATCCTGCTCGGGACGCGGATGATGGCCGAGCCCGAGCGACCCCCGGGCAAGCCGACGCTCGACTGGGTCGGCAGCGTCCTCTCCGCCTCCGGCCTCGCGGTCCTCGTCTTCGGAGTCCTGCAGGCGAGCAACTGGGGCTGGATCACCCCGCACAACTCGCCGATCACCCCCTTCGGCTTCTCGCTGACGCCGTTCGTGCTCGCCGCCGCCGGCCTCCTCCTCGCCGGCTTCGTCTCCTGGGAGCACCGGCGCGAGGAGCGGGGAGAAGAACCGCTGCTGCATCTCGACCTGCTGCGGATCTCGACCCTGCGCGGCGGCGTCTCGATGCTGCTCGCCCAGAACCTCGTCCTGATGGGGATCTTCTTCACGATCCCGCTCTTCCTGCAGATCGTCCAGGGCCTCGACGCGCTGGAAACCGGGATCCGCATGCTGCCGACCTCGGTCGGCCTCTTCGTCAGCGCCCTGGTCGGCTCCCGCCTCGCCTCGCGCTTCGCGCCGCAGTTGCTGGTCCGCGTCGGCCTCGGCCTCGTCTTCGTCGCCTCCCTGCTGCTGATGGGGACGATCGAGCCCGAGCTCGACAACACCCCCTTCCTCATCGCGATGGGCGTCCTCGGCGTCGGCATGGGGCTGGTCGTCTCCCAGCTCGGCAACGTCGTCCAGTCGGCGATCGGCGACGAGCAGCGAAGCGAAGCCGGCGGCCTCCAGAACACCGCCCAGCAGCTCGGCTCCTCGCTCGGCACGGCGCTGCTCGGGGCGATCGTGATCACCGGCCTCGCCACCGCCTTCACCGGCAACATCGCCGACGACCCGCAGGTCTCCGCCCGGGTCGAACAGCAGGTCCAGGTGCAGCTCAGCGCCGGCGGCAGCTTCGTCTCCTCCGACGAGGTCCGCGAAGCGGCCGAGGACGAACACATCTCGCCGGGGACGACCGACGCGCTCGTCAGCAATTACGAAGACGCGCAGCTGGAAGCGCTGAAGCTCGCCTTTCTCGTCGCCGCCCTGCTCGTCCTCGCGTCCTTCTGGTCGACCCGGCGGCTGCCGAGCGAACGCCTCACCGCCTGAGCGCCGGGCGGCTCAGCCTTTCAGCCGTATGTGCCAGTGGACGGTGGCGGTGGCGACCCGCTGCCCGTCCTTATCGGTCAGCTCGACCTCGCAGGGGAATTCGACCTTGCCCTCGGCGTCGAGGGTGGCGAGGGCCTCGGCGGCATCGATGCCGAGCTTGCCGGTTGCCGTGATCGGACCGTTGGCGATCTTTTCGTAGGCGATCTCGGCCGACTTGGCGAGCGGGACGACGTCGCCCATGCGGAGAGCGAAGGCGCCGACGAAGGCCGCGCCGGAAGCGGTCTCGGCGGCGGTGAAGAGGGCGCCCGCGTGCTGGGAGCCGACGTGATTGTTGAGCTCGGCCCGCTGTGGCAGGACGACAGTTGCCTCGCCGGCACCGACCTCGGTGATCTCCAGCCCGACGTGCCCGGCGAAGGGCACGGCCATCGTCAGTCCCTTGGCGATCGCGTCGAAGTCGATGTCCGGCGTACCCGGATCTGCGTTCATGCCGCCCACCCTACGTCAGCGGCCGTGGAACTCGGCGTGCCCGGGGCCGCCGTGCTCGAGGAAGGTGCGGACGGCGTTCTGCAGGTCCTCGGTCGCGAAGAGCTCGCCGGCTTCGGTCCGCACCGCCTCGTCAGCGGCCGGGATCCCGCCCTCGCGGAAGCGGCGGAGGATGTGCTTGGTCATCGCGTGCGCCTTGGTCGGCCCCGCCGCCAGCTCCTCGGCGAGCCTGCGCGAGGCGGCCTCGAAGTCGTGGTCCTCGAAGAGCAGGTTGACGACGCCCCAGCGCTCCATCTCCTCGGCGCCGAAGATCCCGCCTGACATGACGAAGTGGCGGGCGCGGCCGCTCCCCGCCCGCTCGGCAAGGCGCTGCGTCCCGCCCATCGAGGGCGTCAGGCCGACGACTTTCTCGACCAGCCCGAACTTCGCCTTCGGCGAGGCGACGATCAGGTCGCAGGCGAGCGCCAGCTCGAAGGCCGCGGTCAGAGTCAGCGCGTGGGCGGCGAAGACGACCGGCGCCGGCAGCAGTTCGACCTTGTCGATCATCTCCAGCAGGTCGGTCCAGAGCGCGCTCGCCTGCTCGGGCGTCAGCCCGGCGAAGACGTGGACGTCGACGCCGCCGGAGACGGCCCGCCCCTCGGCCCGGATCAGCAGCGCCCGCGGCGGCCCCGCCGCGACCTCGTTGATCGCCGCCCGCAGGTCGTCGATCATCCGCTGGTCGAAGAGGTTCAGCGGCGGGCTGTCGAGGGTGATCACCGCCAGGTCGCCGTCGCGTTCAAGTCTCGCCGCTGGGTTCTCGCTCATAGCTCCGGCACCCTATGGACCTCGAACAGGTTCGTGCCCAGATCCTGGCCGTCGAGGCCGGCGGTGATCGCGACCAGGTCGCCCGGCGCGGCGATCCCGTGCTTCGCCGCCTCGCCGGCGCAGTGGCCGAGCAGGCTGCGCAGCTCGGTGCCGAAGTCGCTCTGCACGGCGGTGATCCCGAAGAGCACGCTGACCCGCCGCACCGTCTCTATATATGGGGAGACCGCGAGCACCGGCACGTCGGGCCGGTGGGCGGAGACGAGGCGGGCGGTGCGGCCGGTGTTGGTCGGCACCACCAGCGCCTTGAGGCCGAGCCGGTAGACGGCGCCGACGGCGCTCTGGGCGACCGAGTCGGCGACGTCCTGGGTCGCCTGGTCGGTGCGCCGGAAGAGCCATTCGGCGTAGGGAAGGTCGGGCTCGGTCGCCCGCGCGATCCGGTCCATCACTTCGACCGCCTCGACCGGGTTGTGGCCGACTGCGGTCTCCTCGGAGAGCATCACCGCGTCGGTGCCGTCATAGATCGCGTTGGCGACGTCGGTCACCTCGGCCCGGGTCGGCCGCCGCGCCGTCACCATCGAGGCCAGCATCTGCGTCGCCGTGATCGCCGGTTTGGAGACCATGCCGGCGGCGCGGATCAGCCGCTTCTGCTCGATCGGCAGTTGCTCCAGCGGCACTTCGATCCCGAGGTCGCCGCGGGCGACCATGATCCCGCCGCTGGCGGCGCGGACGATCTCCTCGATGTTCTCGGCCGCCTGCTGGCGCTCGATCTTGGCGATCACAGGGATCCGCGAGCCGAGCTCTTTCAGCCGCGCCGAGACCGGCTCGAGGTCGGCGGCGGTGGAGACGAAGGAGACGGCCAGCAGGTCGACGCCGTTCTCGACGGCGAACTCGACCCAGCCGAGGTCGACGCCGGTGGTCGCCGGCAGGTCGGCGCCGCCGGGGATGTTCATCCCCTTGTGCGAGGAGAGCGTCCCACCCACCTCGACCTCGGCGTCGACGCCGGCGTTCTCCCGATCGCCGACCCGCAGCCGGATCGCCCCATCGGCCAGGTAGACGAGCTGGTCCTGGGTCAGGTCGGAGACCCCGGCCCACTGCACGGGGATCGTCTCGCGGTCGCCCTCGACGTCCTCCGGCGTCAGCGTCACGTGCATCCCGGTCTCGAGCTCGGCGACGTCGTCACGCAGGGAGCCGATCCGCAGCTTCGGCCCCGGCAGGTCGCCGAGGATCGCCACCTCACGCCCCACCCGCTCGGCCGCGCTGCGGACTGCTGCGATCGTTTCCGCCTGCCGCTCGGGCCCGGCGTGGGAGAAGTTGAGCCGGAAGACGTCGGCACCCGCGGCAACCAGCCGCTCCAGCACCTCCGGCGCCCAGCTCGCCGGGCCGACGGTGGCGATGATCTTGGTCCGGCGCCCGCCATGGTCGCCGGACTTCGCTGCGGGGCTCACGTTCATGCCGCTGAGACTAGACGGGAGCTGTCCCGTTCCGCCGTCAGTACCTACAATTGAGCCAGCGCCGCAGGCGCACGTGGAGAGGTGGCCGAGTGGCTGAAGGCACTCGCCTGCTAAGCGAGTAGGGGGCGCAAGCTCTCTCGAGGGTTCGAATCCCTCCCTCTCCGCTTAAGTGCGCCCGTCCTTCCAGCGCCGCACGGACTGCGGCCAGCCCTTTATCTCGATGTGCACCGTGAGGAGCACCACGAGGGAGACGAGGACCGCTACCGCGAGGAGAATCGCGAGCAGACATCCGCTCGCACCGATCAAGCCGATAATCGCGGCGAGCGGTCCGAAAGCAACGATCGCCGAGCCGTAGATCTGAAGGTTCGCCAGCGCGTCCTGATGCTGATACTCGCTGTAGGTGGCCAGATCGCCCTCTAGATCGTTGAAAAGGCGCTCCGTCCCCTGCTCGTTCCGCAACCGGGTGACTAGCTCCTGCGGGATCTCGGAACTGCTGGAGAGCTGAGACCACCAAAGGATGTTCCGGAACTTGAGCCAATCCTCCCGAAGGTGCCCGATCCTTGGACTGATATTGCCGCCGAAGTCGGCGAGTCGCTGCTGAAACTCCTCCAGTGCGTATTGCTGTAGGAGGCCAAAGATGATGCTCTCTGCCCAGTAGGTTCGGAAGTTCCGGGCATAGGGAATCCCGATCGTGCTCTCCAGCGAGATCACCGCTCCCCTTCCCAGAACCAAGGCATCTACCCCCGTACTGATGGGAAGGGTCTGTCGCTCTTCCCGGTCCAGATCGCTGCCGCGATGATCCGGCGGCCGCATCACCGGCCGTCGCTGGGCGAGCGCCCGGCGCCACTCGCGCGGGGCCTCCCCCTCATTCTCAGACAGGATCTCGGCCGGGCACTGAGCCATGTAGATGGTGTAGAAGCTCCGCTCGAGCGACGGAGCCGGGTCTCCGAAGAGATGGCCCACAAGGGCTCGGAGGGGACGGTGCTCGGCAAGGCTGATCGTCCGGTCGTTCTCGACGAGGTCTAGCTCAAACCTCTCGGTTCCATGCCGAAAGGTGGTGGAAACACCTCTTCCCCACTGAAGGATGTCGGGAGCCTCCTCCCTCGAAGGAAGCAGAGAAAGGTGGATGAGCCCATAGGTCTGCTTCGACTGCAGCGGAGTCGTCAGGCGCTCGAGCAGATCCACCCTTGCCCGCCGCACCGGTCCCCCAGTCTCCTCCCGGAAGTCGAGGTGGACATCCTTGGGACAACAGATCCATCGTGAGCCAGCGCCGTTCTGCGGAGGGAAGAGCAGCCGCTCGACGTGCTCGTTGAAGTAGTGCCAATCACCTGAGCTAGGCAGCCTCTTGAATGGTTCATCCTGCCATCGGCGAGGCAACCCGTTCGGCTGAGCGCCCTGGGATTTTTCCCAGGAATGCCAGCAGAGCCCCCCTTCGCTCGGCCGCTCTGCCTGCAGCCGTACGACCAACACCACGAGTGCATCCCACCTCAACGGCGCAGCCCTCCCAGTTCCCTCTGCGTCGGAGTTTGCACCTCCGACTGATCGGCGTTCCCGCTGATCGCCTTGAATGTGGCATTCATTCTTCAGCAAAGCTCCCTTTCCACGTTTCGGCGGGGATAGGCTGGCGACGTGTCCGTCCCCCCTCAGACCCATGAGCGCTACGAGCGGGTCTTCGCCGAGGTAGAGGCGCCGTTTGCGTTTGTCGACCTCGATGCGATGTGGGCGAATGCCGATTCGATGCTGGAGCGGTCGGCGGGGAAGCGCGTGCGGGTCGCCTCGAAGTCGGTGCGGTGCCGGGCGTTGATGGAAACGATTCTTGCTCGGGACGCGCGCTTCCAGGGATTGATGACCTACACGCTGCCGGAGACCCTGTGGCTCGCCGAGCAGGGGTTCGAGGATCTGCTGCTCGCCTATCCGACCGCCGATGCCGGTGCGCTGGAGGAGCTGGCGCTGCGGTCGGCCGCGAATCCGGAGGGGGCGCCGATCGTGATGGTCGACTGCGTCGAGCACCTGGAGATGATCGAGTCGGTGCTTGGGAAGGGGGCGCCGCCGCTTCGGGTCTGCATCGACGTCGACGCCAGCTGGTGGTGGCTCGGCGGCAAAGTGAAGATCGGGCCGAAGCGGTCACCGATCCACTCGGTCGAGCAGGCGGTGGCGCTGGCGCGGGAGATCGAGAAGCGGCCGCAGATCGAACTCGACGCGCTGATGGCCTACGAGGGACAGATCTCGGGGGTCGGCGACCTGCCGCCGGGCAAACGCCTGCGCGGCGCTGCGATCCGCTTCATGCAGAAACGCTCGGCGGCCGAAATCACCGAGCGGCGGGCGGCGATCGTCGCCGCGCTGGGGGAGTTCGTCGAGCTGGAGATCGTCAACGGCGGCGGCACCGGCAGCCTCGAACTGACCGCCGCCGAGGAGGCGGTGACCGAGGTGACCGCCGGCTCGGGCTTCTACGCCCCCGTCCTCTTCGACCACTACAGCCGCTTCAGCCTCACCCCGGCGGCGGCCTTCGCCCTGCCGGTCACCCGCAAGCCCTCCGACTGGGTGGCGACGGCGCTCGGCGGCGGCTACCTCGCCTCCGGCCCCGGCAACCCTGGCCGCCTGCCCGAACCATGGCTGCCCGAGGGCCTGCGCTTCGACGAGGAGGAGGGCGCCGGCGAGGTCCAGACGCCACTGCTCGGCGAACCCGCCGGCTCGCTCGGCGTCGGCGACCGCGTCTATCTCCGCCATGCCAAAGCCGGAGAGCTCTGCGAGCGCTTCGAAACGCTCCTACTCGTCGAAGGCGACGCGATCGTCGACGAGGTCCCGACCTACCGCGGCGATGGCAAGGCTTTTCTCTAAGTCCCGAGAACCCGGTCGGTGTACTCGTTGCTGAACGTGCGGGTCGGGTCGAGCTCGTCGCGGGCGCGCTGGAACTCGGCCCAGGCGGGGTAGCGCTCGGCCAGCGTTGCCGCCGTCTGGAAGTGGCGCTTGCCCCAGTGGGGACGGCCGCCGTACTCGTTCATGATCGTCTCGACCGCCTCGAAATAAGGACGCCACTCCATCCCCCGGTACTGGTGGACGGCGACGTAGGCGGTGTCGCGTTCGAAGGACGGGCTGAGATAGGCGTCGTCGCCGGCGGCGACCCGCATCTCGATCGGGAAGAAGACCGGATAGCGGTTCGAGCGCACCCACTCGATCACCCGCCGCACCGCCTCCGGCCCGTGCTCCCGCGGCACCCCGTACTCCATCTCCGTGAAGCGCACCCGCCGCTCATTGGCGAAGACGCGGTCGGAGCGATCGCTGGTGCGGCTGCCCGAGGCGAGGCGGCCGGCTAGCCGTGAGAGGGCCGGGATCGACCTCGGCACCCGCTTGCCGGTTCCCGCCAGCAGCCCCAGCGCCCAGTTCTCGAGGGCGATGTCGTTGAGGTAGGCGGCGGCGCGGCCACGGGGACGGGGCGGCTCGGAGGTGCGGTTGCGCTCGAGCACCAGCGCCAGGTCCGAGTAGGGGAAGGTGAAGAGCTCGAAGTGCTCGTGCGCGTCGGCGCGCTCGTCGAAGGCGTCGAGAACCCCTTCGCGCGGGTGCGGCGCATCGACCCGCAGCAGGGTGAAGGCGGGGACGCAGCGCAGGGTCACCGCCGAGATCACGCCGAGCGCCCCCACCCCGACCCGCGCCGCCCGCAGCAGCTCGCCGTGGCTTGAGGCACTGAGGTGGCGGACGCTGCCGTCGCCGAGGACGAGCTCCAGGCCCTCGACCTGCGCCGAGATGTTCCGCAGCCGCGACCCGGTCCCATGGGTGCCGGTGGAGATCGCGCCGGCGATCGTCTGGCGATCGATGTCGCCCAGGTTCTCCATCGCCAGCCCCAGCCGCGCCAGCTCCTCGTTCAGGTCGGCGAGGACGGTGCCGCCACCGACCTTGACCAAGCCGCTCTGCGGGTCGGCGTCGAGGATGCCGCTGAGCGCCTCGACCCGCGGCATCACCCCGTCGGTCAGCGCCGTCTCGGTGAACGAGTGGCCGGACCCGGCAACCCGCACTTTCTGGCCGGCGGCCGAAGCGGCGGCGACCGCCTCCGCCAGCTCTTCGCGGTCGGCAGGAGCGACGATCCGCGCCGGCCGGCAGCGCTGGTCGCCGGCCCAGTTGGCCCATTCGCCCGCCGCACTCCCAGCCGCCCGCGCCATCGCCTGAGGCTAACCGGCGGCCGTGCGGGGGTCTGTGTTCGGCTGCAGCGTCCGGAAGGCGTAGAAGACCGTGAAGACGAGGAGCAGCGAGATCGCCAGGCTCGGCGCCGCATTGCCGGTGACGGTGGCGACGACGCCGCCGCCGATACCGCCGATCACCTGGCCCGAGGCCCAGGCCATGTTGGAGAGGCCGGCCGCGAACCCCTGATGGAGGCTGCTCGCCTCGGCGACGTCTGAGATCAGCGTCAGGGCGGGGGCGAAGCAGAGCCCGGCGCCGAGCGAGGTGACGATCAGCCCGAGCAGCACCTCACTCAGCGACGGAACCACGGCGATCACCACCATCGCGAAGGCGCAGATCGAAAGACCGATGACGTAGGGCAGCCGCCGGCCGACCCGGTCCGACATCCGCCCCGCGATCGGGGCCAGGATCGCCTCCAGGCCGGCCCCGGCAATGAAGCCGGCGGCGATTAGCCCGTGGCTGCCGCCGAGCGAGTCGATCCGCAGCGGCACCAGGACCTCGATCGCGCCGAACATCACCGAAGGGACGGCGACGAAAGCAGCCGCCTCGAGCACCGGCCGGCTGACCAGGATCGACAGCACTTCGCCGAGGTTCTGCTCCTCCGGTGCGGCCGTCTCCGGCAGGCGGGCGGCGCCGATCGCGAGGAGGACGGTGATGACGAGAACCGAGCTGAAGACGATCTCGGTCCCGATCGAGCCGGCGATCGCCCCCAGCGCCGGGCCCAGCAGGGCGCCGGCGACCGCAGTTCCCAGGGCGGTGCCGATGATCGAGCCGCGGTTCTCCTCCGGGGCGCTCGAGATCAGCCAGGTCAGGGCGCCGGACCAGATCAGCGCCCCGGCGATCCCCTGCACGAAGCGGGCGCTGTCGAGGAGGAGGATTTCGTCGGCGAAACCGAAGACGACGCTGGCGCAGCCGAGCAGGAGCAGGCCCATGATCACCGTCCGCTTCGGCCCCATCCGGCTGGCGACGAAGCCCGCCGGCAGCGAGCCCAGCAAGGTGCCCGCCGCGTAGGCGGCCGAGAGGATTCCCGCTTCGGCCTTGGTCAGGCCGAGTTCGTCGACGTACTGCGGCAGCAGCGGCGCGATCGCCGCGAAGAAGGCGACGTCGAAGAAGATCATCGCGGAGGCGAGGAAGAGCAGGCGACGCATCCCCGCATACAATCAGTGAGGAAGCCTGAGCGCTCTGGAGGGGTGGCAGAGCGGTTGAATGCGGCGGCCTTGAAAGCCGTTAGGCCGCGTAAGCGGTCTCGTGGGTTCGAATCCCACCCCCTCCGCTTCCCACCGTGCAGCGGCAGGAATGCGACCTGGGCGGACGAACGACCAAGCCATGGAGAAGGGCGACAGGCGCAGCCACCGCCGCGAGGAGGCCTGGCGCGAGCGGGCGGAGAGGGTGCGCGACGCCTTCGGGCTGGTCCTCGCCCTCGTCCTCCTCACCTACGTGCTCACCTCGTTGCTGAGCAACCACGGCTGGTCGGCCGTCGTCCTCGTCCTCGCGACCAGCACCACCTCGGTCGTCGCCCTGGTCAGCTCCCATGTCAGGCCCAGGGTCGTGCGGGCCTCGCTCTGGCTCTCGGCGCTGACCATCGCCCTGGCGGTGATCGCCGCCGCGAGCGACGATCGCACCTATCTCAACATCTCCTCGGTGATCCAGATCTGCCTCCTCGCGGTGGCGACGCTGGCGGTGCTCTGGCGGGTGGTCTCGAGCGCGGAAGTCGGCTCCCGCACGATCCTCGGCGCGATCAGCGTCTACACCGTGCTCGGGATCCTCTTCACCTTCGCCTACGGGACGATCGACCGGATCCAGGACGGCGCCTTCTTCGAAGAGGTCGCCCATCCCAGCGGCAGCGATTTCATCTTCTTCAGCTACACGACCCTGACCACGACCGGGTACGGCAACCTCGTTCCCGCTGCCCAGCCGGGCCGGATGGTCGCCGGCCTGGAGATGATGATCGGCCAGATCTTCCTCGTCACCCTGGTCGCCGGGCTGGTCAGCCTCTGGCGGCCGGGAGAGGCACTGCGCCGCCGCCGCGAACGGCGGGAGCCCGGCGAAGCCGCCGAAGCGGCTCCGGGACCCGCTTCGAACTAGCCCTCGTCGAGCTCGACCCGTTCGATCGTCTGCGCCTCCAGCGGCTTGTCGCCGGCGTCGGTGGGAACCGACTCGATCGAGTCGACCACGTCCATGCCGTCGATCACCTCGCCGAAGACGGTGTGCTTGCCGTCGAGCCACGGCGCCGCGCCAGTGGTGACGATGAAGAACTGGGAGCCGTTGGTGTTCGGCCCCGCGTTGGCCATCGCCAGCGCCCCGCGGACGATCTTGTGGTCGTTGATCTCGTCCTCGAAGGTGTAGCCGGGCCCGCCCCGGCCGCTGCCCTCCGGGCAGCCGCCCTGGATCATGAAGTCCGGGATCACCCGGTGGAAGACGAGCTGGTCGTAGAACCCGTCCGCGGAGAGCTTGCGGAAGTTCTCGACGGTTTTCGGCGCGTCCTCGTCGTGAAGCTCGAGCACGATCGCCCCGGCGCTGGTGTGAAGGGTCGCTTGCGACATGACCGGAACCCTAGCTAGCCCTGGACCCGAACCGTGACCGGGGCGGACGAGCCGGGCGCGTAGGGCCAGCGCTCCTCGGCCAGCGCCGTCGCCCGCAGCCGGATCGCGGCCGCGCCGCTGACGTAGCGGAAGCGGTAGTGCGCGCGGAAGCGGCCGTGATGGTCGGTGCGGGTGACGAGGACCGGCCGCCAGCGGCGGGTCGCCTGCTCGAGGTACTGGATCGCGACGAGCTTGCCGCGACGCGGGATCGGCGCCCCGCGGCTGCTCACCTTGCCGCTGAGGACGACCGCCTGGCCGGTGCGAAGCTTCAGCGGCGCGGCCCGCAGGCTGATGCCGGAGCGGACCCGCAGCTCGAGCCCGGGACGCCGCGCCCCCTCCTGGGCGCCGTCGCCGGCGAAGCTGACGGTGACCCGGCGCGAGGGACCGGCGGGAAGGCGCAGCTCGAAGCCACCTTGCTCGCCGGTTCGCACCGCCGCCGCCGCGGTCGGGACGAGCGCTCCGCGCGAGGGTCGCGAGACGATCCGCAGCAGGCGATCGGAGAGCCCCGCGCCGTCGGCGCGGGTGAGCCGGCCGCTGAGGATGGCGGGGGCGCCGAAGGGGACGGTGAGCGCGTCGCCGCGGCCGTGGCCGCCGCGCAGCCTGGCGAAGAGCCGGGACTTCCCCTTCGGGGCCGGCTTCGCCTTGGCGACGGGCGGCGGTGGCACCCGGCGGATCGCCATCTGGGTGCCGTCGGCGCGGAGGCTGCTGGAGGCGGTGTTGCCGGCCGCGTCGGCGGCGTCGACGCGGAAGACGAAGGTACCGAGGCCGAGCTCCGGCATCGGCGCCACGATGTCGGCGGCGCCTTCGCCGGTGAGGACGAGCTTGGTCGGCAGCTCGATCCAGCGGTCGGCATCGACCCGCCGGTAGAGGATCTGGCCCGACGCCGGTCCCGAGTGGGCGTCGGAGACGGCTGCCTTCAGCTGATCGCCCGGTTCCTCAGTGGAGAAGGCAACCTCGGGCCGGACGTCGTCGAAGCGCAGCGGCACCGTCACCGCCGATCCTGGCGCCTCGTTCCCCGCCTCGTCGCGCAGCCATAGCTGCAGCGAGTAGGAGCCGGCTGCGGGCACCGAGAGGTCGGCGAGCGAGCGCCGATCGCGGCCGGCGGCGAAGCGGGCACCGTTATCGAAGCCGAGCCCGCCCGAGATGCGCCAGCCGGCGCCGGCGATCGGGCTCGCCGGCCCTTGGTCGGGGTTCTCCCAGCCGAGGTCGAAGTCGTTCGTGCGCCGCCAGCCTTCGCCGCCGGCCAGGGCAACGGCGCGGGGGTGCGCCGGAGGGTTGTTGTCGATCAGCACCGTGCGGCCGGGGGCGCAGGAGACATTGCCGGCGAAGTCCGTGGTGCAGTGGCCGAGCTGGTGCGGCCCGTCGCTGAAGCCCGTCGTCGCAACCGTCTGCGCGGCGTCGACCTTGGTCAGGCAGGGCTGCATCCGGGTCCCCCGCCACTCGCCGCCGATCGAGACCTTCTCGCAGGGGTACTCGACGAGGCCGACGCGGACGCCGTCGAGCCCGACCTCGCTGAAGCGGACGCCGCTGCCGCCGTCGTAGCCGACCACGTGAACCCATTGGCTGCCCCGCCGCCAGCCGCCGTCGGTGAGGGTCCCACCGTCGATCCACGCCCCGGGAGGCGTCGGATCTTCGATCGTGATCGTCAGCGCCCGCAGCGCCGACCAGGAGGTCTGGTCGAGCCCGCACCACTTGTCCTCGCCGCGAGCGCAGAGGAGGCGATCCTCGAACGCCGGCACCGGAGAGGAGAACCCCTTCCTGAAGTCACGCGGGGCGGTGTCGGTTGCCGTCGCCGTCAGGAAAGGGTCGAACCCACCCCCGGCCGTGCCGGCGCCGAGCCGTTGCTCGAGGCCGTCGTGCAGAGCATGCCACCAGGTTCCCCGCACCTGGGTGATCCCGGTGCCGGGGGGAGCGGTCCAGCGCCAGCGGGCGAAGCGGGTGCCGGAGACCGTCGACTGGCCGTCGCGGGTGAGGCTCTTCAGATGGGCGCCGTCAAACGGGTCGCTGCCGGCGGGCGGGATGCAGTAGCCGTCGGAGCGGAACTTGGCGCCGCCCGTCGTCTCGGCCCAGTCGGCGTCGGCGCCGACGTACCAGCCGCACTGGGCGACCGCGTACTTCGCCGCGTCGGCCTTCGACGCCGCCAGCAAGAGCGCGCTCAGCGCCAGCAGGATCCCCAGCGCCACCGTCCGTCCAACTGCAAGCCTCGTTCCCGACATCGGTCCTCCGTTCGCTCGACTGCGTTCCGGGGGCTAAGGGCTGGAGGGACCCGATCTCTCCCCCCTGGCGGCGGCGGAGATTCGGGCTTTGCGAGAATCGGGCCAATGCCACTTCCAAGCAAAGATCAGATCACCGAGAAGCTGCGCGCCGTCATCGACCCCGAGCTGCGGCGCTCGATCGTCGAGCTGGGCATGGTCCGCTCGATCGACGTCAAGGAGAACGGCCGGGTCGAGGTCGTCGTCTCGCTGACGACTGCGGGCTGCCCGATCCGCTCGCACTTCGAACAGGCCGTCGCCCAGAACGTCTCCCAGCTCGAAGGCGTGACCAAGGTCGCGGTCGGCTTCGACGTCCTCTCCGACGAGGAGAAAGGCAACCTCCAGCAGACGCTCGGCCGCAACAAGCTGCCGCAGGGCGCGCTGGCGAAGGTGAAGAACGTGATCTGCGTCTCCTCCGGCAAGGGCGGGGTCGGCAAGTCGACGATGACCGCCAACCTGGCCGCGGCGCTGACCGCCGAAGGCCATCCGGCCGGAGCCCTCGACTGCGACGTCTACGGCTACTCGATCCCGCGCATGCTCGGCGTCAACCGCAAACCGGAGGTGAATGCCGAGCGGAAGATCCTGCCGCTGGACTCGCCGAGCGGGGTGAAGGTGATGTCGATCGGCTTCTTCGTCGAGGACAACTCCGCCGTCGTCTGGCGCGGCCCGATGCTGCACAAGGCGATCCAGCAGTTCCTCGAGGACGTCGCCTGGGAAGAGCTCGAGTACCTGCTGCTGGACCTGCCGCCGGGGACCGGCGACGTCTCGATGACGCTCGCCCAGCTGCTGCCACAGGCCAAGTTCCTCGTCGTCACGACCCCGCAGCCGGCGGCCCAGTCGGTCGCCCAGCGCGGCGCCGAGATGGCGAAGAAGTTCGACCTCGAGATCCTCGGCGTGATCGAGAACATGTCCGGCTTCACGACCCCCGACGGTGAGCGCTTCACGATCTTCGGCGAGGGCGGCGGCCAGCTGCTCTCCGACGAGCTCGACGTGCCACTGCTCGGCAAGGTGCCGCTCTCCGAGCCGCTGCGCGAGCACGCCGACAACGGTTCGCCGCTGGTCATCGCCGAGCCCGACGCGCCCGCCTCGCAGGCGATCCGGCAGGCGGCCCGCGGGATCGTCGCCGCGACCCCGCAGGAGTTGCCGGTGCTGCAGTCGACGCCGAGCCCGGCGGAAGCGCCGCCGGTCAGCGGCACCCCGCTGCCGGTCGTCCAGTAGCACCTGTGTGAGCAAGCCCACACAAGACGCCGAAACTTCCTTCATCCTCCTGCATTAAGGAATGCACATAAACGCCTAATCCCTGGCTCAGGTTGCCGGGGAGCGGGGGACCCAGGTTTCTGGGGCTAACCCACCTTCGAGTGGGGGCGCAGGCTCCTTCAGCGCCAGCCCGACAGCTAACCCCGCCGGCCGACGAAGGAGGAGTGAATGACGAACGCCCCTGGGGCGGCCAGAAAAGCGCCCGCCCTCTGCATCTCCATAGCCCTGCTGGCCATGCTCGCGATAGCGATGACTTTCGCGGCTTCGGCCGTTGCGGAAACCCCGGGCGGGGTCTCCTCGACTACCCCCGAAGTTGAAAACCCAACCGCGCCTCCGGGCAAAGCGCTGCTGGTCAACGGCCGCGCGGTACCGCCCGCGAACGCGCCGGCTGCGGTCAAAAAGGTGATCGCCGCGGCGAACAAGATCCGCACCAAGCCCTACATCTACGGCGGCGGCCACGGCCGCTGGTGGGACGCCGGCTACGACTGCTCCGGCGCGGTCAGCTTCGCCCTCCACGGCGGCAGCCTGATCGACACCCCGATGCCCTCAGGCTCCCTCGAGGGCTGGGGCAGCGGCGGCAAAGGCCGCTGGATAACGGTCTACGCCAACGGCGGCCACGCCTACGCCGTAATAGCCGGCCTCCGCTGGGACACCGCCGGCAACACCAGCGGCACCGGCCCCCGCTGGCACAAATCCCTAAGAGCGGCAGCAACCGGGCCCTTCATAGCCCGCCACCCAACCGGCTACTAACAGCTAACAGGCGCCCCAACCACGATGGCAGGGAGGGGCGGGTAACCCCTCTCCAGACACTCAGCACGAGCCATAGGCGAGCTGCGTCTGGAGAGGGGTTACCCGCCCCTCCCCTTTACCACCTAAGCAGCCTGATTCTTGAAGTAATTCGCGTTGATCTCAGCGTATTTAGCCCACTCCGCCGGAAGCTGATCCTCGGCAAAGCAAGCGTCAACCGGACAAGCCTCGACGCAGGCGTCGCAGTCGATGCACTCGTCCGGGTCGATGTAGAGCTGCTCGACGTTGTCGTAGTCGGGCTCGTCAGGCGTCGGGTGGATGCAGTCGACCGGGCACACCTCGACGCACGAGTTGTCCTTCTGGCCTATGCATGGCTCGGCGATGACGTAGGTCATTGGGGCAGTTCTCCTAGCTTCGATTTCCGGGTGCCTGCCGGGGGCCCCGGCCAAGCGCGAGCGCACATTTTAGGGATGATGCGGACATGCTGCTGTTGACGGGGGCGACTGGAAGCATCGGATCGCGGCTGCTGCCGCTGCTGCTCGAACAGGGCGAGGAGGTTCGCTGCCTCGTCCGGGAGCCGCGGCGGCTGGGGGCGCGGCGGGTCGACGTCCAGATCGCCCTCGGTGATCTCGGCGAGATGTCGGACCCCTACCTGGTGCGCCAGGCGCTGCGCGGCGTCGACCGGGTCATCCATCTGGCGGCCTCGATCCGCGACCAGCCGCCGAAGCGGATCGAGGAGCTGAACGGGCTGGCGACGGTGCGGCTGCTGCGGGCGGCCGAGCGCAGCGGCGTCGAGAGCTTCCTCTTCTTCAGCGCCCTCGAGGCCGAGGCGGCGCAGCGGACGCGTTTCTTCCGCGCCAAGTGGCTGGCCGAGCAGGCGGTGCTCTCCTCGCCGCTGCAGACCACCGTCTTCGCCCCCTCGATCGTCTACGACCACAGCGACCCCTGGATCACGCTGCTGCGGCGCTTCTCCTTCCTGCCGGTGCTGCCGGTCTCCGGCGAGGGGATCGCCGCCTTCCAGCCGATCTGGGCCGAGGACGTGGCGCGCTGCGTCACCGGCGCCCTGGCGCAAGAGCGCGCCGGCGGCCAGCGCACCCGGCGCTTCGAGCTGGCGGGGCCGGAAACCTTCACCTACGACCAGATGTCCGACCTGGTCAGCCGCATCGCCGGGCGCCCGCGCCCGCTCGTCCACCTGCCGCTGCCGTTCGTGCGGCTGGGGCTGATCGCGCTGCGCAACCTCTTCGGGGAGGCCGTGTTCGCTACCTGGGAGGAGGCCGAGCTGATGGAGGTCTCGATGATCAGCGAGCGGGGGCCGGCCGACGCGCAGGCACTCGGCGTCGAACCGCGAAGGATGAGCGATGTGCTGGAGGAGGCTTAGACGAGTCCCGGTGGTGGCAGCGCTCGCCGCTGCCCTGCTGGTTCCCTCCCAGGCCGCGGCGCTCTCGCTGGTGCCGCCGAAGCCCGACGTCTTCCTCGGCGTCAGCGACCGCGGGACGACGGCCGAATTCAACGAATTCGCCGAACTGACCGGCAAGCACCCGGCGCTGATGCAGACCTTCCACCCCTGGGGCAACAGCCTCAACGAGGCCTACGAACGCTGGCGCGAAACTGCGACCCGGCCAATCCTCGCGATCTCCACCGCCGACGACCAGACGCTGTCGGAGCTGATCACCCCGCAGCAGATCGCCCTCGGCTACGGCGACGACTACCTCCTGCAGCTGAACCAGTTCTTCGCCGAGCGGGCGCTGCCCGCCTACATCAGGCCGCTGGGCGAGCCGAACCGCTGCCTCAACGTCTGGTCGGCGGTCAACTGCGACGGCACCCAGAAAGGGGGCGAACACACCACCGGCTGGTACAAGCAGGCCTTCCGCCGGATCGTCGCGATCGTCCGCGGCGGGCAGAGCCTGGAAGGGGTGAACGCGACCCTGGCGGAAATCGGGCTGCCGCCGGTGAACCGGACCAAAGGGCCGCCGCCGACCGAACTGCCGGCGACGCCGGTGAGCATCGTCTGGAGCCCACTGCCCGGTGGCTCGCCGCGGGTCAAAGGCAACTTCCCCGGCAACTACTGGCCGGGCCGCCGCTGGGTCGACTGGGTCGGCACCGATTTCTACTCCCAGTATCCGGTCTGGAAGGACCTCAACCGCTTCTACGCCGGTAAGCAGTGGAAGGGGATGCCGGTGGCGATGACCGAGTGGGCGGTCTCCGGCGAAGACGAACCGCGCTGGGTCAAGCAGACGATCGCCTGGACGGTCAAGCACCCCCGCGTGCGGATGCTCGTCTACTACCAGGGCTTCGGCCCCGGCAACCCCTACGACCTCCGCCTCTATCCCCGCACGACCAACACCCTGCGCCTGAAGATCCGCCGCCCCAACTTCCTCTCCACCGCCAAATCCAACGCCGGCTTCCTACAGCCACTCCCGCCGAAGCCGCGGAAAAAATAGAGCCGCGCCATCGCCCCCTCGCCGACGGGACGATTTCCGGATACATAGGTCGGTTTTCGTCCCGTCGGCATCAGCGGTTGCCACCAGAACGCATCAGGAGGGCGCGGATCGTGTCGGCAAGCTGCCCTGGTTCGTCGCGGAGCTGCCGCCAGGTGCAGCGGATCACCGTCCAGCCGGCGGCGGTGAGGATTTGATCTCGACGGCGGTCCTTCTCGAATGCCGTCACCGTGCCGTGGACGCGGCGGCTGTCAATTTCGACGATCAGGCGGGCCTCCCTCCAAAGGAAGTCGGGCATCATCGAGATGCCGTCGATGACCAGGTGGCCGTTCACCTCCGGAAAGCCCAACCGAAATCTTCGGCTGAACCGCAGGAACCGTGCCTCGAACTCTCGGCGGGTGACCTGTTCCCGAGGATCGTGAAGTGAGATCTCCAGCTTCAATCGTCGGACTCCGCGACGGCCCCGGCTCCTGCCGAGCAACTCTTCGATCGCCCGGAGATCGAACTTCCGCTCGACTTCGGCCTGGTTGATCGCGTAGCGGAGGCTTCGATCCTTCGCCGCGGCCATGTCCAGCAGCGTCCGGGCGATGCTCGTGCAGGGAATCTCTTCGACGACGGTCCGGTCCCCGGGCGCGAGCGTTCCATCCCGATGAGCCGCGATACCTGCCGGCGACCGGCCGCGCCGATTCGGAGCGATGACGTGTATACGGGTGCCGACTTCGCTCAGTAGGCCGTGAAGGACCGCCGCCGACCGGTGCGAGAGAACTGCCTCGGGCCCACAAGCGAGCACGGCCGCGAGCAGGTGGCCGTTCCGAGGCAGGACCCGGTGCCCGACCGAATAAACGCCCTGATGAACCCGATGCAGCTTTCCTACCCTTGCTCTCTTCCTAGCGAGCTCCTCGTCAAGGTCCGGCAGCTGCCACAAGGCCACCAGGCCGTATTGGCGGTTAGCGAGCTCCGCAATCTGGTGATCGAACTCCGCCCGCTCACGCCGGCGACGGGACGATTTCCGGATACATAGGTCGGTTTTCGTCCCGTCGGTGGATGGGGTCCGGGAGGGGTTCTCGCCCATGGGACGAGGTTGAAGGGCTCAAGCGCACGGGTGGCGCGCGGATCGTGCTGACTTTGGCGCGGGAAATGCGCCGAATTGGCAAATGCGCGCCGTGGCGGCACGGCGGGCAAAAGAGAGGCCCGGTTTCCCGGGCCTCTCGAAACTGCCTCCCGGATCGGGAAGGGCTACATCATCCCGCCCATGTCCGGCATACCACCGGGCATGCCGCCGCCGGCGCCGTTCTCCTCCGGCGGTTCGGCGATGATCGCCTCGGTCACGAGGATGTTCTTCGCGATCGAGGCAGCGTTCTCCAGGGCGGAACGGGTGACCTTGGTCGGGTCGATGACGCCGGCCTTGATCAGGTCGCCGTACTCGCCGCTCGCCGCGTTCAGGCCTTCGCCCTCCTTCAGCTCCCGGACCTTGTTGACGACGACCGAGCCCTCGAGGCCCGAGTTCTCGGCGATCTGCCGCACCGGCTCCTCCAGCGAGCGGTGGATGATCCGCGCGCCGGTGACCTCGTCGGGCTCGTCGAGCTTCTCCGGGTCGAGGCCGGCCTGCGCGTTCAGCAGCGCCACGCCGCCACCCGGGACGACGCCCTCCTCGAGAGCGGCGCGGGTCGCCTGCAGCGCGTCCTCGACGCGGTGCTTTTTCTCCTTCATCTCGGTCTCGGTGGCGGCGCCGACCTTGACGACGGCAACGCCTCCGGCGAGCTTCGCCAGGCGCTCCTGGAGCTTCTCCCGGTCGAAGTCGGAGTCGGTGTTCTCGACCTCGTTTTTGATCTGGTTGATGCGGCCTTTGATGTCCTCGGCCTCACCGGCACCGTCGATGATCGTCGTGTTGTCTTTGGCGACGACGATGCGGCGGGCCTTGCCGAGCTGGGTGAGCTGGGTGTTCTCCAGTTTCAGGCCCATCTCCTCGGTGATCACCTCGCCGCCGGTGAGGATCGCGATGTCCTCGAGCATCCGCTTGCGGCGGTCGCCGAAGCCCGGGGCTTTGACGGCGACGCCGGTGAAGGTGCCGCGGAGCTTGTTCACGACCAGGGTCGCGAGGCACTCGCCCTCGACGTCCTCGGCCACGATCAGCAGCGGTTTACCGCCCTGCATCACCTGCTCGAGCACCGGCAGGATGTCCCGCACGGAGCCGATTTTCTGGTTGGCGATGAGGATGTAAGGGTCGTCCAGCACCGCCTCCATGCGGTCCTGGTCGGTGACCATGTACGGCGAGATGTAGCCCTTGTCGAACTGCATCCCCTCGGTGAACTCGAGCTCCATCCCGAAGGTCTGGCCCTCCTCGACG